>ENA-OPWR01000013-OPWR01000013.1-human-gut-metagenome-genome-assembly--contig:-NODE-13-length-177256-cov-14.082945_pt1 | contig 177256 bp, 165 predicted proteins | sample MGYA00241507_ERZ502006 | MGnify/ENA primary metagenome ERZ502006 (study PRJEB25962, sample SAMEA2043041) | human gut metagenome | biome: human gut; feature: human-associated habitat; material...
GCTGACGCATAGTATAATTACCATTGGTATTGTTATTTAGTAGCATAATTAATTATACCAAAAAATCGCTCAGACCTCACGGTCTGGGCGATTTTTCTGTCAGGGGAGTTTTTTTACAGCCCCCTTTTTGTTATGCACCGATAAAATCATCCGTCAGTTTTCCGTGTTTTTCATAGTTGGTGACCCGTGCAATGTGATTATCCGCATCGACAAAAACAACTTTCGGGTGATGTTCTTTTGCTTCTTCCGGTGTCATCTGTGCATAGCACATGAGAATGACATGATCGCCCACAGCGACCTGACGGGCAGCGGCACCGTTTAAACAGATCATGCCGGAACCGGCTTCCCCTGCGATAGTATAAGTTTCGAAGCGGTTGCCGTTTTCCACATCGACGATCTGTACCAGTTCATATTCTAAAATACCGGCAGCTTCTAAGAGTTCGGTATCGACCGTGATACTGCCGACATAGTTGAGATCCGCCTGTTTTACCACAGCCCGGTGAATTTTTCCTTTTAACATATTGTACTGCATGAGTAATCTCCTATTTTTCCACGATAAAGTTATCGATCAGTCTGGTTTTGCCAATGTATACGGCAATGGCTACAAGAATGGAACCTTCGAGTTTTTCGACCGGAGTAATGGTGTCAAAGTCAACGACATCCACGTAATCAATCTTGGCAAGCGGCTCTTTTTCAATCTCTGCTGTGATTGCAGACTTGATGACACAAGCGCGTGTTTCTCCGGCATCCACAAGGGCTTTTCCAGCTTTTAAACTGCGGTTTAACACAAGTGCCGCCTGACGTTCTTCGGCGTTTAAATAAGTGTTTCTGGAGCTCTTTGCCAGTCCGTCTGCTTCACGGATGATCGGGCAGCCGATGATCCGGGTATCCACATTTAAGTCTTTGACCATGCGACGGATGACGGCAAGCTGCTGGGCATCTTTCTGACCAAAGTATGCGCGGTCCGGAGTTACAATGTGGAAGAGTTTCAATACAACGGTCTGCACGCCGCGGAAGTGAATCGGACGGCTTTTTCCACAGAGTTCGGTGGTAAGACCATTCATATCCACATAGGAACAGAAGCCGTCGGCATACATTTCTTCCGGTTCCGGATGAAAGATGATATCTACACCTGCAGCTTCGCACAATGCGGCATCTTTTTTGAGGTCGCGCGGATAACTCTCCAGATCCTCGGTTGGTCCGAACTGCATCGGGTTTACAAAAATACTGACAACGACACGGTCATTTTCTTTTCTGGCTGCGTCAATCAGACTTTTGTGTCCTTCATGCAGATATCCCATGGTCGGTACGAATCCGACGGTTAATCCTTCTTTTTTCCATGCCTTTACGGCAGCTCTTACTTTACTGATTTCTCCATATATTTCCATTTTATAATCTCCTGATTTTCATTGTAATTTGGTTTTATTGTTATTTGACAAAAACATTGCGAATGGTTCCGTATGAATGTTTTAATATAATTTATCAAGGACGGTTTCATCCATCTTAAAGGTATGTTCTGGGCCAGGGAACGTTCCGGCAGCAACTTCTTCTTTATAAGTGCGGAATGCCTCACGCATCTGTTCACCGACCTGTGCAAACTGTTTGACAAATTTCGGTTTCATGTTGGAATACATGGCAAGCATATCCTGATAGACAAGTACCTGTCCGTCGCATCCGGCACCGGCACCGATTCCGATGGTCGGGATATGAATACTCTCGGTAATCTTTGTGGCAAGGGCCTGCGGCACACATTCTAAGACAACGGCAAAAGCTCCGGCTTCCTCAACGGCACGCGCATCATCAAGCAGTTTCTGTGCGGCAGCTTCGCCTTTTCCCTGTACCTTAAATCCGCCAAAGGCATTGACAGACTGCGGGGTCAGACCCAGATGGGCACAAACAGGGATGGAAGCGTCTACGATGGCTTTGATCTGAGGGCAGACTTCTTTTCCGCCTTCCAGCTTGACGGCCTGTGCACGGCCTTCTTTCATCAGGCGTCCGGCATTGACAACCGCGTCATAGACGGAAGTCTGGTAAGACATAAAAGGCATGTCGGTGATGAGCAGTGTATCTTTGATGCCGCGGGCAACCGCTGCGCTGTGATGGATCATGTCCTCCATGGTGACGGAGAGCGTGTCTTCGTATCCTAAAACGACCATTCCGAGGGAATCGCCGACGAGAATGGCATTGACACCTGCCTCATCAATAAGTCTGGCAGTAGAATAATCGTAGGCAGTCAGCATGGAAAGCTTTTCGCCCTTGTCTTTAGCTTCCTGAAAAGTTACAACCGTATTTTTCATTTATGAGATCCTCCATTTTCTTTTTCCTGTTCATCAGCAAGTAAAACATGTCTCATGTTTTCATAATTCTGTGCTGGATTTTTTCCTTCTGCAATTGCCAGAAGCCGTGTGCCGAGCATGCGGTACAAAGCGGCATCTTCTGTGTTTAAACAGTGTAAGTGCTTTTCCACGGTTGCGACATCTCCACGCTCAATCGGACCGGTCAGTGCATGGACACAGCCCTGCGAGAGCACATTTTCGATGTTCTGACGGACCAGTGCAGCAGTTGCCGCAACGGCTTTTTCGCGGGAAAATCCGCAGTCTTCGAGAAGCCGGTACCCCATATCAAGTACCGCGATCACCTGATTGCTTAAGATGCTGGCAGCTGCATGATATTCTGGCTTGGCTGCGGCATCAATCCGGCAGACTTCATTTCCATAGGAAGTGAGTAAGTCGGTGATGACCTGTACGGCATGTGGGTGGCCTTCCACGGTAAAAAATGCATGTTCTAATTGCTGGTATGATGAAAATTTGTTACTGAACGGTAACATGGGATGAACCGAGCAGCAGGATACTCCTGCTTCTTTGGCTCCGGAAAATGAATCGGATGAAAGTGCGCCACTACAATGACATATAATCTGATTCCTGTGTGACATGCCTTTGATTTCTTCCCATACGGGTACAAGGAGCGAATCGGGTGTCGTGATGAAGAGGATGTCTGATTCACGCACCAGTTGCTGCACCTGATCGAAACCGGCAGTCTGTGTAAACGCGGCGGCTTCTTCTGCAGCCGCGGCATTGGTATCATAATATCCCACAAGGTCTGCGTTTTTACTCCGGAAATATTTTCCAAGGGAGCAGCCTACGCGCCCTGCGCCTATGATTCCTGTTTTCATGCTACCACCTTCCTTCTGGTAATTAAATGGATCGGATCCTGTGTAACAGGTGTCCGTCGAAATCCTGTGTAAAGGTGACTCACATATTCATTTGGGGCGATACATCATAAATATACCGCAGTCGATACAGTTTCTGTATGAATACCGTTCAGAACCCACTATAACATAATCTTGGGAAAAACTCAAATAAAGTTAAAGAAAAGGCTTGAAAATCCGCATAAAACATGGTATAGTATATCCTCGTGATAACTATTTTTTCCTTGTTCACAGGCTATGTTCTGTGAGCCAGAGACCAAAAGGAGGTAACATTTCGCATGAACAAGTATGAATTAGCACTCGTTGTCAGTGCAAAGATCGAAGATGATGCGAGAACAGCAACCGTTGAGAAAGCAAAAGAGTATATCACTCGTGCAGGCGGTACTGTTACAGAAGTTGAAGAATGGGGTAAGAAGAAGTTAGCTTACGACGTTCAGAAGATGAGCGAAGCATTCTACTACTTCATCCAGTTCGACGCAGCATCGGATGCTCCAGCTAAGCTTGAGCAGGATGTCCGTATCATGGACAACGTTCTTCGTTTCTTATGCGTTAGAAAAGACGAGCAGTAGTATAAGAAAGTAGGAGATTGTATGAATAAAGTCATTCTTATGGGTAGATTAACCAGAGACGCAGAAGTTCGTTACTCTCAGGGGGAGAGTTCCAGTGCGATTGCAAGATTTACACTGGCAGTTGACCGTCGGTTCCGCCGGAACAATGAGGATCAGACAGCGGATTTCATTAGTTGTGTTGCATTTAGCAAGACAGCAGAGTTTTTGGAGAGATTTGGCCGCAAGGGAACCAAGTTCGTTCTCGAGGGTCATATCCAGACAGGCAGTTATACAAACAAGGATGGACAGCGCGTTTACACCACAGATGTTGTGGCAGAGAACGTAGAATTTGCGGAGAGCAAAAATGCAGCTGGTGGAAATGCTGATTTCGGCGGTGCACCTTCTGCTCCATCACCAAGCGGAGCTGCCGGAGATGGCTTCATGAATATTCCGGATGGAATTGATGAAGAATTACCATTCAACTAAATGTTCCATAGAGCATAACATCATATAGGAGGTTAAAGAACATGGCTTTCAATAAAACAGCTGAAGGATCTTCCATGAAGAGAAGACCAATGCGTAGAAGAAAAAAAGTATGTGTATTCTGTGGCAAAGATAATGTCATCGATTATAAAGATATCAACAAGTTAAAGAGATACATCTCTGAGAGAGGAAAGATCCTTCCTCGTCGTATCACAGGAAACTGTGCAAAGCATCAGAGAGCTCTTACCGTTGCTATCAAGAGAGCACGTCATCTGGCTATGATGCCATACGTTTGCGAGTAGACCTAGTAATACCAAGGGTTTCAGCGTTTGGAGACGTAGAGTTGACACAAGTTTGACACAACATTTGACCAACGATTCAGAAGATGGATCGTTGGTCTCTTTTTATGTAATGACATAGTGACAATATCTAATAATGTTAAGTTGGTTTATTATGGGAAAGAATAAAATTATGGCATATTATACTTGATTAAGAACTATAGCAATGATACAATAATGCAAAATGTTGACATCAAATACATTTTTACTTTCCAAAATGTTGATAATACGCACTGGCAGAAAGAAATTTTGTTGATGGGGGTATTATGTTAAAAAGAAAAGCAATTGCTTCAATAAAAAACTGGGTTAACACAAAAAATAAAAAATGCCTTGTTGTACAGGGAGCCAGGCAAACAGGAAAAACATATATTATTGAACGGTTTGCAGAAGACAATTATGAGGAACTGCTTGAAATCAACTTTAAGCAGATGGTTTCTGCCGTTGACATTTTTTCCGGTGATCTTACAGTAGATAATATGGTTATGGCTATGCGTTTCCGCTTTCCTGAAAAGAAAATTCTGCCAGGGAAAACTTTGATTTTTCTCGATGAGATTCAGGAGTGTCAGGAAGCAATCACATCCCTTAAATTCTGGGCAATCGATAACAGATATGATGTTATTGTGTCGGGCTCGCTTCTTGGAATCGATTATAAACGTGCATCGTCTTATCCGGTCGGTTATGTTGATTATCTGAGAATGTATGGGATTGATTTTGAAGAGTTTCTCTGGGGAATGGGGATTTCTGAAGACATGATCGGAAACCTCTGCGGATATCTGGAATCAAAGACCGTGATACCTGAGGCGATTCATTCCCAAATGATGAATTATTACAGACAGTATATAGCAATAGGTGGTATGCCGGAAGCTGTACAGAAATATGTAGATACAAAGGATTTCAGAGAGGTTGATAAGATACAGAGGAGCCTCTTATTGGGATATCAGTATGATATAGCACATTATGCAACTGCGGAAGAAAAGGTAAAAGCAGAGAAATGTTATCTTTCACTTGCAAAGCAGCTGCTTGATAAAGAAAACCACAAATTTCAATATAAAGAAGTTGAGCATGGAGGTCGAGCACAAAAGTATTTTTCAAGTATTGAGTGGTTGCTTCGTGCAGATATGGTACATTTAAGTAAACTTGTGACGGATGTCAGATTTGATCTGGATGATTATGCAAGAGATGATTTTTTCCGGGCTTATACAACTGATTTATCATTGTTGATGGCGATGAAGGACTTTTCATTAAAACAGCATATTGTAGAAAACACTTTAGAGGGAAATTCCAAAGGCGGTATCTATGAATATGCAATAACAGATGCTCTGTATAAAAAGGGATATCAGTTATATTTTTATAAAAATGAGACAACGAAAAGAGAAATAGATGTAGTGATCCAAAAAGATGGAATGGTAGTTCCGATTGAAGTAAAAGGCGGAAATACGAGGGCAAATTCCTTAAAGTCACTTATGAAGAATCATAAAGATATTTCTTATGGGTATAAATTTGCAGATGGAAATATCGGTGTGGGCGAAGATGGTATCATTACATTGCCGCTGTATATGATTGCATTTATTTAATTCATCCATCTTCCACGTTTGGCCCCGCCTCAGATATGGGAAAGAGTTCTGCCAGCTTTAAGACCGGCTGCCTTTTGGGATAGCCGGTCCTTTTGCATGTTTCTAAGATAAATTAATCAAAGATGATCAGAGCCATAAATACAACCGGCTCATTACCAATTGGTTTTAAGGCGTGTCCGCATCCGTCTGGTGTATAGGTTACATCTCCGGCTTTTACAGTGCGTGTGGTTCCGTTATCGTTATATTCTGCGGTACCGGAAAGAATGTAATACGTCTCGCTTTCATTTTTATGTTCGTGATAACCGAGAGAAGATCCCGGCTGAATGGTTACCTGTGCATACAGACCACATTTTCCGTTTAATTCTTTTTCTCCGAGGATGCGTTTGATGGTTACTTCGCCATCTCCGCCGGCCATGTTTTTAACTACTTCTGTTACTGTTTCCATTATGAGTACCTCCTTGTGTAGTGGTTTATGCCATTACTATAGCATAGTTTGCACAAAAGATAAATCTTATTATACGGCTTTTGCCTGTGTCTGTCTGGTTCTGGCTTCGGTCATTGCATAAGGATCGAGAATAGAATCCAGTTCGCTTTCTTTTAACAGACCGTATTTCAATACAAGAGTTTTAACTGGAATATCTGTTTTTAAGGATTCTTTTGCCAGACTTGCAGCTTTTTTGTAGCCGATGTACGGACACAGGGCGGTGGTGATACCGACGCTTGCATCGAGAAGTTCGCGGCAGCGTTTTTCATTTGCGGTGATGCCGAGGATGCAGTTGGCGGTCAGAGTATCCACTGCGTGTGTCAGTGTGGTAATGGAGTCAAAAAGATTGTAAAAAACAACCGGTTCAAAAGCGTTTAATTCCATCTGACCGGCTTCCGCCGCCATAGTGATGGTCGTGTCGTGACCGATAATATGAAACGCAACCTGTGAGACAACTTCCGGGATGACTGGATTGACTTTGCCGGGCATAATGGAAGAACCATTCTGCATGGCCGGAAGTGTAATCTCACCGAACCCGGCTTTTGGTCCGCTTGCAAGGATACGCAGATCATTACACATTTTGGATAAGTTGACCGCACATGCTTTCAGGCAGGAGGAAACGCGTACAAATCCGTCCAGATTCTCGGTGGCATCAAACAGATCGTCGGCCTGGGTCAGCGGGTAGCCGGTGATCTTTCCAAGGGTTGGCACAATATTATCTAAATAAAACGGGGACGTATTGATTGCTGTGCCGATAGCGGTTGCCCCCATGTTTACGGGATACATTTCCGTGCGGACTTTTGTGAGACGGTCACGGTCGCGGGAAATCATGGTAGCATAAGAATGGAATGTCTGACCCAGACGCATTGGCACGGCATCTTCCAGCTGTGTACGTCCGATTTTTACAATAGGATCAAATTCTGCAGCCTTGTCATATAAGGCATCGGTTAAAAGGGAAAGGCTTTTGTCTAAAGGTTTGAGAAGATCGAGAACAGTTAATTTACCAGCGGTTGGAATGACATCATTGGTGGATTGTGCCATATTGACGTGGTCATTTGGATGAACAATGGTGTAGTCTCCTTTTTTGCCACAGAGCATTTCGATGGCGCGGTTGGCAATGACTTCGTTCATGTTCATATTGGCACTTGTTCCCGCTCCGCCCTGAATACCATCGACAATAAAATCTTTGTCGAACATGCCACAGATGACTTCGTTTGCAGAGGCTTCAATTGCATTTGCAATTTCCGGTTTCAATCTTCCGGCTTTTCGGTTGGTAATGGCAGCTGCCCGCTTGATTTTTGCAAGATTTTTAATGAAAACAGGATGTAATTTTGTTCCGGTAATCGGAAAATTTTCTTTGGCCCGTAAAGCCTGTACGCCATAATAGGCATCTTCTGGGACTTCCATGGTTCCGATGGAATCAGATTCTAAACGCATATATTCTTTCTCTTTCATAATGATAATCTCCTTTATTTCCTTTACTATTGTTGTTTGATCCTCGCGCGCTTTTTTCAATGGGACGAGGATAGCACTCTTTGCGGCAAAGGTAAATACTTTAAGTTGTATTTGGAAAAACAGCCGGAAAATGGTTAACTAAACATAAAAAAATAAGGAAAATACTGGAAAAACATAATAAAATAAAGTAAAATTCAAACGCGTTTATTGCAAATGGAAATACATGTGCTATAATGACCTCATAATTTAAAATTCGGATAAAAGAAGGACACAGGCGTCTAAGCAGGTGTCCTTTTTTGCGTATTTACAGAAAAATTGAGGTTTAGATCATGAAAAAACTGGATAAAGTGGATAAAAAAATCATACAGATTCTGCAGAAAAATGCCCGTACACCGCTCAAGGAGATTGCCGCACAGGTATTTCTGTCATCACCATCGGTGTCTGCCAGAATTGAAAAACTTGAACATGAAGGCGTAATTACCGGTTATTCGGCAAAGGTAAACCCACTGTACCTCAATTACCATATCAAGGCATTTATCAACCTGGAGGTGGAACCATTACAAAAACCGGTATTTTACCCATTTATTGAAAAAATACCAAATGTTGTCGAGTGTAACTGTGTGACGGGCGATTATTCCATGCTGATAGAGACATTGTTTGAGTCTACGGCACAACTGGATCATTTTATCAATGAGCTGCAGCAGTTTGGGCGGACAAAGACGCAGATTGTGTTTTCAACGTCCGTAGAGCAGCGGGAAGTGCCGATCGAAACAAAAGATGAATAGTTATCTCTTATGAATAGAAAAAGGATATCCGGAAATACTGTTTATAAAAAGTATAACGATCAGGAGGCAGATCATGATTGAACCGGATACCATAAAGCTGCTACGGGAATGCGACGCAGGAATCAGGATGGGTACAGCATCGATTGCGGATGTACTCGACAAGGTAAATGACACAAAATTAAAAGAAATGCTGGAAAATTGTAAGGACCAGCATCAAGATCTTCAGAAAGAACTGGAAAGTCTGCTGGAAGAATTCCATGATGATGGAAAAGAACCAAATCCAATGGCACAGGGGATGTCCTGGATCAAAACCAATGTGAAACTTGCAATGAATGATTCGGATGCAACGATTGCGGAGCTGATGACAGATGGCTGTGATATGGGTGTAAAATCCCTCAGCCGCTATCTGAACCAATACCAGGCAGCAGATCATAAGGCAAAGACATTTGCCAAAAAGTTAATCAAACTGGAAGAAGATTTGTGTCAGGATCTTCGGACATATTTATAAAAGGGTGCAGGGATAAATTTTCGTCCCTGCATCTTTTTGCGCAAACGGGTTTCATATATCTTATTGAAATGTCAACTTATAGAACAAGATAGGTTGACAATAAGAGAGAAATGCGTTAAATTGTTAACAATAACTTGAATGGAGGGTTAACAATTTGGAAAATACGAAAACGAAACGATTATCGACAAAAAGTATGGTATTGTGCGCTATGTTTACCGCTTTAGTTGCAGTAGGCGCCTTTATTCAGATTCCGGTTCCTTATATGGATTATTTTACACTTCAGTTTTTCTTCGTGTTGCTTGCAGGATTGATTCTGGGTGGAAATAAGGGCGCAATATCTGTAGGCTGTTATGTATTGCTTGGGCTGATCGGAATTCCGATTTTTGCCGCAGGTGGAGGAATTGGATACATATTCCGACCGAGTTTTGGTTATCTGGTCGGATTTATTGCGAGCGCGTTTGTGACCGGAAAAATATGTGAAAAGTTAAAAGCAAGTTATAAGAATTATCTGCTTGCCTGTCTGGCCGGTTTTGTTGTGACTTATGCCATTGGAATTGTATATAAATTTATCATTTTAAATTTTTATGCACATACACCGGCGACAATTGCTGTAATCTTTTTGTCCTGTTTCCCATTGGATATGCCTGGAGATTTTGTGCTATGTCTGCTGGCATCTGGTGTAGGACTTAAAATGAGAAAAAATGGATTCTGTCTGAACGAATAGGAAGGATGGATTAAAATTATGGGAAAAGGAATTTTTGTGACAGGCACCGGCACAGATATCGGAAAAACATATGTTACCGCATTGATCGTAAAAAAACTGGCAGATGCAGGAATCCGTACAGGGTATTATAAAGCGGCTTTATCGGGAGCCAAATCCATAGGTGATAGTGATGCGGGATATGTGAAAAAGATTGCCGGGATTACACAGGAAGATACCAGTCTGCTATCATATTTGTATCAAAATGCGGTATCTCCTCATTTAGCTGCTCAAATAGAAGGTAATCCAGTTGATCCAGAGAAAATAAAAAAAGATTTTGACAAGGTAAAGAGCAAATTCGATTATGTCACGGTAGAGGGAAGCGGCGGTATTGTCTGTCCCATCCGCTGGGACAAAGAACATAAGATTTTGTTGGAAGATATTGTAAAGGCGCTGAACCTGAATACGCTGGTGATAGCGGATGCCGGCCTTGGTACGATCAATGCGGTTGTTCTGACGATAGAATATATCCGGAATCATGGAATGGGTGTAAAAGGAGTGATCCTAAATCATTACGTGGGTGGAATCATGCAGGAAGATAATGCAAGAATGATTGAGGAATTAACAGGCATACCGGTCATTGCGAAAGTAAAAGATGGTGACGGGGAACTTGCAATTGATATAGAAAAACTGAAGAAGATTTATAACTAGGGGAAAAAGGGAACTTTACTATGGTAAGGGGCCCTTTTTTTCATTTGTGGGAAAGTAATGGCTGGTTGCATTCATTATAGAATCTGGCGTATAATAAGATCACTAAAATAACAGAAAACAGGAATAATGATTGTAATGAAAGAGAATCAAGACTGTAACTTACAAAGTGTATATCAGCAGATAGTGGAAATTTCAAAAAAATATCAGGTAAAAAAAGTAGTATTATTTGGATCACGTGCGCGTGGAACTAATATGCCCAAAAGCGATATCGATCTGGCAATTTATGGATGTGCAGATTTTGGAGGTTTGTCGGATAGTTTAAATGAGGATCTGTGGTCGCTTTTAAAGCTGGATATTATCAATATGGATGATAAATACGTGTCAGCTGAATTGGTATCCGAGATAGAGAAAGATGGGGGTGTTTTATATGAAAAAGTTTGATCAGTATGTTAGACATTTGCAGGTGCTTTGTCGGGCAGAACAGGAAGATGTCACCAACGAATTTATAGTAAGTGGCATTATAGATAAATTTTATATTCAGTTTGAATTAGGCGGGAAGGTATTAAAGGAGTTGTTGAGGTATGAAGGAGCAAATCAGGCGGCAACGGGATCTCCCAGAGAAATTATTAAGACCGCGTATGCCTATTTTCATTTTATGGAAGAAGATGTATGGCTGGAAATGTTGCGTGATCGAAATGATGCCACACATATTTATAATGAAGAAGCAGCACAGCAACTGGTTGAAAAAATTCTGCATCAGTATATTGGAGTGTTTGTCTCGTTGGAACAGCAGATCCGTGCCCAGTATGGAGATGAGGTGTTAGAGCAGCTATGACAAAGTGGTATCGTGCGTGTGTGAACTACATTCATTCTGTGCCGGAATATAACTGTGCACTCGAACAGGAACGATTTACGGAAAAAGCCGCAATTGCAGCAATACATAAATTAAAACGCTATTATGATGAAAAGCATTTTGTAAAAGATCCGGATTATATGGTGCGGATGGATCGGCTTTTTTCGGTGATTAAAGATCATGAGACGGATGAAGAGATGGATCAGTGGAAGGTCTGGCTGAAATATTTTGTCACTATGGGTGGCGGTGAGTGGAATGAATTCTGGGGAGATGTGAAATAAGAAGAAAACAGCAGGGAATTTATGATGGATATCATAGATTTCCTGCTGTTTCTGCATAAAAGGATGTTGATACATCGTATGTTGAGGTTTATGATTTTTGGAAATATTCTACAAATCAAATATTTCAAAGCGTTAAGATGTTACAGTTAAAAAGCCAATCATACAGAAAAATGATGATGAGAGATAATCTGCTTGCGAAATAAGAAAAAGGATGTTAACATAATAGCTATCGGAAAAGTTTGGAGGAAGAAAAATAAAAAGATCGGAGGTGAAAGAAGGATGACACAGGAAGATATTGTGATTTTATCACAGTTGTTAGATCAGAAATTTGAACCTGTATACACAAGGCTTGATTTACTGGAGAGTGATGTCAGGGAACTCAAAAGTGGAATGTCTGAAATAAAACAGAGAGTAGCCAGCGTGGAACAGAAAGTAACGGAACTGGATCAGAGAGTAGCCAGTGTGGAACAGAAAGTAACGAAGCTGGAACAGAAGGTAACGGAACTGGATCAGAGAGTAGCCAGCGTGGAACAGAAAGTAACGAAGCTGGAACAGAAGGTGACGGAACTGGATCAGAGAGTAGCTGGAGTGGAACAGAAAGTAACAAAGCTGGAACAGAAGGTGACGGAACTGGATCAGAGAGTAGCCGGAGTGGAACAGAAGGTAACGGAGCTGGATGAAAAGGTAACGGAACTGGATCAGAAGTTTACGGTACTGGATGAAAAGGTAACAGAACTGGATCAGAAGTTTACGGTACTGGATGAAAAGGTAACGGTATTGGATCAGAAGTTTACGGTATTGGATCAGAAGTTTACGGTATTGGATCAGAAGTTTACGGTATTGGATCAAAAGTTTACGGTACTGGATGAAAAGGTTACCGGTTTGGAACTGGTAATTGAAAATGAAACAAATGTAAATATCAGACGGATTGCAGAAGGGCATTGTGATTTAGTGCGTAATTTGAGGGAAGCACGCAAAGTAGATGATGAAAAAGAATTGCTTGCCATTCGCGTGACGGTGTTAGAATCTGATATGAGTAAAGTAAAACATCAGCTTGCAATTACATAATCTTGCGGATCGCGGTGCCTCGGCACCGCGACTTTTTAGGATGGGGAAAATATGATTACATTGAATGATTACTTATATTCGGGGGATACAGTTCTTCGCATTTTAAAAAAATACATAGCGGATTTACGTATTTCGGCGGTACAGAAACATAATGAAGTGGATTTAGTACATTGTAACTTTTTGATACAGATTATGAAACTTTTGGAACACAATGATTTCCTGACTTCGCAATCGCAGAAGATTCGTGAGTTTTATAAATATATGGCACAGGAATATCCATATTTATCTTTTACTTTCAAGGGACGAATTAAGTCGTTGATTCGCGCAGAGGGAAAGTTTAATGGATATATTGTGGAATACATATACGATTATTATGAAAAGAATGGATCATATCCGTCTGTGTCAGAAATCAAGGAGAGTTTGAACTGTTTTCGCGATTTGATCGCGTACCGTATTGTGATTTCCATGCCATGGCAGGGCTTTGGGTACAGTTATAAGCGGCGATGAAGTGCGATAAAGTGGGGTAAAATGTGGTGAATGAGAGATGCGGGTACTACGATTTTTATACGGATAAAGCTAGTAAAATAATGGATGAAATGTGCAGTCATCCTATGAATAAATGTGGAAGTAGCAGGTGCAAAATGACCTGCTATTTGCATGTTGTAACGTGGTGATTTGTATTGTAAATGTTGCACACAGATGATATAATTTTGCGCATAGGAGGACTTTAAAATGAATAAAACAATTTCTATGAGTATAAGAGTTAGTGAAGAAGAGTTGGATAAGTTGAAACAGGCTGCAAGAATTGAAGCATATGCTTCGTATAGTGAATTTGTAAGAAGAACGGCTTTAAAAGAATCAGATAGAGTTATAAAAAAGAATGAAAGAGAAAATACACTTAAGGAGGACTAGTATACATGGAGATAAAAGATATATTGGAACCAAGTGAATATGAATCATTGAATCAATTTACTCCGGATGACATAGAGTGGATTAATGGTAGAATTAATACTCGAAGAAATGGAGAACCAGGTATAGAATGCGTTGTAAGAGGAAAAAATAACGATGGAGATTATTTTAAGCTAACACCAGAAGAAATAGTGAGACAGTATTATGCGTATAAGTTGATTACTGAATATGGTTATGATAAAGAACAACTTTCTTTAGAAGAACCAGTTCTTATTGCGGGCAAAACAATAGATACTGATAAAAGAATTGATATTGCTGTTTTTGATTCTGAACATAAGAAAATTCAAATGATAATTGAGGTAAAACGTCCACGTATTACTAATTATCATAAAAATTGGGAGGGAGAGGGATCAACGCCGTATCAGCAGATGTATTCCTATTGTAGTCAGAAGAAATCACAGCTAGGGGTTTTGGTAAATGGTGTATCAACGCCGGAGTTTTATGATTTTCCATATTTTGAGAATCAGTTAATAATTGATCGTTTTCCACAAAATGGTGAAGATATTCAAGAATGGAAGGACAAAAGACGATTTACATTAAAACAATTAATGCAATCAGATAGACTCAAAACTGAAACATTAAAGGACATTATTCTTTCTGTTGAACAAAAATTTGGAGCAAATGATTCAAGCGAAAAAGCTTTTGAGGAAATATTTAAGCTTATTTTTTCAAAATTGTATGATGAAAAAATGTCTAGTAGGGATGCTGATGTTATAGCAATTGGTCAGAATGAATATAATAAGACATTAAACGAGATTGATGATTCAAAATTCAGGGTATTAGAGTTCCGAGTTAAAGAGCAGGATTCATTAGATGATGTTTATAATAAAATAAATGAACTATTTCAAAAAGCACAAAAGAAATGGAGGGGAGTTTTTCCGGATGATTCACGTATAGAGATGCAGAAGGGGGCATTGAAATCATGTGTGAAAGAATTGCAAAATGTAAAACTTTTTAATTCAAATTTAGAAGTGGTTGATGATGCTTTTGAACATTTGGTAAATAATAATCAAAAGAGTGATATGGGACAATATTTTACACCACGTTACGTTATTGATATGTGTGTTAAAATGTTGAATCCAAAAGAGAATGAGAAAATGATTGATACTGCGGCAGGAAGCTGTGGATTCCCAATGCATACTATTTTCCATGTTTGGAAACAGATGAACCCTGACGCAACCAATTTGTTTACTACAAATGAAAGAACAGCCGAAGAGACAGACTATGTTCAAGATAATGTTTTTGGAATTGATTTTGGAGAAAATTGTGTTCGTGTTGGTAGAATGCTTAATATTATAGCGGGTGATGGGCATACAAATGTTTTATATCTTAATTCGCTAGATTATAAAAGCTGGGACTCGGAGTTTGCAAATAATCCATTATGGGCAGCAAAATATAGTGAAGGATTTCATAAACTTGTAGACTTAAGCAAGAATAAAAGGGCTACAGAACCTAAAGAAAAATATCAAGGTTTTTTGTTTGATGTTTTAATGGCAAATCCACCATTTGCTGGTGATCTGGATAATGTTGAACAAATTGAGCCATATGATTTAGGGCATAAAGGCGGTGATCCTAAAGAAAAGCTGCAAAATACGGTTGGTAGGGATATTTTATTCATTGAGAGAAATTTGAATTTTCTTAAACCTGGTGGGAGAATGGCCATTGTATTACCGCAAGGAAGATTTAATAATACATCAGATAAATATATTAGAGAGTATATATTAAAGCAATGTAGATTATTGGCAGTAGTCGGATTGCATGGAAACACATTTAAAAATGGAAAATCGGGAACGGGTACAAAGACAAGTGTACTTTTTGTTCAAAAATGGACAGATGAGGATTGTGGATATCCTAATATATGTCCGAAACCTGATGCAGATGAAAATGGAAATATTGATTATCCTATTTTCTTTGCAACTATGCAGGAACCTAGTAAAGATAATTCGGGGGATAAAATATATGTTACAGAGACATATGTAAATTGGACATCATATAAATACACGACTGTAAAATTGATTATCAGAAAGTCTGATAAAATGATTATTTCAGAAGAAGAATATAATCAGATTGTCAATAAGGAAAACTACGATAAAGTCGAAAAAAATATTATATACATAAGAAAACTTGATGAAGAATCAGTTACGGAAGAAGAATATCTTGCAAACAAAAAGGCTCATAAGAAGAAAATAGTTTATGAATATAAGCGAAAAAATGACGACGCAATTCTAACAGAAGAAGAATATAAAGAGATTACAAAAAAATCTAATTATTTAATAAAAATTGAGACTATAACTATACCTGAAGAACATAAAACGGAGGATGGAAAAACAAAGTTCATTAAGGATTTGTTTGTAAAAAAAATAGGCGATTTAGAAAGTCATAAAAAATGGATTTTAAAAAATTCGATTTTTGTATTGAAAGATAATAATGATACAGAAAATAAAAAAGAAATTAGCATAGTTGAATGGTTGTCATTGGATACAGATGAAAGAGCATTGTATAAAGAAGATAATATATTAGGAGATAATAATAATGATATCATTTCAAATGAAGAATATTTAAATCTTTCGAATGATGCGCAGAAATTTTATTTAAAAGCGGAGGATGTGGTTGAGTATGAGGAGAGAGTAAAAGATACGCATGATCATATATTTGTTAAACATGATTTATTTAACCATGATCCTAAAATGAAAAATATCAATCCTAATAATATCTATAGTCAGAATGGAATTGCAGAAGCTTTTATTAAATTTGCATATGATAATAAACTTAGTTTTGCACCAACAGAGGAAGAACTGAATCAAATAATGCATCCGGAGAATGAACTCCCTTTTTAGCAAGCCTCTCCAGTGATGATGTGTTCAACAATTTGTTGGAGAGGCTGGAATGTACGAATGTTATGCTGAGTAGGGTGATTGATGAACCGTTCAGATTTGATCCAGAGTATTATTCAAAAAGTAATCTAATGCTTGAAGACTTAATAAAAAGCACTAACGGAGGGGCTATAGAATCGTATAATGGGAAAGTAGATTGTAGTGCTTTTTATCCATCGATTACAGGATTTTATAGTGACGATAAATCATTAATACCTTTTATAAGGGTTAATGAAATACAAAATGGCTTGGTTGTTCTTACAGATGATACAGTTTTTTTGCCAGAAAAGGTACTAAATGATAATCAAACAACTATTTCTAAGGCATACCCAGGGGATTTAGTTATTGCAAAAGGTGGAAATACATTAGCAAAAGTTGGATTGGTTACGAATGAATATCCAGTCTATGCTACTTGTAGAGATGTTATTATTTTAAGAACAAATGATTTGAATGGGATAAATAAGTATTATTTATGGTCTTTTTTACATTCGAAGTATGGACAGAATCTTATGTGGAGATCAGCTAGTCAAACAGGGCAGCCTCATATAACACTTCCAATAATAACTAATATGCATGTGCCTTCTTTATCGGAAAAATTTCAATTAGAAGTAGAAAATTTATATATTGCTTCAGTTGAAAATAAGAAGCTTGCAGAAGAAAAATATAAGAAAGCAGAAACAAAGTTGCTTTCGGAATTAGGGGTTGATATTTGTAAATTTGAAACAGAAGTATTTTCTGTAAGAAGATATACAGATATATTATCTGCAGAGCGTATGGATGCAGAATATTTCCAACCTAAATATGATAAACTTATATCGACTATATTAAAATATGATCCTAAAGCGAAGACGCTCGATGATGTGGCAATATATTTGTTTACTGGTGAGTATGCTGACAAATATATGTTATTTGATAAAGGGTTATGCCATTATGTGCGAGGAACAGATATATATGACGGAATAGTTGAAATAGATTTATTTCATAGTGTTGATCCACAAAAGCACAGTAAATTTGTTTGTGAAGGTGATATAGTTACAGGTAGAGTAGGAACTATAGGTAATTTTGGAGTTATTTCAAAAGAACTTGATAATTCTGTGTGCTCAGATAATGTTCTTTGTTTTCATTTGCCAAATGACTACATACCAAACGTGTACGCACTATATTTTAACTCTTCAATAATAAATGAACTTACAAATAGAATGTCGAGAGGATCTGTTCAGCAAAGAATGAATCAGGAAACATTGCGTGAACTGATTATTCCATATATTAAATATGACACTCAAATAGAATTAAATGAGATTATTTTGTGTTCGTTTGAATTAATGAATAAATCTAAACGTCTTTTAGAGTGTGCAAAGAAGGCGGTTGAAATGGCAATCGAAATAGATGAATTCACAGCTTTTCAGTGGCTTGAAGAATCAATGAGGAAATAGGGGCAATTCAAATCCCTACACTCTTTTTTAGGGAAGACCGATGCCCCTCTCACGCGTATTTTCGCGAAATTGCAAAGGGGGTATTGTTTTTTGTCGGGTATTTGCCGGAGAGACTTGATTTTAAAGGATATGGGGAGATATTTGTGCGCGAATAATATGGTGTTTTGTGTAAAAGTATTTCAGAATTGACTTGCTTTATTATTCATTTGGAGTGATATATGTACATACCAAAAAGAAAGGTGGTATGTGCAATGATTTCAGAGATTGATTTTAAAGTTAAAGGTGAGAAACGAAAGAAGCTGGCTTATAAAATCATAACATATCTTCCAACATAAATCCGACACTCAGCTGCAGACGCGTATTCAACTGGGACAGATCCATATCCAGAATCTCAGAGATACGCGTCAATTTGTAGTTGATGGTGTTCCGGTGCACATACAGTTCATCCGCAGTTTCTTTTACGCTTCCGTTGTGGTTGAGATAAGCCCGCAGTACGACTGCAAGATCCGAATCGTTTTTTTCATCGTAGTCGAGAAGCGGACGTATACTCTTATCATAATATTCCTGAATAATTTCACGGTCCTCGATTCCCATGAGCAGTTTGTAAATTCCCATGTCAGAATAAAAGATAAGAGAGTGGTCAATTTTCCCGTTTTCCTGCAGTTTTTGAATGGATTTTGCCTGTCGGTAACTTTTCCACAGGCAGCGGATACTTTTCGTGAGCTTTCCACAACCCATGGAAACGGATTCCCCGCTTGCAAGGAGCTGGGAAGCGCGGGAGCGGAGATCCTGAATAAAAGTATGCAGTTCATGCTCGGAATAGTTTCCTGCCACGATGAGAATTTCGCTGTCGTGAGAAAAAATTGCAAAATTATCGTATTTATGCCGGGCATAAGTATCCAGACTGTTGACGAGCTGTTCCAGACGGACTGGAAGATCCGTAGCGGTGTGCGAAAGGTTCATCATGCATACGGCATATTTCCAGTTAACACGGAATCCCTGTTGGGACAGGGGAACGACATAAAGTTCTTCCTGTTTTGGAAAGAAAATTGCGTTTTTGAACCCGGCAGCAGTTTCTAGAATCCGTTGTTCATCTTTCGTAATTGCAAAACAGAAGATACGCATGACTTCTGCCAGATGGATTTTCCACGGAATGACAAACAGTGGAAAATCATGTTCGTTGCAGAAAGTGATGGCATCCTCTGGAACTTCCTCAATAAAAGGTCCAGTATTGACGATGACACCGGCGACTTTCTTTTCATACATTAATCGGATCAGATCCAGCAGATTGGTTCGGTTTCCAAGACCAAGTCCTGTAGTAAAAGCGACTTCGCCACCTTCGAGAAAATCGGAAGCTTCTGTGGTTTCTACCATATGTACCCAGGTAACAAGGTTGTGAATACCGCCTTTTCCAGCAATCAGGTTTACATCCATATGTGAGACTTTTTCCATCAGACGCTGTAATTCCACGGCCATATTTGCATCCCTCCTGAATAAAAAGAAAAAGGCAACGATCCCTCTTTGGGGCACCGTTGCCTTTTACATTTACTATAATGTTTAATATTATAGCACAGATCAGGAAAAAGAAAACCTTTTTTATTTTTCAGGAAAAATGATTTGTGCTGTGGCACAAGTTAATTTGTGTTGTGGCTCATTGTTTTGCATTTTGTCATGCTTATAATGGGGAGTATCAAAACGAACCAAAAAGGGAATGCACAGAAAGGCAGGTAGATGATATGACACCACAGGAAATAAAAGAAAATGCAAAGAAGTATGTACTCCAGTCATGGAGCAAGCAGGCAGCCTTAAATCCGATCCCGGTTGAGAAGGCCGAAGGGATTTATTTTTATGATTATGATGGAAACCGTTATACGGATATGTCCTCGCAGCTTGTAAATTTAAATGTCGGATTTGGAAATAAAGACATCGGGGATGCCATTAAGGAGCAGGTAGATAAGTATTGCTTTGTCGGACCGGCATATGCTGCAGAGTCCCGCGTAAAACTGGCAAAAATGATTGTAGATCTGCTGCCGGATACGTTTGGAAAAGTATTTTTCACAAATGCCGGAGCCGATGCCAACGAGAACGCCATCAAGATTGCGCGGATGTATACCGGAAGAAAAAAGGTGTTCAGCCGCTACAGAAGTTATCATGGATCTTCGTTTGGCGCAGGAAACTTAACCGGTGAGCCAAGACGTTATCCGCTGGAGCCGGGGATTCCTGGTTTTGTAAAATTCTTTGATCCATACATTTATCGTGAGCCGATCAATTTTGCATCGGAAGAAGAAGCCACAAAGTATTATCTGGCAAAGCTGCGTGAGCAGATTATTTATGAAGGACCAGATCAGGTGGCAGCGATTGTGATGGAGACAATCACAGGATCTAATGGAATTATTATTCCGCCGAAGGGTTATCTGCCTGGTGTGCGTAAGATTTGTGATGAATTTGGAATTGTTATGATCTGTGATGAAGTTATGGCAGGATGGGGACGTACCGGAAAGATGTTCGCATTTGAAAATTTTGACGTAAAACCAGACCTCGTTACATTTGCCAAAGGAGTTACCTGCGGTTATGTACAGCTTGGTGGGGTAGCCGTCAGCAGCAAGATCGCATCTTACTTTGATGATCATCTTCTTTCCTGTGGACTTACTTACAGTGGACACCCGCTGGCATGTGCAGCCGGTGTTGCATGCGTGAACTACTACCAGAAGGCAAATATTCTTGACAATGTAAACAAGGTTGGAAAGGTTCTGGCCGAGAAGCTGGATGCATACAAAGAGGCACATGCATGTGTCGGAGATGTACGCCATATTGGTCTTTTCTCCTGTGTGGAACTTGTAAAGGATAAGGAAACCAAAGAGCCAATGGTATCCTATGGATGCGATCCACAGGGAATTATGGGTAAGATTGTTGGAATGCTCAAGGAGCGTAAATTCATGACCTATTCCCATGAAAATATGATTTTTGTCTGTCCACCACTTATTATTACGGAGGAGCAGTTACTCGAAGAACTGGAAAAACTGGATGAAGTATTAGGCATTGTTGATAAGGAATACATTTAATCGTTGGAGACAGAAGGGAAGTGACAATATGGCACACTTTGCAATTCCATCCCATATTTTGGTGGGAAAGGACGCACTGCCATCTGCAGTGCCGTATTTAAAGACCTATGGAAACCGGGTATTTATTGTAACCGGTAAGCATGTGGGGAAGTCTCCAATGATGGAGCAGTTGAAAAAAACACTCGAAAAGGCAGAGATTGCTTATTATGTGTTTGATGGAATTACGGGAGAACCGACCGACAAAATGATAGAGGAAGGTCTGGAGCAGTACAAAAAGACGGGATGCCAGTTTGTCATTGGTATCGGCGGAGGAAGTCCGCTGGATTCAGCAAAAGCAATTGCCGCGATGGCGGTCAATGAAGGCAGGATTGCGGATTACAACGGAAAAGAAATTACAGGAAGTGTGCCGGGAATTGTAGCAATTCCGACTACTTCGGGAACTGGATCTGAGGCAACCAAATTTACGGTCATTACGGATCAGGAAAAAGACATCAAGATGTTGTTGAAAGGAGACTGTCTCGTTCCGGATCTTGCAATTGTAGATCCTGATTTTACCATGGATATGCCAAAGAGCGTGACGGCAGCAACCGGACTGGATGCGCTGACACATGCCGTAGAGGCGTACACGTCCAAGAAAGCATTCTCTCTTACAGATGTAAATGCGGTTTCGGCGGTAAAGAGGATCATGAAATACCTTCCGATTGCATATCAGAATGGGTACGATGCGAAAGCACGGGAGGAAATGTCGTTAGCGGCATTGGAGGCAGGATTTTGTATCAATAATTCCAGTGTGACGCTGGTACATGGCATGAGCCGTCCGATTGGTGCATTGTTCCACGTACCACATGGCATGAGCAATGCAATGCTGTTAAAAGATTGCCTGAGCTTTGCATTAGATGGCGCGTATGACCGGTTTGCGATACTTGGCAGAGCTATTGGGGCTGCGACGGAGGCAGACAGCGATCAGGTGGCCGCAGAAAAGCTTCTGGATGCAATTGAGAACGTGTGCAGAATTTGTGAGATTCCGACACTGCGGGAGTATGGAATCAAGGAAGAAGAGTTTTTTCCTGTGATTGAAAAAATGTCAGAAGATGCGATTGCATCCGGCAGTCCGGGAAATACCAGGAAGACAGTAACAAAAGAAGACTGCATGGCAATTTATAAGAAAGTATTTGCGTAATATTTAAAAAATTATATATGTGCCACAGCACAAAAGATTTTGTGCTGTGGTGTATTGAAAACAAACGTTGCAAAACATATACTTGCAACATGAACAAAAACAAGAATAAAGAACACGGCAAAGGCGCCAGGCAATAAGCGCTTTTGCCGTGTTTTTTATTTTACTTTTACAAAAAGACGGGAGGAAACGAGATGAGTGAATTACAGGAAAGAGAAGTGGAAATACAGGTGAAGGATCTGGATGTAACCTTTAAAGATAATTCAGGAAACGACGTAAAAGCACTTACCGGAGTGAATCTTGATATTTACAAGGGAGAGTTCATTTCATTGCTCGGCCCTTCCGGTTGTGGAAAGACCACACTGCTTCGGAGCATCGCAGATCTGCAGGAGCCGACAGACGGCACCATAAGAATCAGCGGACAGACCCCGAAGGAACTGCGGCTGCAGCAGAAATTCGGATTTGTATTCCAGCAGCCGGTACTGTTTGACTGGCGGACGGTAAAGAAAAACGTGGAACTTCCATTGGAAATCATGTACCAGTCCAAGGCAGACCGCTCAAAGCGTGCAGATGAAATGCTTGAGATGGTAGGACTGAAAGATTTTGCCAACCACTTTCCAAAACAGTTATCCGGTGGTATGCAGCAGCGTGTCAATATCGCCAGGGCATTTGGTATCCGCCCGGAGATCCTGCTGATGGATGAGCCGTTTTCTGCACTGGATGAGTTTACAAAAGAAAAGTTATACGAAGATCTGCTCCGGATCTGGAGACAGACAAACAAGACCATCATTTTTGTCACCCATAACATTCAGGAAGCGGTATTCCTTTCCGACCGGATCTGTGTGTTATCCCCGCATCCGGGACGGTTATCCGCGATCGTGGATGTGGATCTGCCAAGACCACGGACGCTGGATATGAAAGAGAGTGCACACTTTAATGAACTGGTATTAAAAGTACGCAACAGTTTTGAAGGGGGCAGCGTTTAATGAAGAAAATAAGCAGACTTTTTGATAAAAAATGGGCATCCACGGTTCTGTGGATTCTGATCATTATAGCGGCATGGGAGATCGGAGCATCGATCGTGTCCGTGACAAAACGAACACCGGAGAACATTCTTCCGCATCTGTATCAGGTGATTGCGGCGGCATTCTCCACCCGACAGGTATCTGTCGGAATGAGCGCCACGATGGTGGTTCTGACAAGCGCAAGGGCCACAATATTACGTGCACTGCTTGGATTTTTATTAGGAACCGGTGCCGGATTCGTACTGGCACTTCTGATGAAGCTTTCCGGACTTGTGGAAAAGATGCTTTTCCCATATCTGATGTTAATCCAGCTGATCCCGGTACTCGGTCTTGCACCGATTATCCTCTCCATCACCGGGGACATCAACAAGAGCCGCATCATCATTGCCGCCATCTTAAGTTTCTATCCGGTGGCAACCAACACACTGGCAGGTTTCAAATCCGTGCCGCAGGAAAAATACGATCTGATGTATACCTACGCGGCAAAGAAGCCGACGATTTATGCGAAAGTACTGGTTCCGACAGCAATCCCGTATTTCTTCACGGGAACTAAGATCGCCGCTCCGATGGCGATCACCGCATCCATTCTGGTAGATACCTTACAGGGTGACGGAGGACTTGGATGCATGCTTTCCCAGTCGTTAAAACATGCGATGTCCATCTATGTATTCTGGCTCATTGTATTCTTCAGTGCATTTATAGGAATCTTCAGTGGATGTCTGATGGGTTGGATAGAAAATCTGGTTTCTCCGGAAAAGAGAGGTTTAAGAAAAGCAAAAAGGGATGCAAAGAAAGGAGTGAACTAATATGGCACAGAAGAGAAAGAGACCGAAAAGCCTGTACCGCCGGATGAAGGACAGCGCACAGGTGCAGGCAGCATTTACCGTAATTCTTCCGGTGCTTCTTGGAATCGTGATCATTGCACTGTGGCAGACACAGGTGCTGCATCACTGGTTTAAAACAGATACATTCACCCTTCCACTCATTACCCGGATTGGAAAGATCTTTTTAGAAAACTTCGGAAAGATTAAAGGAAATATAGCAGCGACCATGATTGTCGCAGTCGTCGGACTGGCACTGGGAAGTGTGCTTGGATATGCAGTGGCAATCCTTGCGGCAATGTTTCCAAGAGTCGGGAAAGGCGGACTGAGTGTGGTCGGGGCATTTGCATCCATTCCGGTTGTTGCGCTGGCACCGGTTATGAATAACTGGACGAAGGATGTTTCGACAGAGGCAAGCACCCGGAGCATGGTGGCAAAGATTCTGGTTGTCATGCTGATCGCAGCGGCAAATATGAGCTTAAATGCCTATCGTGGACTGACAGAGCTGAAACCGTATGCGAAAGACCTGATGGCAACCTATGCGGCAAAACGCCACACCACACTGATAAAGCTGCAACTGCCGAATTCGGTACCGTATATTTTCGTGGCACTGAAGGTGTCCGTACCGGCAAGTATCATGACAGCAATCGTAAGCGAATATTTCGCAGAATATATCACAGGAGTCGGAAGACAGATCCGGGAGAACATCGTGCTGGCACAGTATCCGACGGCATGGGCATACATCGCAACGGCCTGCATGCTTGGAATAGTATCCTATGTGATCCTGATGATCGTACAGAGTATACTTCTCCGGAAATACCATTAGAAAGAGGTAACGGAGTTGATATAAAACCCACAAAACCCCAAAAAGGAGGAAAGAATTATGAAGAAAAGAATGGCAAAGATTATGAGCGCAGTACTTGTATCGGCAATGGCAGTATCCATGATGGCCGGATGCGGATCTGACAAAAAAGAAACCACAGGTTCCGGTTCCAGTACGCAAAGTACAGGCGCAGTAGATACCTCTGATGTAATGAGCAATGAAGAAATCATTAAGAAGGCGGCTGGCGAAGGAAAAGTCAGCAACTGGGGCATTGGTAATCAGTATGAGATTCAGGCATTACTTGCAAAGTACGGACTTCCAACGGATTATCTGAGTGAAGATTTTACGATGGATGCATTTGATGACGATTCCAGTACGCTGGCATCTGCGATGACTTATAACGAACTGGGACTTGTAAAGAATGATTATGATGGTGCCTATGGTTATGGTGACACGGTTGGATACATTGATATGAACGATGAAGGCGTGGCAATGCTGGAGGATATGATCTTTTGTACCAGGGATTTTGCAGAGAAGAATCCGGAGACTGTAAAAGCATTTTTGTATGCATCCATCAAAGGCTGGGAATATGCAGTAGAAAATCCGGAAGAGGCGGCACAGATTGTGTATGACGCAGGATCTTCGGTATCACAGGATCACCAGAAGTATATGGCAAGTGAAGTCGCAAAACTGGTAAAGGCAGATATGAATGGCAATGAAGTGTCGGATATCGGCAAGATTGATGACGATGCGATGCAGCAGACACTCGACATTGCAAAGAAATATGTGACATTAGATGATTCTTCGGCGCAGGATAAGTTTGCAAAACTGACCTTAGATGATATCCGTGATACAAGCTACTATGAAGCCGCAGAATCTTCTGACGGAAAGTTCAGTCCGGAAAAATCAGAAGTATCTATTCAGTTGAAGTGGTTACCACAGGCACAGTTCATGGGCTACTATGTCGCAGACGCCAAGGGGTATTATGACGAGGTTGGTCTGAAGGTCAATATTGTGTCCGGTGGTGGTGATATTTCCGAGACTACAGCGGTAAACAACGGAACCGTAGATTTTGGTGTTACATGGCCGACCAATATGGCAGTAGCAAATGCAGGTGGTATGAATCTGGTAGAAGTAGCACAGATTTATCAGAGATCAGGTATGACTCTTGCTTACAAGTATGACAATTTTAAAAAATAAAAAATAGAAGGAGATGTGCGATATGGAATTACTGATTAAAGGTGGAACAGTCGTCACCGCAACGGAAAGTTTTCCGGCAGATGTAGCGGTCGATGGAGGAAAAATCGTAGCGATTGGCAGAGATCTTGCGGTAAACGCAGAGAAAGTCGTGGATGCAACAGGCAAGCTTGTGCTGCCTGGTGCACTCGATGCACATACCCATATGGCGATGCCGTTTGGAGGAACCGTTTCAGCGGACAGCTATCTGGCAGGTACCAGAGCTGCTGTCTGCGGAGGTGTTACTACAATTTTTGATTATCCGGTACAGCATAAGGGGGAAACGATTTTAGGACTGATCGGATCTAAGAAAGAGGTGCTGGAAAAAGAAGCGTGCTGTGATTATGCATTCCACTGTTGTATTACTGATCTGAATGGCGGAGAAATTTTAGATGAAATGGAACAGGCAGTTGAGGAAGGAATTACCAGTTTCAAATGTTTCCTTGTTTATAAGAAAGAAGGAATGATGGTAGATGATGGAATGCTTGCCAGACTGCTTCTTCGGGCAAAGGAGCTTGGCGCAATGATCAATGTTCATGCGGAAAACCCGGATCTGATTGATCTGCGTACTGAGCAGTACTTGAAGGAAGGTAAGACCTCTGCCTGGTATCATTACATGAGCCGTCCGGAATTTGTAGAGGCAGAAGCAGATAAACGAGTTGTTCACTGGGCTTCCCACTTAGATACCCCGGTCTATATCGTACATATGGCAGATAAAGAAGGACTCGAAGCCTGCATCAAGGCAAAATCCGAGGGACATGATATTTTAGTAGAAACCTGTCCACAGTATCTGGAATTTACCTGTGATGTATACAAGAGAGAAGACGGTCGTAACTTTGTATGTTCCCCGCCAATGAAAGGACAGGAAAGTCAGGATGCATTATGGACAGCAATTAAATCAGGAATGATTGATACGGTTGCAACCGATCATTGTCCATTCCAGAGCTATGAAAAGGATTGGGGCAAAGATGATTTTACAAAGATTCCAAACGGATGTGCCGGAGTAGAAAACCTTTATCCATATATGCTGGATGCGGCAAATTCCGGAAAGATCACGTTTGAGAGAGCCGTTGAACTTTGTTCTACCAATGTTGCAAAGATTTTCGGATGCGATAACAAGGGAGCCATTGCAGTCGGCAAAGATGCAGATATTGTTATTTATGACAAGGACAAAGATTTCACAATCAGTGTCAGCAATATGCATTCGGACTATGATCATACAATCTGGGAAGGAAAGAAACTTCACGGATATCCGGTTCAGACATATCTGAGAGGAAAACTGGTATATGACAACGGTGATTTTGTTGGAACACCGGGTATGGGTGATTATGTAAAGCGTTCTCACAGATAGGAGGAGATGGCACATGGCATATGAAGCAATAAGAAGAAAAAGCGAAGCGGGCAGATGTCTGTTGTGTCAGGATGCTCCCTGCAGCGGTGCCTGCCCGAAGGGGCTGGCAGTCGATGAAATTGTCCGCTCCGTCCGGTTTGAAAATGAAACCGGAGCCGCAAGGAAATTAGATCATATCACTTGTGAGGGATGCAGTGCACCGTGTGTTGGTGCCTGCACCCGGGCAAGAATTGACCGGGGTGTGGATATTCCAACGATTTTATCCAGTATTACAGCAGAAATTCCGAGAACCTCAAAGGCAGATTTATCCGTTGATTTTTGTGGAGTGCATTGTGAAAACCCATTTTTTCTTTCCTCTTCGGTAGTAGGTAGTGATTACGAAATGGTCGCAAAGGCATTTGAGATGGGATGGGCAGGCGTTGCATTTAAAACCATCGGTCTGTTTACACCGGATGAAGTTTCTCCGAGATTTGCAGCATTGGAAAAAGAGGATAATCCGTTTGTGGGATTTAAAAATATTGAACAGATCAGCGACCACACGCTGGAAGAAAATATGGATTATCTTCGTCGGTTAAAAAAAGATTACCCGACAAAAGTAATCATAGCATCCATCATGGGACAGAACGAAGAGGAATGGACAAAACTTGCTTCTTTCATGGAAGAAGCAGGGGCAGATATTATAGAGTGTAATTTTTCCTGTCCGCAGATGGTAGGGAAAGGACTTGGCAGTGATGTAGGTACCGATCCACAGCTTGTTGCAAAGTATACAGCGGCAACAAAAAAAGGTACAACCCTTCCGGTACTGGCGAAAATGACACCAAATATCACAAAAATGGAAGTTCCGGCAGAAGCCGCCGTGAGAGCAGGTGCGGACGGGCTTGCAGCAATCAATACGATCAAAAGTGTGATGAACATCAATCTGCAGACGTTTTCTTCGGCTCCTGATGTGGATGGAAAATCACCGGAAGGCGGTTATTCCGGAAAAGCGGTAAAGCCGATTGCACTGCGTTTTATCAATGACATGGCAAAAGATGAAAACTTAAAAGGAGTTCCGATCAGCGGAATGGGAGGCATCGAAACATGGAGGGATGCGGCTGAATTTCTGGCATTGGGCTGTGAGACGGTCCAGGTTACCACAAGTGTTATGCAGTATGGGTACCGGATTATCGAGGATATGATAGGGGGAATGCAGGATTATCTGGCACAGAATGGAATGACATCCGTGCGGCAGATGATCGGGAAAGCGCTTCCGAATATTGTTCCAGCAGAAAGTGTGAACCGTCGTACAATCGAGTATCCGAAATTTAATCGCAGGACCTGTGTTGGTTGTGGAAGATGTTATATTTCCTGTTTCGATGGTGGACATCAGGCACTTCGTATGGATGAAAAACGACAACCGCTTATGGATGCCAAAAAGTGTGTGGGATGTCAGTTATGTAAACTGGTTTGTCCGACAGGCTCGATCACAGCAGGAACCCGGGTAGAAAAGAGAAAGTAATAGAAATACATTCAGATAATAATTTTGAGAAAGGCAGGTACAGTAGTATGTATACATGTAGTTTGGAAAGAATGACAGATAAAATTAAAACTTTTTCACAGTTTGGAGATGCAGGACATGGTGGAATTACCCGTTATTCCCTTTCGCCGGAAGCAATTATGGCAAGAAATGAATTTCGTAAGCGTATGGAAGCCATCGGTGCAACCATTGAGATTGATGATGTGGCAAATATGTATGCAACACTTCCGGGAACAGATCCGGATGTAAAGCGGATCGTCATGGCTTCCCATTGTGATTCCGTAAAAAATGGTGGTAACTATGATGGTATTCTTGGTGTTATGTCCGCCATGGAAGTGCTCGAAACGGTTGCAGAGTTAAACATTCCACATAAACATCCTCTGACAGCCATGATCTGGACCAATGAGGAAGGTTCTTTATATCCACCTGCAATGATGTGTTCTGGAATTGTCTGCTATGATTATCTTCCGGAAGATATCCGTAGCAAGTTCAAATATGAGGATATGATGAACTCCAAGAGTATTCTTGACAACAAGAGTACATTCGGCGAGGCTTTAGAGAAGTCCGGATTTAAGGGAGATAAGAAATATCGTCTTTCTCCGGAAAAATATGAGTGTTATTTTGAAACTCATATCGAGCAGGGACCAATTCTTGAGGATAATGGAAATGATATCGGTGTTGTTGACTGTGTGCTTGGAATGTTCAACTATCGATTAAAATTCTATGGACAGACGACACATGCAGGAACATTCCCGATGCCAAAGAGAAGAGATGCTTTTCTGGCAGCAGCAGAGGCACTGACTTATCTGCATACAGAGATTGATAAGCTGGGGTATCCGGAACTTGTTTATACGACAGGTGAAGTCGTATGTCATCCATGTGTACATACCTGTGTACCGGATTTCTTCGATTTCTCATTCGATGCAAGACATGAAAAACCAGAAGTGCTCGACAAGGTACTGGCAATCGTAAAGAGCTGTGCAGACAAGACATGGGCGGGATGTAAATGTGAAGTCGTAAAAGCATGGAATCGCGATACCGTATACTGGGATAAGGAACTGGTTGGTTTCGTCAAAGAGGCTGCAGAGGAACTTGGTGTTTCTCATCAGTACATTCATTCCGGTGCAGGACACGATGCACAGTTTGCGGCATATATGCTTCCGGCAACGATGATCTTTGTACAGTCAAAGGATGGTCTTTCCCATTGCGAGCCGGAGTATTCTTCCCCGGAGCACTGTACAGAAGGCGCTTCTGTTATGTTAAATGCAGTATTAAAGGCTGATGCAAGATAGCATAGAAAGACAGGATCGCAGAACTTGATCTGTAGATAGGAGAGGGGGTGAAGTCATGAAAAATTATGTCATTACGATTGCGCGTGGCTTTGGCAGCGGCGGAAAAGACATTGCGACACGTCTGGGAGAAGCACTTGGGATTCCGTGTTATGAAAGACAGATTCTCACCATGGCATCCGATCAGAGTGGAATTGATGAGAGCGTATTTGTGGAAACTGACGAGAAGCTCCGTGGAAAACATCTGGCAAATTTCCTTCGAAGAATGCCAGTCAGCGGTGTGGTAGAGCCAATGGAAAAGGATTTCATTTCCGATGTCAATGTTTTCAATATTCAGGCAGACATCATCCGGACGCTTGCAAATACAGAAAGTTGTATTATTGTGGGAAAATGTGCTGATGATATCCTGCGCAGCTACTCCAATGTCATCAGCGTGTATATTGAAGCACCGCGGGCAGCCTGTGTAAAATCCATCATGGATAAAATGCATGTATCGGAAAAAAGAGCAAATTATCTGATTCATACAACAGACAAATACCGTGCAAAATATTACAGCTATTATACTTCCGGAAAAGACTGGACCAATCCGACAAACTATGATCTGGTGTTAAACAGTGACCGGATCGGACGGGAAAAATGTGTACAGCTGATACAGGAGTATATAAAGATCCGGTTCCCGGAGAAAACGGTAAGTGAATAGAAGTGATAAGATAAGCCTGTGGAGAGCACAACTCTCCGCAGGCATGTTTATATTTTGGAAAACGGCAAAGAGATTACCATATCTCTAATCCAGAAAATAACTTTTGGGGGCATATGTAAAGAAAATCATCCTACTGGATTGAGTATATTTTTCCTGCTTTTTTCCTTTTTTGCAGGTTTTGTTTTTGGAACTTTTTCTTTCTTCGCAAAAAGCGTATGCTTTTTTTGCAGTTTCCCACGGATTTCAGCACTCAACTGGCGGTAACGTTCTTCCGTCATATCATTTTGTTCCCGGATAAGGTAATTCATTTCTTTTAAGACGGTTTCCCGTATTTCTTTGCTGATATCGAGCGTAAGTGCTTCATTGTTCTGTGCAATCGCATGCCCTACAATGTCACTCATCAACTCCCGAAATTGTGCCATGCGTTCTTCTGCGGAAAGGGTATTTACAGGCAGGTTGGTTTTATCTGCGTTCTGTCGATCCGGTTTGGCTGCAGCTGTGGGATGATGTTCCCGGTTACATGTGGGCAACGGATCAGTGGCAACAGAATCCGGCAAGGAAATACCGGAAGCTTCCGGTTTTTTATTATGTAATATCATGCGGATTGCTTTTAGCTGATATCCTTTTTCTTTTAGTTCTTTGATTTTTTGAAATTCCTGTATGTTTTCTCGTGTATAGTATCGATGTCCCATCTCGTTTCGCGGGATGGTCAGGTCGAGTTCTTCTTCCCAGTAACGTAACACATGGGTTTCCACACCGGCCAGTGCGGCGGCATCGGAAATCATGTAACGTACTTTTTCCACGATAACATGTCCTCCTTTTGAGTTATTTATTTTGGGCGATTTCACAATCGCCTTTTGCGTTTATTATAACTTTTTAAAAAGGTGAGTTCAAACATTTTCCATCGTATTTTTCTGACATTTCTCGCAGTTTGTAAAAATAGACCTTGACATTTGAGGTTTATAAGTATAAACTGAAGACAGGTTGATAGCTATAAACCTATGGAGGAGAAAAAGATGGAATATATAAAATTATGTGACAGTGATTACCGGTTTATGTGTGTCGTATGGGAGCATGCCCCCGTCAACTCCGGGGAACTTGTAAAGTTATGTCAGGAACAGCTTGGCTGGAAAAAATCCACGACTTATACGGTTGTACGGAAAATGTGTGAAAAAGGATACATTGCCAATGAGGATGCAACGGTTTCTGTTTTAATTCCAAAGGAACAGGTGCAGGCAGAGGAATCCCGGTATTTTGTGGATCGCACATTTGACGGATCACTGCCAGGGTTTATCACAGCATTTCTTGGAGGAAAAAAAATTCCCAAAAAAGAAGCAAAGCTGCTCAAGAAAATGATCGACGAGCATAAAGAAGGGTAGGGGCAGAGAATGGAGAAGGCAAGTGTAATTTTTCTGGCATTTCTGCAGCGGAATGGCATGGTGGCGGTTGTAATTCTCGCGGTGTTTGCAGTGCGCGCGCTTTTACGGAAATGTCCCAAAAAATATTCCTATGCATTGTGGGCAATTGTTGGAATCCGTATGTTATTTGATTTGCCCATTGCATCAGGATGGAGTTTGTTTAATCTGTTTCGTCTGGTAAAAAGCAGATCACAAATGAGTGAGATTGCACACTACACAGGAGTATCTGGAGTGCATGCGCAAACGGCAGTACAGAATGTGACGCAGATATCTGCCGGTTCACGTGTGACAGGGGATGCAGCTTCTGAAGCTGGTTTGACAGCAGCTATGACGACCTCACAGAAAATTTGTGCGGTGTTGTTTTTTGTCTGGCTGATCGGGATATTTTTATTTTTAGGATATGGAATGTATTCCTATATCAAATGCCGCAGTATGGTACGGACAGCAGTACGTTTAACCGTAAATGAAACATCTGGAAACGTCCGGCGGACCATAAAGATCTGGGAATGTGACTGTATTCCATCACCGTTTGTACTGGGAATTTTCTGCCCGCAGATTTATATTCCGTTTCGGATGAAAGAGGAGGAACAGCAGTACATCCTTGCGCATGAGAGCTGGCACATTCGCAGACATGATCCTTTATGGAAGCTGATTGCATTCGTACTTTTGGCTGTATACTGGTGGAATCCATTGGCATGGATTGCCTTTTTCTATATGACAAGAGACATGGAGATGAGTTGTGATGAGGCCGTACTTGCGCAGTTTGGAAATCAGATTAAAAAAGGATACAGCGCATCCTTACTTGCTTTTGCGATGGAGCGGCATCCGTATTCATTTGCCCCGGTTGCGTTTGGAGAGGCAGATGCAGGAAGGAGAATTAAGAACGTGTTGAATTTTAAAAAACCACATACCTGGGTGGCTGCGATTGCAACCGTTTTGGTTGCACTTGTGGCAGTAAGTTGTCTGACAAACCAGAAACCGTCGGAGACAAAAACAGAGCATACAACCGAGAAAGTGGATAGTACACAGCAGCCAGTGCAGGAAAATGCAGGAGCTGCGATAATAGAGCAGAATATCAGGGAATGGGCACAGGCATTTTGCGACCGGGATACAGAAAAAATTGTGCAGATGACATCCAAAGAGGTACAGTCGAATTTAGAGAAAATACATATTTTGTGGATGGATGGAGATACACAGTCATTTGGCTGGTCGAGTCCATGGCCATGGGGAGCCTTTGGCAGTTTCTTTGGTGGAACCGGAGAAGAAATGGATGGCTACTGGCTGCATGAAATCAATACGGAAGAACAGACTGCAGAGATTTTGTATTATGTGGAGTCATCAGATCCGCATGTGAGCGTGTGGATAGAGAATATCCATTATGCACAGGAAAATGGTCAATTTCAGATTACACAGGAAAAAATCAATCAGTTTGCTGACGGTCTGGATGCTAAAACGGATGGAATTGCATCGGCAGATGAGTTTGATACAGCATATGCGCAGGGAATCAGCGATACGCAGATGGACTACTGTATAAACGGTATGGGTGAAGTGCTGAATAAGAATATGGTTCCAATTGGTGCATTGCTTGAGCCGACAGATGCAGCCCGGCAGCTTTTGAATTTATCGTCGGATAAAAAGCTTGTTTCCGTGGAAAAAGAATCTGAATCTGCAGATAAAACACAGGTCGGTATACAGATTACATTTTTAAAGGATGGACAGAAGCGGTATTTGTCTATGATCCAGCCATGGGGAAAAGATGGAATCTGGGTTCCGGCAGAAGCCAAAGAAGTCAAGCGTTAATGTGTGGATGTTATCATATTTTCCTTGTATTGCATCTTAAGTTCCGTTATAATTTGAACTGGTACAACAAAATAATTAATTATTTATTGTCCTGGATAAAGGAGTATAGTTATGAGGATGTTAATTGATAACAGAGATCTGGAATTACTTCTTGAAAAAAAGAAAAAGTTTATTGGAAATAAAGTTACTGTGGATACAATGATTGCAGGAATTTCTTTTTTGTTGTCCGTATTTACTGCAACATATAGTGATTGGTTTGGAATTCCAGGAATTGTGTTTAAAACAGTTTTTTGTTTTATTGGAATTTTATATTGTGCCAAGATCGTAAAGGATATTGTTGAAATGTACAGAGATAAATATAATCACGAAATGTTGATGAATGATATAAGAGAACTGAATTTAATTCAGCATAATCACTCATTAATTGCTATTCGTGATACATTTGAAAAAGAAAATAGATTTCTTGTTTATTATGATGAGAGATGGGATTGCAAGTTGTTTTTAAATTATAAAACCGTGGATCAGAACAATGAAGATGTAATAATAGATCGAATATCGGCTGATTTGGATGTGGACAAAAGAAAAGTATCATGTAATTATGTTACTTCAAGAGTTCAGGAAAAATATTCAGTTAGTCATCAGGAAAATAGAATATATAATCATAGACTTTATGAGGTTACATTATCAAAATATTCGGAAAAAATGAAAAAGGATAGTTTTGTAGTTAATGGGAAACGCTATTATTGGATGTCAGTAACCGAGATGGAAAAAGACGAAAACATCATGGAAAAAAATCGTGAGGTTGTTGATTTTGTAAAAGAAAAAATTGTTTGACAAACTGTGATTGTCTTTCTATAATAATATAATTATAGAATACAAGCGAAGATGGGAACAAGTACCAATGTGTGGAACGAACAGAAAGCAGCCGGTAGATGAGAGGCACACGGAAAGCACAGATGGATTTATGGAAAAACCATAAGCCGGGCGATAAGGAATCCCCCCAGCAGGCTGGGTCCCCCCTTACCGCAGGGAATACATCCCTGAGCTTTACACCGAACGCGCAGGCAAGTAGGCTGTAACGGAGTAGTGCCCGTTAGACGCACTGGAGTGTAGCTGCACTCGCGGAGGCAGGCTGTGTGAACAGCATGCGAATTAAGGTGGTAACACGAGAGATCCCCCTCGTCCTTATAATTAGGACGAGGGGATTTTTATTTGGATTTTTATAGATATGGAGCAAAGGGACATAAAGCCCCAGAAAAATCAAAAAAGTTAAATTACAGGAGGAAACCCAATGACACTTTACGACGAACTGGTTGCCCGCGGTCTGATCGCACAGGTAACCGACGAGGAAGAAATCAAGGAACTCATCAACAATGGAAAAGCAGTATTTTATATCGGTTTTGACCCGACAGCTGACAGTCTGCATGTGGGACATTTTATGGCACTGTGTCTGATGAAACGTCTGCAGATGGCAGGAAACAAGCCAATCGCGCTGATCGGCGGTGGTACAGCCATGATCGGTGATCCATCCGGACGTACCGATATGCGTCAGATGATGACACCAGAAACCATTCAGCACAACGTAGACTGTTTCAAAAAGCAGATGAGCCGTTTCATCGATTTCGGGGAAGGCAAGGCAATGCTGGTAAACAATGCCGACTGGCTGATGGATTTAAACTACATTGATGTACTGCGTGATGTTGGTGCACATTTTTCCGTAAACCGCATGCTGACAGCAGAATGTTACAAGCAGCGTATGGAAAAAGGATTAAGCTTTCTGGAGTTTAATTACATGATCATGCAGAGTTACGATTTCTACACACTGTACCAGAAATATGGATGTAACATGGAATTCGGTGGAGATGACCAGTGGAGCAACATGCTCGGTGGTACGGAACTGATCCGCCGGAAGCTTGGAAAAGATGCTTATGCCATGACGATCAATCTGCTTTTAAACTCTGAGGGAAAGAAGATGGGAAAAACACAGTCCGGTGCCGTATGGCTTGATCCGAACAAGACTTCTCCGTTTGACTTCTTCCAGTACTGGAGAAATGTGGCAGATTCCGATGTGTTAAAGTGCATCCGCATGCTGACCTTCCTGCCATTGGAGCAGATCGATGAGATGGACAAATGGGAAGGTGCCAAGCTGAATGAAGCAAAAGAGATTCTCGCTTATGAGCTGACCAAACTGGTACACGGTGAGGAAGAGGCAAAGAAAGCCAAAGAGGCATCCCATGCACTGTTTGCAGGCGGCGGGGTTTCTGCACATATGCCGACGGTTGAAGTGACTGCAGATGATCTGTACAATGACAAGCTCGATATCATGGCAGTTCTTGTAAAGGCTTCTCTGTGTGAGAGTCGTTCCGATGCACGTCGTGCCGTACAGCAGGGTGGAGTCTCTGTGGACGGTGAGAAAGTTACAGACATCAGTACCAGTTACACGCTCGACGAGTTTGCCGGAGAAGGAAAGGTCGTAAAGCGTGGTAAGAAGAAGTTTGCAAAAGTCATCAGTAAATAAGAAGTTCGTATTGACTAACTCAAAGGCCGTTTGTTATAGTTTACCTAATTCATAGACAAAAGTATGTGAGGGAGTAGTTCGCACATTGTGTGACTTGTCAACATACCGGTCATTTGGACCTGGCAAGCCTTAAAGAATGAGACTCATGTGCACCGGAAAAACGTGGCTGCAGTCGCGGTTTTCGCTGGTGCGCATTGGGTCTCTTTTTGATATATCAGGACAGAAGCGCAAGGTATGAATCCCTTCACAAAAGGAGAACATAAGAATGGTAATCGAGTTATTTCTGATTGGTGTCGGACTCTCGATGGATGCATTTGCGGTATCCGTCTGCAAGGGTCTTGGCATGGAAAAAATCAACAAAAAACATGCGTTTCTGATTGGATTGTATTTCGGAGGATTTCAGGCACTGATGCCGTTTCTCGGCTGGGCGCTGGGAATCCGCTTTCAGAAATACATTACTTCGGTCGATCACTGGATCGCCTTTTTCCTGTTGCTGTTTATCGGTGGAAAGATGGTGATTGAAGCGGTTCGTGATAAAGACGTGCAGGAAATTGGAGCAAAAGATCTGCCACTGGATCACAAAGAGATGCTGCTTCTTGCAGTTGCAACCAGTATCGATGCACTTGCAGTCGGTATTACATTTGCCTTTTTAAATGTATCCATCATGGAAGCCTGTCTGATTATCGGATGCACGACATTTGTATTATCGGTCATCGGAGTGGTTGTCGGTAATTTCTTCGGTACCCGCTACAAAAGAAAAGCAGAGATTGCAGGTGGGGTAATCCTCATACTTATTGGTTTGAAAATACTATTGGAGCACTTGGGCGTGATTGCCTTTTAACACATTATTTTACAGAAAGAGGGAAAAGATATGACAGAATTTATTTCAACATGTTCCATGCCGCTGGCAATTGTTTTTTTGATCGCAGGATTTTTCTTACTGGTCAAAGGGGCAGATGTTTTTGTGGAGGGAAGTTCCAGTATTGCAAAACGGTTTCATGTTCCGGCTATCATTATTGGACTGACCATTGTTGCCATGGGAACTTCACTTCCGGAGACTGCGGTTTCCGTTGTTGCAGCAATCCAGCATAAGAATACGCTGGCAATCAGTAATGTGGTCGGGTCTAATATTTTTAATATGATGGTGGTCATCGGTTTTTGTGCCATAATGACTCCGGTTGCCGTACAGAAAGCTACATTGAAACGTGATTTCCCATATTCCGTGTTTGCAGCGTTGCTGCTTATGATACTCGGTGGTGTGGGAATGAAACTGGGACGTTTTGACAGTGCTGTATTTCTGGTGTTTTTTGCCATATTTATCGGAACCATGATTCGTATGGCATTGAAAGCAGGAAAAGAAGGCGGGCAACTGCAAAGTGAAGAGATTGAAGCGGCAGAGGCACAGAAAGTAATGTCGATGCCAAAAAGCCTGTTGTTCCTTGTGGTTGGTGTAGCTGGTATTGTGATTGGCGGGGATGTCGTTGTAGACAGTGCCAGCAATATTGCATTAAAAATTGGAATGAGCCAGACGCTGGTAGGACTGACCATTGTTTCAATTGGAACCTCGCTTCCGGAACTTGTGACATCTGTTGTTGCAGCTCGCAAAAATGAAGTGGATATGGCACTTGGAAATGCCATAGGCTCTAATATTTTTAATATTCTGTTTGTACTTGGTCTGGCGGGAGTTATCAGTCCGATGCCGTTTTTGATGGAAAACATCATAGATATTATGATTCTGATTGTTTTGAGCCTGTTGATCTGGGGATTTGCATGGACAAAAGAAAAAATCAGCAGAAAAGAAGGTATTGTGATGCTGGTTTTATATGTGGTTTATGTGATTTATATCTGCATGAGATAGAAACTTCTGTGACAGGATGAATTTTGGAAAATAGTTTTTACAGGGGACAGGATATCAGGACTTTAATTTGCAGAAGGTTTTTTGACGGGAACATCAAGCACGCGTTTTACAGCACTTTGTAGTTCCGGATGCCGGCGATACATTTCGATGACATGCCGTTCATCTGCAGTGATCGGGAAGGATTTGTCTGCAGGGATGTGCAGGAGATTTCCGGTGAATGCGTCACTCTGATACAGTTCACAGAGCAGCAGCAATGTTTCCGTGCGGGGATAGGCCTGATCGCTTTCCCATCCGTACACGGTTTTTTCGGCGACTGCGATATTGTACAGGTCATTCAGCTGTACAACTACGTCATGGATCGTCCAGCCACGATTTTTTCGCATCGTTTTTAAGGCTGCCCCGATTTGTATATTTTTCATGTTGGTGCTCCTTCTCATTTATCTTTGGCAGTTTTGTACTGGAAAAAACTGGATAAAAGCATATTAGTCTACGGAAAAACAGGTCAGCAAGAAATTCTTGGCATATAAGAAAATATTCTTGAATAAACAGAAAAACGGACGAATAGGGGATACTTTACAAATGGCGTGGAATTCGGTAAAATGGGGAGAGCGAATGTGAGATAAGGAGGCCAAGGACATGGCAGAAAATAAAGGGAAGTTTTATATGACAACCGCGATTGCCTATACTTCAGGTAAGCCGCATATCGGAAACACGTACGAGATTATTCTTGCGGATGCAATTGCGCGTTATAAGAGAGCCGAAGGCTATGATGTCTATTTTCAGACCGGAACTGATGAACACGGACAAAAGATTCAGGAAAAAGCAGAGGCAGCAGATATTTCACCGAAAGAATTTGTAGATCAGGTTTCCGGTGAGGTAAAGCGGATCTGGGATCTTGTGAATTCTTCTTATGATAACTTTGTCCGTACCACGGATGAGGATCATGAGAAATGTGTAAAGAAGATTTTTAAAAAGCTTTATGATCAGGGTGATATTTATAAGGGATCTTATGAGGGAATGTATTGTACACCTTGTGAGTCTTTCTGGACAGAATCCCAGCTTGTAGACGGCAAATGTCCGGACTGTGGACGGGAAGTGCAGCCTGCCAAAGAAGAAGCTTATTTCTTTAAGATGAGTAAATATGCAGACCGGCTCATTGATTATATCAATACCCATCCGGACTTCATTCAGCCGGTTTCCCGTAAGAATGAGATGATGAATAACTTCCTGCTTCCGGGACTGCAGGATCTGTGCGTATCACGTACCAGTTTCAGCTGGGGAATTCCGGTAGATTTTGATCCGAAACATGTCGTATATGTCTGGCTGGATGCACTGACAAACTATATCACAAAGATTGGATATGATCCGGATGGTTCCACAGATCAGTTTAAGAAGCTATGGCCGGCTGATCTGCATCTGATCGGAAAAGATATTGTCCGTTTCCATACCATTTACTGGCCAATCTTTCTGATGGCACTGGATCTGCCACTGCCAAAGCAGGTATTTGGTCATCCGTGGCTGCTTCAGGGCGGGGATAAGATGAGCAAGTCCAAGGGAAATGTAATCTATGCGGATGACATGGTAGATCTGTTTGGCGTAGATGCTACCCGTTATTTTGTATTGCATGAGATGCCGTTTGAGAATGATGGCGTGATTACCTGGGATCTGGTCATTGAGCGTTTCAACTCTGATCTGGCAAATATTCTTGGAAATCTGGTAAACCGTACCGTTTCCATGAGCAATAAATATTTTGGTGGTGTGGTCACATCCACAGGAGTCACCGGTGAAGTGGATGCAGATCTGAAAGCTGTTGTGACAGCAACCCGTGACCGTATTGTAGAGAAGATGGCAAAACTTCGTGTGGCAGATGCAATTTCCGAAGTATTTGCACTGTTCCGCCGTTGCAATAAATATATTGATGAGACAACCCCGTGGGTACTGGCAAAAGACGAGGCACAGAAAGACCGTCTGGCTGAGGTCCTTTACAATCTGACCGAGTCCATCACGATTGGCGCAAGTCTTCTGCACCCATTCCTTCCGGAAACCGCAGAAAAAATCGTGGCGCAGTTATCGACATCATTGCGTGATTTTGATGAACTCAATCAGTTTGGACTGTATCCGGATGGAACAAAAGTAACCGATGCTCCGGAGATCCTTTTTGCAAGAATTGACGCAAAAGAGATCCAGCCAAAAGTGGATGCCATTCAGGCAAAGCAGAAGGAAGAATACGAAAAAGAGCAGAAAGCATTAAATGGCGGAGAGTCCGCAGATGAAGCAGTCATTGATATAGATCCGAAGGAAGAGATCACATTTGATGATTTTACGAAGATGCAGTTTCAGGTGGGAGAGATTCTCTCCTGTGAGGCAGTTGCAAAGTCAAAGAAGCTGCTTTGCTCCCAGGTAAAAATCGGAAACACCGTAAAGCAGATTGTATCCGGTATCCGTAAAGATTACACACCGGAAGAGATGGTCGGCAAGAAGGTTATGGTTCTTGTGAACTTAAAGCCGGCAAAACTTGCCGGAGTATTGTCCGAGGGTATGCTGCTGTGTGCAGAGGACGAAAACGGTACACTTTCTCTGATGACACCGGAGAAACCGATGCCAAGCGGTGCTGAGATCTGTTAGACGCATGTAAGTGGCTGGGGCGGATAAGTAGAAATAGGAGGCATAAATATGGAAATCCTTGATGTTGTAGATGAGACCGGCACACCAACCGGTGAAACTGTAGAACGCGCGGAGGCCCACCGGGAAGGGGTACGGCACCGCACATCCCATGTCTGGATTGCCCGCAACAGGAACGGACGGATTCAGCTTTTATTACAGAAGAGATGTATGCAGAAAGATTCATTTCCGGGCTGCTATGATATTTCCAGTGCCGGACATATACCGGCAGGGGATGATTACATTCCTTCAGCAATTCGGGAGTTGAAAGAAGAATTAAATGTGACAGTGCAGGAGTCGGATCTGATTTATTGCGGACAGGTGCATAAGGATGTTGACAGCGAATTTCACAGACAGCCATTTCATGATCACCAGATTTCAAATGTTTATCTGCTCTGGCTGGATCGGGAAGCAGAGGAATTTGAACTGCAGACCGAAGAAATTGAGAGTGTGCGCTGGATGGATTATGCCCAGGTGCGGGGCATGGTGGCTTCGGATACACTTCCAAACTGTATCATCATGGAGGAACTTGATCTGATAGAAAGGCACTTCTTATGATTTTTGAGACACATGCACATTACGATGATGCAAAATTTGATACGGACCGGGAGATGCTGCTTGCGGAATTACCGCAGCGCGGCATTTCGCCGGTTATTAATGTAGGGTCTTCCATTGCGACGACAAAGACAACACTTTCGCTGGCGCAGGAATACCCTTTTCTTTATGCTGCGGTGGGCGTACATCCCAGTGACGTGGATGATTTAAATGAGGACACGTATGCATGGCTCAGACAGCAGACAACGCTGCAAAAGACAGTTGCGGTGGGAGAGATCGGACTGGATTATTACTGGGATAAGGAACCGGAGATACAGGCGAAGCAGAGGTATTGGTTTGTACGGCAGCTTGCACTGGCACAACAGGCAGATCTTCCGGTGATCATTCATTCCAGGGATGCAGCAGAAGATACCATGCAGATCATGGAAAAGGCATATGAGGATGGCATAAAGGGCGTGATCCACTGTTATTCCTATTCGCCGGAGATGGCACAGGAATATGTAAAGATGGGATATTTCATCGGTGTAGGCGGTGTTGTGACTTTTAAAAATGCCAAAAAGCTGGTAAAGACCGTGGAAACGATTCCTCTTTCGAGCATAGTGCTCGAAACCGACTGCCCGTATATGGCGCCGGAACCACACCGGGGAACGCGCAATGATTCACGGAATATTCCGTATGTGATTGCAAAAATTGCGGAGATCAAAGGCGTTTCTGTGGGGGAAGTCGAGCAGACCACACGGGAAAATGCATTTGCACTGTTTACGAAAGTACCACGATAAAGGAGAGATATTATGGAAGAGTATGAAGTAATCCGTATTCCGGTTTCGGATGGGACGGAAAAAGAGTTTGCCATCATGGATACTTTTACCGTTGAAGAGAAGCACTATATGGCAGTGTCTCTCATAGAGGAGGATGAGATTCAGGAAGGTGTGTATCTGTATCGATACCGTGATGCGGAAGACGGAGATATCGTTGTGGAACAGATTACGGAACCGGCAGAGTATAAGCGTGTATCCAGGGCATATGAAGCGCGGTAAGGCTGCAAAAGAAGGATGAGAAAGATGAAAAAGTGGAAGAAAAAGCGTGTGGTGGCGGTGCTTTTGACGCTGCTTGTGCTGTTACAGTTTCCGGCAGACTTTGGAAGTGTGGCACATGCTGCGCAGAAAAAGGAAATCAGGGGAACGATTTCGGTAGCATCCAATATCTCCCAGCAGGATATGTAGCAGTACCTGGATGGGTTTAACAAGAAACATCCTGGTATTGAGGTGAAGTACCAGTCGTATTCGGATTATGACAATGAGGTGTCAAAACAGATTCAGGGTGGGGATTATCCGGATGTTTTATTTGTTCCGGGATCGGTGCCGGGAGCATTTACGACAGGAAAGAACTGCCGCTTCTGTTTGCAATCATGGATATTGATAACTTTAAGTCTGTCAATGATACGCTTGGACACGCCGGAGGAGATGAGGCGTTAAAACTTTTAGCGGATACGATGCGTCTGGTGTTTGGAACACATGTCCTTATGGCGCGGTTTGGCGGAGATGAGTTTGTACTCTGTATACAAAACCGTGATCAGGAGGGTGTTCAGGCACAGCTGGATAAACTGGTCAGAAGCATGTGTCAGACATTTACATATGGCGGGTGTTCAGTGCCGCTGTCCATCAGTCTGGGTGCTGTGTATATGACGGAGAAAGTTCCTTATGAAAAACTGTTTAAGGAAGCAGACAGTGTATTATATGAGGTAAAAACCCGTGGAAAAAACAGTTTTGAGATTCGGAAAATTTGAAAAATGATATAAAATGAAATCCCGGAGCATGGGAAATGGCTCCGGGATTTTTTCGAAAATGATTAATTTTTATTTGGAATAAATGGGCTGATCGCTCCGGCGAGCTGTGCAACCGGCATGCTCTGCAGCCATACACGTCCCGGTCCGGTGATAACGGTATTAAAGATCCCTTCCCCGCCAAAGAGCATATTTTTTACACCCGGTACAGTCTGGATATTGATGGAACATCCGGCTGTCATTGCTGCGAGGTATCCGGTATCGACGACAATCTGTTGTCCCGGTGCAAGTTCATATTCTTTGATGTGTCCGTCAAATTCGAGAAAGACGGTGCCGTTTCCGGACAGACGCTGCATGATAAATCCTTCTCCACCGAAGAGACCGCCGGCAATGCGTTTTTGGAAAAAAACAGACATTTCCACACCAGCGGTCGATGCGAGAAATGCACTTTTCTGGGCGACAATCTCCTGCCCTGGTGCAATTTCAAATGCACGGATATCTCCGGGGAAGCTGGATGCAAATGCGATCAGTCCGGTGCCGCCCTGTGCGGTGTAGCGGTTGATAAACATGCTTTCACCGGAAAAAGCACGACCGAACATTTTTCCGATTCCGCCGCCTGTTGTGGTTTCCATTTTCATATTTGGGGACATCCACGACATTGCGCCCTTCTCCGTGAGCATGGTTTCGCCACCCTCTAAGTTGCAGATTACGACAGGCAATGGTGCCCCTTCAATTGTATAGTTCATAACTACCTCCCTGATATATTGTTTTTCGTTACAATATCATCTTAACGGAACATGGGGATCTTTTCAAGAAAATGTTTTTTGAAATGGAGCGAATGGAGCGTAAATCATGACAGTGTATTTCGGTGACCGTTTAATGAAAGGAAATTGTAATTACCCGGTCAATCAGTTATACTATATGTAAATATGACAAAATGATCTGTTTGTTGGAGGTTCATATGGTAAATACTTTGAAATTACCGGTAGGAATTGACAGTTTTGAAAAAATACGCAGGAACGGATTTTATTATATTGACAAGACAAATCTTATAGAACAGATTCTGATGAATTGGGGGGAAGTAACACTGTTCACCCGTCCGCGACGTTTTGGCAAGACATTGAATATGAGCATGCTGAAAAGTTTTTTTGAAATCGGTGCAGATGCTGCACTGTTTGAAGGCTTATATATTGCAAAGAATAAAGAACTATGCGATGCGTACATGGGAAAGTATCCAGTGATATTTCTCACGCTCAAAGGGGTGGAGGGGCTGACATTTGCGGATGCGAAGAGGATGCTCGGCACGATTCTTGCCAATGAAATGGACCGGCATTATTATCTCAAAACAAGTGATGCACTTACGGACGAGGATAAGGCATATTTCGCTAAAATGCTTACAGGTACGGATGAGAATATAGAAGACAGCATCCGGAAACTGTCACAGCTTTTATATAAGCATCACGGGAAAAAGGTAGTAATTATCATAGATGAGTATGATGTTCCTCTGGATAAAGCATATCAGAATGGATATTATTGTGAAATGGTTTCTCTGATCAGAGGTCTTTTTGGTCAGGCATTAAAGACGAATGATTATTTACAGTTTGCATTTCTGACGGGATGTCTGCGAGTATCGAAGGAAAGTATATTTACAGGATTGAATAATTTTAAGGTACTTTCTATTATGGATTCCAGATTTGATGAACAGTTTGGATTCACAGATGATGAGGTAAAAAACCTCCTTGCGTCGTATGGTCTGGCTTCACATTTTCCGGAAACAAAGGAATGGTATGATGGCTATCACTTTGGAAATGCGGATGTGTACTGTCCATGGGATGTCATAAATTATGTGGATGAACTTAACTATGATCAAACGGTTGAACCACAGGATTACTGGTCTAATTCGAGTGGAAATGCGATCGTCCGCAGATTGATCGATAAGGCGGATGTGCAGACCAAGGATGAAATTGAGCGTCTGATCGCGGGAGAGTGTATTGAAAAGGAACTTTCACAGGAACTTACGTATGATGAGCTTGATAAAAACATTGGAAATCTGTGGAGCGTACTTTTTACGACCGGATATCTGACAAAACAGGGGCGTACAGCGGATGGAAAGATACGTTTGGCAATTCCCAATAAAGAGATAAAAAATCTTTTTATCAAGAAAATTAGGGAATGGTTCCGGGATACGTCCGCGAATGACGGTAAGAGACTGGAAGAATTCTGCAATGCGTTTTTAGAAAAAAATACAGAAAAAATAGAGCAGCTCTTTGGAGAATATCTTTGGAATACCATAAGCATACGTGATACAGCAGTTGCAAAGGAAAAGAAAGAAAATTTTTACCATGGCATTTTACTTGGGCTTTTGGGATATAAAGCAAACTGGCTTATAAAGTCAAATGCAGAGTCAGGAACCGGCTACAGCGATATTCTTGTTGAGGTGCCGAACAACAGAACAGGAATTGTGATAGAACTGAAATATGCCGGGAATGGAGATCTGGATGCTGCATGTGCCGAAGCTTTGAAACAGATGGAAGAAAAATCATATGTCGATAAGCTGAAGCAGGACGGAATGCGTAATTTTATCAAATATGGAATTGCATGCTTCAAGAAGGATTGCAGGGTTGTGATTGCTGGTTAGCAGGAAGGAAACAAACATGGCAAAAGTAATCATGGTGCAGGGCACGATGTCAAATGCCGGAAAAAGCCTGATCGTTGCAGGACTTTGCCGTATTTTTGCGCAGGATGGCTATCGCGTGGTACCGTTTAAATCACAGAATATGGCACTCAACTCCTACATCACCGAAGACGGTCTGGAGATGGGGCGCGCGCAGGTCATGCAGGCGGAAGCGGCGGGTGTGAAGCCTTCCGTGCTTATGAATCCCATCCTGTTGAAACCGACCAATGATGTCGGATCACAGGTGATCGTAAAGGGTGAGGTGCTCGGAAATATGCGGGCGCGGGATTATTTTGCGTATAAGAAAAAGCTGGTTCCGACGATCTGCGAGGCTTTTTCGGAGTTGGAAAAGCAGGCAGACATTATTGTGATGGAAGGGGCGGGAAGCCCAGCAGAGATCAATCTGAAATCGGATGATATTGTCAATATGGGGCTGGCAAAATTGGTCGATGCACCGGTGCTTCTGGTGGGGGATATCGACCGTGGCGGCGTGTTTGCGCAGCTTTTGGGAACTTTGATACTTTTAGAAGAGGATGAAAAAGCCCGTGTGAAGGGTCTGATTATTAATAAATTCCGCGGGGATAAGACAATCCTTGATCCGGGAGTGGAGATGCTGGAGGAACGCGGCGGTGTGAAGGTTGCCGGAGTAGTTCCATATATGCATCTTTCCATTGAGGATGAGGACAGTCTGAGCGGCCAGTTGGACAACCATGATGTAGGCGTGATAGATCTGGCAGTGATCCGTTTTCCACGGATCTCCAATTTTACGGATTTTAACGTGTTTGAACGGCTGGAGGGTGTGTCCGTGCGCTATGTTTCTTCGGTGCAGGAACTGGGGCAGCCGGATATGATTTTTCTGCCGGGCAGCAAAAATACGATGGGGGATCTGCGCTGGATGCGGCAGAACGGTCTGGAAACCGCAGTCAAAAAGCTGGCAGTGCATATCCCGGTCTGGGGGATCTGCGGTGGCTATCAGATGCTGGGGCGTACCATTTCGGACCCACATGGGGTAGAGAATGAGAATTCGCTATGCGAACCGCTCTATCCGGCTCATTGCGAAGCAATTTCTCATGAGCCGGATACAATTGCCGTGGAGCGCATAAAGCGCGACGGGGCACTACCCTTGCGTGGTATGGAACTGCCCCCTCGTGAGACTCGGCGGCAATCGCACGCAGCGGATGAGAATTCGCTACGCGAACCGCTGCGTGGTATGGAACTGATCGACACCGACACGACCCTGATGCCGGAAAAAATGCGTACGCAGACACGTGGAAAATTTGAGAATGTAACCGGTATTTTTTCCACACTTTCCGGATTGGAATTTTCCGGCTATGAGATTCATATGGGAAAGACAACGGTTTCCACCGGGGAACATCAGACGCCACTGGTACAGCTGGCAGATGGCAGAACCGACGGGGTGCAGCGCATGGAAAAAGGCAGCGAAGAACCCGGCGTATACGGCAGTTATGTGCACGGCATTTTTGACGATGGAGACATTGCCGTGCGCATAGTACAGGCATTGGCCGACAAAAAAAGGGTGTCATGGAAACCGGAGGCTGGCGGCGATTATCATGCATTTAAGGAACAGCAGTATGACAAGCTCGCACAGGGATTGCGGGAGCATCTGGATATGGAGTATGTATACTCTATTTTGCAGGAGAGCCGGATTTCCGTTTGATTGACAGGAGAATACATTTGATTACAGGAAAAGAAATGGAGAAACTTAAAATCATTCCACCGGACGCACAGATCTACGCGCAAGTAAAAGCAAGCTGGGACAAAATTGCCAAACCGCTGGATGGTCTGGGGCAGTTTGAGACAATGTTTGCGCAGATCGGCGCAATCACAGGAAGCAGCAGCCTTTCCATTGAAAAAAAAGTGATCCTCACCATGTGCGCAGATAATGGTGTTGTCGCAGAAGGGGTCAGCCAGTCCGGACAGGAAGTGACCGCGGTGGTTGCAGGATTCATGGGGCAGCAGGCAAGCTCGGTTGGCAAAATGGCGCGCCGCGCCGGCGTGGATGTGATCCCGGTCGATATTGGAATCAACACAAAAGAAACGCTACCGAGGGTGCGCGACTGCAAAGTGATGCAGGGCACGCGCGATTTTCTGCAGGAACCTGCAATGACAGAGGAAGAAGCGTTGCAGGCATTGTCTGTGGGAATTGATCTGGTCCGGGAGTGCAAAGACAAAGGCTATCAGCTGATCGGTACTGGAGAGATGGGAATCGGAAATACGACGACGAGCAGCATGCTTGTGGCGGCACTGACCGGACGCACAGCAGAAGAAGTGACCGGACGTGGTGCCGGATTAAACGACGCGGGGCTGTTGCGCAAGCAGCAGGTCATTGCGCAGGCACTGGAGAAATATGAAAAAGAGATCCGGTCAGAGCATGCGCTTTCCATGCTGGCGGCATTCGGCGGTCTGGATATCGCGGGAATGGCAGGTGTATGCATCGGCGGAGCACTGTATCATGTGCCGGTCGTTCTGGATGGGCTGATCTCATCGGTCGCGGCACTGGTGGCGGAGCGGATCGTGCCGGGTGTGCGGGAATTTGTTCTGCCGAGCCATCTGAGCAAAGAACCCGCGGCAAAATGGATCGCGGAGGAACTGAAACTTCATCCGGTTATTGATGCAGGACTGGGGCTTGGGGAAGGCACAGGAGCCGTGATGCTGTTTTCCCTTCTGGATCTGGCACTGGCACTCTACGAGGATCAGACAACATTTGATACGATGGAAATTGCGCAGTACGAGCGGTATGGGGAAACAGAATGATCACTTTGGTTTTGGGCGGAAGTGGCAGCGGAAAATCGGCTTACGCAGAGCATCTGCTGGATGGAAAAACGAATAAATATTATATCGCAACCATGCAGGTGTACGATGCGGAGGGCGGAAAAAAAGTTGCAAGACACCGGAGACTTCGCGCGGGAAAAGGATTTGTTACGATGGAACAGCCGCGGGATATCGGGGAAGTAGATTTTTCGAAAAGAGTACAGCAAGCCATGGAACCACCGGATCGCGCAGGGCAAAATGTTACGGAACGTCCTCGCTGTGCCCTGCTGGAATGTATGTCCAATCTGGTTGCAAATGAGATGTTTTCCGGTGCGGACATCATTTCGGAAGATGTGGTTGTCGGACACATATTGCAGGGAATCAAAAACCTTTCCACAAAAGTGGACGAGTTAGTGATCGTCAGTAATAACGTGTTTGAGGATGGCATTTCCTATGATGCGACAACGCAGGCATATATCCGTGCACTCGGACGCATCAATACGGGAGTGGCGGCGTTGGCGGATACGGTGACCGAAGTCGTTGTAGGTATTCCGGTTCCGGTAAAAGAGAGAAAGGAAGCAGGTTATGCACATCATTAGAGGAATCGCGGTGGCGTTTTCCACCTATTCAAAAATTCCGATGCCACAATTTGTGTGGAAAGAAGAAGACATGCGTTACAGCATGTGCTTTTTTCCGTGGATCGGGGCAGTGATCGGTGCTATCCTCTGGGGATGGTTTCGGTTGTCTGCGTTATTGGGAATCAGTACGCTTGCATTTATTCTGATATCAGCTGCGCTCCCGCTTATTATCACCGGGGGCTTCCATGTGGATGGGTTTATGGATACCATGGATGCGTTGCATTCGTATCAGCCCAGGGAGCGAAAACTGGAGATTTTAAAGGATTCCCACATTGGAGCTTTTTCCGTGATCAAGCTGGCGGAATTCGGGTTGATTTATGTGGCGGCTCTTTCCCAGATTGTGGATTACCGTGCGCTGGAAGTGTTTTGCTGTGGATTTTTCCTGTCCCGCTGTCTGAGTGGCCTGAGCGTGGTCTCCTTCCGTTCCGCAAAAACGGATGGGATGCTCTATCATTTTGCGAGTACCGCACATGAGCGTGGGGTAAAAGGGGCACTTTATGCACAGACGTTGTTGTGTGTACTGTTTATGCTCTGGCTTTCGCTTCTGGCGGGAATTCTGGTGGTGGCGGCGGCATTTGCAGTGTTCGGTTACTATCGCTGGCGCAGTTACAGGGAATTTGGCGGAATCACCGGAGATACGGCGGGATATTTTCTGACGCTGTGTGAGGGGGCAATGGCGGTGGCGGCAGCCGTGTCTGTGTTGATTTGAAAAAGTCGCTCTACTGGTGCAAAAAGGATGATGAATTGGGGTATACTTGAAATTGGTGATTGTGTATGATATAATGCAATCAACAAAGAATGAGGTGATACTTTTACAAGTACACCAAAAACGAACCCCCAGTAGTTGCCGCTACTGGGGGTTCTTCTCATTTTGTATGGTCGAGCATCCATTCAGGTTAATTGCCGCTAATATAGCATAAATAGATAAATTTGTCGAAACGTGGTAATATAAAATATCAAGCAATAGGGAGTACATTAATGGAATTATACATTGGCGGCACTGCTCAGGGAAAAAAAGCATATGTAACACAGGTGCGGGGCATCGAGGAAGCACGGATCTGGGACAATTTTGAAGAATGGTTTCGAGAGAAATTGCAGGAAAGTGCCCCGAAGTCTCTATCCCCGGAAGCAGAAAGTATGGCTTATCTGGAAAAACATCCGGATACAGTAATTATCTGCGATGAAGTAGGCAATGGAATTGTGCCGCTTGATTCGTTCGAGCGGGAATATCGTGAGCGGCTGGGACGGCTGCTTTGTGAAATTGCAGCAAAAGCAGAAAGGGTGGAACGGATTGTATGTGGAATTGGACAGAGAATCAAATAGAACTGTATCTAATCCGGCATGGAATGACGCTGGGAAATGTAGAACACCGGTATATTGGCAGACAGACGGATGAACCGCTTTCGGAGGACGGCAGACAGCAGCTGGAGAAAAGAAAAGACCAATGGGCACAGGTATGCAGGACAGGGGATATGCCATATGTATTTGTAAGTCCCATGCTTCGCTGCCGGCAGACCGCAGAAATTTTATTTCCGCAAATTCCACAGATCGAAATTGATCCATGGCGTGAAATGGATTTTGGAGAATTTGAAGGAAAGAATTATGCACAGCTGAATGGAGATCCACGCTATCAGGCATGGATTGACAGTGGTGGAACGCTGGCATTTCCGGGAGGTGAGAGCCGGGAGGCTTTTATCACAAGATGTGTGGATGGGATGGAGCTGGTTATGGAACAGATCCGGCAGCAGCTGGCATACAGAGCGTGTCCAAAGTGCCGGGAAACGGAAGACAACGGTATGATACAGGAGCCGCTTCCGGTGGCGGCTGTGGTTCACGGGGGTACGATCATGGCGCTGCTTTCGCACTACTGTGGCGGTGATTATTTTTCGTATCAGGTAAAAAATGCCGAGGGCTATCATCTGCGCCTGTCCTTACAAGAGAATAAAATGGAGTTAAAAGAAAAAGTATGAGTTATCATTTCTTTGCGATGTTTCTTGGGTTTGTGCTGGATCTGTTGTTTGGCGATCCGCACTGGCTGCCCCATCCGATCCGTCTGATTGGTAATCTGATCGCATCACTGGAAAAACTGAATAAAAAGGAACTGTCAGACACAAAAAAATTTCTGCGCGGGTTTGCGATGGTTGTGATTGTTATCGCATGGACAACCGGTGTGGCCGCCGTTATCCTTGAGGGGGCATACGGGCTGCATCCGGCGATTGGCTGTGCCGTGGAAGCCATTATGACCTATCAGATTCTTGCTACAAAGTGTCTGAAAGTGGAAAGCATGAAGGTATATGAGCAGCTGCAAAAGCAGAATCTGCCGGCGGCGCGAAAGGCAGTGTCCATGATCGTTGGGCGTGATACGGAACAACTGGATGAAACAGGTGTGGCAAAGGCAGCAATTGAGACCGTTGCGGAAAATGCATCCGACGGTGTGATTGCGCCGATGATTTATCTGGCAGTCGGCGGACCGGTGCTTGGATTTGCCTATAAGGCGGTGAATACCATGGATTCCATGGTGGGATATAAGAATGAAAAGAACTTGTATTTTGGAAGGTTTGCGGCAAAGCTGGATGATGTGGTTAATTTCATCCCATCCCGCGTGGCGGCACTGCTTATGATCGTGGCAAGCTTCCTTCCGGGGAAGCGTTTTAGCGGGACCGGGGCATGGAAGATCTGGAGAAGGGACAGCCGGAAACATGCCAGCCCGAATTCTGCGCAGACCGAGAGTGCCTGTGCGGGAAGCCTTGGCATCCGGCTGGCAGGGGATGCCAGTTATTTTGGAAAGACTGTAAAGAAACCGACGATAGGGGATGCCCTGCGTCCGGTGGAACCGGAAGATATCCGGTGTGCGAATGTGCTGTTGTACCGGATGGCATTCCTTGGCATGGCCGTTTGCCTGTCACTTTTGTATTTTCTGTAAACAGTAAAAAGCCGGACGTTGTGTAAACAGCGTCCGGCTTTTTGGCAGACAGAGTTATCCGAGTTCTTTGTGCTCTACGGAATCTTTCATATCTTCTGCAAGCATGTAAATATTCTCCAGAACTTTTTTACAGCCCTTCATATTGTCCACCGTGGAATCTGCCATACGCAGCCCTTCGGTGGAAGAGGCAGCCACTTCCTCACCGGTGGCAGAGAGGTGGGTAATATTATCGGAAATAACATTGGTGGCATCAAGGATTTTCTGGATATTTTCTTCTGCCGTATGGATATCTTCCATCAGGCGTTCAACGGTTTCACCGACATTGCCGAATTTCTCCCGTGTATTCTCAATCAGTTCGTTCTGCTTTTCTACGGAAGCAACTGAGTTTTCGATACTTTCGTTGGCACGTTTTGTGTCATCGTTTAATTTGTCGATAATTTCTGTAATGTTGGCAGAGGCATTTTTTGTCTGTTCGGAAAGCTGGCGGATTTCATCGGCCACCACAGCAAACCCTTTTCCGGCTTCCCCGGCACGCGCAGCCTCAATGGAAGCATTTAAGGCAAGCAGATTTGTCTGGTTGGAAATTTCAATAATGGATCCGACAAAGCTCTGGACATCCTCGACTTTTGAAGTCAGGCTCTGGATGACCTGTACCGTGATATTGCTGGCTTCTTCCACGTTCTGTGCCTGTTCCTTTAATTCCAGGACGACCTGTGCACCGGATTTTACAGTAGCATCCGTTTCATGTGCGGCTTCAATCATCTGGTGGATGCCGGCTTCTGCCGCATCGGTGTTGCCCTGAATATTGGAACACATAACCGCCTGTTTCTGGATGGCTTCAGCGGTGCTTTCGGTGCTGTCTGCAATTTCCTGAATAGAACTGTGGCTGACCTCAATACTGTTTTCCAAACTGTCAAGCACAGTCATTGCTTCTTCAAAATGCCGGGAAATATTTTCGGCAACGAGAAGCATCTGATCGTGGTTTTTCTTCTGCTTATCCGCAGCTTCTGTAATTTCCGTCATGTTTTCATCAAAGAAAAGCACAAGCATCCGTGTAATACTGATAGAAGCGTATGCAACAAGAAGCAGGACAAACAGTGCCAGCACCTTGTTGGCCAGTGCAGCAGATGCGTGTGGGGCAAAACTGAGCATCAGACGAACGATATTTACCAGCAGAAATACGCTGTTTATTATTTTCATAAGCCGTTCATTCAGATAAACCATGGCGGCAATAATGAGGGGAAGCGCGTAAGCCCATGTCCCTTCCGTGGTATTTAGTAAAGCAACAGCTGCATAACCGACCATCATGGCGGTTGTCAGGATGATGGCACAGGTGTGCGTTTTCTTTCGGGTCAGATAGCCCAGTGCGGAAAGGATAATCACACCGACCGAAACCAGACACTGGATCATAATCCGGACAAAGTGGTCCCCGTGGCTGGCCGCCAGTGCAGCAAGCATGGTCAGCGTGATATAGGAAAAGATAATGGTGACAGCGAGAAATACCCGCTTGTTGGCTCGTAAATACTGTTTTTCGTTCATGTAATGTTCTCCTTCTGCCAAATATGCAAAATCGTTAAATTGTATAATAATCATACCTCTCATAAATACCGTTTGTCAAAGGAAAACAGACAAAAAACAGACTTTGTGGATTATTTGCCAAAAAACAGTTTTAAATCATCTTCTACGGTACCAATTCCGGCAATGCCAAACGTGTCCGTGAGGATCTTTGCCACATCCGGGGAAAGGAATGCCGGAAGGGTCGGTCCCAGGTGGATATTTTTTACACCCAGTGCCAACAGTGCCAGCAGCACAATCACTGCTTTTTGCTCATACCATGCAATGTTGTAGACAATCGGCAGATCGTTGATATCATCGAGACCGAATACTTCCTTCAGTTTCAGGGCAATCACAGCCAGAGAGTAGGAATCGTTACACTGTCCGGCATCAAGGACACGCGGTATTCCGTTGATATCGCCGAGATTCAGTTTATTATATTTGTATTTGGCACAGCCGGCAGTCAAAATAACCGCATCTTTTGGAAGTGCTCTGGCAAAATCTGTATAGTAATTGCGGGAGTTTGCCCGTCCATCGCATCCTGCCATGACGACAAATTTTTTGATCGCGCCGGAGTTGACGGCCTCAACAATCTGGCTGGCAAGTGTAAGTACCTGATTGTGGGCAAAGCCACCAATGATTTCACCGTGCTCGAGTTCTTCCGGAGCAGAACAGTGTTTCGCCTGTTCGATCAGTGCCGAGAAATCCTTCTGTGCACCGATTTCGCCATCAATGTGTGTGCATCCCGGATAGCCGGCAGCACCGGTGGTGTACAGCCGGTCTTTGTAGCTGTCCTTTGGTGGAACAATACAGTTGGTCGTCATCAGAATTGGTCCGTGGAAACGTTCAAATTCTTCTTTTTGTTTCCACCATGCATTTCCGTAATTTCCGACAAAGTTCGGATATTTTTTGAATGCCGGGTAGTAGTGGGCAGGAAGCATTTCTGAGTGTGTATACACATCTACACCGGTTCCCTGTGTCTGTTCCAGAAGCATTTCCAGATCTTTTAAATCATGACCGGAGACAAGAATTCCCGGATTTTTTCCCACACCGATATTCACTCTGGTAATTTCAGGATTGCCATAGGCACCGGTATTTGCAGTATCGAGCATCGCCATGCCTCTGACACCATAGTTTCCAGTTTCCAGTGTGAGTGCGATCAGGTCATCGGCTGTGAGGGAATCATCCAGTGTTGCAGCGAGTGCCCGCTGCAGGAAGGCATCGATTTCCGGATCATCCGAAAGCAGTACATTGGCGTGCTTGGAGTAAGCGGACAAACCTTTTAATCCGTAAGTGATCAGTTCACGCAGACTGCGGATGTCCTCGTCTTTTGTGGAGAGAACCCCTGCCTCTTTTGCCTTGGCAAAGAGCACATCATCCGATGCGTCAGAGCCATCTTTTGTTTTTATATCCCAGAAAGCAGCTTCCGGCAGACCTGAGGTATCTTTTACCTGTAAAATGAGTGTGCGGCGCACGGACAGAGTGTTATGAATCCGTGCGATGATCGCCTCATTGTCGAAGTTGGCATTTGTGATGGTGGTAAACAGATTCCAGGTGATCAAGTGGTTGGTTTCATCTGAAACCTTTGTTCCTTCTTTGCGCAGCTGGGTTGTGACCGCGGATAATCCCTTGCTCACATAGACGAGCAGATCCTGCATAGCTGCTACTTCCGGCTTTTTGCCGCAGACACCCATCTGGGTACAGCCGCTGCATCCTGCGGTTTCCTGACACTGATAGCAAAACATTTTATGTTCCATAATAAGATACTCCTTTGATTTTATTTTGTAAGCAAGAAGTAATTTATCAGAAAGCAAATGGAAAATATGTTGTTAAAACCACAATTGACGAGAAAATGAACTGGTGATAAATGGGAATATGCAGTAAAATAGGAAAAAGAAAAGCTACAGGAAAATTATATGGGGGATTACAGATGATGAAAGAATATATTATGGCACTGGATCAGGGAACGACAAGTTCCCGCTGTATCCTGTTTGATCATGCAGGAAAAATCGTCACGATGGCACAGAAAGAATTTACACAGATTTACCCGCAGCCGGGCTGGGTAGAGCAGAATCCGAGGGAAATCTGGTCCTCCCAGATGTCGGTTGCCATAGAGGCAATGGCGAATATCGGGGCATCATCCAAAAATATCCGTGCCATTGGCATCACAAACCAGCGCGAAACCACAATCGTCTGGGATAAAAAGACCGGGGAACCCGTATACAATGCGATCGTCTGGCAGTGCCGGCGCACGGCAGAACAGATTGACGAACTGAAAGAAAAAGGATATGGACCGATGCTGCAGAAGCGGACAGGTCTGGTGCCGGATGCTTATTTTTCCGCAAGCAAGATCGCATGGATTCTTGATCATGTGAAAGGCGCGCGCGATGCTGCAGAAAAAGGGGAACTTTTGTTTGGCACGGTGGATACATGGCTGATCTGGAATCTGACCAAGGGAGCGGTGCATGTCACGGATTATACGAATGCGGCAAGAACCATGTTGTTTGACATACACAGATGCGGCTGGGAGGAAGAGATATTAGAGCTGTTTCGTATTCCAAAAGAAATGCTGCCGGAAGTGCGGCCGTCGAGTGGTTTCTTCGGAGAGACACAGGAGCAGATTTTTGGCGGTAAAATTCCTGTGATGGGTGTGGCAGGAGACCAGCAGGCGGCATTGTTCGGACAGTGCTGTTTTGAAAAAGGGGATGTAAAAAATACCTATGGAACCGGTTGTTTTCTTTTGATGCATACCGGAAAGGAACCAATCATTTCCAGACATGGACTGCTTACAACCATTGCTGCGAGTACTGCAGGGGAAGTGGAATATGCACTTGAGGGAAGTGTCTTTGTGGCAGGGGCGGCCATCCAGTGGCTGAGGGACGGGATGCGTATGATTCGTACCGCAGGACAGTCCGAGGAATATGCCAAGAGAGTCCCGGATTCCAATGGTGTTTATATTGTTCCTGCGTTTGCCGGCATGGGGGCACCGTATTGGAATCCGTATGCGCGCGGAACGATTGTCGGGCTGACACGGGGATGCAAAAAGGAACATTTTATCCGTGCAACATTAGAGTCTATTGCCTATCAGGCGAAAGATGTCATTCACGCCATGGAAGAGGATGCCGGCGTGACGCTGAATGGTCTGCGTGTGGACGGAGGAGCCAGTGCAAATAACATGCTTGTACAGTTTCAGGCAGATATCATTGATGCGGCAGTACTTCGACCGGAATGTATCGAGACAACAGCACTCGGAGCGGCATATCTGGCAGGACTTGCAGCAGGTTACTGGAAAGACAGGGATGAAATCCGGGAAAACTGGCAGCTGGGACGAAGGTTTGAACCGGTAATGGACTCTGGGGAGCGCAAAAAGCTGCTCAGGGGATGGCAGAGAGCCGTGCGGTGCGCACGGCTCTGGGCAGAAGATGGGGAATAATGAGATTTATTTGTTTAATTCCGTTTTGATATTTTCGATCAATGGATCAGCCTGTTCCATCATATTGGAAATGTCCTCATAGATAAATCCCTTTTCTGTCATCAGGCTCTTTAAGCCGTCAATATCGGACTGAACCTGGGCATAACGGGTTTCATGGGCTTCCATGTCTTCCCGGAGCTGATCCACCTGTCCGCTGCAGTTTTCCACAACCTCATTGATGCCGCGGTGAACATTTTCTACGCCGGACACAGAATCATTGATATGGGAAAAGATATTTTCGGTTGTGTCCATCTGTGTGCGGGAAGCATCCAGTGCATCCCGTACATCCAGCAGAGAATGCGTCAGATTTTCGGAGCTTGTCTGCAAACCTTCCATACTTTTGTTTACATCACCCACCAGTTCTTTGATGCCAATGGAAAGTTTTGTGACTTCATCTGCAACAACGGCAAATCCTTTTCCGTGTTCACCGGCACGGGCCGCTTCGATGGAAGCATTTAATGCCAGCAGGTTGGTCTGGTTTGCGATGCCGACAATGTTTTGCATGGTTGCACGGATTTCATCAAAGCGGGTCTGAAACTCATCGTAGATTTTATGAATCTCTGTGAACTGCGTTTCCACTTTGGCTGAACTTTCTTTCAGATCACGGATATCCTGCATGGCATCGTCGGATACGCTGGTCACATCGGTGATTACATCCGTAAATTGACCGGAAATTTCTCCGATTTTTCCGAATTCTTTTTGCAGGGAATCAACAGTTTCGCGGATTGAGGCATTGTGTTCAATCACGTCGGTGTAAGAGTCTTTTACTTTATCAATCTCACGCACGGTCTTGATCTCTTCTTCGACGAGAGATTCCTTTTTGTCAATGACAAAATGGCTGAGAAAAGACATGGATGTCAGATAATCTTCTATTTTCTTTTTATTGGAAACCTGTGGAACAGGTGTTGCGGTTCCTGTGGTTTTCTTTTTTCCAAACATAAAAAGTTCCTCCTATTCAAATACCACGCAGACCATCGTCTGGTTTACATGCTGGTTATTATATTGTTCGCCACCGCCGACAATGCCAAGGTGTGGTCCGAGAGAGGCCATGTCTTTTGCATATGTAGAAAAATATCCCTCTTTTTCGTAGAGCAGATACCGGTAGATACAGTCAATGGATAAAACCAGGGAAATATGGGATGCGTCCTGCTGGATCTGTTGGCGTGTCTGCTGTTCCGTTGCTTTGTAGTCACCGAGACTTAAGAAATAAATGCAGTCGTTTTTATTGATTCGTTTGTAGTTGGTCAGTGTGCCGTCTGCATCCATTCCGTTCATGGAAGAGATAAAAACCTGATCGCCTACCGCACGTCCCATAGGATTGACCAGTACGTTGTCGATGATTTTATCACGGGGAATGTCAAGTTCTGCGCTGTATACGTCTGCGGCAGGCCTGCCGTCAAGTTCGATGAGTGCTTTACGGGATACATCGACTTTTGTGGCAAAGTGACTCTCGGCCGATGTTTTTTCATAGATGTTTTCTTTGTATACACGTATTTTCCCGGTGGTATTTTTGATCAGGGCATAGACGCAGGCATCTTCATATAATTCTCCGTTATATGCAACGACCGGAGATTTGCCGTCCGGGACACCGAAAACGGTGCCTCCTGCCAGATGGATGCCCTTTGTTTCCAGACAGGATGTAAACGTGGTTACCAGCTTTTCTTCGGAGCCGGTACAATATTCCACGCATACCGTATCGTCTGTGCCGGGAGAAATCTCTGCAATCTGCTTGAGAAGCTGCGTTGTGCCCGCAACCGGACAACGGCTGGCTTCCGTGAGGATACCACAGCGGATCTTCACATCAGAAAAAAATCCAAGAACCGCAAGACCGGAATCACTCACCTGTCCGTTTACGAGTCTGGTTCCGATCGTTCCGATACACGGAGTATCCGGAAAAAGTTCTTTTAGGCGTGAGGCAGTTTCTTTGAAATGTTCATAAGAAGCCATAAAAAGAATTGCACTTGGGGATGTAAGTCCCTGTACTGCCTGATGCACGGCAGTTTCCGGCTGTCCCACACCTGTGCCGATGAATGTTTTCATGGAAAATTCCCCCTTAAATCTGATCTGTTTTTCTTATAGTATATTTTTTCTGATTTAAAATAGCAACAGAATTTTATGTTTTCACCGACAAAAAAGATTTTTTTCTTGCACTTATTTCCTGTTTTGCGTATAATTTTTAATGTGCGCGTACAAAGCACATTTGTACGCAGGAAAAGCCTTTTGAAAAAGGAAAATAAGGAGAAAAATTATGTGGACAACAATCAATGCATTTTTAAAGACCGTGGACAACTTCGTCTGGGGAGTCCCGCTTATGGTATTGATCCTCTGCGGCGGTATCTTACTGACCGTGCGTCTGGGAGTCCTGCAGATGCGCAGGCTTCCGCTGGCACTCAAGTGGATGGTCAAAAATGAAGAGGGCGGCAAGGGAGAAATATCCAGTTTTGCAGCTTTATGTACGGCACTGAGTGCAACGATCGGTACGGGAAACATTGTCGGTGTGGCAACTGCGGTATGCGCAGGCGGCCCGGGGGCATTGTTCTGGATGATTGTGGCGGCATTTTTCGGAATGGCAACAAAATTTTCCGAAGGATTACTTGCCATCAAATACCGTGTAGTTGACAAAGACGGACACAGTCTGGGTGGTCCGTTCTACTATATTGAACAGGGAATGGGACCGAAATGGAAATGGCTTGCAAAGATTTTTGCCTTTTTTGGAGTCTGTGTAGGTCTGTTCGGAATCGGAACATTCAGCCAGGTGAACGGTATTGCCAGTGCCATCCAGAACTTTTTTGATCCGAATAAGGTTCATACCGTGGCAATTCCGGGAATTGGAACTTATTCCTGGACGGTTGTAGTCGCTTCCCTGATCCTTGCATTTTGTGTGGGTGCCGTGCTGATTGGCGGAATCAAGCGTATAGCAAGTGTCAGCCAGATTGTTGTTCCGTTTATGGCAGTTGCATATTTTGTATTTGCATTGATTTTAATTATCTGTAATATTACAAAAGTCCCAGCAGCGGTTGTTACGGTTGTGCAGGGCGCATTTCATCCGCGTGCAGTCACCGGTGGTGTGGTAGGCAGTATGTTTGTTGCCATGCAAAACGGTGTTGCAAGGGGCATTTTCTCAAACGAGGCAGGACTTGGTAGTGCGCCGATCGCAGCGGCAGCAGCACAGACACATGAGCCGGTGCGTCAGGGACTTGTCAGCATGACAGGTACATTTATTGACACGATTGTGATCTGTACACTGACCGGACTTTCCATTGTACTGACCGGAGCATGGCAGGTGGATGGACTCGAGGGCGTTCAGGTTACTACATATGCGTTCCAGAACGGACTTCCGTTCCCTCATGTGGTATCTTCTTTTGTCCTGATGATGTGTCTGGTATTTTTTGCCTTTACAACGATTCTTGGATGGGATTATTACAGTGAGAGATGTCTGGAATATCTGACCGGTGGAAATATGAAAAAAGTAATGGTGTTCCGCTGGATTTATATTCTGGCAGTATTTATCGGACCGTATATGACGGTAAGTGCTGTCTGGACGATTGCCGATATTTTCAATGGTCTGATGGCGCTGCCGAATATGATTGCGCTGTTTGCTTTAAATGGTGTGGTTGTATATGAGACAAAGAAATTTTTTGAGGCTGGTAAACATAAAAAATGAAAATATATTTAATCAGGCACGGAGAAACGGACTGGAATCATATCAACCGTTTTCAGGGAAGGGAAGATATAGAACTGAATGCGGCAGGAATTGCACAGGCAGTACGCTGTGGGCAGACGCTGCAGGGACTGGGGATAGAAGCTGTGTATACAAGCCCACTGAAACGTGCACACTGCACAGGAGAGGAGATTGCTACACAGATCGGGTTAAGCAGAGACGGTGTAGAGCCGATGCAGGAGCTGATTGAGCGGGATCTTGGCCCGTTTTCCGGACAACTGGTAAAAGATAAAAAAGAGTATTTTGCACTTGCGGCAGGCGACCATGTCGAAGGAATGGAGCCGTTTGCCGATGTGCAGAAACGCATGGAGCATGCGATAGAGCTTCTTGCGGCAACAGGGCATCAGGCAGTGGCTGCGGTATCCCATGGAGCGGCAATCAATGTGCTTCTGGCAGGGCTTACGAATCATGAGATCGGAACCGGAAAGACAAGACTCTACAATGGGGCAATCAATGTGATTGAAGGGTCACAGACCGGAGGATTTCATGTCCTGCACTGCAATCTGCCGCCGGATGATCCCAAGACACGGCAGATTCTGCTGCAGGATCGGTAAAGCAGATTTTATCATGCAGCTATAGATACAGGAGGACAGGATGGGATACGAGCGGCTGGAAAAAAGTCTGACGGACACGATCAAAGAGGAACAGGCAAAACTGGGATTTCGAAAAGAAGCCATCCGGTTATACTATCCCCTGTCCTCTCTGAATCACTTTTTTGACGTGCAGGAGGGAGAAGAACAAATGCTTCATCGCCTGCAGCATCTGCCGGAAACCTGGCAGGAAAAACTCGGGGATGTAGGTGTGACGGCAAAAAAAGAGCGTTTCTGTTTTTATATTCCGGAACAGGGAAGTGTATATGTCCATGAGCATGAAAAGCCGGATGAATTTATCCGGGAACTGGTGGAACTGGTTGGTAGGCATGGCTGTACCATGCAGGAGATCCGGGAACTGTTCTGTAAACATTCGTCCCATGTGGAATGTCAGAAGATCGAAAATGGGGAATTCGACTGGATGTTCCGGTTTGCGGAGGATGAGGAAGATCCCTATTATTATTGTTTTAAGGATGAGGGAATCCATATCATTTACCATCGTTTTTTGCCGGAGGATTACAGGGAGTTTGGAGTCTGATGAAAACAGACACAGGTAAGGCAGCGGATCAGCAGGGAGAAAATTATGGCACAGACAATATTACTTTTTCGTATAAACCGGGATAAATACGCAGTGATTCAGAATGTATGCAGGACATTAGGCATCCGTATCATAGATGTTGCCCGCAAGGATTATTCCCAGAAACTGGGCACGCTGGCGCAGATACAGGGATTTACCAGAGAGGCAAAAAAATATGACGGTCCGGAATTTCCGGCAGAAATGCTGATTTTTTCGGAAATGAATTCGGATCAGGTGGATGTATTTCTGGCAGAATATAAAAAGGCGGGTGTGGAACCAATTGCACTAAAAGCTGTAATCACAGGCAATAATATTTTCTGGACAGCAGAGAGGACGCAGAAAGAATTGTTGCGGGAACATTTATTTATGAGCAATATTTACAAAAGCAATATGTGATTTGCACAAAAATTTTACGTTATTTTTGTTGAATACTACCAAAGACGGTGTTATAATGTATACAAGAAATGAGAAAATCATTTCGAACATATCAGCCCATATGACATAAGATAATTGAGAAGGGCGCACACCAAAATAAAAAAGGAGGTGTATCGATGATGTATGCAATCGATCCAACCATGTCCTTTGCTCAGGTAGTTCAGTATTACAAGGATTACGTGAAACGGACGAAGAGCTACGGACGCAAACCGGTATCCTTCCTGCGATTTGTAACAGGCAGATACTAAAATCGGATGATCCGGTGGCAAAGAAGCCGCCAGCTCACCCGATTTTTCTTTTACTACGGAAATAAAACAAGATAAAAACGGCATAGCTGTGATCCGGTACATATTGCAGGGATCACAGGCTATGCCGTTTGCTGTTTAAACCGTTCCAGTATCCGGAATCACGGCTGGGCCGGATTCTTTTTCATACAATACATTCCGGTTCCGGATGATCCCCAGCAGAATCCCCACCAGAATGGAATTGGCAACTGTGCCGGTAAGTCCGTAAGATAAGAACGGAACAGAGGCGGTATAAAACAGATTGATGCCAAAGTTCGTCAGTACATAGTTGAACAGCTCAAGGAGAAGGACTCCGCTGGCAGCAGTACCAAGCAGCATTGCCAGACGGTTGCTCTGCCGCAGCGCACAGTGCATGCTGTACAGCGCAAAAAAGGCAAGTGCAGCGATGATTAAAATGCCGGCCGCAATGCCGAACCACAGAAAAATACTGTGCAGCAGATAGGTAGAGTAAAGTTCTTCCCGTGGAAGACGGTCACTGACAGAACTTCCACCGAACAGGGAAAAACGTGTCTGTTCATACTGCAGGGCAAGTCTCGTAAAGCCAGGTCCGTCGTCAGTATGCTGCAGTCCGAGTGCAGTCAACAGGCGGTCATACAGATAGGTTTGCGGACGTAAAAACAGGCTGCCTGCCAAAGCTGCGATTCCGATATAAGGAAGAAGTGTCCAGCACCAGAGAACCTTTTTGGAACCGGGCAGAATCCTTTTTTGGATACAGATTCCGGACAACAGGACGGACAGAAAAACAAATGCCAGAACCGGCGGCCATACAAAACCACTGGTGTGGCTTAGGATCGCTCCGAAAAACAGGAGTGACAGCACATGCAGCCAGACAATGATTTTCCATCCTTTTTCCCGGTTGGAGTATAGCAGCAGTGCATAGGGCAGTGGATACAGCAGACACAGATAATAGCTAAAGGTACGGGTCTGCCAGAAAGAGAACGTGCCCGGAAAGAAGCAGGCGAGCAGCGCGAATCCCAAAAACAGACCGTATAAAAACCAGCTGTATTTTGATAAACACATGTAATTGCTGAACATCCCAAACAGAATAATGCCGAAGCCAATCATCTGATAGAAAACGGCATGCTGCATAAACGCGGTGTTGGAATAGGTGGTGTTAAGTGGTTCAGAACCATACAGGATATATTGCATGAAAATTCCGGATAATGTAAGAAACACCGCAATGCCGAACAAAACACCCGGAAACCGGGGACGATGGATCCGGTTTAATTCCGTGCCGGCTGCAACCGGGTCTCCCATCTGCCGGACAGCTTCTTTTTCTGCTGCGTCCGGAGACATTCCTGTATCTATATAATCCTGCATCTGTTCGTCAATGTGTTCCTGAATTTCTTCCAGCACATGGGTACGTGCATGTGGGTTTAAAATCTGTTCGCCCAGGGTCTGCAGATATTCTTTTTCCTCCATATCAGATTCCTCCTTCAAAACTTAACACATTGCTTACAGCAGCCTGATAGGCCATCCATTCCTGCTTTTTTTCGGAAGAATGATGCCGGCCGGCCTCTGTCAGCTGGTAATATCTGCGTTTTTTCCCGGAAGAGGCATCCTCATAGGACCGCACATAGCCCTTGCTCTCCAGGGAGTGGAGCAGTGGGTACAGGGTGCCGGCTTTCAGTTCAAAGACGTTGTTGGATTTGCTGCGAAGAGCTTCAATCATTTCGTAGCCATACATATCTTTCGTTTCCAAAAGGCGCAGAAGCAGCAATGCCATGCTTCCCTGTACGAGATTTTTGTCAATACCCATGGTATATGACCTCCTTTCAGTGATAAGTACTATAGACTGCCTATACATGAAAGTATATATCGACAGCCTATACATGTCAAGCAAAGGAAAAAGCGTTGTGCAATATGCACGAAAAATAGAAAGGAAAACTTACTTATTTCACAAAAATGAGAATAACACTTGCGAAACTGTGCAAAAAAGGTGTATACTTTGTTTACTGAAAACGTTACCGGAAACATTGCCGTGAACGTTTTCGACCAGGGGCTGCCGTATGGACGGTAACTCTACGAACGTATTTATTTCAGGAGGGTGAAAATATGAAAAAGAAAATTGTATCAGCATTAATGGTTGCCGCAATGGTTGTCACAGCATTCGCAGGATGCGGAAGCGATAAGGGTGGCACATCCACACAGGGTGGAGACAAGACCAGCAAGAGTTCTGGAAAGGTTTACATGTTAAACTTTAAACCAGAGACAGACGAAGCCTGGCAGGATCTGGCAGAGACCTATACCGATCAGACCGGTGTAGAGGTAAATGTGCTTACTGCAGCAGACGGACAGTACAACACAACATTACAGTCCGAGATGGCAAAGTCAGATGCACCTACCATCTTCAATGTGGGAAATTCTTCCGCAGCACAGACATGGAACGATTATACATATGATCTGAAGGACTCTGAGCTTTACAAGCATCTGACAGATAAGTCTCTTGTAATCAACTCTGATGATAAGGTAGCTGCCATTGCAAACTGCTATGAGTGCTACGGCCTGATCTACAACAAGACAATTCTGGAAGGATACTGTGGCATGGATGGTGCTGTAGTTTCTTCGGTAGATGAGATTAACAACTTTGATACTTTAAAGAAAGTTGCAGATGACATCAATTCCCGTATTGATGACATCAATAAAGAACTTGGAACTGACCTGACAGAGGCATTTGCTTCCGCAGGACTGGATGACGGATCTTCCTGGAGATTTGCCGGACATCTTGCCAATATGCCACTGTACTATGAGTTCAAGGATGATGGATGTGACCTTACAGCCGGGGAAGAGTCCATTAAGGGAACTTATCTTGATAACTTCAAAAACGTATGGGATATGTATGTATCTGATTCCGCAGCAGATCCTAAGACATTAAATTCCGGTGCATTAAATGCAGAGTCTGAGTTTGGTATGGGAGAGGCAGTCTTCTACCAGAATGGTGACTGGGAGTTCTCTCCGTTAACAAACGAGGAGAACGGATATGTCGTTACAGCAGATGACTTATCCATGATGCCAATTTACTTTGGTGTAGATGATGAGAATGAAGGACTTTGTGTTGGTACTGAGAACTACTGGGCAGTGAACGCAAAGGCATCTCAGGAAGATATTGATGCAACACTTGAGTTCTTAAATTGGGTAATCACTTCTGACGAGGGACGTGATGCCATTACAAATCAGATGGGACTTACTGCTCCATATGATACATTTACAGGTGATTACGAGACAAAGAATGCATTTGCACAGGCTGCAAACAAGTTAATGACTGACGGAAAAACATCTGTAGCATGGAGCTTCAATGCTACTCCAAACGTAGATGACTGGAGAGCGGATGTTGTTTCTGCCCTGACTGCCTATACCGCAGGTGAAGGTGAGTGGGATGCTGTAAAGACCGCATTTGTTGATGGATGGGCAAATCAGTGGAAGATCGCCCATGAAGATGATGCACAGTAATCAAAGATGATGGGAAAAGGGGTAAGTGGCATGCCGCTTACTCCTTTTTTAAAAGAAGCACCTGCAGTGCAGGCTGGTACTGGCAGGGGCTGCAGTTAGTGAAAGGAATGTATTATGGAAAAAGCAATTAAAAAATATTTCCCGATTTTTCTGCTTCCGACAATGATTGCGTTTGCAATTGGATTTATTGTACCGTTTGTATATGGAATTTTCTTATCTTTTTGTAAGTTCACAACCGTTACAGACTGGAAATGGAAAGGGTTACAGAATTATTCGAGAATCTTTTTTGTAAACGGAAAGTTAGACACAACATTTATTCATTCATTATGGTATACAGCGTTATTTACGGTTGTATCGGTGCTGATCATCAATGTGATTTCATTTCTCATTGCGATGGCACTTACCAAAGGCATCAGGGGTACCAATCTTTTCCGTACCGTATTTTTCCTGCCCAACCTGATTGGTGGTATCGTACTCAGTTATATCTGGTTAATGATTTTTAACAGCGTATTATCCAATTTCTCCAAGACAATCGTATCCACACAGTGGTATGCGTTCTGGGGTATGATTATTGTAGTATGCTGGCAGCAGATCGGATATATGATGATTATCTATATTGCAGGAATCCAGAATATTCCGGGAGAATTAATCGAGGCGGCAAAGATTGATGGTGCAAATTCCTGGCAGCTGCTCCGGTATGTAACACTTCCGATGCTGATGCCGACGATCACCATTTGTACATTCCTGACGCTGACCAATGGATTTAAGTTATTTGATCAGAACTTCGCTCTGACCGGTGGTAATCCGGCTAAGATGTCACAGCTTCTGGCATTAAATATTTATGACACAATGTACGGCACGACCGGATGGCAGGGCGTTGGTCAGGCCAAAGCGGTTATCTTCTTTATTCTGGTTGCAGTTATTGCGCTGATTCAGAATAAACTGACCACAAGCAAGGAGGTGCAGGACTAATGGCTAAAAAGAATAACAATCAGGTAAGTGCTGTCCGTCAGGCAAAACATGGCTGGATCTGGACACTGGCATTTACGGTTATCAGCATTTTATGGATTGCACCCATTCTGGTAGTCCTTTTAAATTCCTTTAAAAGAAAAGCCTTTATTTTCAGACATCCGTTTACACTTGGAACAGAGCCGCTTTCCGCTGGCTGGGATAAATTTATTCATGGTGTTGAACGTGCATTCTGTGGCTGGTTGAACTATTCCAACGGTATCCGTAAGACAAATTTCTGGAACAGTTTTGGGATTTCCCTGTTTATTACAGTAGGGTCGGTTGCATTGATTATTATCTGCTGCTCCATGTGTGCATGGTATATTACCAGAGTCCATACAAAAGTGACGAAAACAATTTATGTACTGTGTCTGTTTTCCATGATTGTTCCATTCCAGATGGTAATGTTTACGTTATCAAAATTTGCAAACCTTTTACATCTGTCCAATCCTCTTGGAATTATTGTTGTATATCTGGGATTTGGAGCGGGGCTGGCCGTTTTCATGTTTACCGGCTTTGTAAAGGGAATTTCCCTGGAAATTGAAGAAGCTGCAATGATTGATGGATGTACACCATTACAGACCTTTTTTAAGGTGGTTTTTCCAATTTTAAAGCCAACGACGGTAACGGTAGCAATCCTTGAGGCAATGTGGGTATGGAATGATTACCTTCTGCCGAGTCTGGTGTTGAATATTAATAAGTATAAAACCATTCCGATCGCAATCCAGTTTCTGAAACAGAGTCATGGACAGATCGACTGGGGTGCCATGATGGCAGTACTTGTTCTTGCAATTCTGCCAATTATTATCTTTTATATTGTGTGCCAGAAATATATAATAGAAGGAGTTCTTGCAGGTGCTGTCAAGGGCTAGAAAATAGACCTTTCGTCTGTATATACGAGGTGAAGGAATGACAATTGTAGATATTGCGAAAGAGGCAGGATATTCTGTCAGTACGGTTTCCCGTGTCCTGAATGGAAGAAGAGATGTCAGCGAAGAAGCCCGTGACCGCATTATGCGAATTGTGGAAGCTTACCAGTTTGTACCAAATAACAATGCCAAGCATTTAAAACAGACCGTGAGCCAGAGTATTCTGATTCTCGTAAAAGGTACTTCGAATATGCTGTTTACAAATATCATAGAGGTAATTCAGGATACTATCGAGGGATCGGATTATTCCCTGCGGGTGCATTATCTGGATGAAGATGCAGATGAAGTGAAAGAGGCTGTGCGGATGTGCAGGGAACATAAGCCAATGGGGATTTTGTTCCTTGGAGGTAATATACAGTACTTTCATGAAGAATTTGAACTGGTCAATGTTCCGTGTGTGCTGGTGACAGATCGGGCGGATAAACTGGGATTTCGGAATCTTGCATCAGTTTCAACAGATGATATGGCAGCTGCGGAGATGGCGGTTGATTATCTGTTTGATCACGGACATCGCGATATTGCTGTTATCGGGGGAGATATGGCATTATCTTCCCCAAGTAAATATCGTAAAGCAGGAGCGAAGCGCAGCTTTATAAAACATGGCTGTGAATTTGAGGAAGAAAGTTATGCGGTAGCGCGGTTCTCATATGAGAGTGCATACAATGCCATGAACCGGATGCTGGCTTCCCAAAGATCCATTACAGCGGTTTTTGCCATGAGTGATGTGATGGCAGTTGGTGCCATGCGCGCAATTTTTGATGCGGGTCTGCGGGTACCGGAGGATATCTCGGTGATCGGATTTGACGGAACACTTCTTGCAGATTATTATAATCCAAAGATTGTGACGGTTTGTCAGGGGTATGAAAAGATTGCCAGAAAAAGTATTGATCTGTTGTTTGGCATGATTGATCTCAACAAACCGGCCACACATGAACTGGTTCCATTTAGTTTAAAAAACACAGAGAGCGTAAGCTCTATTTGATTTCTGCTTATTTTTAAGAAGCCGTGCAGCGTTGCTGCACGGCTTTAATTGATAGAGGGACGGAGCAGCCGGTAGATGGCTGCTGCAAGTGGCACGGCAAACAGGATTCCCCAGATACCGAATGCCCCACCGCCGACAATGACTGCGGCAAGTACCCAGATGCCGGGCAGCCCGATGGAATGTCCGACCACACGGGGATAGATAAAATTGCCTTCGATCTGCTGGAGAATTGTTAAAAAGATAAGAAATACCAGTGCTTTTACCGGGGAAACCGTAAGAAGCATACACGCACCGGCTGCGGCACCGATATAAGCTCCGATGACCGGTAGCAGCGCGGTTACACCGACCAGACAACCGATCATGGCAGCATAGGGGAGACGCAGAATCCACATGCCGATGGTACAAAGCATACCGAGGATTACGGCCTCTATGGTCTGCCCTGCCAGAAAATGATGGAAGGACTGATTGAGAACCGTCAGTACGTAACGTATTTTTTTCCCTTGGAAAACACCGAAACACCGGTCGATCAGGGAACTGCCCATCCGTAAGAGGGATTCTTTGGCAGCAAGCAGATAAAAAGAAAACATCAGTCCCGGCAGAAAAATTAAAAGCCAGCTGCCAAGTTTCTCCAGGGAAGTTTTCATGCCTTTTGCCAGACGGGGGATTTTTACAATCAGTGTATCCCAGCAAAAGGGTTCATTCATCCATGCCCGGATTTCGTTTCCCATGCCAAGATCCATTTGCAGATGTTCGTTTGCCCACTCACACAGTAATTCTAAAACCTGGGGGAAATCGGTCGCGATGATCCGGATGCAGGATAACAGCTGAGGGACGATCATCCACCATAAGATCAGGATCACAAGCACAAGCGAAAGGTAGGAGAGTGTCATACATAGGGGACGCTGTAAGGGCGCAATGGCTGCCATACGGCATATTCTTGCATATCCTTTTTCGTAAAAACACATAAGGATATTAACTACATAGGCAATCATACAGCCGATCAGTAAGGGAAGGACTGCGCGGAAAACAGTTTTTGCAATTACTGCCAGAATGGGCAATACATAAAATAGTGAACCATACATAGGGCATACTCCTTTTCCTCTACAAATATTTATTAGTTTGGGCAGAAGAAAGCGGGATTATGTAAAAATAAGGAAATGTTAAGGTAGAATCATGGTTTCGCCCCTTGAAATCATGGAGAAAGAAAGCTAGAATACAAAACAGATGATAGAATCAAAAAGTATTGCTTATTTAAAGAAGGGATTCGATGATGAAAAAAGGACTGGTCATGGAAGGCGGAGCCATGCGCGGAATGTTCACCGCCGGAGTCATCGACGTGATGATGGAGCATCAGATAACATTTGACGGAGCGATGGGCGTGTCAGCAGGGGCAGTGTTTGGCTGTAATTATAAGTCTAGTCAGCCGGGACGCGTCATTCGTTACAATGCAGCGTACTGTAATAAACCGCAGTATGCGGGATTGCGTACATTTTTGAAAACAGGGGATATGTTCGGGGAACAGTTCTGTTATCATGATATCCCGGAGCATCTTGACCCATTTGATTATGAGACTTACCGCAAGAATCCGATGGATTTTTACGTGGTGGTGACAGATGCCAAAACCGGGAAAGCTCTTTACAAAAAAGTGGATCGGTGTGATAAGACAGAAATGGAATGGATGAGAGCATCGGCATCCATGCCGATTGTGTCAAAGCCGGTCTGTGTAGACGGATATGAATTGCTTGATGGAGGCGTAGCAGATTCTATTCCGGTGCAGAAAATGCAGGAACTTGGGTTTGATAAAACGGTTGTGATTCTGACGCAGCCGCGGGATTATGTGAAAAAAAAGAATCAGCTGATGCCGCTGGCGAAAGTATCGCTTCGCAGGTATCCGGCGATGATTGATGCCATGGAACACCGGCATGAGCATTACAACGAAGAACTGGAATATATCAGGGAAAAAGAAGAACGTGGGGAATTGTTTGTCATTCGTCCGCCAAAAAAGATAGAAGTCAGCAAAGTAGAAAGAGACCGGCAGAGACTCCTTGCCGCCTACCGCATGGGACGGGAGACGATGAAGGAGCATATGCGCAGTCTCGAGCGGTTCCTGAAATAAGCACCTGTTACAGGAATCGGTAAATCAGGATCGCCAGCACAATTCCGATGATGCCGGCGATCGTTATTTTTATGGTTAATCCAAATGTGAGCACCAGAATTCCCAGATCAAGTACCAGTGGGTTGGAAAGACCAAAGGTCTGTCCGTAATTCAGCCAGCGGAGAGCCGGAACACCGGCACTAAGCTGACCGATAAAGCCACCCAGTACAACACCTGCGAGAATCATCAAAAGAAGTGCCCAATAGTTTTTTCCAGCAGTTCCTTTTGCCATAAAATATCCTCTTTTCTAAAGTCTAGAATTCTATCATAACATAAAAAGTTAAAAATCACAAAGGATACATGTTTTTTGTATAGAACAGCATTGAAGCCTTTGGTTTTTTGTGATAAATTAAACATATCGGCATGAATTGGTATATGGGGGAGGACAATTGAAAAAAATAGCATTGATATCAGACGGCTGGCGCCGGATGATCACGTATGCCTGGGTAGATGGGATCATCCGGCGGATCAGGGAACTGGATGAGGATATTGCTTTGTATCAGTACAATTGTTATGGCAATTGGAGCAAAGATGCATTGCATAATACGGGCGAATATAATATTTATAATCTGCCGGATCTGTCAGCGTTTGATGGAATTATACTGGATGGAAGCAATATTGTGGATGTCCGGCAAAAAGAAAAGATTGTAGAACGCCTGCAGAACTGTGGGGTTCCGGTTCTTTCCCTGGATTGGTATATCAGCGGATTTTATTATGTAGGCGCAGATAACCGGCGTCCGATCCGTGAACTTATGACACATTTATACGAAGTGCATGGATGCCGCAGATTTGTTTTTGCCGGAGGCCCGGAAGATGCTTTCGGGAATTTTGAACGTGTTGCTGCGTACTGCGAATGCCTGAAAAAATATGGAATGACATTGGATGACAATCCGATTTTATGTGGGGATTACGACTATGAGACCGGCGTGAACTATATGCGGGAGTATGTCCATAGCGGCTCGAAACTTCCGGATGTGTTTGTCTGTGCAAATGACAATATTGCGGCAGGAATCTGTGCAGAGGCAGAACAGTGGGGGTACCGCGTACCGGACGATTTTCTGGTGACGGGCTTTGATAATCTGGATAAGGCAGCCTATTTCCGTCCGCAGATTACGACTGTATTTCAGGACCGGGAGGAGATCGGAAAGCTTTGTGTGGATGTACTGCTCCGTATCTGGGAAGGAAAACCGGTGGAAGAACGCAACTATATTCCGGTTACCTGTATTTACGGAGAAAGCTGTGGCTGTCCGAATAACGGCATGGTAAATTACCGTGAATATATAAAGGAAAAGATTGTCGCAACGGTCAAAAAAGATGAGGATGATTCCCTTCTCGTGGAATTGGAAGCGCAGATGGCAAGGTGCAATGGTTTCCGGGAAATTTTTGAATATATTGTTGACTATTTCCAGAAACTGAGATGTGACGGGGTATATTTTGTGGTGGATCGCAAGCTGTTTGCGGCCGATGAGGATACGGATTTTCCGGTGGAAGGCTATGATGAAAAGAATTTTGTGGTGGCAGATGGATTTGAGAACCATAAGAGAATGGCATTTGCCAGTGTCGGGGAACTGAACCGCCATCTGGAAGAAACAGGAAGCCAGAATGCCTATCTGTTTACCCCGATTCATTTCCGGGAACAGTCGGTTGGCTATCTGGTAATGAAAAACGGACGATTTCTGTATGATAATCCATATTATTATGACATTCACAGCACGATTGTAAAGACACTGGAAACGCAGTTTAAGCAAAAACAGCTGGAGAATGCCGTAAATAAACTTCAGATGTTGTACAACCGGGACCCGCTGACCGGTATCTGTAACCGGATTGCGTATACGGACATTATCCGTCCGGCATTTGCAAAGTATCAGGAAAAGGGAATAGCATGTGCGCTTGTCTTTGTGGATGCGGATGATTTTAAATCTGTGAATGACACATATGGACATGAATTTGGAGATCAGGTACTGATAAGAATTGCACAGGTTCTTGAGGAAGAATGCCCAGAACAGGGATATGTATGCAGATACGGAGGCGATGAGTTCATCGGATTTTTCCCATATGCGACTTCCAAAAAGGCACAACAGTACACGGATCGTGTGCAGAGCCGGCTGACCAAGGAAAACATTATGATCAGTATCGGTGTAGAGCTGACGTTTGCGGGGGGAGAAGAGACTATAGATGAGTATCTGTCACTTGCCGATCAGAATATGTACTGCCAGAAACAAATGCGCAAAGAAAGCAGGAAAAATATCGATTGATAATAGATTGACAAATTTATCTTACCAATGTATAGTAACTTAGTAGGAATACTAAGCTTTAAATGCTGTACATTTTTTTTAAGAAAGAAGAGATATATTATCATGAAGATTTCAACAAAAGGCAGATATGCCATGAGACTGATGCTGGATCTGGCATTGAACAACACAGGAGCGCCGATCAGTTTAAAAGATGTTGCAAGACGTCAGGAGATTTCCGACAAATATCTGGAGCAGATTATTTCCGTATTGAACCGCGCCGGTTATGTGCGCAGTGTGCGTGGAGCACAGGGGGGATATCTGTTGCGTAAAGCACCGGAGGAGTATACCGTTGGAATGATTCTCCGCCTGACCGAGGGATCGCTGGCACCGGTTGCATGTCTCGATGAGGGAGACGACGTCAACTGTGAGAAACGGGAAGACTGTGTTACCCTGATTCTCTGGAAAAAGATTAATGATGCCATCTGCAGTGTTGTGGATCATATCACATTGCAGGATCTGGTTGACTGGCAGAGAGAAAAAAATGGGGATTATGTGATATGAGGTATCTCGAAGAGACATCTCATGCGATGTGCTCCTTATTAAAAAAGAAAAGAAAGTAGGAAGAGTATGAGTAAATTAATCTATCTGGACAATGCGGCTACCACACAGGTATACCCGGAAGTTCTTGATGCGATGCTCCCGTATTTTACGGAGCATTACGGTAATCCGGCAGCTATTTACAGCTTTGCAGGAGAGTCGGAGCGTGCGGTCGCAAAAGCAAGAAAGCAGATTGCAGATGTGATCGGGGCAAAGACCGAGGAAATTTATTTCACCGGAGGCGGAAGCGAGTCCGATAACTGGGCACTCAAAGCAACCGCAGAGGCATACAGCAGCAAGGGAAAGCACATTATCACATCCGCGATCGAGCACCATGCGATCCTGCACACAGCACAGTGGCTGGAACTGCACGGATTTGAAGTGACTTATGTCGGTGTGGATGAAAATGGTAAGATTAAGCTGGACGAGCTTGAGGCAGCCATCCGTCCGGATACAATTCTCATCTCTGTCATGGCAGCAAACAACGAGATCGGAACCATCGAGCCACTGAAGGAAATCGGTGCGATTGCAAAGAAACACGGGGTACTGTTCCATACCGATGCGGTACAGGCATTTGCACATGTGCCGATCAACGTGGACGAGATGAATATTGACATGCTCAGTGCCAGCGGTCACAAGATCAACGGACCAAAGGGAATCGGCGTGATGTATATCCGCAAAGGCGTAAAGATCCGTTCTTTCATTCACGGAGGTGCACAGGAACGTCAGCGCCGTGCCGGCACACACAATGTTCCGGGTATCGTCGGAATTGGGAAAGCAGCGGAATTTGCAGTGGCAAATATGCAAAAGAACACGGAGTATGAAGTAAAACTGCGTGATCATCTGATCGAGCGTGTGCTTGCAGAGATCCCGTACACCCGCTTAAACGGAGACCGTACCGACCGTCTTCCAAATAATGCAAACTTCTGTTTCCGGTTTATCGAGGGAGAATCCATGCTGATTCTTCTCGATCAGGCGGGCATTTGTGGCAGCAGCGGAAGCGCCTGCACATCCGGATCATTAGATCCGTCACACGTGCTTTTAGCAATCGGACTGCCACACGAGATTGCACATGGAAGTCTTCGTCTGACACTTTCCGAGAAGACAACCATGGAAGAGATTGATTATACGGTAGATAAATTGAAGGCAATTATCGAACGTCTGCGCAGCATGTCTCCTCTTTACGAGGATTTCGTGCGCAAAAACAAGGAGGAGTAGTATGTACAGCGAAAAGGTAATGGACCATTTTAATAACCCGAGAAACGTAGGAGAGATCGAGAACCCGAGCGGTGTCGGTACCGTCGGCAACGCAAAGTGCGGAGATATCATGCGCATGTATCTGGATATTGATGACAACGGTATTATTCAGGAAGCCAAATTCAAGACATTCGGCTGCGGTGCAGCAGTTGCAACCAGCAGTATGGCAACCGAACTGGTAAAGGGCAAGACCATTCAGGAAGCCCTTCAGGTAACCAACAAGGCAGTTATGGAAGCACTCGACGGACTTCCACCAGTGAAAGTCCACTGTTCCCTGCTTGCAGAGGAAGCGATTCATGCTGCTTTATGGGATTACGCAGAGAAGCACAATATCAGGATCGAGGGATTAGAGCGCCCGGTCAACGATATTAGTGAGAAGGAAGAGGCTCCGGAAGAGGAGTATTAAATGAAAGAAAAAGTAGTTGTAGGCATGTCCGGAGGTGTGGATTCCTCCGTGGCAGCCTATCTTTTAAAGGAACAGGGATACGATGTGATCGGTGTCACCATGCAGATCTGGCAGGATCAGGATGTCTTTGTGCAGTCACAGGAGGGCGGCTGCTGCGGACTTTCCGCGGTAGATGATGCCCGCCGTGTGGCAGAACGTCTGGAGATTCCGTATTATGTGATGAATTTCAGGGAGGATTTCCAGAAGTATGTCATCGACTATTTCGTGTCCGAATACGAAAAGGCACGCACGCCCAATCCGTGCATTGCCTGCAACCGCTACGTCAAGTGGGAATCCCTGCTGCACCGTTCGTTAGAGATCGGTGCAGATTACATTGCCACCGGGCACTATGCGCGTATCATGCAGCTTCCAAACGGGCGTTACACGATCCGTAATTCTGTCACAGCGGCAAAGGATCAGACCTATGCACTTTACAATCTGACGCAGGAGCAGCTTTCCCATACGCTTATGCCAGTGGGCGATTACGATAAGCCACATATCCGCCAGATTGCAGAGGAGATCGGACTTCCGGTTGCCACAAAGCATGACAGTCAGGATATCTGTTTTGTGCCGGATCACGATTACGCCTCCTTTATTGCACAGGAAACCGGAAAAGAAAGCAAACCGGGTAATTTTGTCGATGAAGAAGGAAACATTATGGGACGGCACCGCGGGCTGATTCATTACACGATCGGGCAGCGCAAGGGTCTTGGCATTTCTTCATCCACGCCTATTTTTGTCAAGGAACTTCGTCCGCAGACAAACGAAGTCGTGCTTTGCAAGTCCGAGAGTCTGTTTTCTCGTGACTGTCATGTGGATAATATCAATTATATGGCAGAAGAAAAGTTGACCGGGCCGGTCAAGGCTATCGGTAAAATCCGCTACTCGCATGCAGGTGCACCGTGTACGCTGTATCCGCAGCCGGACGGAACACTGTTGGCACAGTTTGACGAACCGCAGCGTGCCATGACGCCTGGCCAGGCTGCTGTCTTTTATCAGGACGATCATGTGCTGTGCGGTGGAACAATTGAAACAGAATAGCGAAACATAAGTCTGGATTTCAGAAGCAGTGAATGCTATAATGAATCCAGGCTTATTTTTGTACGATAAACAGACAACACCAAAAGAGGAAATGATATGAAAGAGATTATTTTTTTATTTGTGTTGTTTGTTGCAAATGTAATTCAGGCGATTACCGGATTTGCCGGGACAGTGCTTGCCATGCCGCCATCGATATATCTGCTTGGTATGGATAACGCAAAGGTGGTGCTCAATGTTATGGCGCTGTTGTCCGGACTGATGATTGCAGTGATGAGTTATCATCATATGAATAAAAAAGAAGTTATAAAGATCTGCGTATGTATGGTTGCAGGCATGGCAATTGGTATTCAGATCTGTAAAACAGTGCCATCCGAGCAGATACTTCTGATTATTTATGGTGTGATTATCCTATTGATTGCAGGGAAAAATCTGTTGTGTCACAGACAGCGTACCCTGCCCAAAGCATTTTTGCTGGTTATTTTGTTACTGGCAGGAGTGATCCACGGAATGTTTGTCTCCGGAGGGGCGCTGCTTGTTGTTTATGCAGCACAGGTATTAAAAGAGAAGGAAGAATTCCGCGCAACCCTTGCACCGGTATGGGTGGTGTTAAATTCTATACTTCTGGTATCACAGGTACGGCAGGGCGTTTTTACAGAGGGAAATATCAGGTTAATTTTAATCAGTATTATTCCTTTGTTTATGGCGACCTGGCTTGGGAAGAAACTGGTAAAAAAGGTATCTCAGAAAGTCTTTTTGAACCTGACGTATGTACTTCTTCTGGTATCCGGTTTATCATTGATATTGTAGCGGGGGAAACATGAGTATTACGTTGAGAGAGATTGTAAAACAGGTGAAACATCTGGAGATGAAACTGGTTGCTGGGGAAGCAGGGCTGGATCGGGAAGTCCTTTGGACCCATATGGTCGATAGTGATACCATTTCTGCTTTTTTACAGGGGCAGGAACTTACTTTTACGACAGGAATCGGAATCAGTGAGAAGTTACCGCTGCTTCGGCTTGTGCAGGAAGTATATCGCAACGGAGCCAGCGGGATTGTGATCAATATTGGACCTTATGTTGAGAAAATCGGACAGGATGTTTTGGATTTTGCAAATGAAAAAGCGTTTCCGGTATTTGAAGTGCCGTGGAAAATCCACATGGCAGAAATTATGCGGATTATCTGTTTTGACATCACAAAAGAACAGCAGAGTCGGATTGAGGTATCCGCAGCACTTAATAATGCATTTTTGTGTCCGGCACAAGAAGAATTGTATACCGTTCCACTTATGAGGAAGGGGTATATGGCAGACAGTATTTATACAGCAGTTACGATCCGGGTGAAGATGCAGAAAAATACAGTGGAAGGCGAGCGTATGGAGCAGCTTTATTCGCGGCTGAGCAGCCATTTGCGCTGTAATTATAAGCGAATACTTTGCTGTGCGCAGGAAAAACAGCTGGTACTGGTTTTATGCGATTATACCGGGACAGAGAAAAAAGATGTGCTGACTTATATTTTTGAACATTTTTGTCAGGAACTAAAAGAATGGGAGACTGCCCTTTTTTGTGTGGGAAACCAGGCAGAAGGACTTCGCTGGCTGTATAAAAGTTATGAGACCGCAAATCAGATGGCAGATGTAGCAGTTATGGGAAATATTCCAGGCGAACAATGCTGCGGCCGGCATAAACTTGTATTTTATAAAAATGCGGGGATGTTTCGCATTTTGTTTGCATTAAAAGACGAAGAAGTCATGCAGGGGTATGTAGAAGATACGGTACAGCCGCTTCTGGAATATGATGCACTGCACCATACCGATCTGGCAGGCGTCCTGCAATGCTATTTCCGGCATGACGGCAGTCTGCAGGATACAGCGAATGAGCTGATTGTCCACCGGAATACCGTAAACTATAAAATCAATAAGGCATCGGAGATTTTAAAGATGGATCTGACCAGATTGGAAAATCGTTTGCAGGTTATGCTCGGATTTGGCATCTGTCAGATACTTCACAAATAGAATTTGTACTCAAGTACAAAAAAAATTAGACTTTGAAACATTGTATCTGCTTTTTTTATGCGCTAATATAAAGGCAGATCAGACAAAGGCGTCCAATCACAGAAAGAATCTGTGAGATGGACGCTTTTTCTATTTTACAGTAACCAAAGAAATGGTCTGTTTATCGAAAAAATAAGCAAAAGTTCAAAGCATGAAGGAGGATACAATTATGAGTTTAACAGGAAAAGAAATCGCACAGATGCACAAAGATTACGTAATGCAGTCATGGTCAAAATCCGGTGTAGATGCATTACCGGTGGAAAGAGCAGAGGGAATTTATTTTTACGATTATGACGGGAAAAAATATGCTGATATGGCTTCCCTGCTGGTATGTTCAAATCTGGGACATGAACTTCCAGAGATTGTAGAGGCAATCAAAAAGCAGGCAGATAAGATGTGTTTTATGGCTCCGGCTTATGCGTCCGAACCGAAAAGTGTGCTTGCCAAGATGCTGGTAGAACTGGCAGGCGCAGATACATATAAGAGAGTATTTTTTACAAACGGTGGAGCCGAATCCAATGAAAATGCAATTAAAATGGCACGTATGGTAACCGGCAGAACAAAAATTTTTTCCTGCTACAGAAGTTATCATGGAGCAACCCTTGGTGCATCCAATGCTTCCGGTGACTGGAGAAGATATGCAGCAGAAATCGGAGGTGCGAATGGATTTGTACATTTCATGAATCCGCAGATGTACCGTGATGGCTATACAAAAGGAGTGGACGATGCTGAAGTAACAAAGAAGTATCTGGATGCACTGGATCTGCAGCTTCGGTATGAGGGTCCGCAGAATGTAGCTGCGATTGTGATGGAATCCATCGTCGGGGCAAATGGAGTGATTCTTCCACCAGACGGTTATATGGAAGGCGTGCGGGCGTTATGTGATAAATATGGAATTCTTTTAATCTGTGATGAGGTTATGGCAGGTTTTTACCGGACAGGAAAAGCATTTGCCTTTATGAATTTCGATATCAAACCAGATATTATTACATTTGCAAAAGGCGTGACCTGTGGTTATGTGCAGCTTGGAGGCTGTATTGTAAGTAAAGCGGTTGCAGAATATTTTGAGGAACATGTTCTGCAGTGTGGACTTACCTACAGCGGTCATACATTAGCATGTGCAGCGGGTGTTGCAGCGCTGACTTATTATAAGGAGCATGATATCGAGGGACATGTGGCAAAGATGCATGAAATCGTAGCTCCGTTTATGGATGAGATGGTAAAGAAACATAAATGTATCGGTGAGGCAAGATGCATTGGATTATTTGGAGCCTTAGAAGTTGTAAAGAACAAGGAAACCAGAGAGCCGATGCAGGAATATGGAGTACCTGGTCCGGTGATGCCATGGATTTTTGCAGAATTAAAGAAGCGTGGATTTGCAACATTCGGACGTGAAAATTTCATAGAGATCTGCCCGCCTTTGATTATTACAGAAGAAGAATTAAAGGAATATCTGCCAATTCTGGATGAAGTTCTTACCATGGTAGATGAGAAATATTGTGACTAACCGGAGGAATGCGTATGAACTGGGATTATTTACAGCCTGTTAAGATTTACTTTGGAAAAGGAAGGGTACAGGAAATAAAAAAAATAGCGCAGGAACTGGGGTGTGCCCGCGGGCTTCTGGTAGCCGGACCTTTCTTTTTTAAAAGTGGATTGGCAGAAAAAATTATGAAAGAATCCGAAGGAATGCTGGTTGCTTCCTTCGGGGATGTATCTCCAAATCCGGATGTAACAGAAGTGGATGCCTGTGCGGAAATTATCCGTCAGAATGATATCGGATTTGTGGTTGCCCTGGGAGGCGGAAGCCCGATGGATTGTGCAAAGGCTGCTGCAAGCGTGGCTTTGACACAGGATTCTATCCGGAAATACCATGGGACGGGGGTTGCACTTCCGGCGGAACATTTGCCGCTGATTGCGATTCCGACTACCGCAGGAACCGGAAGTGAGGTGACCTGTGTATCGGTTCTTTCGGATCATGCAAATGGGAAAAAGGCACCGATTGTATCGGAAGGATTTTATCCGAAAGCAGCAATCATTGATCCGGAACTGACCTATACCATGCCGCCGGCTGTGACAGCAGGAACCGGAATTGATGTGTTGTCCCATGCGATAGAAGGGTATTGGAGTAAGGGACATCAGCCGATTTGTGATACGCTGGCGATTCATGCAGCGGCACTTGTATTTAAGTATCTCTATCGGGCATATGAGAATCCATCGGATGAAGAAGCAAGGGAAAAAATGTGCGAGGCATCTGTCATTGCAGGGCTGGCATTCACACTTCCTAAAACGACTTCTTCCCATGCATGTTCCTTTCCACTGACGAACATATATCATATTCCGCATGGAGAAGCATGTGGGCTGACACTTGATTATTTTGTCCGTATTAACGCAAGGGGAACCGGATCAGAGCGTGTGGAAACACTGGCAAAGGCATTGGGATTTGCGGATGCAGAAGCACTTGCCGATGCAATTTTTGCATTGAAACAGAAACTGGGACTGCGGTGCGATTTAAAAGACCTGCATCTGGAAGAAGAACAGATTGCGGAGCTTGTGAAAATCAGCAGACATCCGAACCTTTATAATAATCCAGTGGAAATTACGGATGAAATGCTTGATAAAATGTACCGGTATCTTGCAAATTAGTTTGTTTTTGTAGTTATTATGTGTTAAGATAATAATCATGACGAGGAGGTCAGGTACAGGATACCTGACCTCTTTTTCGTATTAATGATACAAAAGTGGAAAAGGAGAATACTACTATGAAATTAGTTACAGCAATTGTAAGACCGGAAAAAGTAATGGATGTCATCAAAGCATTGGAAGAAAGCGGTTATTTTGCATTTTCTAAATGGGCAATTTCCGGAAGAGGAAAAGAAAAGGGAATTCAGGTAGGAGATGTGCTTTATCAGGAAATGGCAAAAAGCATGCTCTATATCACCGTGGAAGATAAAGAAAAAGATGAAGTGGTGGATATTATTGTCAATAGTGCCAAGAGCGGAGAGTATGGTCACTATGGAGATGGAAAAATTTTTGTGTCAGATATTGAAGAGGCATATACGATCAGCGAGGAAACACGGGAAGACGAAGATTGAGCAGGGATAGAATGGAGGAATCCGTATGGCGGAAAAGAGAACAAAATTAAAAAAGTCTATGGGACCCGGATCTATCTGGGCAGTAGCGGTAGGATCAATTATTGGATGGGGATGCTTTATTCAGGGAGGACTCTGGACACAGAGAGCCGGCGGCCCATTGCCTTTGTTTTTGGGATTTCTGGTCGGCGGTCTGCTTATGATTGTAGTAGGATACAGTTATTCATACATGATTGCCAAATTTCCTGTAGCAGGTGGTGAGTTTGCTTATGCATACAAAGGGTTTGGACGAACCGCATCTTATATCTGTGGATGGATGCTTTCGCTGGGATATTTGTCAATTGTCGCACTGAACGCGACGGCCCTTCCGGTGCTTGCGTCGTATCTGTTTCCGGGAGTATTTAATCGTGGATATCTGTATACCATTGCAGGCTATGATGTGTATATGGGAGAAGTGGCATTATCTTTGTTTTTTATTGTATTATTTGGAATTATGAATTACCGGGGAGCAAAATCAGTTGGAAATCTGCAGCTGGCAATGGTTTTGATCATGTGTGCAGCAGTTGCGGTTTCTGTTGCCGGAACCGTTCTGACAGGTTCCTTTGATGCAGCAAATCTGGCTCCGGCATATGGGGCAGGAGGGAAAAGTTTCGGTGGTGGATTTGTTTCAATTCTTGCTTTGGCACCTTTTTTATATGTAGGATTTGACTGTATTCCACAGGCGGCAGAAGAATATGATTTTCCACCGCAGAAATGTAAGAAACTGATTATTTCGGCTTTAATTGTGGGAGCACTTATTTACGGAGCTATGGCACTTGTCACAGATAGTGTGTTGCCGTGGCAGCAGGTGCTTACCATGAAAGATGCTTCCGGTGCACCGGTTAAGTGGCATACAGGAGCTGTCCTTGACCTTGCAATGGGCAGACTGGGTGTGGGCTTTGTAGCAATTGCTGTATGCATGGGAATCTTCACTGGCATGAATGGCTTTTTCATGACTTCCAGCCGTCTGCTTTTTGGCATGGCAAGGGCAAAAATGCTTCCTTCGGCATTTGGAAAAATTCATCCAAAGCATAAGACACCGTCATTTTGTGTCGTATTTGTTACCATTATCTGCTGCATCTGTCCGTTTTTCGGCAGGGAAGTCATTGGCTGGGTAGTTGATATGTGTTCTGTCGGAACGGCATTTGGATATTTCTTTACCTGTGCCGGGGCATATATATTGTTAAAGAAATATGGTGATCCGACGGATACCAACCGGATTCATCCGGCAGTTGCCATGGGGGGCTGCTTTATCTCGGTTGCAATCCTGTTACTTTTGATTATACCGGGTTCTCCGGCATTTATGGCACCACAATCGTTTATTGCGCTGGTTGTATGGATTCTTTTGGGCGTATTGTTCTACTATATTTCACGAAAGAATTTCATGAAGATTACAAAGCGTGAGATGGATTATCTGATTCTCGGAAATGTGCAGGTGGTACGTGGAATGAGAAAGGGACAGGAGCCAGGACAGGTTGTGAAAGGAAATGTAGTGAATCCGAAACAGTAATAATAGAATATAAAAGATTTATAGGAAGCAGCAGATTATGTTCTAAAAAGCTGTTATAATGTAGGTATAAACTATGAAAGAGTTTGAATGATTTTTAAAAGCTCGCAAAGTCTGGTAAAATGGGCATGTGCGAGCTTATTTTTTGCCTTTTGATATTTTTGGGTGCTAAATTCACTTATACATGAGGCCATGTTATATCGTATGTATATGTAAATATCTCCGCAAACATGGATATGAAGAATGAAAATGCTAATCCTGTGATCACTGCAATAAGTCCATTGTAATCAGCTGTTTTTTCCAGAAAAGTCAAAATTAAAAAAATATTAAGCTTTTACCTTCTTGACACAGAGCATGGAAAAAGCTACCATAAACATGAACAAACTAACAGGAGTTATAAACAACTAACATTCTGAAATTTTGAAAGGAGAAGAATTATGAAAAAGATGCGTAAAGCATTACTCGCACTGTTATTATCCATTACAGTGGCAGGCACATCTGCAGTGCCGGTGATGGCAGCAGGCACAAACACATCCGTACCAACGGTTCCGGCACAGGAGGCTGACAGCTCAAAGGCAGACAAATTATTTACCGCGGTAAAAGGCGATTATGTACAGCTGTTTAAAGACGTTTTATTTGACGTCAGATATGATAAGTACTGGAATGATGACGCGGCAGCCGTTGTCGGTGCCGGCGCAGCAAAGGAGGCAGTAAAGACATTGAAGGCTTCCGTAGGTTCTTCCACTTATGGAGATAAAGCTGATCCAAACGCATTTTACTGTGGATTTATCAATGACGTAAAAGAAGTTTCTTTCCAGGATGGCGGCAAAGTGGAATTCACCACAACCGACAGCAAGAAAGTTTCCCATACCTACAAATTCCTGAAAAAAGATGCACTCAGCGGTGTAATGGAAGGCTATGTATTCCAGAGCACAGATAAGAATGAGGATGAGTTCAAATATGTATTCCTTTGCCCGGATACTCCGGCAACAACTTACCATATCGAATTCCGTTATGGCAGTGATCTGACAGAACTGTTAAAACTTAACACCGGAAAATATGCAAACTGGGTAGGCTCCGGTATGTTAAAGAGTGCTCTGACAGAGAAAAATGAAGCAATGATCCAGAACTGCATCGCTTTATTCTGCACGGAAAATCTTGCAGGGATGAAAACTACAGAAACAGCAGCCCAGCAGAGCGCACTTGCCGGTGTATGGGATGCGGATCTGACTGCATATGCCAATAATGCACAGTATAAGAATTCCAAAATGTACTGTGAACTGAAAGCTGACGGAACCGGAGTAACCTATTTTGATCAGAACGGAACCGGAAATTATGCAGAAAATGCATTTACGTTCTTGGCTTATGACAACGATGGAAACGAAGCTACAAACAGCGGTGTATACATTTCCACAGGCAGTGATGAGATCACAACTGCAGGTAAATATACAATTGCAAAGAAGGGTGACAGTACCATTCTTACGTTTGACACACTTGACGGACAATCAATCAGTTATATCAAACGTGACACGAAGGTTGCAGTTGTCAGTGAAAAGACAACACTGTATGTGAAGGGCAAGACCAATGTTCTTGCGAATGTCGTATCCGGAAGCGGAATTACAACTTACACCAGCAGCAATGCAAAGGTGGCAAAGGTAGATGCAACCGGTAAGGTTACAGCACTGAAAAAAGGTACCGCTGTTATCACAGCAACCAACAACGGTGTAAGCGGACAGGTAAAAATTACCGTAAAAAATCCTACTTTAAATAAAAAGACAGTAACTCTGAAAAAGGGCAGGACAGCAAAGTTAACGGTAAAAGGAAGCATTGGAAAGGTAACTTACAAGTCTTCTAATACAAAGATTGCAACTGTATCCTCCAAGGGTGTGATCAAGGCGAAGAAAGCCGGAAAAGTTACCATTACTGTAAAATCCAATGGTATTACCAATAAGTGCAAAGTCACTGTAAAAAATAAATAAATTTCTGCAAAGTAACAAAATACGAAGGAAGGCCCGTGAGATGTTCATGGGCCTTTTTTCAACGAAATAAAACTTTTTTGCGCTTTATGGTTGATTGCGTGTGCAGGTATAACGTATAATAAAGATATTATTTTTGTAGTCAGTGAAAGAGGCGGTACTATGGTTACAATTAAAGAAATCGCAAAATACTGTAATGTTTCGATTGCGACCGTTTCCAACATTATCAACGGGAAACCGAACGCCAGTGAAGAGACAAAACAGAGAGTGCTTAAAGCAATTGAAGAACTGAATTATACTCCGAACTATATTGCTAAAAATTTAAAGACAAAGCGGACAAAGACGATTGGGGTTGTCGTTGAGGATATTACGGTCTTCTGTGCACCGGAAATTATAGACGGAATCACAAAATGCTGCGAGAAAAAAGGTTACCATATTCTCCTGACCAATCTCCGTTTATACAAGAAGTTTGGAGACAGTTACTATGAAAATGAGAACTTTTTCCAGACAGTCCACAGAGAGATCCGGGAACTGATCTCGAAACAGGTAGATGGAATTGTTTATGTGACCGCTCATGAGCGTGTACTGAAATGTCTGCCGGAAAAATTGACGGTTCCGGCGAGCATGGCATATGGATACACAAAATCTGACAGTTATCCGGCAGTCGTTGTGGATGACCGGCGCGGAGCATATGAAATTATAAATTATGTCATTTCCATGGGACATAAAAAAATCGGTGTGATTACCGGAAAAGAGAGCAGTATTCATACCCATGATCGTCTGCTCGGTTACCAGAAAGCACTGTTTGATCATGAAATTGTTTTTAATCCCGATGCAATCGTAGAGGGAGGATGGACGAGAGAAGGCGGGTACCGGTGTACGGATCAGCTTTTGGAACAGAAAGTTACGGCAATTTTCTGTATGAACGATATCATGGCAGGTGGTGTATATGACCGGTTGACGGAAAAGGGACTTGTGCCGGGGAAAGATATAGCGGTTGTCGGATTTGATAACCGGGAGCTGTCGAATTTTTATCAGCCGCCGCTGACAACGATTGAACTGCCGTTGTACGAGATTGGATATACTTCCTGCCAGAATGTGATTGAGGATATTGAATCACAGGATTCTGGAGAACAGACGGAATCAAAGCACCGGATGGTGGAACTTCCTGTGCCATGCAAATTGCTGGTGCGCGGATCGGTTCAGAATATTTCCGGAAAATAAATAGACAAAAAAAGTCTTTTTAATTTGGTAAAAGTATCTAAAGTTAAACGTTTTATATACGCGAATATTGACAGCAAAATGCAGATATGCTATAAAATTTATAAGAAAAACAATTACGGAAGACGTAAATTTACTTTTTCCGTAATTATTTTTTAAACGAAATGTTAAACGTTTAATGAAGGAGGAGAGATGATGGGAAAAGCGGCAAATTCGAGTATTCCCCTTAAAGATATTCACATTACGGATCGGTTTTGGAATAAATATGTACATCTCGTAAAAGATGTAATCATCCCTTATCAGTGGGACATATTAAATGATCGTCTGGAAGGTGTGGAAACGAGCCACTGTATTGAAAATTTTAAGATTGCAGCGGGAGAAAAACAGGGGGAATTTCAGGGAGCTGTGTTTCAGGATACCGATGTGGCGAAATGGCTGGAAGCGGTAGGATTCGCACTCAGCTATGAAAGAGACGGGGAACTGGAACGGCTGGCTGATGAAACCATTGATCTGATCGGCAGGGCACAGCAGCCGGATGGATATCTGAATACTTATTTTACAATCAAAGAGCCGGACCGGCGCTGGTGCAATCTGATGGAGGGGCATGAACTTTACACCGCAGGTCATATGATAGAGGCGGCCGTTGCGTATTATGAAGCAACCGGAAAGAAAAAATTCTTAGATATCGTAAGCAGGTTTGCAGATCTGATCTGTGAAACTTTTGGGAAAGAAGAAGGACAGTTGCACGGGTATCCGGGACATCAGGAGATTGAGCTTGCACTTGTGAAATTATATCGCGTGACGGGACAAAAACGGTATCTGGAGCAGGCGAAGTACTTTATTGATATCCGTGGCAAAGGAAAAAATTATTTTCTGGAAGAAGAAAAACGACCGGGACATCGGAGGATCTTTCCGGAATTTTCCAACTATGATCCGAAATATTCCCAGTCCGATAAGCCGGTGCGGGAACAGAAGACGGCAGAGGGGCATGCGGTACGTGCAAATTATATGTATTCTGCCATGGCGGATCTCGCGTATGAATATCAGGATCAGGAATTGCTTGAAACGTGTGATACCATCTGGGATGATATGGTACACCGGAGAATGTATGTGACGGGAAGCGTCGGATCATCCGGTCTGCTTGAGCGGTTTACAACTGACTATGATCTTCCGAACGACAGTAATTATTCGGAGACATGTGCTTCGATTGCACTTGCCATGTTTGGAAAACGTATGGCGGAGATGAAAAAAGATGCTTCTTATATGGATGCGGTAGAACTGGCACTGTATAACACCGTATTGTCAGGAATTGCCATGGACGGAAAAAGTTTCTTTTATGTCAATCCGCTGGAGGTGTGGCCGAAGAACTGTATTCCGCGGACTTCAAAGGAGCATGTAAAACCGGTTCGCCAGACCTGGTTTGGCGTGGCATGTTGCCCGCCGAATATCACAAGGACACTGGCATCGCTGGGACAATATCTGTATTTTCAGGAAGATTCCGAACTATATCTGAATCTGTATATCGCAAATGAAACAGATGTCACAGTTGGGGATGCAGCGTTTCATATTACAATGGAAGGAAATTTCCCATGGGATAGCCGGATGCGCTTTGTAATGGAGGGAACGCAGGAAAGAGAAATGACACTGGCATTTCGGATTCCCGCATATGCCAGAAACTTCACAATTTTACAGAATGGCAGGAAAGCAGACACCAAAATAGAGCGCGGATATGCTAAAATAAAAGGGATTTTTGGTAAAACAGTTTTTGAAATCTGTTTTGATGCGCCACCGGTATTTGTGCATGCAAATCCACAGGTCAGAGCGGATGCTGCAAAGACCGCCATCGTAAAGGGACCTCTGGTGTACTGCCTGGAGGAAACCGATAATGGAGACAATCTTGCATCCATTCTGGTGGATACAAAACAGGAACTGACAGAAACATATGACGAGCAGCTTCTGGGGGGATGTGAAGTCATTCACCTGGAAGGAAAAAAGATTTCGCAGAATGGCTGGGATGAACATCTGCTGTATCAGGAAAAAGCGGTGACATTAACACCGGTGCAACTGACAGCTGTCCCATATTGCTATTGGGGAAATCGTAAAAAGGGAGAAATGCTTGTCTGGTTAAAGGAACTTCTTGGATAGGGGGAGAGAACATGAAGAAGTTTTTGTATTCTAAAAAAGCGGCACCATATGTATTTGTTCTTCCGTTCGTTCTGACATTCGCGATTTTCTGGATTCTTCCAATCGGAAAATCTGTGATCATGAGCACGGAAAAGATTTTGCCGGGACAGATCCAGCATCTCGGAATGGGAAATTATACAAGGCTGATCCAGGACCGCGTGTTTAAAGTGGCAGTTGGAAACAGCTTTAAGTATATGATTGCAACGCTGATTCTGCTGATACCGATCCCGATGTTACTGGCATGCATCATTAACGCAAAACTGGTAGGGGAAAAATTTCAGGGATTTTTTAAGTCGGCATTATTTATTCCGGCACTGACATCTGTAGTAGTAGCAGGTACGGTTTTCCGTCTGATTTTTGGAGAGATGGATACCGCACTGATGAACAGCGTTGTAGGATTTTTTGGAATTGCACCGATCAAATGGCTGAAAAATTCCGGAACCGGATTTTTTGCGTTGCTGTTATTGGCATGCTGGCGCTGGTTTGGTGTCAATATGATGTACTTTTTGTCCGGACTTCAAAGCATACCGGGAGATTATTATGAAGCGGCATCCATTGATGGAGCCAATACCTGGCAGAAGTTTATAAAAATTACAGTTCCGATGCTGAAACCTACCATTGTATATGTGCTGACCATCAGTATTTACGGTGGCCTGGCAATGTTCAATGAGAGTTACATGCTCTATGCCGGCAATAATTCGCCAAACAACATCGGACTTACCATTGTCGGATACCTTTACCGGCAGGGAATTGAAAAGAACGATATGGGATATGCGTCTGCAGTTGGAGTTGTGCTTCTGGCACTGGTTCTTTTGATTAACGTTATTCAGCTGGCAGCGACAGGAACATTTAAGAAGGAGGAGAAATGATACGATGAGCGATATGACAATGAATATACCGGTTCGCAAATCTGCGAAGAAACCGAAAATAACTGCAGTCAAAGTTCTGGCATATGTATTTCTTATTGTGCTGGCAATTATCATTTTGATTCCGTTCTGGGCAATTTTTGCGGGAACATTTCAGGAAGGAACCATGCTGATCCGATACGGACTGAATTTGAAAATTGATTTTTCCAAGGCAAATTTCCACAACTATGTCATGCTGTTTACGGATTCCGGAAACTATTTCCGCTGGTTTTTAAACAGTGTGGGACTGACGGTTGTGCAGGTGATACTGACCTTATTTATCAGTGCATTTGTTGCGTATGGATTTTCCGCTTATGAATTCCGGTTTAAAAATGTATTGTTTGTCTGTGTGCTTTTGATCATGTCCGTACCGTTTGAAATGTTGATGCTTCCACTGTATGTACAGATCAACGATATGCATCTGTCTGACAATTATGCGGCAATATTCCTGCCTTTCCTTGCACATGCATCAACGATCTTCTTTTTCCGGCAGTATCTGACCGGCATGCCAAAAGAGATCATTGAGGCAGGCAGAATTGATGGCGCTTCGGAGTACGGAATCTTTTTTAAACTGGTACTGCCGATTATGAAACCATCGTTTGCGGCAATGGCAATTTTAAATGGTATGAACTGTTGGAATAATTTCTTATGGCCGTTACTTGTATTGCGCAGCTCGGAAAAATATACGCTTCCGATCGGACTGAATACGCTGATTACACCGTATGGAAATAATTATGATCTGCTGATCGTCGGGTCTTTCTTCTCGATCCTTCCGATCCTCATATTGTTCTTATGTTTCCAGAAGTATTTTATTGAAGGTATGACTGCGGGTGCAGTAAAAGGCTAGTACGTGTGGCAAAGGAGGAAAAAAACGTGAAACAGGCAAAAATGATGATAGACAAAGCGTTTAAAGTGTCTGAAGTAGACAAACGCATTTATGGCTCTTTTATAGAACATCTGGGCAGAGCGGTGTATGGAGGAATTTACCAGCCGGATCATGCGTTCGCGGATGAAGACGGTTTTCGCAAGGATGTCATTGATCTGGTAAAAGATCTGAATGTTCCGATTATCCGGTATCCGGGCGGAAATTTTGTCTCAAACTTTTTCTGGGAGGACAGCGTGGGTCCGATCGAGGAACGTAAACCACGGCTGGAACTGGCATGGAGAAGTCTGGAGCCGAATACCTTTGGGCTGGGAGAGTTTGCAAAGTGGACAAAAAAGACCGGGGCAGATACTATGATGGCAGTTAATCTGGGAACGAGGGGAATTGCGGATGCCTGCAATCTTCTGGAATACTGCAACCATCCGTCGGGTACCCGCTACAGCGATCTGCGTATCCGGCATGGAGTGAAAGACCCTTACAATATCAAACTGTGGTGTCTGGGAAATGAAATGGACGGGGAGTGGCAGCTGGGCAAAAAGACCATGCATGAATACGGGCGTCTTGCACAGGAAACAGCCAAGGCGATGAAACTGATTGATCCATCCATTGAGCTGGTTTCCTGTGGCAGTTCCTATATGGATATGCCGACATTTCCGCAGTGGGAAGCAACAACCCTGGAGTACGATTATGATTATGTCGACTACGTTTCCCTGCACCAGTATTACGGAAACCTCAATGGAGACAGCGCTGATTATCTGGCAAAATCGGATGATATGGATGCATTTATCCGTTCTGTCATCTCTACCTGTGATTTTGTGAAAGCGAAAAAGCGCAGTAAAAAGACAATTAATCTGAGCTTTGACGAGTGGAATGTGTGGTTCCATTCCAAGAGCGAGGAAGAGGATATCACAACAAACCATCCGTGGCAGATTGCACCGCCGCTTCTGGAGGATCACTATAACTTTGAGGATGCTCTGATGGTTGGACTGATGATGATTACTCTGTTGAAGCATGCTGATCGTGTAAAAATTGCCTGTCTGGCACAGCTTGTGAATGTCATTGCACCGATTATGACCGAACCGGATGGAAAAGCCTGGAGACAGACAATTTATTATCCGTTTTTGCATGCATCCAGATATGGACGCGGCGTGGTACTGCAGCCGTTGCTGGATGGCCCGGCGCATGAGACCGTTGAGCATGGAATGGTTTCGGATATTGTCAGCGTAGCGGTTTACAACGAGGAAAAGGAAGAACTGACGATTTTTGCAGTCAACCGTAATATTAGTGAAGATGTCAGCCTGAAAGCAGATGTGCGCAGTTTTGCAGGATATCAGATTCTGGAGCACCTGGTACTGGCAAACGATGACCTGAAAGCGGAAAACGGACCGGATGGGGAAAACGTTGCCCCGGTAACGGTACAGGATGGTATTCTGGATGCCGGAGAACTGGAAATCCCACTGAAAAAAGCATCGTGGAATGTTATTCGGCTTGGATTGCAGAAGTAAAACGTATAATTATGTGATAAATGCATAAAAACATAATCTTGTTTTTGGATTAAAATAACAAAAACAACAAAAAACAGTAAAAACATATTTACAAGATCTTTTATAAGTGGTATATGTATAAACACAAGGTAAAACGTTTAATAAACGAAACCACATAGTCGTTGGATGAAGGAGGAACAAACTATGAGAAAAAAGAAAGCACTGGCACTTTTGATGAGTGCGGTTATGCTGATGGGGGCTTTTACAGGATGTGGAAGCAAGACAGCAGACACAAACAACACCGGAGATGATTCACAGGCAGCAAATAATGCACAGAGCACTTCGGATGACGTAACCGAATTGGAGTTCTGGACATTCGTGGAACTTCACGGACAGTTTTATCAGAACATGGCAGCACAGTGGAATGAAAAGAATCCGGACAAGAAAGTGAATGTCAATGTAAACGTTATGCCGTACGATGACATGCACAACAAACTTCAGATTGCACTTACCTCAGGAGAGGGTGCTCCGGATTTTGTAGATATTGAGCAGGGTAAATTCGCAAACTTTACACAGGGTACACCGGCACTTATGGATTTGACCGAAGCGGCTGAACCGTATACTTCAACCGGAGATATCGTACAATCCAGACTGGATCTTTACAGCAAAGACGGCAAGTTATACGGACTTCCGACACACGTTGGAGCAACCGTTGCATTTTACAATACAGAACTTCTGGATGCCGCTGGAATCGATTATACAACCATAAAAACATGGGATGATTTCAAGAAAGCAGGAAGCACATATTATGAAAAGACCGGAAAATATCTCGGCACAGCAGATACGACAGCTCTCTGGACAGAGAACCTGCTTCTTGCAGAACTTGGAGGAGAATACACAGATGGAGATACCGTAACCGTAAATTCTCCTGAGATGAACGAGGCAATGGGCATTTTAAAAGATCTTTATGATGCAAAAGCAATCGGAACGGTTCCGGGAGGAAATCCGGATAAGGAAGAGGCTTACGGTGCATTTAACAGCGGCGATTTCGCCTGCGCGATCATGCCAATGTGGCAGATGTCCAGATATACAAGCTATATGCCGGAACTTGCCGGAAAGATTGCAATTGCACCGGCACCGGTTGTTGATAACACCAAAGCAAAATCTGTAGGTGGTGGCGGAACCGGTACAGCAGTTGTTGCCAGCAGTAAAAATGCACAGATTGCATCCGAGTTCCTTGCATTTGCAAAACTTTCCAAAGAAGGTGCCGCAGAAATCTGGGATCTGTTAGGATTTGATCCATGTAACAAAGCCGTATGGAGTGATGCTTCTGTAACCGATAACGAAGATAACATGTATGTACAGTACTTTGAAAATAATCCATTTGATGTCCTTAAAGAGATCCAGGATGGTATCGTAGGACTTGCATCACATGCATCTTCTTCTTATCCATCTATCAATACAGAGTTTACAACGGTAACATTAAATGATATTTTTGAAAACGGAGTGGATGTAAAGACAGCACTCGATCAGGCACAGTCCGATCTTCAGAATGAACTGGGACAGTAAATAATTATAAGTTTCATACAATCTCCTTACTCTTAGTATTAAGAAGGAATGCACGAAAAAAGTGTATTCCTTCTTTTTTAAATTGCTGGTTAACTGTGTGGTTTGGGGTCTTTTGAGTTTCTTAAAAGGGACGGATTTGCGGGGGGATTGGTTTAGGTATAAGTTTTTCTCAATGCGACGGAAGAAGGGGGACATTCTCTTTCTCCAGAAAAATTTACAAGTTCTGCGGTACATCTCTAATGTATCGCCTTGCTCTGGCGTTGGTTTCAGGTACGTGGAGTAAAGTTTTTCAGTTTACGCAATTCACTATGGGTTGTGAGTGCCAGAGCAAGTTGCAAATTTGTTCTTCCGAAAGAAATGTCCCCCTTCTTCCTGTTGGCTGGAGAAAAAATAATTGAGAAACATATTTCCGCAAATCCTGTCTATTGAATAAATATAAAGGCACCAGAACCTGCAGTTAAAGGTGCTCCCAGAAGTAAATGCGTGCAATGAGTGTTTACGGTAAAGTGATAAATGTTTGGGAAGCTTAACATGCAAATAAGTGGAAATTTCATTGCTGGTATTTTGTGAAACAATCGTTCTATTGAAGCTTTTATATGATCGGGCATTATGAACTTATAAATAAAAGACGGGTTCTATATAATCAAAATTCATAGGAAAGATGCCATCGTGGTATCTATGCCAATAAAATTCATTAAAAAATGCCATCGTGGTATCTATGCCAACAAAATTCATGTAAAAGATACCATTGTGGTACCTACACGCTGAAAATTCAACATTCAGATACCGGAAAGTCTCTATAGATCAAAAATTGCTTCTCCAGATACCACGTTTTCGAAAAAACCGGTATCTGGAGAAGCAATTTTTACTATATAGGTGACATTTCCTGATTTCATGCATTAAAATTTCGGAAAACCGTCACCTAAACCTTTAATTTTTCATCTATAGATACCCGGCCTTATCATCAAGTGCTTTAACAGGGTATTTTTATGCTTATTCCAGTTCATGGCATTCGTAGCTGCTTTTGAGGCGTCCCTTTAACTGCAGGTTCTGGTGCCTTTATGTTTGTTCCACAGACAGGATTTGCGGACATCATTCTTTTACTTATAGTTTTCCTATCTACAGGAAGAAGGGGGACATTTCTTTCGGAAGAACAAATTTACAACTGCGCCGTAGTTCCATCATGTAACGTTAATAGCATAAAAGTAAAACCTTTGTCAAATCAACCTGAAATCAACATCGGCGCTGACTTGTAAATTTTTCTGGAGAAAGAGAATGTCCCCCTTCTTCCGTCGCATCGAAAAAACTTATATTTAGAACAATCCACGCAAATCCGTCCCTCTGAAAAACAAAAGATCCCAGACCACACAGTTAAACAGCAATTTGTACTGGAAGAAAAACATGATTTTTCACATTCCCCTATTTACATAGTAGGGGAGTGGGGCTTATAATCACACCGTAGAACTCACGGAATACGCTGCGGTCGTATTTCATGAAACGAGGTGGTAAAACGATATGATGATATCCGCAAAAAGCAGATATGCACTGCGTGTGATGGTCGACCTTGCGCAGCACAATTCCGGGGAATTCATTCCGGTCAAAGAAATTGCCACAAGGCAGGGCATTTCCCTGAAATATCTTGAAAGTATTATGACCATACTGACAAAAGGGAAGATGCTTGAGAGTGCCAGCGGAAAGGGTGGCGGTTACCGTCTGATCAAACAACCGTTGGAATATAAAGTAATTGAGATCCTTCAACTGATCGAAGGAAATTTAGCTCCGGTCGCGTGCCTGTGTGAAGGTGGGAAAAAGTGCGAGAGCACCGCAGAGTGTACCACACTTCCGTTCTGGCAGGGACTGGAAGCTGTGATCAATGATTACCTTGAGAAGCATACCCTTGAGGATATGATTTCACAGAAGACGCATTCCTGTGAAAGTTAAACAACATGTTTTATATGGAGGAAATACAAATGTCTGAAAAAAATTTATTAGAGATCAAAGATCTGCACGTAAACGTTGAAGATAAAGAAATATTACACGGAGTAAATTTAGAAGTTGGAAAAGACGAAGTGCATGTTCTGATGGGACCGAACGGAACCGGAAAATCCACCCTGGGCTATGCCATCACCGGGCATCCGAAATATGCCATCACATCCGGACAGATTTTCTTTGACGGAGAGGACATCACAGAGATGCCGGTGAATGAGCGTGCCAAAAAGGGAATCTTCCTCTCCTTCCAGAATCCGCTGGAAGTTCCGGGGGTGACATTGAGCGCATTTATCCGTAATGCACTCGAGCAGAAGACCGGAAAGCGTGTCCGTCTGTGGGATTTCAAGAAAAAACTGACCGAGACCATGAAACTTCTTTCCATGGACGAGTCCTATGCAGAACGTGATTTAAATGTCGGCTTCTCCGGTGGTGAAAAGAAAAAAGCAGAAATTCTGCAGATGCTTATGTTAGAGCCAAAGCTTGCAATCCTTGACGAGACCGACTCCGGACTGGATGTGGATGCTGTCCGTACCGTATCCAAAGGAATCCAGCTTTACAAAGAAAAATGCAAGGGAAGCCTTCTGATTATTACCCACAGCACACGAATCTTAGAGTCGTTGCATGTGGATGTCACCCACGTTATGGATGAAGGAAAAGTTGTGAAAAACGGAGATGCTACCTTAGTAGATGAGATCAACGAAAACGGTTTTGAGGAATTTGAACAGTAAGAAAGGTGCGTGCGAAATGAGAGAAAAGAGTCAGGTAGAAGATATCGACCGCAGCATCTATGATATCCGCGATGAGGAAAAAGATGCATACAGAATGAAAGAAGGTCTGACCCCACAGATCGTGGAGCAGCTTTCCAAAGAAAAGGGCGATCCGGCATGGATGCAGCAGTTCCGCCTGGAGTCCTTACAGATTTATAATGAGATGCCGGTTCCGGACTGGGGACCATCCATCGATGGACTTGATATGGATCACATTGCAACGTATGTCCGCCCGAATACAAAGATGCAGGGTTCCTGGAAAGATGTGCCGGAAGACATCAAAGAGACGTTTGAGCGTCTGGGTATTCCGCAGGCCGAGCGGAAATCTTTAGCCGGTGTCGGTGCCCAGTACGATTCTGAGCTGGTATATCACAATGTCAAAGACGAAGTTGCCGCACAGGGCGTTGTCTATACCGATATGGAAAGCGCCTTAAAAGGAGAATATGCGGACATGGTACACAAGTATTTCATGAAACTTGTCACCCCGCATGACCATAAGTTTGCAGCACTGCACGGAGCCGTATGGTCCGGTGGTTCGTTCGTCTATGTGCCAAAGGGCGTGCACGTGTCCATTCCGCTGCAGTCTTATTTCCGGTTGAATGCCAAAGGAGCCGGTCAGTTTGAGCATACACTGATCATCGTGGACGAGGGCGCAAGCCTTCATTTCATCGAGGGATGTTCCGCTCCGAAATATAACGTAGCAAACCTGCATGCAGGCTGCGTGGAGCTGTTCGTCAAAAAAAATGCAAAGCTTCGTTATTCCACCATCGAGAACTGGTCCAAGAATATGTACAACCTGAATACCAAGCGTGCCTCCGTTGAGGAAGGCGGAACGATCGAGTGGGTTTCCGGATCGTTTGGCTCCCATGTGGGCTGCCTGTATCCGATGAGCGTTTTAAAGGGGGAGGGTGCCAAAATGGAATTCACCGGTGTCACATTCGCCGGACACGGACAGAATCTGGATACCGGTGCCAAAGTGGTACACGCAGCACCAAACACCAGCTCCTATATGAATACCCGTTCCATCAGCAAAGACGGCGGAATCAGTACCTTCCGAAGCAGCGTGGTTGTGGCAAAGGATGCCAAAGGATCAAAATCAGCAGTATCCTGTCAGTCCCTGATGCTTGATTCCGAGTCGCGTTCGGATACGATTCCGGCCATGGACATCCGTACCAAAGACGCAGCCGTGGGACATGAGGCAAAGATCGGAAGCATCAGCGACGATGCCGTCTTTTATCTGATGTCACGAGGCATGACGGAAGAAGATGCCCGGGCACTTTTAGTCAGCGGATTTGCAGACAACGTATCCAAGGAACTTCCGGTTGAGTACGCGGTTGAGATGAACAACCTGATTCGGCTGGAGATGAAGGGAAGCATAGGTTAGGAGGAGAACAATGACAGAAATGACAATCAATAAACTTCCATCGAAGACCTGGTATTGGTTACATGTCAACGAGACCAAGCTTCCGTGGGACAAAGAACATACAACAGAACTTCCGGAGGAAACCGTGACAGCGGGAAGCACCGAAGAGGTACGCTTTTCCATTACCGGAGAGGGAAGATACAGCAGCAAAAAGATCCATATCATAGCACCGGCAGGTAAGCAGGTGACCGTGTTTATGGATTATCAGACAGAGGAAAAACTTGCCGTAAGGACAAGCCTTTCGGTGGAAGAACATGCACGGGTGCGTCTGGTGCAGCTGCAGCACACAGCAGAAAATTCCCTTGTGTACAATCAGATTGAGGGAGAATGTGCAAAAAATGCCCGTATCGAGCTGGTACAGATTTATCTCGGAAAAGGAGATATCTATTCCGATACGACCATCAACTTAAATGGCGATGCAAGCACATTTAGGAGCGATATCGGCTATATCGGGCAGCACACACATATCATCGACATGAATGAAGTGGTCAACCACTATGGAAAACATACAGAGAGTGAAATCAACGTGGGCGGTGCCCTGCGCGACGGTGCAAAGAAGATCTTCCGTGGAACGATTGATTTTAAGACCGGCTCTTCCGATTCTGTCGGAAACGAGCTGGAAAATGTACTGATGCTTGGCGATGATGTGGAGAATAAAACCGTTCCGGTGATCTTATGCTCCGAGGAAAATGTCGTTGGTAATCACGGTGCAACAATTGGGGAACTTGATGAGGATACCATGTTTTATTTTGCCAGCCGCGGAATCGACAAAGAGCACGCGGAAAATATTATGGCAAGAGCAAACATTGACCGCCTGAAAGGAATCATCAAAGACGACAGCTTTGCCAGAATGATTGACGAAGAACTTGGGGAGGTGTAGCATGACCGATTATCGCAAGGACTTTCCACTGCTGTCGGAAATCGGGGAAAATACAGTCGATGGCAGGGAATGGATCTATATCGACAATGCGGCAACTTCCCAGCGTCCACAGTGTGTCATTGATGCAGAACGCGATTTTTACCTGAAACACAATGCAAATCCGCTGCGTGGAAATTATCCGCTGAGTGTGGAAGCAACCGAACTGTATGAAAATGCCAGAAAAGGCGTGCGTGATTTTATCGGAGCCAAATCCGCGCGTGAAATCATCTTTACCAGAAATACCACAGAGAGCATGAATCTTGTGGCATACAGCTATGGTTTAAACAATGTAAATGCCGGGGATGAAATCCTCGTTTCGATCATGGAACATCACAGCAATCTTCTGCCATGGCAGATGGTTGCGCGGCAGACAGGAGCGGTACTCCGGTTTATCGAATGCCGTACGGACGGATCGGTGGATCTTGATCAGGTAAAAGAACAGATTACGGAAAAGACAAAAATCGTAGCAATCACACAGGTTTCTAACGTGCTGGGACGTGTGAACCCGGTCAAAGAGATCGCAGCCATGGCACATGAAAAAAATGCCATTGTCGTGGTGGACGGGGCACAGAGCACCCCGCATATGCCGGTCAATGTGCAGGATCTGGATGCAGACTTCTTTGCATTTTCCGGACATAAAATTTTCGGACCGATGGGAATTGGTGTGTTATATGGAAAGAAAAAACTGTTAAAGAAAATGCCGCCGTTTCTTTCCGGTGGCGAGATGATCGAATCCGTGACCCGCGAGAGCGCAAAATACGCAGAACTTCCACATAAGTTCGAGGCGGGAACCGTAAATGCTGCTGGTGCCATAGCACTGCATGCTGCCATAAAATATGCACAGTCTGTTGGCTTTGACGCGATGCAGGAGCGGGAACTTGCCGTGACAAAGCGTGCGTTTGACGGATTGAAAGAACTTCCACATGTGCATGTACTTGGATCCGACCGGGCCGAAGAACACACCGGAATTCTTACATTTACAATTGATGACGTGCATCCACACGATGTGAGCGAGATTTTAATCGCCGATGGCATCTGTGTGCGTGCCGGACATCACTGTGCGCAGCCGCTACTTAATTATCTGGGCATCAGCTCCGCCACCAGGGCAAGCTTTATGTTTTACAATACCGAAGAAGAAGCCGACAAATTTGTAGCAGGCATCGCAAGTATAAGGGAGCGAATGGGATATGGAAAATAGAAGTTTTTATAATGAAATCTTAACCGAGCACAACGTGCGCCCGGAGTTTAAACATGATCTGCCGGATGCGGATATTGTGCTTGAGGGTGTCAACCCGAGCTGTGGGGATGATATTTTCCTGAAATTAAAGACGGATGGCGACACGATTACCGATGGTGCATTTGTCGGGGACGGATGCGCGATTTCCCAGGCTTCCGCAGATATCATGCTTGGCATGATTGTCGGAAAGAAAAAAGAAGAGGCCCTGCAGATGGGGAAAATCTTTATGAAAATGATCAAAGGCGATGCCAGCGAGGAGGAGATTGATTCTCTTGAGGAGGCATCGGCACTCCGCGATATCGCCCATATGCCGGCGCGTGTGAAGTGTGCAGTCCTTGGCTGGAGAACTTTAAAAGAGGCTTTGCTCGGTGAGGATGCGGACGATGATGACGATGAGGATGACGAGTAATAAAGTCGGAGGGTTTTTCATACACATATAGATAAAAATACACGATGCTTCTTATAGGATACGTTACGAATTTTGTGCAGTTTCTGGCTCTGTTAAAATTTTGGAGTCTTAATTGTGGCAAAGCGGAGTAAAATATAAGGAGTGTCGTGTATTTTTTTAGGGGTATAAAATAATATCGTAAAAAGTAGTTGACAGCGTTTGGGAAAGGGTGTATATTCATAACAACAGATAATTCCTACTAAAGAAGTATGAAAATAAGGGATTGAACCAGAGAGAGTAAATTGGAGGATAATAAAATGGCAAATATTTATGAAGGAACATTGGAACTGATCGGACACACACCACTGGTAGAGTTTAAACACATCGAGAAGAAGTTTGGCCTTGAGGCAAGACTTCTTGCAAAGCTGGAGTACTTTAACCCGGCAGGATCTGTTAAGGACCGTATTGCAAAAGAGATGATTGAGCAGGCAGAGAAGGACGGAAAATTAAAACCGGGCTCCACCATTATCGAGCCGACATCCGGAAATACAGGTATCGGTCTTGCGGCAATCGCAGCAGCAAAGGGATACCGCCTGATCATCGTTCTTCCGGAGACCATGAGTATTGAGCGTCGTAACATCATCAAGGCATATGGTGCAGAACTTGTTCTTTCCGATGGAAGCAAGGGTATGAAGGGAGCCATCGCAAAGGCAGAGGAACTTCACAAAGAGATCGCAGACAGCTTCATTCCGGAGCAGTTTGAGAACCCTGCAAACCCGGCAGCACACAAGAAGACAACCGGGCCGGAGATCTGGGAAGATACGGATGGAAAAGTCGATGCATTTGTAGCCGGTGTCGGTACAGGCGGAACCATCACAGGTGTTGGTGAGTATTTAAAATCCAAAAACCCGGATGTAAAGATCGTTGCCGTAGAGCCAGAGACATCTGCAGTATTGTCTACCGGAAAGGCAGGTCCGCATAAGATCCAGGGTATCGGAGCCGGATTTATTCCAAACACACTCGATACCAAGGTTTATGATGAAGTAATTCCGGTTTCCAATGAAGACTCTTTCGAGTATTCCAAATATATTGCAAAAGAGGAAGGCGTGCTGGTAGGTATTTCTTCCGGAGCGGCATTAAAGGCAGCCATCGAAGTGGCAAAAAGACCGGAGTTTAAGGGAAAGACCGTAGTTGCCCTTCTTCCGGACAGCGGAGACCGTTATTATTCTACGGATCTGTTCAAGGATTAAGATAAAATTCGGAAAAAGTTCAGACTTTATTTATTCCGTTTTGCGGATGAATCCATTATAATAAAGGCATGTGGAAACCAGAAAGGAAAGTCCATGTGCGGAGAGCTTCATGGAAATTTATTTCCGTGAAGCTCTTTTTATTTAAAACAATTGGGAAAGTTTGTGCTCCGGCGGACTCCCGTGTGGTGGCTCCGGCTGCGGCCTCTCCGATACGCACGAATTAGACAGAATCTTAGAATTTGCGAAAGTGATTGCGTGGCTCTAATTTTGTGTCCGGGCAACGTTTCGACAGCGGCGCGGCTTGTGTCCGTCTGCCAAGGATGCGCTCAGAATTTCTAGTCTGCCTAAGCGGAGCACTTCAAAAATTTTATGGCGCCCGCTCCCGGTTATGTCTCCCTACGGACTTTTTTGAATGACCTTAAATAAATGTAGTCGCAAACACGACCCGCGGGCACAGTATTTTGAAGCACTCCGCTAAGGCAGACACGAAATCCTTCGGACGCGTCCTTGGCAGACGGACACAAGCCGCGCCGCTGTCGAAACTTGAACGAACACAAATCATCAAAGGAGTCACGCAGTCACTTTCTGCAAATTCTTGATTCTGGATATTGAGTGCGTATCGGAGAGGCCGCAGCCGGAGCCACCACACGGGAGTCCGCCGGAACTAAGGATTTCACAATTATTTATATAGAAAATTACAGGAGAAAAAGAGGAAATAGATATGAATGAACTAAGTAAAGTAGTAAATGCGCAGCTGCAGCAGGCAGCGGAAAACCTTGTCCGTAACCGTCTGATGTCTGATGAATTTTTGGATTTTGTGCAGGAAAATACAAAGCCTCTGGATACGCTGATGGCATATTACAAGTGCGCAATCATGGAAGTAGAAACGAAGTTTAAAGTGTTAAACGAACAATTTTCGCTGGAATATGACCGTAATCCGATCGAGTCCATCAAGACACGTGTGAAATCGCTGGACGGAATCGTGCGCAAAGTGCGCCGGAAAAATATTCCGTTGACGCTTTCGGCGATTGAACAGAACATCAATGATATAGCAGGAATCCGGGTTGTGTGCTCTTTCCCGGAAGATATCTATTTACTGGCGGACTGCCTGCTTCAGCAGGATGATATCCGTCTGATCGAACAGAAAGATTACATCAAGCATCCGAAGGAAAACGGATACCGTAGCCTGCATCTGATCGTTGCAGTACCGATTTTTTTACAGAATGAGAAACGGGAAATGAAAGTTGAAGTACAGCTTCGCACCATTGCCATGGATTTCTGGGCGAGTCTGGAGCACAAAGTGCGGTACAAAAAGAATGTTCCGGCAGATGAAACCGAGCGTCTGGCACAGGAACTGAGCGAATGTGCACAGATCAGTGCAGATCTGGACCAGCGGATGCAGAATATCCGTACCCGCCTGGCAGATGCGGAATTACAGCATCCACAGAAACAAAAGAAAGATGAACAGATCCTTCTGGATGTGCTGGGACTGTAATGCCGCTGGTGCTCACAGGTAAGCATGAGAACGGTAACTTCTTTATGCACTGTGCTCCCATGGACGTACTTTCAGATGGACACCGCGGCTGTCGGCGATGCGCTGACACGCCTTAATGTCTTCTTCCGGAAGAATATCCACGATCGACAGCTGCGTGTGAGGGATAAGTTTTCCACATTCCTCTGCAAAATCAAGCATTGCCTCATAAGCATGGGGGAAGGATGGGCGGGTTACTTTTTCATACTTTTCTGCAGTTGCCTCATTTAAGCTGATGGAGATACTGTCTACCACTTCTGCCAGCTGTGGTACAATGTCACGTTTATAATACAGGTTTCCCAGACCATTGGAATTGACACGGATCGGGAGACCTGTTTTTTCTTTGACATATCTGGCACTGGCGATCAGATTCTCCAGTGCACAGGTCGGTTCCCCATAGCCACAGAAAACAAATTCTTTATAGCCGGTGAAATCAAAGGCATCAATTGCGGCAATAATCTCACTTAAAGAAGGCTCTGCTTTGTGCCAGAGGGTATCCGCATCACCCACACCATCAAACTGTTTACGGATACAGAACGTACAGTTGCAGTCACATTTATTTGTGATATTTGCATATACCTGATCATTGTACACATATAAAATTTTTGCCATAACAATTCCTTCTTTCTATCGTATGGATTCATCAATTGCGAAATTCTTTTCCGGGTTTCCCATTTTTACACGTTTGAATCTGCAATCAGGTCAATAAGAAATTTCTCGAAATTAACGCCATCGCGTCCCGGCGTATTTTCTTTCATGGTATCCCCGATACTGTGGGATAAAAATTTCCCGGCAAGCAGAATCGCATCTTCCGTGCATATGCCCTTTGTGCAGCAGCCACACAATACAGAGGCAAACAGATCCCCGGTTCCGGAAAAACTCCGGTCAAAAAACGGCGATTCGTGCCGGTAAATTCCATTTGCAGTGGCAGCAATATTATAAATGACGGGATGTTTCTCATCACGGCATTTGACACCGGTGATCACGACATCCTGTGGGTGTGAGGCTTTTTTTTGCAGCCGCAGTGCCACATCTTCTGCCAGCTTCAGCAGATCCGTGTTCGTCCGGCAGTGGAGTAAGGCATCTTCCGGGATGTCTGCCAGCAGACAGGCTTCCGTCAGATTCGGCGTGATCACGTCTGCTTCAAGCGTCAGTTCTTTCATTCCATTTAACAGCCCCGGAGTAAAAAACGGATAAGCATTTCCGTCATCCCCCATAACAGGGTCAACCAGAAGAAGCGTATGTTCTTCCCGAAAATAGCGGATGAAATCAAGCACCTGCGAAATCTGTTTCGCCCCGGTAAGAAATCCGCTGTAGATGGCATCAAAATGTGCGTTATTTTTTCCCCAGGCATCGATATAGTCCGGTAACATAGCGGTCAGATCGGTACAGTGATAACAGGGATAACCGGTCTGGCCGGTCAGTACGGCTGTTGCAACCGGACAACACTGCACGCCCAGCGCGGATAATACCGGAATCGCTGCCGTGAGCGAACACTTTCCGAAACCGGACAGATCATGGATAACAGCTGCTTTTTTCATGGAAAACCTCCGAATTGGTGAAAATAGTTCTTTGTATCCTAGTATAGTGCGATCTATCGGTGTGTATATATCCAAAATGGGAAAAAAATATAAATCCAGTCTGCAAAAAATCATAGACAACCATTTGTGTTTTGATAAAAATAACGGAAAAAGCAAGGTTTTGCTGGACAAATATAGTAAAAAGTAATAAAATTATAAGCATATAGGGGTAGTGTTTATACGAAAATCATAATAAGGAGTGCGTTTATGGAACTGATTTACACAAATGATTTATGCACCGGATGCAACAAATGCGTGCGGGGCTGTCCTGTACTTACGGCAAATATTGCAACGCAGGAAGGTTATGTAATGGTAGACCCGGACAAATGTATTGCATGTGGGGAATGCTTTGATGTCTGCCCACATGAAGCGAGAGACTATTATGATGATACGGACCGCTTCTTTGAAGACCTTGCATCGGGAAAGAAAATTTCCGTGATACTGGCACCGGCATTTCTGGCAAATTATCCCAAAGAATACCAGCGTGTGCTGGGATATTTAAAGAGTAAGGGAGTCAACCATATCTGCAGTGTATCGTTCGGTGCGGATATCACAACCTGGGGATATCTCAAATACATTACGGAACACAAATTTTTCGGGGGCATTTCCCAGCCGTGTCCGGCAGTAGTCACCTATGTGGAAAAATATATACCGGAGCTGATTCCGCGTCTGATGCCGGTACACAGTCCGATGATGTGTACTGCTATTTATATGAAAAAATACATGCAGGTCACAGATGAAATCGCTTTTATCAGTCCGTGTATTGCCAAAAAATTAGAGATTACCGATCCAAATTGCGGCGGATATGTTTCTTATAATGTAACTTTTGAAAAGATGATGAAGTATATCGGAAACGATTATGAAGGATGTGAACCATATACCGATGAACTGGAATATGGACTGGGGTCTTTGTATCCGATGCCTGGTGGATTGAGGGAGAATGTAGAACATTTTCTTGGAAAAGAGCAGGTAGTGCGTCAGGTAGAAGGCGAGCATGAGGCATATGAATATCTGCGTTCCTATGCAAAACGCATTCAGCAGAATAAAGAACTTCCGTTTATGGTAGATATCTTAAATTGTGCGAAGGGCTGTCTCTACGGAACTGCCACAGATTCGAAACGGGGAACCGATGATGTCATGCTGACAATCGCAAAACTGCGAAACAGCAAAACGAATGCAAAACAGGAGAAGGCACACTTTGGCAGGAAGAGCAAAAGCAGGAGTCCGTGGGCAGAGACACTGACACCGGAGGAACGTCTGAAAAACTTCATGGACGCTTTCGGGAAGCTGAACATCAACGATTTTATGCGCAGCTACACCAACCGTGCAGTACATATTGAGGAACCGTCCGAACAGGAGAAGAACCGCCTGTTTGCAGAAATGAAAAAAGATACCTATGAGGAACAGCACAGGGACTGCGAATCCTGTGGATATTCAAGCTGCACCAACATGGTACGTGCCATCCACAATGGAGTCAACGTAAAAGAAAACTGTGTGCACTATGTGCGGGGCATGGCAGAGGAAGAGGCAAAAAAGATTGCAGAACTTCGCGATCAGGAGCGGACGGAACAGGAAATCCGCCAGCAGAAGATTACAGATATCACAGAACGGTTTATTGCCTTAAGTGACAATATTGCAGAACTGAACACGGCAAACGAGGAATCTGCAAATGAAGCAACCAATCTGGCACAGTATATTCAGGATATTTCCCGTCTGTGCGATGAACTGAATGAGTCCATCCGTATCATGTCGGATTTCATCAGTGTATATAAAAAGAGCAATGAAGATATTTCTGCCATTGCAGGACAGACAAATCTGCTTTCGCTCAATGCCTCCATTGAGGCGGCGCGTGCCGGTGAGAACGGAAGAGGCTTTGCAGTGGTAGCGGAGGAAATCCGTACACTGTCTGATTCCACGAAGGATCTTCTGACACAGAACGACCAGAAAGCCGAGGCAATTCTCCCAAAGATTACACAGAGCATGGATTCGATCAAAGATCTGGTAGAAAGCATGAATACCATGACGCAGAAAGTGTCAACGATTGCCGCAAACACGGAAGAAATTTCTTCCCAGACGACCTATGTACAGAATATGACAGAAGAAATGCGGGATGAGGTGAAGGAACTGTAGATGAAAAAGGATGCGTATTACACATCCGGGCAATTTGCAAAAAAAGCACATGTGACACTTCGCGCGATCCGGTATTATGATAAACAGAATATTTTAAAACCAAGTGCACGGACTGCCGCAGGAGCGCGGCTGTATACGGATGCAGATCTGGCAAAACTCCAGCAGATCCTTTTATTAAAATATCTGGGATTTTCGCTGGAAGATATCAGGGAGATGACACTTGCTGCGGCAGATCAGCAGTATCTTCTTGAATCCATGCGGATACAGAAGAAGCTGCTGCGGCAGAAAATGGACGAAATGCAGGCGATGGATGAGGCGATTGACCGCACCATAGAAGCCATCCAGACGGAACAGGCGATTGACTGGAATAGTATGCTGGATCTGATCCATCTGACGGCAGTAGAACGAAGCCTGAAAAACCAGTACCAGAATGCGGCAAATATTTCTGCCCGGATTCGCCTGCACAGGGAGTATTCCATCAATCCGCAGGGGTGGTTTCCGTGGATTATGCAGCAGTGTAATCTGCAGCCGGGGATGCGGATTCTGGAGCTCGGCTGTGGAAATGGAGCACTATGGACCGAAAACAGAGAACAGCTGCCTGCGGATCTTTGGGTCGTTCTCTCGGACAAATCAGAAGGAATGCTAAAGGATGCCCGGCGTGCGCTGGGAGAGGACAGCCGCTTTTCTTATAAAAAATTTGACTGTGAAAAAATTCCGTATGAGGAGGAAATGTTTGATCTTGTGATTGCAAATCATGTGCTGTTTTACTGTGAAGATATCCCACAGGTGCTTGCAGAATGTCGGAGAGTCTTAAAAAATGGGGGACGGTTTCTATGCAGTACCTACGGAAAGCAGCATATGCGGGAAATTACCGATCTGGTGCAGCAGTTCCATAAAGAAATCGTTTTATCAGCGGAGGTGCTGTATGAGCGGTTCGGGCTTGAAAACGGAGAAAACCTGTTAGCACCGTATTTCCCGGAAATTCAGATGCGAAGATACGAGGATGCGATTGAAATAGCGGAAGCAGAACCGCTGATTTCCTATATTCTTTCCTGTCACGGAAATCAGAACCAGCTGCTTTTGAACCAGTACAAAGAGTTCCGGGAATTTGTTTCTGCCCGCGTGGCAGATGGATTTCATATCACAAAAGATGCCGGAATCTTCCTGTGCAGAAAATAATTAGAAAAATCTATAAAAAAGACTTGAAGGTGACCTAGCGTCACCTTTTATAATGGAAACAAATACAGGAATCGTAAATGCACACAGGAGGAAATACTCATGACCATTATTGTAACGGGCGGTGCCGGTTTCATCGGCAGCAACTTTATTTTCTATATGTTAAAGGAACATCCGCAGGATCGCATTGTTTGTCTGGATTCCCTGACCTATGCGGGCAATCTGTCCACGCTCGCACCGGTGATGGAGCAGCCGAATTTTCGTTTTGTCAAATTGGATATCTGCGATCGACCGGGCGTATACAAACTTTTTGAGGAAGAAAAACCGGATGTGATCGTGAATTTTGCAGCGGAGTCCCATGTGGATCGTTCCATCGAGAATCCGGAAGTCTTTTTGCAGACCAATATTATCGGTACGTCTGTGCTGATGGATGCATGCAGGAAGTATGGCATTTCACGTTATCATCAGGTGTCCACAGATGAGGTATACGGTGATCTGCCGTTGGACCGCCCGGATCTGTTTTTCCACGAGGATACGCCGATCCACACCTCCAGTCCGTACAGCACTTCCAAGGCATCTGCGGATCTGCTTGTTATGGCATATCACAGAACGTACGGCCTGCCGGTGACGATCAGCCGCTGTTCCAACAACTACGGCCCGTATCAGTTTCCAGAAAAACTCATTCCGCTTATGATTGCAAATGCGCTGGCAGATAAGCCGCTTCCGGTATACGGAGAGGGACTCAATGTGCGCGACTGGCTGTATGTCGAGGATCACTGTAAGGCGATTGATCTGATCCTGCGCAACGGAACCGTCGGAGAAGTCTACAACATCGGCGGACACAACGAGATGAAAAATATCGATATCGTGAAACTCATCTGTGAATATCTCGGCAAGCCGGAGAGCCTGATCGAGCATGTACAGGATCGCAAGGGACATGACATGCGCTATGCCATCGATCCGACCAAGATTCACAACGAGCTGGGCTGGCTGCCGGAGACGATGTTTAAAGATGGTATCCGCCTGACCATCCAGTGGTATCTGGATCATAAGGAATGGTGGGAGAACATCGTAAACGGGGAATACCAGAATTATTACAAAGAAATGTACGGAAAGAAAGGCTTATAAATATGAAAGTATTCGTGACAGGCGTTGCCGGACAGCTGGGACATGACGTGGTAAACGAACTGACAAAGCGCGGACATGAGGCTATCGGTTCGGATATTGCACCGACACTGGAATCCTGTGCATCGTATGTGACGCTGGACATCACCGATGCGGCAGCAGTGGAACAGACAATCATGCAAGTACAGCCGGATGCCATCGTGCACTGTGCTGCATGGACCGCTGTGGATGCAGCAGAGGACGAAGAAAATCAGGCAAAAGTCAGAGCCATCAACGTAGATGGAACGAAACATATTACGGACGCAGCGAAAAAAGCAGATGCCAAAATGATCTATATCAGTACCGACTATGTATTTGACGGACAGGGCGAAACACCGTGGGAGCCGGACTGCAAAGCATACGCACCGCTTAACGTATACGGACAGAGCAAACTGGGGGGCGAGCTGGCAGTGGCACAGACACTGGAAAAGTATTTCATCGTTCGTATCGCCTGGGTATTTGGATTAAACGGAAAGAATTTTATCAAAACCATGTTGCAGGTAGCAAAAAATCACCCGCAGGTACGTGTGGTAAATGACCAGATCGGCACACCAACCTATACCTATGATCTGGCAAGACTGCTTGTTGACATGATGGAAACCGAAAAATATGGTTATTATCACGCGACAAACGAGGGTGGTTACATCTCCTGGTATGATTTTACAAAAGAAATTTACCGGCAGGCAGGGCTTTCTACCGAAGTGCAGCCCGTGACAACCGCGGAATACGGTCTGTCCAAGGCAGCGCGTCCATACAACAGCAGACTGGAAAAAAAGAAACTGAAAGAAAATGGATTTACACCGCTTCCGACCTGGCAGGACGCACTGGGACGGTATCTGCAGGAATTAAAGCAACAGGGGGAACTTTAAGATGAAGGGAATTATATTGGCAGGCGGCGCCGGGACACGGCTGTATCCGCTGACCATGGTAACCAGTAAACAATTGCTTCCGGTATATGACAAACCGATGATTTATTATCCGCTGTCTACACTGATGCTGGCAGGCATCCGTGATATTCTGGTCATTTCCACGCCGGAAGACACGCCGAGATTTGAGGCACTTTTGGGAGATGGAAACCAGTTCGGACTGCATCTGTCCTACAAAGTACAGCCATCTCCGGACGGACTTGCGCAGGCATTTCTGCTGGGAGAGGACTTTATCGGAGAAGATGCCTGTGCCATGGTGCTTGGGGATAACATTTTTTATGGAAACGGATTTGGAAAAATTCTGCGAAATGCCGCCAAAGATGCCAGGGAAGGACAGGCAACCGTTTTCGGTTATTACGTCAACGATCCGGAGCGTTTCGGAGTGGTCGATTTTGATGAGAACGGAAAAGCCGTTTCCATCGAGGAAAAACCGGCACAGCCTAAGAGCAACTATGCCGTGACCGGACTGTATTTCTATCCGGCAGGCGTGAGCGCGATGGCAAAACAGGTAAAACCGTCTGCCCGCGGGGAACTGGAGATTACGACGTTAAATGACATGTATCTGCAGCAGAAAAACCTAAATGTACAGCTGCTCGGCCGTGGCTTTGCATGGCTTGATACCGGAACGATGGACAGCCTGCTGGATGCAGCGGCTTTCGTACAGATGATCGAGCACCGTCAGGGCGTGACCATTTCCGCACCGGAAGAAATCGCATATATCAATCAGTGGATTGATAAAGAAAAACTGCTTGATTCTGCGATACGCTATGGGAAGAGCTCGTATGGAGAGCATTTAAAAGCAGTCGCAGAAGGCAGAGTGAAATATTAAAATCAGCGTAACTATTCTGAGGGGGTTCTGAATAGTTATAAATCAGCATGAAAGAGGAAAAAACAGTGGGACAGATAACAGTGGAAAAAAATGTCGGCGGTATCGAAGGGCTGTGTGTGATTACACCGGCCGTACACGGGGATGCCCGCGGATATTTCATGGAGACATACAATGAACGGGAAATGAAAGAAGCCGGATTCGATATCCAGTTTGTACAGGATAACCAGTCCATGTCCGTCAAAGGTGTACTTCGCGGACTGCATTTCCAGATCAACTATCCGCAGTGCAAACTCGTGCGCGCTGTGCGCGGTAGCGTATTTGATGTGGCGGTGGATTTGCGGGAAGGTTCCGCAACCTACGGAAAATGGTACGGAGTGAAACTTTCCGAGGAAAACAAAAAGCAGTTTCTGATTCCGGAAGGCTTTGCGCATGGCTTTCTGGTCCTGTCCGACGAGGCAGAGTTCTGCTATAAAGTCAATGACTTCTGGCATCCGAACGACGAGGGTGGACTGGCATGGAATGACCCAAAGATCGGTATCCGGTGGCCGGATGTGACAGGTGAGTATCGCGGAACGCCGTCGGCGGAAGGGTATTGCATGACGGATGGAACACCGCTGACACTTTCGGAGAAAGACCAGGAGTGGCCTGGGTTGGAGAAAAAATAGAATACGAATAGAATATGGATGGAAAAAGGTGTCTTGAAATAGGGCACCTTTTTTCGTATACTAAAATTTAGATATCTATCACAAAAGAAAATAAAAAGATGTGATAGGAGAGCAGGAAATGTATTTGGGTGCATGGAGGATTCAAAAGATGAAAAAAGCAGAACGGTTAGAGGAAATGATATCAGTTTTTAATTCTTTTCCATTAAATAAGGAAAATTTTGAAGACTTTTATGTGGATACAAGTTCTATCCGGAGCGTGATCAATGCCAGAAGTGAGATTATTAACACTTTGAAATATGGGATTAATCCATATACAAAAATATTGTTAATGGGGCATAAAGGCAGTGGAAAATCCACGGAAATGGTAAAGATTTCAGAAGAATTGAAAGATCAGTATGAAATCATCAATTTTTCGATTGCGCAGGAAGTGGAACTGATTGGAATACAGTATATTGATGTGATTTTTGCAGTTATGAGCCAGATTATAGAATACCTTTCAACCTCTCAGGCTGTTAAAGTAAAGCCAGAAATTTTAGATAAAATGACACAGTATTGGAAAAATGAAATATCCATTGAATTTACAAAAAATGAATTTGCAGAGGCAGAAGCCGGAGGAGAGGCCGGACTTGGATTTTTGAAAAAAATATCGGTGTATGGAAAGGGCATTTTTAAAACAGGAACCGAAACAAAAAAGACGATTCGTAAATCGATAGAACCGAAAATCAGTTACCTGATCAGTTTGATGAATGAAACACTGGAGGATATGAATGATCAGCTTAAGGAGAAGCAGCAAAAGGAACTTCTTATCGTTGTGGAAGATCTGGATAAACTTGATATTGCGGATGCAAGACATTTGTTTGTAGAACACAGAAAGACTTTGCTGGCGCTACATTTGAAAATGATCTTCTCTTTTCCTATTTATATGGCCTATACTGCAGAGTTTGGAATGATCAATGATGATTTTGACAAAGATGTATTGTATAGCATGATCAAAGTGAATAATAGTGACCGGTCGGAAAATGAAGAAGGAATTGCAGTTTTAAAAGAAATTGTATACAAGCGGATGAAAGAGAAACTTGTTGCGGAAGATGCACTCAAATATATGATATTAAAATCAGGAGGAGCAATCAGGGATCTTTTTTCCATGCTTACAAATTGTGCAATACTGGAACTTTCAAAAACCGAACCACAGCAGATTTCCATGGAAGATGCAACAGTTGCAGCTATGCGGCTGAAAAGCACGTATGAAAGATTTATTACGTCACCGGAACAATTTGAGCGATTGATTGAAATTTATAATGATCCACATCCGGAAAATACAGATGAGGTTTTAAGCGAATTATTAAAAACACTTGCAGTAATCGAATACAACGGAGAACGTTGGTGTGGAGTGCATCCGGTATTGGTAGATTTTTTGAGGGAAAAAGGTAGAATAAATGCCTGATCTGAAAGAACAGTTTAAAAAACAGAATAAAATTTTTGACATTTATATGAAAAATGCAAGTATAGGAATCGTCGTTATTGAATGTAACTATAAGGAAATTGGCATGCAGATATGTGAGTATATGCATACCAGTTATTGTTTACAATGTGTAGATTATATGGATTTAAAAGAGGGGATCGTTGAGTATCTCAGAAAAATAGGAAATTCTGAAAATGAGCAGGAGAAATGTATCTGCATTTATAATTTTCCAACGTATTCTGATTCTGTAAATGTGGTGAAAAGTTTAAATATTTCCCGGGAACTGTTAAAAAATGTGATTCGTCTGGTTTTTATCATGCCAACGTTTATGGTAAACCAAATTCAAAGGTATGAACCAAATCTGAGAGATTATATCGGTCTGTTTTTGGAGTATAACCCTAAAAAACAAATTCCATTCCAGCCGGAATATGATGCTCCGTTTGAAAAGCATTTTAGAAAAAAAGAAAAGTTTGATACTACTTTTACTCTATATAAAAAGCAGGAACAACAGGGAGATCAAGTGAGGCGGCTACGTTTATATGCGGCTGCGCTGATAAATGCATGTGTAGCGACAAAAGAAAATATGGATAAGGTTGTTTGGCCAGCATATAGGGAGGCCATACAAGAAATTAAACAATATGCATCGGGGGAAGAAAAGAAAAAATTAGAGGCAGATATAAATATTCTAATGGCGTTGGCATTGTCAAATCAGCAATTTTATGAAGAAGCGGAAAAAATATTTCATAAAATTCTGATTTGTGCATCTGAAAAAGAACGCAAAAAAGATTTTAGTTTCCTGCAAGGACTGGAAGGGATTGCTTTTTGTGAATATGGATTGAAAAATTATGAAAAGGCAGAAAAAATTATTAGCGAGATAATTCAACTTCAGCACAAACAAGAAGAAAATATTGTCCAGATGTGTAAAACCCAAAACAATCTGGCGGCTTGTTATATACAGATGGAAAAATATGAACAAGCGATAACAATTCTGGAGAAGTGTGAAAAAATCATATTAAAAAGTAATTCACATCGATTGGAACATGAATTGTATATAAAGAAAAATCTTATGATTTGCTATATGAAAACAGCAGGAAGAGACGTAGATCTGCACATGGATATGTGGGCACAGATCACGGAAAGAGTGAAAGAGATATATGGAAAAAAGAGTGTCTGGTATGCAGAATGCCTGCTGATTGATGCCTGGTGCCAGGGAATATTGCTGGGAAAATATGAGGATGCAATAAAAGAGGCTGAACTGGCAGTAAAAATTGAAAAAGGAATTTTAGGACAAGAGGCGGAGGAAGTTGAAAAAGCGCAGGAAGTGCTTAATACGATCAGTAAAAATTATTTGAAATGAATGTCAGAGAAAAATTGCGATGTTGCGGAATCGTGATTCACACAAACAGGAGGAAGCAATTTGAAAAATGCACCAGACAAGCTCCAGTGGCATCCGGCATTCTGCGCTGCTGCAGGGCTGAAATTCCATGAAGACATTGAACGGCTGGAGTTAAAGCCGGAATACAATCTGAGCAAGGAACCAATCCGTATTGATCTTCTTATTATAAAAGAAGAAAGTAACAGACGAATTAAGAATGAAATTGGCCACACCATGAGAACCTATAATGTGATCGAGTATAAGAGCCCGGAAGATGCACTGACTATTGATGATTTTTATAAGACAGTTGGATATGCATGTCTGTACAAAGGTTATGGAGAACGTGTAGATGCAGTTCCAATCAATGAACTGACAATATCTATTTTCAGGGAAGCCCGGCCGGAGAAAATGTTTTTGACATTGCAGAGGTATGGACATAAAATAGAAGAAAGATATCTGGGCATTTATTATGTGACAGAACATTTACCGTTTCCAGCGCAGATTATTGTGACACAGGAATTAGAGCCGGGAGAGCACCGGAGTTTGAGAATTTTGTCAAATCATGCTAAAAAAGAAGATGTGGAAGAATTCCTGAGGAAAGCAGAAAGAATGAATACATCGCGTGACCGGCAGAATGTAGAAGCAGTTTTACAGGTAAGTGTCAGGGCAAATGATGAGTTGTATCGTGAAATAAGGAGGGATGCGAATATGTGTGATGCGTTGAGAGAATTGATGAAGGATGATCTGGAAGATGCCAGAAAACTGGGAGAATCGGAAGGGGAAGTACGTGGAGAAGCAAGAGGTAAAGCCATGGGAGAAGTTGTAGGAGAAGCAAAAATTATTCTTAAAATGAACCGTAGTGGAATGTCCCCGGAAAACATTGCATCCATCACAGGTAAGAATTTGGATGAGATCCGTGCAATACTGGAAGGAAGAGTTCCGGTGGCACTATAAAAAGCGGTTAAAAAATAAAAAATTAAAATTGGGACTAAAGTATTTCAGTCCTTGTCCGATATATATAGCAAGTAAGCAAGGAGAACCCGTTGCTTACCCACACAAGACAAACCTCTGACCGGAGCGTACGGCCGTAAAGAGAAAAATCTTGCAATTAAATATCATATCAATTACAGCATGGAAGCTGTAACTTAATTCAAGGAGGAAATAATTATGGGCATGGTAGTACAGCATAATATGCAGGCGATGAATGCAAATCGTCAGTTAAGTGTTACAACAAGCGCACAGTCAAAGTCAACAGAGAAGTTATCATCAGGTTACAGAATCAATCGCGCAGGCGATGATGCTGCAGGATTAAAGATTTCTGAGAAGATGAGAAGCCAGATCCGTGGTCTTGACAAGGCTTCTTCAAACGCACAGGATGGTATCTCTCTTATCCAGACAGCTGAAGGCGCATTAAATGAGACACATTCTATCTTACAGCGTATGAATGAGTTGGCTGTTCAGGGTGCAAACGATACAAACCAGTCTATCGACCGTGATGCCATCAATCAGGAGTTATCAGCACTGACAGAGGAAATCGATCGTATTTCTGAAACTACACAGTTCAACAAGCAGAGCCTGTTAGATGGATCCTTTACAGGAAAGAATCTTCAGGTTGGAGCTAATCAGGGGCAGAAGATTACGCTTAACATTGCAGCAATGAATGCAAAGGCAATCGGACTTAGTAAAGTTAAGGTTGGAGCTACATCTGGATATCTTGCAACAAATGATACTACTGCAAAGGGTAAGTTTACAGTAGGTGATGGTTCAGCAAAAATTAGAGCAAGTGTTCATGCTCTTGCGTCTAAGAAGGCTGATGTAACAGCGTTGACATCTAATGGACAGACTTATTACAAGACTGCTAATGGCACAAAGGTTACAAATTCTGGAACCGTTAGAGCATGTGTAGGTGCAAAAGCATCCATGGCAACTCAGATCTTTGTAGTTGCATCCAAAAAGGCAACATCTGTTGTAGGACCAAACGTAAGTGATTATCAGCAGGCACAGGGTACTATTGAAATGGTTCAGAATGCTATTAACAATGTATCCAGCCAGAGATCTGCACTTGGTGCTTTACAGAACAGATTAGAGCATACGGTTGCTAACTTGGATAATGTATCAGAGAATACATCTTCTGCTGAGTCTCGTATCCGCGATACAGATATGGCTAAAGAGATGGTTAACTACAGCAAGAACAATATTCTTGCTCAGGCAGGACAGTCTATGCTTGCTCAGGCTAACCAGTCTAATCAGGGAGTTTTATCTTTATTACAGTAATAACCTGGAATTTGAAAAAGAGTTGGCACTCGCCAACTCTTTTTTCGTAGTATAGAAATGATAAGCGATAAACATAGGGAAAAGTATGAACGATTTTGAAAAAAAACTGAAATTTCATATGGAATGCATAGTTGAAATTACAGATAAAATAGACAATAGACAGGAATATATGGAAGAATTAAAAAAATATCTCCCATACATGAATCAGGTTATTCCGGAAATCTTAAAAAAATCAGAAGATCCACAGATTGAATTCGAATTGAATGATGAATTTGTATTACAGGTATTGCAGGATATTTTGTATGGCATAGAAAATGAAGATTCCGTATTTTTGCAGGATGTACTACAGAATGGATTGATGGAAATTTACAAATATACTTTAAGTGAGTTGGAGGATGGGAATATTTATGAATAAAGCAATTTATGAAAAAAATATGGAAATGCTGGGGAATAAATATCCTGTCTGGCAGGCGATTTTAAAGACAGTAAATAGAAAAAAAAGAAATTTTCATGTGATTTCAGAACAGAGTCTGATGGGAGAAACTATTTTAAAGGTTGTGGATCATGGAAAGACCAGGTATCTGAATGGAAAATACGCTCCATCTACAGTTATAGATAGATGGTTTGAAAAACAGGGAAAAATTGAGGAATATGCTCCAATTGTTATTGTTGGAATTTCAAACGGCGAACATATACGAAGAATTATGGAAAGTGTGCCAAAAACCTGTACGATTTTAGTATATGAGCCTTCATTTGAGGTGTTTCGCAGAGCAATGGAGGAAGTGGATTTATCATTCTTATTTCAAATGAATATTCCTGTAGGCATTGTGGTGCAGGGAATAAATGACTATGAAATTCAAACTTATTTCCATATGTTTATTTCGTTAGATAATATTACTTTTTTAAAATATTATATAAATGGAAATTATGAAGAGTTATTTCCGGAAGAAGTGACAAAATTTATTACAGATTTGCGGGTTTATATGAAAGACATTGAAGTGGGATGGAATACAACCGTCCGATATACGGATATCAATGCCAAAAATGTGTTTCATAATTTACATTATTTGGCGGAGGGATATAACGCAAAAGATTTATGGGGAATATTGCCGGAAGATGTACCGGTGATTGTGGTGTCTGCAGGTCCGTCGTTAAATAAAAATATACAAGATTTAAAAAAAGCTGTTGGAAAAGCCTGCATTATTGCAACGGATACTGCTATGAAGCCGTTATTAAATGCGGGGATAATCCCAGATCTATTTGTGATTGTCGATGGCCTGAAACCAGCAGTATTATTTGAACATAAAGATATTTCTAAGACGCCAATGCTTACAATGACAGGAGTGTCAATTCCATCTATGAAATTGCATAAGGGGAAAAAATTCTTTTATTACAATGGAGAGGGATTTGAAAGTGAAATTCTTTTTGAATTGAGCCGTAAAATGGGACGGGATCGTACTTTGCCCAATATACCAACAGGAGGATCTGTTGCTACTACGGCATATTCATTTGGAATTCAAATGGGGGCTAAAACAGTGATCCTAGTTGGACAGGATCTGGCAATGACTGGAAATAAAACTCATGCAGATGGTACCTTTCAGGATAAAATGCAGGAGATTGATACAGATAGTGGAGAATATTTTGAAGTTGATGCAATTGATGGGGGAAAAGTATTATCAAGAGCTGATTTTAAATTGTATTTGGACTGGTTTGAAAAATATATCAAGGAGTGGACAGCAATTACAACAGTAGATGCGACAGAGGGTGGCGCATTAATTCATGGTAGCAAGATTATGACTTTGAAAAAGGCCATTCAAAAATATTGCAAAAGAGATTTTAATGTAAAATGGCATATTAACCGGGTAAAAAAATTATTTCCGGATGAATATCAGGAGATACCATTGGAATATTTTGAAAATGCAGATAAAAAATTGGAAGATGTAAGAAAGAAAGCATTAGAGGGCATTAAATATTATGAAAAACTTGAAAGTATTTCCAAGAAAAATGGATTTTCTCAAAAAGAGTTTCAAAAAATATTAAAGAAAATAAAAAAATTAAACAACTATATGGAAAAGGATTATATGGCGGAAACCGTAAATGATAGTATCAAAGGAATGGAATTAGCACTTCGTCCTCAGATTTATCAACTGCAGGATGACAGACAGACAGAAATGGAAGACATTGCAAAACAGGGAAAAGTTATGTTGTATGGAATTGCAGTGGCAGCAGAAGAAATAAAAGGGATTGCAGACGATACGGTTGTACAATATGCAAAAGACATGAAACTTAAGAAAAAGACATTATAAATATAGAGCAGAAGGAATTTATATGGAATTTAAAGAACAGGATTTGTTAGCATATGCATGTGATAAATTCGAACAAAATAAATACGACGAGGCATTGGAAACATTTGTACTACTTTATACAAGAGGGTATGAAAAAGAATGGATACGACAAAATATTTATCAGTGTTATGTAAACTGTAATGATGAGGAATTTAGACAAACATTTGAATCTAACATAAATGGAACAAAAATAAAATATGAGGACTGTAGTTTAGATTTTGTACCATATCAAGAAGGAAAGTACTACATCTTTGATAAAAAAGAAGAACAATTTGTGGGAGTTTTTTCTACAGATGAATTGATAGCTGCAACTTCGGATACTTTGTTGCAGAAAATGGAATTTTCTGCAGTTACTTTAGGGATTGAATGGGATTGGAGAAGCATTTTTTCAATTCTCACACAGGCAAATGTACGTAAAATATACATGGTCTGTGAGGACTTAAAAAGAGGAGCATCATTTTTTAAAATTCCTGAGCTGAGAGAGTATTTAAAAAATATTTGGTTATTTGAGAATGTTGAGAATATGCAAAGATTTTTTCATGAAAACACATCTCAGTATTTGCCGGGGATATGGTATGGTGACGTTGAAAAGAAAGCAAAATTTGAACAGATGATACAGCAGGAACATCAGTATCGCTTAACACCGCAGGGAAGAAATGCAGATAATGTTTTATTAACAATTGCCATTCCGTCTTATCATAGAGGGCATTTATTAAAACAACGCATTGAAAATTTGCAAAACCTTCCATATGATGCGGAAATAGAGTTTGTTGTTTCAAAAAACGGAACTGATGTATATCAGAAGGAATATGATGAAGTAAGCCAGATAAAGGATTCACGGTTGATATATTTTGACCATAAAAAGGATTTAAAATATGAGGTGAATTGGCATTATGCCGTTGAAATGTCACATGGGAAATATGTATTATTAGTATCTGATGAAGATGATATTGTATTGGATAAAGTAGAACATTATTTTGCATTATTTAGGGATTTTTCCGATATCTCATTACTTAGGGCAAAAACAAAAACGATGGGGTGTTTGACAACGCAAAGAGTATATGGGGAAAAAGGATTTGAGGCTTTTAAAAATTGCTTTTTAAAACAAAATTATATATCGGGATTAATTTTTAGAAGAAAAGATTTTTTAGAAAGTGATTTGTTAAAATTAGAAAAATATTCAGATAATGTATTTTATCAGACATATCCACATGAATGGTGGTGCGCGGAAATGAATAAAAAGGGCGCTTATCTTGAAGAACCGGTTGTGTTAATTGAAGAGAAAACATCTATGGCGAAAGAAGAGTGGGGATATGATAAAGAGGTTGATGAAAATACCATAATTCCCTCCTATGCAACATATGAAGCAAGATTAGAACAGGCAAAAGGAGAAGTAGAATTTTTACATATAATGATAAAAGATGATGCAGATATGTTGGAGTACGGGATGGATGCTATTATAAGAAAAGCAAATTGGTTGCTTGGAATAGCAAGAATGAGAAAGTATGATATAGAACATTATGAAATGCGATTGAGAGAATATGTCGAGATTTGCATGAAAGCAATTATGGATCTACAGTTGGATGGTGAAAGAACGAAACGACTGTTGGAATGTTTACAAACAAGCTATATTGATTTATTGAAAGAGCATTCTGATTTGATTGAAAATGAAAAAATGAATGTATGATTATAGAGGAAAGCAAATGATAAAAGTATCAGATTATGTAATTCAATATTTGGAAAGTCTGGGAGTACTTCATATGTTCATGCTTCCAGGAGGCGGTGCCATGCATTTAAATGACTCCCTTGGAAACAGCAAAAAAATTCAATATGTGGTATGCCTTCATGAACAGGCCTGTTCCATAGCAGCAGAAGCATATGCGAGAGTGACAAATAAACCGGGACTTCTTATGGTGACAACGGGGCCGGGAGGGACAAATGCTCTGACAGGTGTGACTGCAGCATACATCGAATCAACTCCTATGATTGTATTGTCCGGACAGGTTAAACGCGCAGATATGGTGAACGGACAGGGAATTCGTCAGCAGGGCATGCAGGAAGTAGATATCATTTCCATGGTAAAACCGGTGACGAAATATGCAGTGCTTGTAACAGAACCACAGGATATCAGGTATCATCTGGATCGTGCGTTGTACGAAGCCGTACATGGAAGAAAGGGACCGGTCTGGCTGGATATTCCGTTAGATGTACAGGCATCCATGATAGAGGAAACGACCTTAAAAGGCTGGAAACCAGCAGAAACTTCAGAACAGGAAAAAAATGAAAAGCGAAAGCGGTTGGAACAACAGGTAATGGAGACAATCGCACAATTAAATCAGGCACGACGCCCTGTTTTGCTCGCGGGAAATGGCATCCGTCTTTCGGAAGGACGGGACGAATTTGAAAAACTGGTAGAGACTCTGCAGATTCCGGTTCTTACAACCTGGAATGGAATTGATCTGATAGAAGAAGAACATCCACTGTTTTTCGGAAGACCTGGTGGAATGGGACAGCGGTATGCAAATTTTGTACAGCAGAATTCTGATTTCTTTTTATCTATTGGTGCGCGGATGAATTTATTGCAGACCGGTTACAATTTTGATGGATTTGCGAGAGCTGCTTATAAAGTGATGGTAGATATTGATAAAAATGAGTTACATAAAATCAATGTCAGACCGCAGCTCGCAATCGAGGCGGACGCAAAAGAATTCATGCAGCTTTTGCTGGAACATAAAGATGAGATTCAGAAAAAAGATTATACGCCATGGATCAACTATGCAAAAGAGATGAAAGCGAAGTATCCAATTGTCACAGAGGAAGCAAGAACACAAAAAGAGTTGGTTAATACATATGCACTGCTGGATGAGATCACAGAGCAGATGAGTGCGGAGGACATCTATGTATCCGGAAGTTCGGGAACCTGTATCGATGTCTCAATGCAGACCTTCCGTGTGAAAAAGGGACAGAGAGTCTTCTGTACAAAGGGTCTGGCATCGATGGGCTTCGGAGTTCCGGCAACGATCGGTGCATGTCTTGCAGGCGGCAGAAGAAGAACGGTATGTGTCAACGGAGACGGCGGCTTTCAGATGAATATTCAGGAGCTTGAGACGATCCACCGGTTAAACCTTCCAATCAAGATTTTTGTACTAAACAATCAGGGGTATGCACAGATTCATGCAACGCAGAAAAATATTTTTCAGGGACATTATGTGGCCTGTGATGCGGATTCCCATCTGACACTTTCACCGATATCGGCTGTGGCAGGGGCATATGGATTAAAAACGGTACAGATTCATTCGAATGAAGAGCTGCAGGAACGTGTAAAGAAAACGCTGGATTATGATGGACCGGTTATTTGCGAAGTGATGGTTCCAATTGATCTGAGTGCTTTCCCAAAACAGGTGTCCTATAAGCGGTCGGATGGACAGATGGAATCACTTCCACTGGAATATATGAATCCTCCTTTGGAGCAGGAAGAGTTTGAACAGGATATGTTGATTCCGTTGTATGAGATGAAGTAGAATGGCGTGTCTATGGATAGATGTCAGTGAATTACAGATAAATGAGAGAAAGTAAGAGGGGGTCAGATTTTGAATGCAAAGCAAAGATTTATAAAACAATGTAAGGGAAAATTCTATGAATGTTATAAGGAATTAGATGGCAAAGATGTGGTGCTGTTTGCGGCTGGTGGAAGAGCACATATGATGGTACTGGCATTCAAAGAAATGGGTATAAAGGCAAATATCCGGGCAATTTTGGATAACCATTGCAAAGAAGAAAGGTATATTGAAAAAATACCGGTATATAATGCAAAACGAATTGGAGATTTCTCGGATAGCATATTTATAGTTTGTAGTGATACATACAGACAGAGCATCAGCCAGCAAGTTAAAGCTAGCGGAGGTACGTTGTTTGACATTCCGGATTGGGAAGGAATGGTGGAACAGATGCTCACACTGCATGAATATAAAACGAAGATAGAACATAACACCATTGGAGATATATATGAATGGATTGGAACAGAATATGCGGAGAACAGAATCCGTGCAGTAGAAGAAAAGCTTTCAGATGAAAAGTCATGTGAAGTTTTTCGAAGATGAATGGAATTTCTGTGGAATGGAGATTTGTATGATTTTATGAAGATTCCGGTTGACCATGATGCATATTTTGACGTAGAATGGATATTGAAGGATTTGAGTTGGATGCATTAATGGGTGCAAAAGGATTGATAGAGACATACAAACCGAAATTAGCTATTTGTGTATATCATAAATGTGAAGATCCGGTAAGTATTGTTGAGTATTTAGCACAACTGGTACCAGAATATCAGTTTTATATGCGCCATTATACATATAGTCAGCATGAAACGGTATTGTATGCAGTATAGGATAGAATGAAGATGGAACGTAAAGGGAATGAAATCAAAAAAGTTGTCATGACTGGTGGCAGTGGTCCGATCGGGCTTGCCCTGATCCAGAAATTATTAGAGGAACATGTGGAAGTTTTTTTGTTTCAGAGGGAACATTCTTTTCGCTCCGCTTTTGTACCGGAGCATGAACATCTGCATATCGAGCACTACACACTGGAACAGTTAAAGGACTATGAACCGGAAGAAAATGATTATGATGTATTCTTTCATCTGGGTTGGGCAAATACAGGAAAAACCGTTCGTAATAATATCGAGGAACAGAGTAAAAATGTCCGGTATTCAAGTTATGCAGTAGAGGCAGCACATAAATTCGGCTGTCACACATTTATTGGCGTAGGAAGCCAGGCGGAATATGGACGAAAAGAGGAACCGCTTACCGGGGATATGTTTTGTGAACCGGAAAGTGCGTACGGGATTATGAAACTTTGCTCCTGTCATACTACGAGAATGTTATGTGATAAATATGGCATGAGGCATATCTGGCCACGTGTATTAAGCGGATATGGAAAGTACGATAATGATGGATCGGTTTTGATTGCAAACATCGTCAATAGTCTTCATCATCGCCCGTTAGCATTCTCAAAGGGGGAACAGATATGGGACTTTGTGTATATGGATGATATTGCAAATGCCTTATATCTGATTGCAAAATATGGACGAAATCATGCGATTTATCCGATTGGCAGTGGAAAAGCCAGACCTTTAAAAGAATACATTAAGATCATGTGTGATCAACTGGGCGAGGATATCAGAGAAGGACTCGGAAAGATACCATACAGCCCGGATCAGATCATGTATCTGGAAGCGGACAGTAGTAATCTGATAGCAGATACCGGATGGAAGCCACAGGTTGAATTTGAGGAAGGCATCCGGCGGGTGATCGACTTTCATAAGTCATGGAATGTTTATAAATAACATTCAGAAATATCGATATCGTGATAATGGGAGAAGTGAATATGGAGATAAATAATTATATTTCAACAATAAATGAGATTTATAAATGCTTGCAGGATGATGAGTCGAGAGCTTTATATGAAGCAAGGATTGCATATTTGTTAGAGCGGGATGAAGACAGGTATATATCACGTATAGGAAAAATATATCAGGACTGGTATAGTGCAGAAGATCTAAAGAGAGAACTGGAAACCAGGATATATAAGAAGATTATAATTTTTGGGTGTGGTTATCTGGGAAGTATGTTAAAAGGTCAGTTGCAGTGTATGGGATATAAGACAGATTACTTTTGTGATAATTATCATATGGGTGAATTTGATGGATTAGAGGTATTGACAGTTAGTGATCTGGTAAAAAGGGATTGGAAGGATAGTATCATTATAATTGGTTCTTATAAATACCAGGATGAGATGTATGAACAGTTACTTGTAAGTGGTATTTCAGAACAAAATATTTTGAAGTACAAACATATCGATCTGTTCGGAACAAGAGGATGGCAATATTTTGATGTATTTTCACCACAGAATGATGAGATCTTTGTGGATGCAGGAGCTTTTAAAGGAGAAAATATATTTGATTTTTGTAAATGGACGAATAGCAAGTATAGGAAAGTATATGCATTTGAACCAATAACTAAGTCGTGTGAGGATATGAAAACAGATATTATGACAAAAGGGTTACATGATGTCCATGTTATAAATGGTGCAACATGGAATAAAAATGAGCAGATCCATTTGGTGGAAAATGGATCAAGTACTTGCATCACAGCAAATGGATCATTAGTGATTCAAGGATATGATATTGATTCTATAGTTGGTGAGGAACAGGTTACATTTATTAAAATGGATATTGAGGGAAGCGAGTTAAAGGCATTAGAGGGAGCGGAGAAGACCATCAAGAGACACAAGCCAAAGCTTGCAATTTGTATTTATCATAAACCGATGGACGTGATAGAAATTCCATCATATATCATGCGATTGGTACCAGAATATAAGTTTTGTATAAGGCAGTATACCTCACGCATGTGGGAGACGGTATTATATGCAATAGCTGAGGAACAGTAAATGCAGTATGAAATCAAAAGAATACATAAAAATCATGTGTGATCAACTGGGAAAGAATGTCAGGGAAGGACTTGGAAAACCGGATGGAAGCCGCAGGTTGAATTTGAGGAAGGCATCCGGCGGGTGATTGATTTTCATAAATCATGGGATGTATATCAGTAGACAAAAATTTGAATATAATGGAGCAGACGATGAAGGATGAAACATACGACTACTGTAATGCAGAGGAATGTCCATATATGGCGAATGGGGATCTGGAAGATCACGTCATTGAACTGGATGAGATACCGGATTATCCACAGGAGTTAAGCTTAGCTTATGATAACCATTGTGATTATAAGTGTACCTGCTGTGTGGCAAGAAAGAACGATCCATTTGATCCTGAAGTTGAGAAAAAGATCGAGCAGGAGATCAGAGTGGCACTTCCACACATCAAGTGCTGTACAGGAAATGGCCAGGGAGAATTTTTCGTAAGTCCGAGTACCATGCGTGTTGTATCAGAATGGGAACCGGAGAAAATCGAAAATGCAACCTTCAGCTTAGAATCAAACGGCTCATTGTTTACACCGGAATGTGCGATGGATGAAAATATCGAGTGGTTTTTTGATGTAAGAAATCCGCTGCATCCGTATCATCAGGAATATCTGGAAATGATGAAAGCACCGATTCTGAAAGACCCGCGTGTATTCGTCTGGACCGGAGATAATTTAAGTAAGCGTGGAGAACTTCCGGCAAGAGCGAATTATAGAGTATTAAAGGATCTGTTCTTCATTGAAAACATAGGGAAAAAATTATCAGATTACTTTATTGAACATGGGTATAAGAAGATCGCCTTATACGCACTTACAGACATCGCCAATGCGCTGATCAAGGTACTTGAAGGACAGGAAGTTGAGATTGAATATATCTATGACAGGAATTCTAAACTGACAGAGTGGCAGGGATATGAGGTGAGAAAACCGCAGAACCATAGTCTGACCGCGACGGATTCGCCGATTCTGGTTACATTGATTGCACGTCATGGAGAGATGGAAGAGTTCTTACGCAAGCATGAATATGCCGGTGATATTTTATGTCTGGATAAGATCTTAGAGACATTCAGATGTTGTAAGTAATTGTAAAACATGGCAGGTGGAGCGAATGAAAAAAGATGTTATGGTAACGGTTATCATTACCGCATATAATCATGAAAAGTATATCGAACAGGCAATACAGGGGATTCTGGATCAAAAAACAGAATACGAATATGAGCTGGTGATCCATGACGATGCATCTACGGACGGAACGCAGGATATTATCCGTGCGTATGAAAAAAGGTATCCGGATAAAGTAAAAAGCATCATCGAAAAAGAGAACCTGTTTTCACAGGGAAAGTTAGGAGCGGTATTCTATGATTCCAGATTAGCGGGAAAATATCTGGCCATATGTGATGGAGATGATTACTGGACATGTGATACCAAGCTTCAAAAGCAGATCTCTTATCTGGAACAGCATCCGGAATGCTCAATGTGTATACATAATGCGATCCAGCATAATAGTGTTACAGGGGAAGATATTGTATTAAATACCTTTGAAAAGGATGGAGTATACGATCAGAGACAGCAGATTCTGGCGGGACTGGGAACGAAATTTCCGGCAAGTGCCTCTTATGTAATGCGGAATGATCTGATAAAAAGCATGCCTGCCTTTTTTGTAAAACCACGTGCAGTAGATTATCCGGTTCGGCAATATCTGGCGTCAAAGGGTGAGGTTTACTATTTTCATGAGCCGATGTCTGTATACCGGATCATGTCATCACATTCTTACATGAAAGAGACAGCGAAGAGCAAGGCATTTTATAACAATTATACGGTTGAGATGTTAGCTTTTTTTGAAGCCTTTAATGAATATACCAATTTTGAATTTCAGGATATACTCACCTGTAAAATGAATTCGGACTATTATGGATTCTGTAGTTCGATTGATCAAGAGGAAGGAATTGTAAAGGCAGCTTCCTATGGACTAAGTGTTGATAAGATCAGGGAATGTTACCGTCAGTTAGATGAGAAGTCTTTAAGCAGTGAAATACTGGAATTATCTGAGAGATCAGAGCATTTATTTATCTATGGAATCAGCAGACTGGCATTGATCTGTAAGAAGCAGATGGAAAATGCCGGGATAGAATATGAAGGCTTTGTAGTTTCGGACGGACAGGTTAAAGTAGATCAGATTGAGGGAAAAAGTGTGCGTCCACTGAGTACTGTTTTACAGCAGTATGAGGATGCCGCATTTATTCTGGCTGTACAGCCGGTTAATTTAGATGCAATCGAGCATAATCTGCAGGAATATCACGTTGTAGATTATTGTAAACCATTTCTATTAAAGTAAAGGGAAAGAGCATGGATAGCAAAATATTTGTAACGCAGTCAAGTATGCCACCATATGAAGAGTATATACAGGCAATTAAGCCATTATGGGATAGCTGCTGGCTGACGAATATGGGACAATATCATCAGGAATTAGAAGCACAGCTAAAGGATTATCTTGAAGTACCGGGACTGTCATTAATGGTGAATGGACACATGTCTCTGGAACTTGCATTACAGGCATTTGGCTTTCCGGAGGATGCTGAGGTAATTACTACGCCATATACATTTATCTCAACCACACATGCGATTGTCAGAAACCATTTAAAGCCTGTATTCTGCGATGTGAAGCTGGAGGATGGCTGTATAGATGAAAGCAAAATAGAAGATCTGATCACAGAAAAGACAGTCGCGATCCTGCCTGTGCATGTATACGGAAATGTATGCAATGTGGAGGAGATACAGAGAATTGCTGATAAGTATGATCTAAAGGTAATCTATGACGCAGCACACGCCTTTGGAGTCAGGTACAAGGGTCAGGGCATTGGCAATTATGGAGATGCAGCTATTTTTAGTTTCCATGCAACGAAAGTATTTAATACGATTGAAGGAGGAGCTGTTGTCTGCCAGTATCCACAAATGTATGAAAAGCTGTATAATCTGAAGAATTTCGGAATACGTGGTGAGGAGCTGGTAAAAGATGTCGGCGCAAATGCAAAGATGAATGAATTTGCCGCAATCATGGGTCTGTGCAATCTGAAACATTTAAAACACGCACTTTTAGAGCGGAAGAAAAGATATGAGTATTACATGGAGCAGATTCAGAATATAAAAGGCATCCGCTGCTTCCAAAAAAGAGAGAATGCGACCAATAATTACTCCTATCTTCCGGTTCTTATCGAGGATGATTATGGAATCACAAGAGACAGGTTATATGATCTGTTGAAGGAGCATGATATTTTTGCGAGAAAATATTTTTATCCACTGACCTCAGATCAGGCTTGTTTCAAAAATAAGTATCGCAAAGTGCAGCTTAACAATGCAAGAGAATTAGCGAATCGTGTACTGGTTCTTCCTTTTTATGAAAAGCTTTCGTTTGAGGCGATAGACCGGATCATAAAATTAATACAGGACAATGTACAGGAATGATTGATATAAAGAGAAAAGAAGATTGTTGTGGCTGTGCTGCCTGTCGGGATAAATGTCCGACACAGGCAATTCAGATGAAGAAAGATGAAGAGGGATTTTTTTATCCGGTAATTGCAGAGAAGCAGTGTGTGGGCTGCGGACAATGCGAACAGGTCTGTCCGGTACAGCATGCAGAATCCCACCCGGATACACCGGTAAAAGCTTATTCCTGTTATGCTAAGGATAATGAATTACGCAGGAACAGTACATCGGGTGGCATGTTTGCGGTTCTGGCAAAATGGTTCCTTTTAGAAAAAAAGGGAATTGTTTACGGAGCACGCTTTGATGCGCAGTATCAGGTTGTTCATTATGGGATCGAATCTTTAGAAGAACTCATACAGTTACAGGGTTCGAAATATGTGCAAAGTGATATGACAGGCATTTACCGGGAAGTCAAGGAAAAGCTGAAGAAGGGACGATATGTCCTGTTTTCCGGGATGCCATGTCAGATAGAGGCTCTTAAAAATTATCTCGGCAGGGAATATGAGCGGTTATATCTCGTTGATATTGTATGCTTTGGTATTGGTTCACCGGGAATATGGAAACAGTATCTTTTGGACTTTCATCCGGCAGAAGATGTGCAGAAGATCGTATTTAAGGATAAGATCGAAGGCTGGAAAAACTGGAAGGTGAAAATAACAGAGTGTGGACAGGACATCTATTTTGAAAAGAAACAAAATCTGTATATGAATAGTTATTTACAGAGGGTCAATATCCGTCCATCCTGTTTTGCATGTCCATTTAAGGGACTTCACCATGTCAGCGACTTTACGATTTCGGACTGTTGGGGAATCGGGGAAGAAGATCCTGATATGAATGATAATCAGGGGCTGTCGGCACTTTTGATCCATAGTAAAAAGGCACAGGAGGTCTTTGAAGAGCTAAAGACAGAAGTGAGGTATAGGCAGTATGATCCGGAAGCCTTGATGGAAGGAAACTGGGCATTATTACATGCTCCGCAAAGAGGAGAATGCCGCGAACAATTTTTCAGCGATATAAATAAGAATTCCTTTCGGGAGGTTTTCTTACAATACTTTCAGATAGAGAACAGGGTGTAGGAACATGGAAAAGAAGAAAATTATATTATGGCAGCCGACAAAGCAGCTTTTTGCGAATGCAGAGAAGTTGGATTTCACAAATGAAATTATCGGTCAGGTATGGGAAAAAGAAGATAGCACAGAGAATCAGGAATATGCGAATTTAGCAGCCGGGACGTTAAGCGAGGGAGCGTTTGATTATGTGCTGATTCCGTATGAGAATTTCAGACAGTCCAGAAGTATTTTAACCGAAACGTACAAGGTCGATCCGGCAAAAATATATACCTTTGAGGAATTCTGGGTAAAGGATTGTGAGAAGCAGATCACAGAGATGTATTATGCAAAATGGAAGAGCGTCCATGATAGCAGGGTACGGGATTTTGAAGACTGCAATATCGTCATTACAGGCGGTGGTTCTGGAATAGGGAAGGAATGCGCACATGCATTTTTATCCTATGGTGCAAACGTAGTGATTCTCGGAAGAAATCGGGACAAATTAGAGGCTGTATGTAAGCAGTATCAAGAGCTTGGAAATATACAGTTTATGCAGTGGGATATTTCTGAGATTGCGCAGTATGATGCGAAGATGACCGAATTATTAAAACTGTTGGATGGCAGAGTTGATGTTTTAATTAACAATGCAGGAATCTGGGATGTTGCAGGAAAGAGCTTTTTCGATGTAACAGAAGAAGCGTTTGACCGAGTGATAAATATGAATCTTAAATCCACATATTTTATGTGCCAGCTTTTTGCAAAATATTTCCGGGAGAACAGAAGAAAAGGTCATATTGTCAATGTCGCATCGAATACCGGAATTCTGCCGACAGTCAAACCATATGGATTGTCTAAGTGGGGGATCGTAGGCTTGACGAAGGGATTAGGCAGAAGCTTAGCGGAATATGGAATTGTAGTGAATGGAGTTGCACCGGGGGAGGTGGCAACACCATTATCCAACTGGACAGAGGGAAATTGTCCGGCGAGAAGAGCAAACCGGACAGGAAGAGTTTCCTTCCCATGTGAAGTAGCCCAGACAATTTTATACTTAGCAGGTTATATGGGAGAAAATATAATTGGAGAAGTGATCAGTTGTTCCGGCGGTGATACGTCGACAAATCTATATCTTTAGGAAAGAATGAATGTATATGAATGATACAGAATATCAGAAGTTTAAGAATTCGAGATTTTATGGATATTTTGATTTATTAAAAGAGGAGATTGCAAGGTTAGGACAGATGGGAGTTCAGTTCCTTTTTTTCCAGACACCATTGCGGCAGAATATTAAGAATCTATCAGAGTTTGAACAACAGCGGCTGGATCACTGGGAATTTGATTTCAATCATATCACAGATCGTGATTGTGAAATGATCGGGCAGATCTATTCGCCTGAGGTGACAACGGATTATTTGCAGCAGGTATACGATGGAAGCAGGGTATACGAGAAGAATGGCATTAAGTATCTTGCCGATTTTTCCAGCAGATATGTGAATGTTATCATGGGACACCGTATCACAATGGACTGCCCGCAGCAATGGAACAATACGATCTATTTGTTTGGACAGTGTACCGCAAGAGGAACGGGAGTCGAGGACAAGCATACGATCGCCAGCTTTTTGCAAAGACAGTTAAATCAGAACGGGAAAAGCAGCTATCGGGTGATGAATATGGCAGTTGGCTGTGGCTCGGATCTGTATGATGATATCATGCATATGCGGGAAACTGATTTTCGAAGTGGTGATCTTGTGATCTTATGTACCAATCTTGAGATCGTTCCGCTAGAGGAGTTCCGGAAAAATAATATTGCGTATTATGATACGTCCTTCTTATTTGACAGGCCGCATGCACATGGGGAATGGTTTACAGACATGACATTCCATACGAATGCAGCCGGAAATTCGGTAATTGCAACGTATATTTATGATGTTTTAGAGAAGAGAAGTCTTCTGATACAGACAAAAGAAAAGCCACCGGTGCATTCGCATAGGTCGTCGCAGGATACAGATGACTGTATGTCAGAGGATCTGCGGCAGTATATACAATCTCTGTCAGAAAACAGAAAAGAAGGAAAAAACGGATGCATCGTTATGAACTGCAATCCCTTTACATTAGGCCATCAGTATCTGGTGGAATATGCTTCGAAAAAGGTAGATCATCTGTATCTTTTTGTCGTAGAAGAAGATAAGTCCTTCTTCCCTTTCCGGGATCGTTTGGAACTGGTGAAAAAGGGCGTGGAGAAGTTTGCGAACGTAGAAGTTCTTCCGAGCGGACGGTTTATTATCTCAGCCTATACGTTTCCGGGATATTTCCTAAAGGATGGAAATAAAGAAATCGAGATGGATGCATCTATGGACGTTGAGATTTTTGGAAAATACATTGCAAAGGCACTGGATATCCGGGTCCGGTTTGTAGGCGAAGAACCGAATGATTATGTGACAAGAATGTACAATGATCAGATGAGAACGATTCTGCCGGAGTATGGGGTTGAATTGGAAATTATAAAACGAAAAGAAAACAGAGGCGAGGTTGTCAGCGCATCGAGAGTACGTGCGTTGTTAAAACAGCATGATTTTGCGCAGATACGGGAAATCGTACCAGAGACAACTTACACATATCTGATGCAGCATTATCAATAGAAACAGACAGGACAGGGAAAATGGTTTTTATATTAATTGGAATAATACTGATTGCTATTATTGTATACCTTGTGGCAGCATGGCGGTGGCAATGCCGGAGTAATCCGATGTGTCATGTTCCACAGGAACTTGATATGATAAATCTCGGCAGCACCTACGCATTTTATGACTTTGCCTATACGGATACGGAAAAGTCAGGTGCAAATCTTGCGAATGTGCCGCAGTATCTGGATATGGATTATCTCCTGCTTCAGAAGTACATAGATCATCTGAAAAAGGGTGGAAAGGTATTGATCGTATTACCGGACTTCGTATTTGCTTCCTTAGGTGGAGAATACAATCGAAAGGTATACTATGAAGCACTCCGCAGGCGTGAGATCAAAAACTTTGATCAAAAAAGATATTGGAAGTGTGTATGGAAGGCGGCGAAAGAACCATTTTTCCACGAATATAAAAAGCAGAAGGAAAGATGGAAGGGACATGTTGCTTCTATTGAGGAAAAGCAGAAGCATGCAGACGGAAGAGTTGCTGACTGGGAAGGAAAGTTAGGTGTTGTAAGCGTACAAACAGGCGAAGTAACAGAGACATTGCGTGACTGTATCAGGCAAAATCAGAAGCTTGTAAAAGATATGATCGCTTTTTGCAGGGAGCATGAGGCTGAACCGGTTTTGATCCTTCCGCCTACATCGGAAATCATGAACCAGAAGGTAGCGGATGCATGTATAGAAGCGTATTTAAAAGAGCCGGTTTTACAGATTGTTAAGGACACAGATGTCAGGATGCTTGATTACTTAAGGCAGGAAAATTTGCAGAGTGAAAAACTATACTTAAATTCCGATTGTCTGAATGCAGAGGGACAGAAGATTTTTATGGAACAACTGATGAAGGACATATGGAATGCGTAAGCAAAGCAGAAAGGGAACAGAATGAAAAAGGTTTTATTGTTATGTACCAGCCACAATGATCTTGGTCTGGTTCGTGCACTTCGAAAAATGGGATACTATATTATTGCGACCGGAAATAAGGCAGATCTGCCGGGACAGGTCTGGGTCGATCAGTTTATCCAGGCAGATTATTCAGACAAGGAATTGATCCTTTCCATAGCAAGGGAAGAGAAAATCGATGCGATATGTCCCTGCTGCAATGACTTCGGTGTTTATACCGCAGCATATGTGGCAGAGCAGATGGGACTGCCGGGATATGACAGTTATGAGGTTACCTGTACCTTACATAATAAGCATCGCTTTAAGGAGTTTGCATTAGAAAGTGATATTCTTACACCGAGATCCCAGATCTTTCAGACACGGGAAGCAGCAAGAGCTGCACTGGGGGAAATGACATTTCCGGTTATCATAAAGCCGACGGATGCGAGTGCCGGCAATGGAATCCACAAGGCTTCTGATATGCAGGAGGCAGAGCTTGCCGTAGAGGAAGCGTTTGAGGTGTCACGTTTAAAGACAATCGTAATCGAGCCATACATAGAAGGCACACAGCATGGATTCTGCACCTATCTGATCGATCAGAAGGTAGTGGCAGTCTGTACGAATAATGAGTATTCGATTGTTAACCCATACCGGGTAGAGATTGACACTTTTCCTGCGGATGAATGGGAAAGCGTTTCGAAGATCTTAATTCCACAGATTGAGAAAATGGCACAGATACTAAAGCTTCAGGACGGTATTTTTCACTTACAGTATATCCTTAGGGATGGCACACCGTGGATCATTGAAGTCATGCGCCGGATCTTAGGAAATATGTACTCGATACCGGCGGGTCTGTTAACAGGAATAGACTGGGATTATTGGGAGGCAAGGGCGAGATGTGGGCTAAGCTGTAAGGAGATCCCACGGAATACGAAACAGGAAGGCTGTTTTGCGTATAAGGCAATTATGGCAGATGAGAACGGGAAAATTAATAAGATTGTAATTCCGGATGAGTATAAAAAATATACCATAGATACCTATATGTTAAAAAAGGAAGGGGATGAGATTGGAAATTATCAAAAAGAACCGGTCGGATTTATTTTTATGATGTTCGAGAGCATATCCGAGATGAAAAGAGTTCTGATCGGGGATTACCGGAAGGATCTGGTCACAATAGAAAACGAGAGGTGATAAAGAATGAATAAAAAGGGAGAAGTATGTCTTGGAGTAGCAGGGGCAGGAAGAGCAACGGAACTGCACATGAACGCATTGAAGCGGAATTCGGGAGTTCCGGTTTGTTACAAGCATATTATCGCACGGCGTATGGAGCAGGTGAATGCTGCAAAGGAAAGATATGGTTTTATAGATGCCAGCTTAAAATTTGATGATTTATTAAATGATCCGGAAATCGATGTGATTGATATATGTACACCGCCATATGCGCATGAGGATATGATCATCCGTGCCTTAGAGGCGGGAAAGCATGTCATATGTGAAAAACCATTAACAGGATATTTCGGTCTGCCGGGGGATAAAGAACCGATTGGAAAATATGTCTCAAAGTCTGTTATGTATGAGGAAGTCTTAAAGTCGATCGATCGTATCAAGAAAGTGATCGACCGCTCGGAAAAGAAGTTTATGTATGCGGAAAATTTCGTGTATGCACCTGCGGTTATCAAGTCAGCCGAAATTATCAGGAAGAAGAAATCTAAGATATTATATGCAAAGGGTGAGGAGAGCTTAAAGGGATCGAGTTCTCCGGTTGCCGGAGAATGGAGTAAGACCGGAGGGGGAACCTTCATAAGAACAGGAGCACATCCGCTTTCGGCAATTTTATGGTTAAAGCAGCAGGAAGCACTGACCAGAGGCGAGGAGATCACGGTACAGTCGGTGTTTGCAGATATGGGACAGATTACGCCACAGTTATCGGAGTATGAACATCGTCATATTGCGGCACGGCCAAATGATGTAGAAGATACCAGTACCGTAATACTAACCTTTTCAGATGGCACGAAAGCGACTGTAATTGCGACAGATACCCTGTTAGGCGGCAGTAAAAATTATGTGGAATTATATTGTAACGATGCAGCCATCACATGTAATCTGACGATGTCGGATCTGATGAGTACCTACTTTTTAGATGAAGAGCGTTTGGATGATGTATATATCTCAGAGATGCTTCCATCTAAAACAGGCTGGAATCATCCGTTTTTAGAGGATGAGATCATCCGGGGATATATGGATGAAATGAGAGATTTTATGGAGGCAGTCTATTTTGACCGCGATCCGAAGTCTTCTTTCTCCTTAGCATATGATACAGTGAAAATCATATATGCAGCGTATAAGTCTGCGGAGCTTGGTGTTGCGGTACAGCCATAAGATAGGATGATCCGGGACTGAAACATAAAGGCGTTGTGAGGTGATAAGATGCAGATTGTTATGATAAATGCACATTGGAATAACAGGGGAGATGAGGCCGCGATCCGGGCGATCGTAGATGAGATCCTTTTACATCATCCCAAGGTAAAGCTGACGATCATATTTAAGGACAAAAAGGATATTTGGCAGTTCCCGTATCAGGGAGTGATCGATTATTTTGTATCGGGATTTCTGATTGAAGAAGCAGATATGAAGCAGGTACTGGCATGTGAGGATGATCAGATCCCGGAACATTTACTGCCGGTCATGCATGCGATCCGAAAAGCAGATGGTGTAATCTATGCTCCGGGTGGGGCGGTTATCAGTGACCGCTTCTGGTGGAAAAAGCAGTTGGAGTATCTGTTCCCTGTTGCATATGCGCAAAAGCTGCATATTCCGGTTGTATTTGCAGCACCATCGATCGGACCGTTTTCTGTTCAGATAGATTACCGTACAGAAATCTTAAGTCAGGTAGACCGGCTGTGTGTAAGGGAAAATATATCATATGATGCATTGCGGTCACAGGGGATCACAGAGAACACATTGTTGACAGTAGACAGTGCTTTTCTCAATGAAGTGGACATGCAGTATTATGATGAAATATGCAGCAAGGATGCCAATCTGGTAAGCTTTATGAAAAAGTATGATCGTGTGGTGGGCATTACGATAACAGATTTCTTATGGCATGTGGAATATCAGAAGAATGAAAAACTGAGAGCTAATGTCTATGATACTTTCAGGAATATGATTGGCTGGCTGGGCGGTCAGGGAATCGGTGTGCTGTTGATCCCGCAGTTATTCGGTAACCAGAATGATAAGGATTATCTTTTTCAATTTGACAGAGAGAACACATTTGTGCTGGATGACCATTACGATGCATATTTTCAGGAGTATATAAGCCATCGGTTATATGCAGTCATAGGTGTCCGGTATCATTCGAATATATTTGCCGCAAAGGCAGGGACTCCGTTTATTCCGATTATCTATGAGGAAAAAATGAGAGGATTTATGCATGGGATGAGCGGGGAGCAGCTTTCCATTGAATTAGAAGAGCTTTCGTTGCCGCAGTTGATCAAAAAGTTTTTATATCTTGAAGAACATTATGATAAAATAACAGCATGCTTAGATAAGCATAAGATAACGTGGAAAGAAAAATCGGAAATGACGTATCAGGCAATCGAAGATACAATATTTTCAAAAAACACTCAGTAATTATATTTCAGGAGAAAAGAAATGCTACAAAGAGCATGTCCGGTATGTAATGGAACAAAACAGACCGTAATTCAGAACATAAAAATGAACGTACCGGAGGATTATCATCTTCCGGCGCAATATGATGTCGTAGCGCGTGCAGACTGTGGAATGGTCTATGCGGATACGGCAGCATCTATGGAAGATTATGACTGGTATTATACACATTGCAACTTCTACGGTGATGACAGCAAGGATGACAACAGCGAACGCTATGACTGGATGGAAGAGCTGTTAGAGAAGTATCTGACGAAGGATTCGGTGATGTTAGAATTAGGAGCCGGCAACGGAAGATATGCCATAGCGTTAAAACGAAATGGATATGCTAGGATCACTGCCACCGATCCATCCGGGGAAAGCGTTGAGCGGTTACAGAAGGCAGGTGTGAATGCCTATGTGACGAATATTTATGCTGATCCTGCATCGGACGAACAGGGAAAATATGATGCAGTATTCTTATTTGAGGTAGCAGAGCATCTGCTTCTTCCGCAAAGAGGAATTGCGAATATCGCAGCGTTACTGCGGATGGGTGGATATTTTATGCTAAGTGTTCCCGATTATTCGCTGATTGCGGAAGATACCTGCAATATTCCGAATTACTTTAATCTGGAGCATATCAATTATTTTTCCGAGGATTCCTTAGACACCCTGATGGCACAGTACCAGTTAAAGCGTGTAGATCAAAAGAGGCTGGGAGCAGATCTGATACAGGTCTATAAGAAGACGACGGAAGAACTCATGCGGAAGAGGGATGAGAAAACAGAGGCAGCAGTCAGACGGTATCTGAGCCGGCAGCAGGAACGTCAGGCACAGATCGAAGCGAAGGTCGGACAGTTACAGAAGCAGGAGAAGGAGGTATTCATCTGGGGAACCGGTTCTTATGTGATGAGCCTTCTTGTGACTACGGCATTAGGCGATTGTAAGATCCTTGGACTGGAAACGAGATTGTAATTCTATAGGGGGTGGAATACCATATGAAGAAAATTCAATTACTGGATTGTACGCTTCGTGACGGAGCTTATATCGTAGATGCGAAGTTCGGAGTGCCGGCGATCAAGGGAATGATCAAGAAGTTACAGGATGCCGGAGTGGATATTATCGAGTGTGGATGGCTGAAGAATGCACCACATGAGGAAGGCACTTCCTTTTACCATGTGCCGGAGGATCTGGAACAATATCTGTTAAAGAGAAGAGCGTATACGACCTATGTTGCAATGATCGACTGGGACAGATATGACCTGTCCTATCTGCCGCAGTGTGACGGAAAGTCCTTAGATGCGATCCGTGTTGTTTTTCCACATGGAAAGCATGAGGAGGGAATTGCGGTAGGAAAAGAAATCGCAAAAAAGGGATATCAGGTCTATTTTCAGGCAGCAAATACACTTGCCTATTCCGAGGAGGATCTGACCGATCTCGCAAAAGCGATGAATCAGGTGCATCCGGTCGCAGTATCGGTGGTTGACACCTTTGGTGCAATGTATCAGGAAGATTTAGAACGGATCGTACAGGTCTTAGACCGCGAGCTGGATGCGGAGATCAAGCTGGGATTTCATTCCCACAATAACCAGCAGCTTTCCTTTGCACTGACGATGCGTTTTGTCGAACTACTCAAGGATTCCAAAAGAGGCTGTATTGTGGACTCCAGTCTGTGCGGCATGGGACGTGGTGCAGGAAACGCAACGACAGAGCTGGTCGCAAATTACTTAAACCGTAAGCAGCATGGTGATTATGATATGAATCAGATCATGGATGCGATCGACATGTATATGCAGTATTTTCAGGAAAACTATACATGGGGGTATTCGACACCGTATTTTATTGCAGGAATGTATTGCTGTCATGTAAATAATATTGCTTATTTATTGAAAAATCATAGAACGAATGCGCTTGATATGCGCAATATCATTGAATCCCTGTCACCGGAAGAACGGAGAAAATATGACTATGATCTGCTGGAGGAAAAATATCTCGAGAATCAGAACCGGATTGTGGATGATGATGCGGTAATGGAGCAGTTAGAGCATGCACTGGCAAATCGGGAAGTAGTTCTCATTGCACCGGGAAAAACCAGCAGTACAGACTGGAAGCAGATTACAGAATATATTCAGAAAACCAATGCCATTGTAATCGGAATCAATGCAATCAATCCGAATTATACCTTTGACTATTTGTATCTGATGAATACCGTTCGCTATAATTATGCGAAAGAAGTATATCCAAAACAGTTTGGCGAAGTACAGAAGATTTTGTTATCCAATATCAAGACGAGCCCGGAAGAAAAAGAAATGATTGTCAATTTTAACCGTGTGATTAAGCGCGGATGGGAGCATTTTGATAATGCGGTAATCAATGCGCTTCGGCTGCTGGACAAGCTTCATGTACAGAAAGTTTCTCTGGCTGGTTTTGATGGATTCAAACACAAGTATAATGAAAGTTATGCAGATGCGGCATTGCCGACGCTCAACCCGGATAATAAATGGGACGAATTAAACGAGGAAATCAATGATATGTTCCAGAATTTTAAGGCTTCTTCCAATATGAAGATTGCTTTTTTGACGGAAAGTATATTTGATCATGGAGAACAGACAATATGAAAGTAATCATCTTAGCAGGAGGTCTTCCAAGTACCCTCATCGAAGAGGACGAAAAGATGCCAAAACCGATGGCAGAGATTGGCGGTCGGCCGATGCTCTGGCACATTATGAAGCAGTATGCGCACTATGGATACAATGATTTTATCATTTGCACTGGATACAAAGGAGAAGTGATCAAGGATTACTTCATGAACTTTTATATCTATCAGTCCGATATTACAGTGGATTTGCAGACCAATGAAGTGGAAATACATAGAAAACAGACAGAGGACTGGAAGGTTTCGATCGTGGATACCGGACTGCAGTCTTCGGTGATGGAGCGTCTGATCATGGTGCGTGAGCTGGCAGGAGATGAGCCGGTTCTGGTGGCTTACGGAGATTGTCTGTCGGACATTAACATACAGGAAATGGTAGAAAGTCATCGTAGGCAGCAGTCACTTGCTACAGTGGCAATTGCACATCCGACCGGTCGAAATGAGATCCTTGCGCTCAATGAGCAGGGCTGTTATATCGGCACAAAGCAGGGAAAAAAGCAGAAACATTCCTGGGTAAATGCCTGCAGTATGGTATTGGAAGCGCGCGCATTTGATTACCTTAAGGAAAATCAGGAGAATCATTTTGCATTGTCGCTTATGGATTGTCTGGCAGCACATGAGCCGGTTCAGACTTATCGCCATGAAGGTTTCTGGTCACCGGTTGAGACGATCCGTGACAAGACCTGGATGGAAAACTTATGGGCACAGCATAAAGCACCGTGGAAGGTGTGGGAAGATTAAGCTTCATCATGGAAGATGGAGATAGAGAGAACCATGGAGGGTAAACAAATGAAGTGGTTGGAATATTACAAAGGGAAAACGGTACTGGTGACAGGACACACCGGTTTTAAGGGAAGCTGGCTGTGTGTGATGCTGGAGATGGCAGGCGCAAAAGTGGTTGGCTATGCGCTGCCACCGGAAAAAGATGCCGTATTATTTGACTGTTCCGGTGCGGCAGCGAGGATGGTTTCTGTAGAGGGAGACATTCGTGACCGGGCACACTTGCAGGAAGTTTTTCACACGTATCAGCCGCAGGTTGTATTTCATCTGGCGGCACAGCCGATTGTGCGGACAAGCTACGAGCAGCCGGTATATACATATGAGACAAATGTCATGGGGACAGTAAATCTGCTGGAATGCGTGCGAAACACCCCGGGGGTACAGTCTGTTTTAAATGTCACTACGGATAAGGTATACGAAAATAAAGAATGGGAGTGGGGGTATCGTGAGAATGATCCACTGGATGGTTTTGATCCCTATTCCAACAGCAAGTCCTGTTCCGAACTGGTGACGCACAGCTATAAAAAGTCTTTTCTGGATGAAAAAGGAATTGCGGTTTCGACAGCAAGAGCAGGAAATGTGATCGGCGGCGGAGATTTTTCGCGGGACCGCATTATTCCGGACTGTGTGAGATCTGCATTGCAGGGAGAAGAAATTATCATCCGGAATCCATACTCGATCCGGCCATTTCAGCATGTGCTGGAGCCGTTGGCAGCCTATATGCAGATTGCGGCGGCACAGGCGATGGAGCACGAAAAAGCAGGATATTACAATGTGGGACCAAAAGAGGCTGACTGTGTCACGGTAGGCGCGTTGGCAGATTTATTCTGCAGGGCATGGGGGCATGATCTGAAATGGAAAAATGTTTGTGAAGACGGACCACATGAGGCAAAATTTTTGAAACTGGACTGCTCGCATATCAAGTATGCATTGGGCTGGAAACCGTGCTGGGATATCCGCACGGCAATCGAAAAAACTGTGGAATGGACGCGGGTATATGCAGCGCATGGGGATATCCGCGCATGCATGGAGACACAGATTAACGAGTTTTTAGAGATGACCAGTGGAAAAGGGCAGATGTGATATGAAAGTAGTGATTTTAGCGGGGGGCAAGGGCACCCGCATCAGCGAAGAATCCCGGCTGCGTCCAAAGCCGATGGTTGAGATTGGCGGCAAACCGATTTTGTGGCATATTATGCGGCAGTATGCCTCTTATGGATTTAATGAATTTATCATATGCTGTGGGTACAAAGGGCATATGATCAAGGAATACTTTGTCAATTATTATCAGAATAACAGTCAGTTGGAAATTCGCCTGAAGGATCAGCAGGTGCAGGTCTTAAAAAAGAACAGCGAGCCATGGAAAGTGACCATGGTGGATACCGGACTGGAAACACTTACCGCGGGGCGTATTTTAAAGGTGCGCGATTACATCGGTGGAGAACCGTTTCTTCTGACTTATGGAGATGGGGTGTCAGATGTAAACATCCGGGAGCTTATCGCATTTCACAAAAAGCAGGGAAAGACGGTGACGATTTCCACAACACAGCCGGAAGGACGTTTCGGAGCATTGCGTCTGGACGATACCGGCAGTCAGGTGCTCGGTTTTAAAGAAAAGGCACGCGCGGATCAGGCGTGGGTCAATATCGGATTTATGGTGATGGAGCCGTCAGTATATCCGTATCTGGGCGATGGAAGTACCATGTTAGAGACGTTACCGTTTGAACGGCTTGCCGCAGATGGGCAGATGGCGGCATATAAGCATATGGGCTTCTGGTCTCCGATGGATAACATTCATGATCGGGAATATTTACAGAAGCTTTGGGACAGTGGAAACGCACCATGGAAGGTGTAACTGCCACGAACGGAAAGGAAAAAGTGATGTTTGAACATAAAACAGAGGAAGAAGCACGGAAAGAGATTCTTTCCATGGTAGAAGGATATTATCGGGCGTTTCATGCGAAAAAAGAAGACTTTAGGGAAGGAGACCGCATTTCGTATGCTGCCCGGGTATACGATCAGGATGAGATGTGTAATCTTGTGGACAGTGCGTTGGAATTCTGGTTGACTTCCGGCAGATATACAGAACAGTTTGAAAAGGAACTTGCGGATTATATTGGTGTGCGTTTTTGTTCGCTTGTCAATTCCGGGTCTTCGGCAAATCTGCTGGCGTTTATGGCACTGACTTCTCCACTTCTGGGAGAGCGGCATGTGAAGCGTGGGGATGAAATCATCACGGTCGCGGCAGGTTTTCCGACCACGGTTACTCCATATCTGCAATATGGTGCAGTTCCGGTTTTTTTGGATCTGACGATTCCACAGTATAATCTGGATGTAAGCCAGTTGGAAGAGGCACTGAGTGAGAAGACAAAGGCAGTTATGATTGCACATACGCTTGGAAATCCGTTTGACCTGAAAGCAATCCGTTCGTTCTGCGATGCACATGGGCTCTGGCTGATTGAGGACAACTGCGATGCCCTCGGAAGTGAGTATTGCATGGATGGAGTGTGGAGGAAGACGGGAAGCATCGGTGATATCGGTACGTCGAGTTTTTATCCGCCACATCACATGACGATGGGCGAAGGCGGTGCAGTTTATACCGACAACCCTTTGCTGCATAAGATTATCCGTTCCCTGCGCGACTGGGGGCGGGACTGTATGTGTCCGTCCGGAAAGGACAATCTGTGTGGTCATCGTTTCGATAAGCAGTATGGGGAACTTCCACTGGGATATGATCACAAGTATGTATACTCTCATTTTGGCTATAATTTAAAGGCAACGGACCTGCAGGCTGCGATTGGATGTGCACAGCTTAAGAAACTGCCACAGTTTGTAGATCGTCGACGGGAAAATTTTGAGCGGCTGAAAGCGCAGTTATCAGCCGTAGAGGACCGACTGATTCTGCCGGAAGCCTGTCAAAATTCAAAGCCATCGTGGTTTGGTTTTCTCATTACCTGCCGCGAAGGTGTGGATAAAAATCATGTGGTACAGTATCTGGAATCCCATGGTGTGCAGACGCGTATGCTGTTTTCCGGAAATCTGATCAAGCAGCCTTGCTTTGATGAGATGCGTAAAAGTCATGAAGGCTATCGTGTGGTCGGGGATCTGCATGTGACGGATCATATTATGGAGAACAGTTTCTGGATCGGGGTGTATCCGGGGATGACGGATGCGAAGCTGGATTATATGGCGAAGGTGCTGTGTTCTGCTGTGCAGGAGTAAGAAAGAAGTATCAGAAACATATTGCATATTTAGTTTGATATGCTATAATTGGGGTTACAAATTATTGAGTACGAAGGGGATAATAATGGAATGGGAAAGCTACTGGAATAATTTGATAGAGAAGAAGAAGCTGAGACCACGACTTGATGAACTTGATGAACTTGATAAAGCAAGGTGCAACCCTTATACAACGGAACAGATTTGTCACAAGATCTATGATGATTATTACAGGATATGGAGGCCGAAGTGGAAGCAGGTGCGCGACCATTTTTGGGAATTAGTTGAACAGTTTCAAGGAGTACATCTTCAGACGAGCAGAATAAAGACGTTGGATAGTCTGCTTGTTAAAGTAATCTGTAAAAGACATGAACATCTTGGAGATCCGGACAGTTTATATTTCAAGATTGATGGAGAAAATTATCGGGAAATCATTACAGATTTGATAGGAATGCGTCTGATTATTAATTATCGTGGCAAATGGGAAATGATTCATAATGAGATTGTTCAGCATTTTCCATATGTGGAGGAGAAATTGTATGATGAGTACGATTTGATTCCAATGGATAAACTGGATAAGAATGCTTTAGTACAGATTCCAACGATATATTATGCACAGGGAGATAACATAGAGCCTTATCGTAAATACCATATTGTTCCCAAATTGCATAATATGGGATATCGGAGCATTCATTATACCGTCTGCTTTGAGTCTGTGTACATTGAAATTCAGGTGCGAACGATCTATGATGAAGCATGGAGTGATTGTGACCATAATTATGTATACAAGCAGGATGAAAATAAAAGCCATTCCGCATTAGAGCAGGTCTCTCAAATATTGTGTCAGATGACAAATATATCCAATGATCTTGGGGAGCATATGAGACAGATTTTTGAGGGTGAAACGATAATAGATCAGCACGACGGGACATGGAAGACATCGCAGGAAGGGCTTGATATATTTGATAATGCTCTGGATAGAATAGGAAAGACTTATGAGCAACTGGAGAGTTTCAGAAAAAAATTGAAGGCATAGCCAAAGGAGCGTGTGATGGTAAAGAAAAATTCAAATGGATACAGATATGCACAGATCTTTGTAAAACGAATCAGGAACCTCGAACTAAAAAAGGATTATCGGACGAACCATGGGGAAGAATTTACCGGAGGAATGGAAGACAAATATGGAGATAAGTTTAAGACATATATGGGATGCTGTACTACGGTATTGATGGATGAGAGATTAAAAAGTTCGGTAAAGAGAGGATATTATGGCTAAGGAGAATGAATTACCTGATAGTTACGAATATATATTGGATAAATTTGGAGAAGAAAAGCTTTTATCAAGATACACATGGCTTTATGATCTAATGGAAAATTTTCTGCGTATAAAAAATTATGAAGATAATGTGATTATATCCAGTGATATTTTAAATCATGTTGTGATTGATTATTTTGTAGATATTGATCGACTGAAATTATTTCAGAATATTGAGAAGACACATGAGTCAAAAATTTATGCATATTCAGCATATTGGCTTTTGCGGCATAAACCTATGCAGGTGGTTGTGGCAGATCAAGGTGAAAAATATGCTTTTGTGAATGAAGAATTTGTGAGTGATTTGATACGGAGTTATCTATTTTCAGATCCGGATAATATTCCTGTTTTAAATAATAAGAAGGATGTCGTAGATAATTTTGTAGGTACACTTTTGTATTATTTTAAGTATCGTGAATATTCAGCCAAAAATATTGAGATTATGTTATTGGCATTTGAGGCGGGCAGGGGATATCAGTATTCCGTGGATCATCAATAATAGTTCAAATAAGCTGTGGATAGTGTGCTATTCATGGCTTATTATTTTATGATTTGCAAGATGAGCGTAATTTTAGTGAGAGGGGAAATCAGATGAAACCACAAATCATTCTCGCCGGCTCCGGTGGCTGCATGCGTGAACTCGCATGGCAGATGCCGGACTGGCAGATTTCAGGATATGTAGACGTAACACCACCGGAGCATCCCGTCACAGTGGGAGACCGAACCATTCCTTATCTCGGAAATGATGACTTTCTGTTGCAACAGACCGAAGATATTAACGTTGCAATTGCAGTAGGAGACCCAGCGCTTCGCCAAAAGATTGCGCAGAAATTACGGAAGAATCCCCACATTCATTTTCCGAACATCATTCTCCACGGAGCAGAGGTCTGTTCAGACGTAAAACTGGGCCAGGGCTGTATCATCAGCATGGATGCAAGAGTATCCACCAATGTCCGGATGGGAGATTTTGTATTTTTAAATATCGGAGCATTGGTTTGCCACGATGGCAGACTGGGAGATTTTGTCACGCTGGCACCAGATGTGAAGCTGGCAGGGGCGGTACACGTTGGAAGCCACTGTGACATTGGTCTTGGCACAAAGGTGATTCAGGGAATTACGATTGCGGATCATGTGCGTACCGGTGCGGGAGCCGTTGTTGTGCGGGATGTGGAGGAAGCAGGTACGGTTGTTGGTGTACCGGCGCGAAAGATAAAATAAACATCGACTTTTCAATGAGCTATGGATAGGTTATAATATTCATAGCTTATTTAAATTATGAGATGGGAGAAGTTTTATGCAGATTGAACAGATTGAGATTTCTAATTTTAAAGGAATACAGGAAGAAAAGTTTGCATTTACACCCGAAGTAAATTTAATTATCGGTGATAATGGAACCGGAAAAACATCTGTGCTTGAAGCAATTTCTGTTGCGCTGGGAGGATTCCTTGCAGGAATTGGAGAAGTGGGAGGCGTTCATTTTTCAACGGATGAGATCCGACGGGAAAATGAGTTGCTTGGAGATGGTTCTAATACCATAAAGTATAAGACTCCTGTAAAGGTAGAATGTGATTTGAAAATTGAAGAGGAAGCATTTCATTTTGTCCGTCAGAAGAAAAGTGTAAAGAGTTCAAGATCAACTGTAGAACCGAGAGATATTTGCAAAAAAGCGGCATTAATGACAGAAAATAGTTCAACGGTTTTACCGGTAATCAGTTATCAGGGAATATCGAGAATCGCAAATCAAAAAAGAGAAGGATGGGTGGATGTTTTTAAAAGTGACTTTTCCCGTGCGGTTGCATATATTGATTGTTTGGGTGAAGCATCTAATATGAAACAGATGACAAATTGGTTTGCGAGAATGGAACAGATTTCATGGCAGGAAGATAAAAGAATTGCTGAATATGAGATTGTAAAAAAAGCAGTTGGCATTTTTATGAGTGAAATGTTGGAACAAAAAACAATACGTGTGTTTTACGATAAACGTACAGAAGAATTAATGTATCGAAATGAAGAGGAAGTATTGCCAATTCGTTTGTTAAGTTCCGGATTTCGAACATTAATAGGAATGGTACTTGATATTGCATATCGTATGGCTATTTTAAATCCGTTTTTAAGAGATGAAATTTTGAATGAAACACCTGGAATTGTAATGATAGATGAAGTTGATATGCATCTACATCCAAAGTGGCAATGGAATATTATCAAGGCATTGAAAAAAACATTTCCGAGGGTACAGTTTATCGTTACGACGCATTCCCCAATCGTAGTTGCATCCTGTAAAGATGAAAATCTTATTTTATTAAATCCAAAGGAAGAAAGTAAGTATAAAAAATCATTGCAGGGATGGCAGGTGGATGATGTTCTGGAAGAAATTATGCAGACTGGAAATCGATCTCCGGAAACAATGAAGCAGTTAGAACAGCTAAAAGAACTCTCATATAAGAAAAAAAGATTTGAATTAACATCACATGAACAAAAACAATATGAAATGATAAAAAAAGAATTGCGAAAAAGTTTACCTGAAAATGACATCGCCATTGAAGAGGTAGCGATGATGTCGATTTACGATATGATAAAGGAGAAAGAATGAGAGCGGTAAAACGACCGGAAATTCCTCAGAGTTTGAAGCAAAACGCAGACAAATGGACAAAAGATTTGCTTGAAGAGATAAACAGAGTTGGGGTTTATGCAAAAGTACCGGATAAGTATAAGAATAAATACAATCAAACAGATGTAAAAAAATTGCTGGCTCAAATGTATAAAAATCATTGTTGCTATTGTGAAGGGATGCTGGGCGAACAGACATATGGGAGAATTGAACATTTAAGACCAAAGGCATTGCCACAGTTTTATGATCTGACATTCTCATGGGATAATTTACATTGGTGTTGTGAGCGATGTAATACAAAAAAAGGAAACAAATGGAATGAAGAGAATCCGATTTTAGATCCGGCAAAAGATCAGATTTCAAAATATTTGAGAATAGACATTGACAGCGGAAAATATGAATCTATTGGTGGAAGTAAAAGAGGAGAAACTACAATACTTCACACAGACATGAACAGAGAATCTCTTATTGAAGCGCGGCAAAAGCTTTCGATTAAGATCAAAAAATACTACATACAATTAGACAAATGTAAGAGAAAAGAGTTTTTGAAAGAAGTAGAAAGGGAATGTGAAGAGTGGATGTATCCAAGTGTTGCAAAAGAAACATGCGCAATGCTGAATGGAGCAACTATTTAAAAGGCAGGTACAAAACATGCACACAACAATCATCGCAGAAGCAGGTGTCAACCACAACGGCAGCATGATACTTGCGAAGCAAATGGTAGAAAAAGCAAAACAGGCAGGAGCCGATTATGTAAAATTCCAGACGTTCGTTCCAGAAAAGCTGGTCTCCCGTTTCGCCCAAAAAGCAGAATATCAGAAGGAAACGACCGGAGCGGCAGAGTCGCAGCTTCAGATGTTACAGAAACTGGCACTGACGCAGACCGATTTTATAGAACTACAGGCGTATTGTAAAACAATCGGGATCGGCTTTTTGTCTACACCGTTTGATCTGGACAGCATTGCATTTTTGGAAAAACTGGATATGGATTTCTGGAAGCTTCCTTCTGGCGAAATCACAAATCTGCCATATCTGGAAGCAATCGGCCGCACAGGAAGAGATATTGTTATGTCTACCGGCATGTGTAATATGCAGGAAATTCAGGATGCAATTTCCATTTTGGAGAAAAGTGGAGCAGGGAAGATTATCGTGTTGCATTGCAATACGGAATACCCGACACCCTATACGGATGTGAATCTGCTTGCCATGCAGCAGATGCGTCAAATGTTACAGAAACCGGTTGGATACTCAGATCATACGATCGGCATTGAAGTACCAATTGCTGCAGTTTCTTTGGGGGCAACGGTCATAGAGAAACATTTTACGCTGGACAAGCAGATGGAGGGACCGGATCACCGGGCAAGTCTGGAGCCACAGGAACTGGCACGGATGGTAGCGGCAATCCGGCACATTGAGCAGAGCCTTGGAGATGGCAGGAAAAGACGCACGGCATCGGAAGAAAAAAATTGTGCGGTTGCAAGGAAAAGCATTGTTGCAAAATGTGCGATCGCAAAAGGGGACTATTTTACAGAGGAAAACTTAACCGTGAAACGACCAGGCACAGGGATCAGTCCGATGAAATGGTACGAAGTTCTCGGAATGCAGGCCACGCGGGATTATGAGGCGGATGAACTGATATGAAAAAGATAGCGATTGCAACAGCCACGCGGGCGGAATATGGAATTTTGCATCCGCTGCTCGTCCGGCTGATGGAAGAAAAAGAGTTTGATGTACAGCTTCTTGTAACCGGGACACACCTGGAAGAACAGTTTGGGTATACGGTAAAAGAAATTGAAAAAGACGGAATTCCAATTGCGCGAAAAATTCCGATTCTTACCGAGGACAATTCACCATATGGAATTTCCGTAACTATGGCGCAAGCCATTACCGGATTTGCAGATTATTTTAGAACTGGACGGCCAGATCTGTTTTTGGTGCTGGGAGACCGAACGGAAATTCTTGGTATGTGTGCGGCAGCGTTAAACGAACACATTCCGATTGCACATCTGCATGGCGGCGAATTGACGGAAGGCGCCGTGGATGACTGTATCCGGCACGCGGTGACAAAGATGAGTTATTTGCATTTCCCAGCAACGGAAGTGTACCGCAGGCGGATCATCCAGATGGGCGAAGCCCCGGAGCGCGTATACAATGTAGGGGCGCTTGGCGTGGAAAATATTTTAAGTGTGCCGATGCTGTCGGAGGAGGAAATTCGAAAGGATGTGGAAATTCCGGCAGGCATGCCCTATGCGGTTGTGACGTTTCATCCGGTGACGATGCAGCCGGGGGAGGCAGAACAACAGGTGCGGGAACTGATCGCTGCAATGAGGGAAGAAAAGCAGTATTTTTATCTGGTGACCAAAGCGAATGCCGATGCAGGGGGGAGGCAGGTAAATGCATGGCTTGCAGAGACACAGAGAGAACTTACCAATATGAAGTTGGTCAGTTCGCTCGGAATGAAGCGTTATCTTAGTGCCGTAAAGTATGCGGCGTTTGTGCTTGGCAATTCTTCCAGCGGAATCATCGAGGCGCCTGCGCTTGGCACACCGACCGTAAATATCGGAGACCGGCAGAAAGGTCGGCTGATGGCAGAAACCGTAATCGGATGTATGCCGGAGACCGGGGCAATTCAGGCGGCAATCCGGCAGACGGAACAAATGCCACACCGGCCTTCGTTTTTATACGGAGATGGAAAGACATCGCAAAAAATTGTAAAGATACTGAAAGAATTTTTCCAGACGGATTACCGGCACTGGAAAAAAACATTTTATGATATGGAGTGCAAATGAAACATCTGGCAGTAATCACCGCACGCAGCGGTTCAAAAGGATTAAAAGACAAAAATATTAAATTACTCGAAGGGAAACCGCTTCTGGTCTACTCCATCGAGGCAGCCAGACAGTCTGGAAAATTTGACTGCATTCATGTCTCGACCGACAGCGAAAAATATGCACAGATTGCGCGGGAGCATGGAGCGGATGTGCCGTTTTTGCGTGATGCGGCACTTGCCACGGACACTGCCGGGACCTGGGATGTGTTAAGAGCAGTTGTGCAGCAGTATGCCGCAATCGGGCAGCAGTTTGACACCATCACTCTGTTGCAGCCGACCTCCCCGCTTCGCGATGCGGCAGATATCAAAATGGCATTTGAGATTTTTGAAGAGAAAAACGCACAGTCGGTGGTCAGTGTCTGTGAAGCAGAACATTCACCACTGCTTTGCAATACATTAAAAGAAGATCAGTCCATGTGTGGATTTGTTGATTTACAGAAAGTTGGCCGGCGGCAGGATATGGGAACATATTACCGGTTGAACGGTGCCATTTATCTGCAGACCACGGAACTTCTGATGAGTCAGGGAGATCTGTACGGAGAACATTCCTATGCCTGCGTGATGAGTCAGGAACATTCCATCGACATCGACACTGCACTGGATTTCCAGATCGCGGAGACAATTATGAGGGCATCCTCTTAACATTTTTTCATACTGGTCGATATATATAACAAGTCTATCATGGAAGATAGAATACCGCTGGTTTTCAGCAGAAAACCAAAAGAGAAACATGGAGGTTACATATGAAGACAGAGCAGTTAGCGTTATTTTTAATATCCCCGGACAGTACGGTTGTGGAAGCGATGCAGCGCATCGACCGTAATGCCAGGGGTATTTTATTTGTGACCAATGAGCAGCAGAAACTGCTTGGTGTTGTCACGGATGGAGATATCCGCCGCTGGCTGATCCGCACGGGAGAACTGAAAGCTCCGGTATCCGGTCTGATGAATACCGAACCTAAGAGAATTTCCAGGAAAGAGCATGCAAAAGCACATGAGGTTATGGTGCAGCATTCCATCACGGCGCTTCCGGTTGTCACCACAAAAGGCGTGGTATCTGACATTTTGTTCCGGGATGAGCAGGTGGCAAAAAAGAAAAAGCCGCAGGGGATTTTAAAAGAGGTTCCGGTCGTGATTATGGCGGGCGGAAAAGGGACACGTTTATATCCGTATACCAAAATTCTACCGAAACCGCTGATCCCGATTGGAGATATCCCGATCATGGAGCGGATCATCGGAAAATTCTGTGAGTTTGGAACCACACAGTTTTATGCGACGGTCAATTACCGCAAAAATATGATTCGTTCCTATTTCTCCGAGATTTCAAAAAACTATTCTCTTGAATATGTCGAGGAGGATAAACCGCTTGGCACGGCGGGAAGTTTACAGTTGATCAAAGAGGAGTTTTCTCAGCCATTTATTGTGACCAACTGTGACATTTTGATTCATGCGGATTATGAAGATATTTACCGCTATCATAAAGAGGCGGGAAATGAGCTTACGATTGTCACGGCACTCAAAAATATCGAAGTTCCGTATGGGGTCATTCATTCCAGCGAGAACGGAGCCGTCCAGTCCATGGAAGAAAAGCCGAAGCTTTCGTATTTTGTCAATACCGGCATGTACATATTAAATCCGGAACTGAAAAAAGAGATTCCAGAGAATACGTTTTTCCATATGACGGATCTGGCAGACAAGCTTCTGGCAGAAAACCGCCGGGTGGGAATGTATCCGATCAGCGAGGATTCCTTCCTGGATATGGGTGAGTTTGAGGAAATGCACCGCATGGAAGAAAAGCTGAATTTGAAATCCGAGTAATGATTTGAAACAGAAAGGACATATAGAACAATGAAAAAAGTATTAGTAACCGGAGCAGACGGTTTTATCGGAAGCCACCTGACCGAGAGTCTTCTGGAAAAGGGCTATGATGTAAAAGCATTTGTATATTACAATTCTTTCAACAACTGGGGCTGGCTGGATACGCTGCCGAAGGAAAAACTTGACCAGATTGAAATTTTTGCCGGGGATGTGAGGGACCCGAACGGTGTGCGCACGGCCATGAAGGGTGTGGATCAGGTCTTTCATCTGGCGGCGCTGATTGCGATTCCGTTCAGTTACCATTCGCCGGATTCCTATGTAGATACAAACATCAAGGGAACGTTAAATGTGCTGCAGGCGGCACGCGATCTTGGCACGGAAAAAATCATGGTGACATCGACTTCGGAAGTATACGGCACCGCACAGTATGTCCCGATTGACGAAAAGCATCCATTTCAGGGACAGTCTCCGTATTCTGCGACAAAAATCGGAGCCGACCGTCTGGCAGAAAGCTTTTACCGCAGCTTTAATCTTCCGGTTGCGATTGTCCGTCCATTCAACACTTATGGTCCGCGTCAGTCTGCACGTGCAGTGATTCCGACAATTATTTCACAGCTTCTGGCAGGAAAAGAGGAAATTAAACTTGGTTCCCTGACACCGACGCGCGATTTTAACTATGTAAAAGATACCGCGGCAGGCTTTATTGCAATTGCAGAGTCGGACAAGACAATTGGACAGGAGATCAATATTGCTACCCAGCAGGAGATTTCGATCGGAGATCTGGCACAGGAGATTATTTCCCAGGTCAATCCGAATGCACATATTGTGCGTGACGAGCAGCGCCTTCGACCGGAAAAGAGTGAGGTCAACCGTTTGCTCGGCTGCAACGCAAAAATCAAGGAGCTGACCGACTGGAAGCAGCAGTATACATTCGAGCAGGGAATTGCAGAGACGATTGCATGGATTCGTCAGCATATGGATGCATATAAGACAGACATTTATAATGTGTAAGTTGTAATTTTAAGAAAAGAGGGAGCAAAATGGGACGGTTTGTACCTTTATCGATTCCGAATTTTGAGGGAAATGAGCGAAAATATGTAGATGATGCACTGGATCAGGGATGGGTTTCCACCGGTGGTGCATACATCACAGAGTTGGAAGAAAAACTGGCAGAGTTTTTACAGGTGAAGAAAACAGCGGCAGTGCAGAGCGGAACTTCGGCTCTTCATCTGTCTTTGATTGCCTGTGGGGTGCAGCCGGGAGATATGGTGATTGTTCCAACGCTTACCTTTATCGCGGCAGTGAATCCGGTGCGCTATCAGTTCGCGGAGCCGGTGTTTATGGACTGTGATGACAGTTTGTGCATGGATCCGCAGAAACTGCGCTGTTTCTGCGAAAATGAGTGTGTGACAGAGGACGGACAGTTAAAGCATAAAGCTACCGGAAAAACCGTAAAAGCCATCGTAGTTGTGCATGTGTTTGGAAATATGGCAGATATGGAAGCCATCATGGATATCGCACAGGAGTTTCACCTGAAAGTGATCGAGGATGCGACAGAAGCACTCGGTACACAATATACGAAGGGGCGTTATGCCGGAAAATTTGCCGGAACTATTGGCGATTTTGGGGCGTATTCTTTTAATGGAAACAAGATTATTACAACCGGTGGCGGCGGTGCTGTGACGGCAAAAGATCCCACAGAAGTGGAGCATCTGAAATATCTTTCCACACAGGCAAAGGATGATCCGCATTTTTACATCCACAACGAAGTGGGATACAATTACCGCATGACGAATTTACAGGCGGCACTTGGTGTGGCACAGATGGAGGAACTTCCGGAATTTATCCACCGTAAGCAGAAAAATTATGGGCTATATCAACAATTGCTGCAGGAGTTTTCAAGTGGAACACTGCTTTCATTTCGTGAGGGGACTTCCTCGAACCAGTGGTTTTATTCTTTGAAGCTGGATATGGAAAAACTACAGGGAAAAAACATGAGAGATGTGATTACAACGCTTCAGGAGCGCGGTGTGCAGACCCGGGCGATCTGGGGACTGATTCATGAGCAGCTTCCGTATCAGGATGCAATTGCTTATGAGATGGAAAAAGCGCCATATTACAGCAGCTGTATTTTAAATATTCCAAGCAGTACACAGATTACGGATGATGATATCCGTTTTGTGGTGGAACAGATAAAAGTTGGTATATAAAGCGCAGCTTCGTAAAAGTACGGTATTGCATACCGGAAGATTTGTTGGAAATGGAGACTTTGCAATAAGCTATGGATAGGGTTACTATCCATAGCTTATTGTTTTGGAGAGTTCGTAACAATGAGTGAGAATAAAGGAGGGATATACAAGCGTGGAGAAGGTAATAGAGGCATTTAGGACTTTTATGAAAATCACAGATGGAATGACAATGGGAGATATTTTGGGGTGGATTTTAGCAGCAATAGGTGGAATTATTATATACAAGGCTATTGATCATATGCAGACTTCAATGGAACGTCATTCGATGTTGAAAGAGGTAGAAGATTCGTTTTCTGAAATATATAATTCTGTCATTGCCAGATCAAACGCGTATTCGAAACATAAAAAAGTGAAACCTGTAATGGTAAGATCGGTTTTGCATGATAAAAGTGCTTGGAAGGTTGAGTGGAAATATAACGCAATAAACAATCCCAAAAAAATAGAAGATTCACAGTTATATATTCAAATACGTAGCAAAAATAAAGAAAAATCAGTAGATGAGGAATGGATTTCGAGTCAGGCTCTTCACGAAATAATTCTTTTATGTCGAAGAATTGAGAAAATGTATAAAGATAACATTATTAAAAGAATAGATCTTTCTGACCTGGCGAATGAGATTGTTCCGTTGGGGATAAGTGGACGTATCCAGTTTTTTAATGCTTATTTTGGTAAATATGAAGCTGAGTGCGTAGCCTATTTGGTTCTTCAAACAATTGTTTCATGTAAGAAGTTTGGAAATAATGATATAGTAATAAAGTTTGTAAAATATTACAAAGAGAATGAAGAAATGCATAAATATTTTCAAAAAAGTATGAGAATACGTCCAATTATAGATTATTGTGCAGTGAAAAAATTCAACAAAATTATAAAGATGTATTAAGAATATATATTTTAGTAATAGGGAACAGGTGTTTTTGGATGATAATATCTATATGTTTAATATGCAAAAATGAAGAAGAAAATATAGAAAAATGTTTGGTATCCTTAAAAAATACAGGGCTGGAACTGATTGTAGTGGACACGGGTTCTACCGATCAAACAAAGGAAATTGCTGAAAAATATACCCACAATATATATGATTTCACCTGGTGCAATGATTTTGCCGCCGCAAAAAATTATGCCATCTCCAAAGCTTCCAACGACATGGTTATGGTCATAGACAGCGATGAATATCTCGATCAGATAGATATTCCTGCGCTGGAACAGATGATTCGGAAAAATCCGGATAAAGTAGGTAGAATAAAGCGCAGAAATACCTTTGAGCACAATGAACAGAAACCGGAAAACCGGGAGTGGATCAACCGCATTTTCTCACGAAAGAGGTTTCATTACGAAGGCAGAATTCATGAGCAGGTAGTGGCGCTGGATGGAAGTGAGGATTACGAAACCTACCAGGCACCGGTGACCATATTGCACAGCGGATATGATCTGCCGGAGGAAGAACGAAAGAAAAAAGCGAGACGTAATATTGAACTTCTGAATCAGGAACTGCAGGGGCTGACACAGTCTGTTTTGGGCGAAACAGGGCAGAAGGATTGTGTCACAAAGATTGCAGATTGTATGAAAGAAAATGATTCATTGGCAGCAAAGTTTCAGGAGGATACCCGCATTCCGTATGTTTTGTATCAGTTGGGAAAAAGTTATTATATGGCTGGGGAGTATACGAAGGCATGTGCTTATTTTGAATGTGGATTGTATTTTGATCTGAATCCCAGACTGGAATATGTGATCGACATGGTAGAGACATATGGTTATGCATTATTGAATTCGGGACAGGCAGATCATGCACTGTTTCTGGAAAATGTTTATGAGGAATTTGGAAATACTGCAGATTTTAAATTCCTGATGGGACTCATTTATATAAACAATGAAATGTTTGAGGCTGCAGTGGAGGAATTTAAGAAGGCGTTAAAGATGCCGGAGGGACGTGCCAGGGGAGTCAATTCCTATCTTGCCTGTTATAATATTGGTGTGATTTATGAGTGTCTGGGGCAGATGACAGAGGCGGAGCGGTATTATAACAGATGTGGGGGATATGCGCCAGCAGAGAAAAGATTAGAAAATATGAAAAAATAAATACTATTTACAAATATCCTCCCACAGACGTATAATGAAAATACGCCTGAAGGAGGATTTTTTTATTGAAAAAGCAATTATTTCATGGATCGGATCATATAATTGAAACTCCAATATATGGAGTTGGAAAAAAACACAATGATTATGGACAGGGCTTCTACTGCACCGAAGATATTGCCTTGGCAAAGGAATGGGCGGTATCGGAGGAAAAAGACGGATATGTTAATGAATATGAGATAGAGACAAATGGCCTGCATATTTTAAATATAAATGATGGCAGCTTTACCTTGTTACACTGGATGGGGCTTTTGTTGAATAACCGCGCGTTTGTATTGGCAACACCGCTGGAAAGGGAGGCAAAACGGTACATTACCGATTGTTTTCCAGTTCCATTAGCAGGAGTGGATGTAATTATAGGATATCGTGCAGATGACAGTTATTTTTCTTATGCAAGGGATTTCATCAGCGGTGTTATATCGTACGAGCAATTAGGGAAAGCTATGCAGTTGGGAAGCCTTGGAGAGCAGTACTGCCTTAAAACGGAAAAGGCATTTCAGCATCTTAAATTTATAGCGAAAGAACACGTCCCTTCTGCCGAGTGGTATTCGAAAAAGCTGTTGAGGGACCGGAATGCCAGAAACGGATATAAGGACATGGAAAAGGAAACCTATCACAGGGGGGAATTGTATATTTCCAGAATCATTGACGAGGAGATGAAAAGCGATGATTTATTCTTACGATAAAGTATATTTAAGAATTGCACAGCGTGTACTGGGCGAGATGCTTAATTATGCCGTATATGATTGTGGATATGAGCTGAACGAGTATTATGGGCTTTTTACAGAATCTTCATACAGTGAGCGTTTTTCAAAAGGAGACCCATTTGTAATTGCGGGAATGTCAGGGGCAGAGCTGGCCATTCGTGTGATGGATGTGCCGGATGACGAAATTGTTGCGCCGGGATATTATTTTGAAAAAAGCCCGGAATATTGGACCGGATGGTTGTTGGCATATTATCAATGGATGAGTGGGAAAACCTTTGCGGTGATACAAAAAGAAGTCCCGGTTGAGAAAATTCGTGATTTATATCATCCATATCATGAGATGGATATTACGCAGGGAGTGCAAAAATTAAGAGAGATTGCTCAGCAGAGCAGGGTAGAAAGTTATCTGAAGTTGTTACGGAAAAGAGCCGGACTCAGTCAGAGCCAGCTTGCGGAGCAAACAGGGATCCCCGTCAAGACGATTCAGCAGTATGAACAACGGAGGAAAGACATTAATAAAGCGCAGGCGGAGTATGTTATTAAACTTTCGCAGGTGTTGTGTTGCAAGCCTCAGGAGTTGATGGAAATAAATGATTGAAAAGCTTGCTTTTCAATCATTTAAGGATAGGGTATACTATATGAAAAAAGGCAAAGACAGGGGGGGACTGCAAATGTCTGCAAATATAGCAATCGGAGTACAGGACTTCTCCACATTAATTGAAAATCATCATTTTTATGTTGATAAAACGGATTTTATAAAGGAATGGTGGGATTGTGGGGACAGTGTTGATTGTGGATTGAGCTGGAGGAAAAAACAATGGGAATCTATGTAAATCCGGGAAATGAAGAATTTTATAATGAAGTGGTAAAGTCTAAAATATATGTAGATAAAACGGGGATGCTGGTATACACAAATGCCTGTCTTTTTGGTGAGCATAAAAACATCTGTGTCAGCCGTCCCCGCCGCTTCGGGAAATCCATGGCAGCCAACATGCTGTCTGCCTATTATGGCGCGGAAAATGATTCACATGCATTGTTTAAACCTTACAGGATTAGCAAAGACAGCAGCTTTGAGGAGCATATAAATAAATACAATGTCATCCAGATTAACATGATTGATTTCATGACACGCACTTCTTCTGTCGAAGAAATGATAGATTATCTGCAACGTCGGATTCTTTGGGATTTAAAGAAAGCATACGGACAATTAGAATGTTTTGACTGGAATGATCTGGTGGAAGTATTGCAGACCATTTATGCGGAAACGAAACGCGCATTTGTAATCATTATTGATGAATGGGATTGTATTTTCCGCAAATACCCGGATAACCATGAGGATCATATCCGGTATCTGGATTTCCTTCGTTTCTGGCTCAAGGGAAAATCATACATTGCATTAGCCTACATGACTGGCATCCTCCCAATTAAAAAATACGGCGAACATTCCGCCCTGAACATGTTTGATGAATACTCCATGACCAACCAGCGCGAACTGGCAGAGTTTACCGGTTTTACAGAGGCCGAGGTGCAGGAACTCTGTCGCCAGTACGACATGCCATACGACAAGACGAAACAGTGGTATGATGGCTATGATTTAAAGGGCGTGCAGATTTACAATCCACGTTCTGTGGTCATGTCAATGCTTGGTCATGACTATGACAGCTACTGGACAAAAACAGAGACGTATGAGGCATTAAAGAAATACATTCAGATGAACCAGTATGGGTTAAAAGAACTGACCACCCGGCTGATTGCGGGGGAACACATCCCGGTAAATCCTGATAAATTCCAAAATGACATGACAACGTTTGCCAGTGCAGACGATGTACTCACGTTGTTGATTCATCTGGGATATCTGACATATGATTTTTATGCACAGACTGTTTGCATCCCAAATCAGGAAGTGCAGAAAGAGTTTATTAACTGTATCGAGGACGGCGGCTGGGAACCGGTGATGGCAGCTATTTGGCAGTCAGAGGATTTGATGGAAGCTACACTTCGTGGTGATGAAGAATATGTTGCACAACAAATTCAGCGGGTGCATGAAGAGAATATTTCCATTCTGAAATATAATGATGAAAATTCACTGGCGTGTGTACTGTCACTGGCATACTATGCGGCAAAGAAAACATATGAAGTTTATCGGGAATTAGCAGGTGGAAAAGGGTTTGCGGATCTGGTGTTTGTTCCGAGAAAGAATGTCGAAAGTCCTGCTATGATTGTGGAATTAAAATGGGATCAGTCTGCACAGACAGCGCTTGATCAGATCCGGGAGAAAAAGTATGACAAGGCATTAAAGGACTATCATGGAAGGTTGCTTCTGGTCGGAATTAATTACAGGAAGTCGGAAAAAACTTATACCTGCAAGATAGAAACGGAGACGATAGAAAAATGAACCAGTATATATTTACCCCAACCGGATTTTACCCGGACACACAGGAAAAAGAAACTTTGGAGAAGCGCTACGAAACTTTATATCACATGGGATTTTCCAAGCGGTCAAAAGAAATGTCTTCATCGGAGCTGTTTTTATATGAACTGTCAGAGACATTTTTCCGGTGTCTTACAGAAATGCCGGAACTGGAGCTGACAAGAGAAGCGACACATGTGGTGCCGGATGAGGAACATCTCGAGCATCTGCTTTCGTCAGTTCCTTATGCGATTGGGGCAGAATATATTGACCGTAAGTGGATTGCCGGAGTATTTTCGCAGCTGGAGCAGATTTTTCAGAGGGAAATTTCAGGCTATAAAGGCAGTGTGGAATTGTATCTCACAGAGCAGAACCAGAAGCTGCATGTACCGGAGAGGATCTTTCTGCATCTGGTAGAAAATAAAGATGGCGAAGATCCGTTTGTTTTTATGGCAACCTATGCTTCGCTCGGAGAGGATCATGCCGTGCATCATATGCCGCTGAAATACGCGCTGACCGAATACCAGGATGACAGAGATAAGCTGCTGGCATTGTTGTCCTGCCTGAACCGTGCGGCAGAGGTATCGGATCTGATTGCAGAACTGGTAGAAAGTGGGGAGATGTTTCATGTTCTGCGTTTTACAGGGAAAGAGGCATATCAGTTTCTGCGTGATGTGGAAAAAATCGAACAGACCGGGATTCTCTGCCGGATTCCGACCTGGTGGAGAAAGCGTGCAATGGAGTGTTCGGTAGAAATACGGCTGGGCGAAAAGAAACCTGCCATGGTAGGATTTGATTCGTTGATTTCGATGCAGCCACAGCTGTGTGTGGACGGAGAGGCACTTACGAAAAAAGATGTGGAACTTCTGCTGGCGCAGACGGAGGGGCTGGCATTTTTAAAAGGCAAGTGGGTAGAGGTAAATCATAAAAAACTGCGGGAACTTCTGAAACGTATGGATGGCATGGACACCAGCATTACACTGCGGGAAGCTTTGCAGATGGAAATCGGAAATGGAAAAAAGATTTCTGCAGATGTAGGTGCGCTTGTGACCAACGGGGCATGGCTTTCCAAAATGTTGCGCAATTTGCGAAAACCATCCGGTATCCGTTCGGCAGCAGTGCCGAAAACCGTTCATGCAACGCTTCGTCCATATCAGAAGGATGGGTATACGTGGCTGAATTATATGCAGAAACTGGGATTTGGTGCATGCCTGGCAGACGATATGGGACTTGGAAAAACGCTTCAGGTTCTCTGCTATCTCGAAAAGATGAGAAAATCAGACAAAGGCGCAAAAACGCTTTTGGTCGTTCCGGCATCCCTGATCGGAAACTGGCAGAAGGAGGCAGCAAAGTTTGTCCCGGATATGACGCTTCAGGTTATTCACGGAAAGACATCTGCGCAGCTTGCACAGGAATTTGATGCAGGGTCTGCATTCCTTACGATAACGACATATGGCATGGTTTCCCGCATCAAGGCATTTCAGGAAACGATGTGGGACTGTGTGATTCTCGATGAGGCACAGGCAATCAAAAATCCGGGCACGAAACAGACACGCGAAATCAAAAAACTGCAGGCACAGATGCGGATTGCCATGACCGGTACGCCGATTGAAAATGACCTGACCAATTTATGGTCGTTGTTTGATTTTATAGATCATGGTCTGCTTGGTACATCCAAAGAGTTCCATGAGTTTACGAAAGGACTGGAAGAAAATCCACAGGAATATGCAAAATTAAAGTCCATGATTACCCCGTTTATGCTCCGTCGTGTCAAGACGGACAAGACCGTTATTGCAGATCTTCCGGAAAAGGTGGAAATGACAGATTTTGCGCAGCTGACCAGAAAACAGACCATTTTGTACCGCAAGGTGGTTTCGGATATGGAGCAGAAAGTCCGGCAGATGGAGGCAGAACACAGCATTTCCCAGTTTGCCAAAAAGGGGATTGTGCTTACAGCAATCATGAAGTTAAAACAGATCTGCAACCATCCGGACCAGTATCTGGGACAGGATGTTTATACACCATCAGAGAGTGGAAAATTTCAGCTTTTGAAAGAAATCTGTGAGACAATCTATGAAAAGCGTGAGCGCGTGCTGGTTTTTACGCAGTTTAAGGAGATTGCGGATGATCTGGCGGCATATCTGGAGACCGTTTTTCATGCTAAGGGCTATGTGCTGCACGGAGGAACACCGGTGGCGAAGCGGACGGAAATTGTGGATGCCTTTCAGGGAGAAGCCTATGTACCGTTTATTGTGCTGTCGGTAAAGGCAGCCGGAACCGGACTGAACCTGACGAAAGCAAACCATGTCATTCATTTTGACCGCTGGTGGAATCCGGCAGTAGAAAATCAGGCAACCGACCGGGCATTCCGGATCGGGCAGAAAAAAGATGTGATCGTACATAAATTTGTCTCTCAGGGAACGATTGAGGAAAAAATAGATGCGATGCTGGAATCGAAAAAGGAACTGGCGGAAAACGTAATCGGAAGCGGCTCCGAAAAGTGGATTACGGAGTTAAGTAACGAAGAATTGTTCTCATTATTGCGATTGGAGTAAACGGTATGCGAAGATATTGGGAAATTGATCAGACATTTGCCCAGCCGAGTGAATCTCTGTTAAAGAAAAATTTAAAAGAGAGCGTAAAAAAGCAAAAAGAAAAGGGAAATAAGCTGGAGCCGGTTGTTATTTCCGGCAGGGCAATTGCAAAAAGCTGGTGGGGAAAAGCCTGGTGTGACAATCTGGAGCACTATGCGGATTTTGCAAGCCGGCTGGAGCGTGGGAAGCGTTATGTGCGGACCGGAACAGTAATCGACCTGAAAATCCAGAAAGGAAAAATCATTGCAAGAGTGCAGGGAACCAGAAAAACTCCTTACCGTGTGGAAATCCGTATCAGTCCGCTCACAGAGCAGAAGTGTGAGGCAATTCTTGACCGGTGCGGTAAGATTGAGACTCTGGAACGATTACTGTCCGGTGATTTCCCGGATGAGATGAAAGAACTGTTTCAGGGAGAGGATGGTCTTTTTCCACAGCCAAGTGAGATCAGTTTTCAGTGCAGCTGCCCGGACTGGGCACTGATGTGCAAACATGTGGCAGCAGCACTTTACGGTGTGGGGGCACGGCTAGACATGAATCCGGCATTGTTTTTTGAATTGCGTGGAATCGAGATCGGACGGTTTGTGGATGTGGCACTTGCCAATCGTGTGGAACGGATGCTTGAGAATGCACAGAAACCAAGTGCAAGAATTATGGATGATGAAGAGGCGGCACAAAAACTGTTTGGCGTATTTGGGAGGGCATAGCAATGGGAATCTATGTAAATCCGGGAAATGAAGAATTCAAAAGAGCAGCAAATTCAAAAATATATGTAGATAAGACCATGCTCCTCGCGTTTACAAACCAGAATTTAAAATCGGAGCATCAAAACATCTGTGTCAGCCGTCCCCGCCGTTTCGGGAAATCCATGGCGGCAAATATGCTGGTGGCATATTATGGAAAAGGGGATGATTCCTATGAATTGTTTAAATCCTTTAAATTTGCAAAAGATCCTGATTTTAAAAAGCATCTGAATCAATACAATGCGATTCATCTGAATATGCAGCAGTTTCTGGGGCGTACAGAATCCGTAGAGGATATGATGGAACTGATTTCCAGAAAAGTAGTGAGGGAACTGAAAAGGGAGTTCCCACAGGTCACATATTATGAGGAGGATCTGGTATCGGTTCTGGAAGAAATCTATTCCCAGACGCGGAGTTATTTTGTTTTCGTGATTGATGAATGGGATTGTATTTTCCGGGTGAACCCGATGGATGCGCAGGCGCAGAAAAAGTATCTCAATTTTCTCAGGGATTTGCTGAAAAATCAGCCTTACTGTGTGCTTGCCTACATGACCGGCATCCTTCCCATCAAAAAATACGGCGAACATTCCGCCCTGAATATGTTTGATGAATATTCCATGACCAACCAGCGCGAACTGGCAGAGTTTACCGGTTTTACAGAGGCCGAGGTGCAGGAACTCTGTCGCCAGTACGACATGCCATACGACAAGACGAAACAGTGGTATGATGGCTATGATTTAAAGGGCGTGCAGATTTACAATCCGCGTTCTGTAGTCATGTCAATGCTTGGTCATGACTACGACAGCTACTGGACAAAAACAGAGACATATGAGGCATTAAAGAAATACATCCAGATGAACCAGTATGGGTTAAAAGAACTGACCACCCGGCTGATTGCCGGGGAACACATCCAGGTAAATCCGGATAAATTCCAGAATGACATGACAACGTTTGCCAGTGCAGACGATGTACTGACATTGTTGGTTCATCTGGGATATCTGACATACGATTTTTACGCACAGACCGTCTGCATTCCCAATCAGGAAGTGCAGAAAGAGTTTATTAATTGTATTGAGGACGGAGGCTGGGAACCGGTGATGGCGGCCATCCGGCAGTCGGAAGATTTGATGGAAGCTACACTTCGTGGGGATGAAGAATATGTTGCACAACAAATTCAGCAGGTGCATGAAGAGAATATTTCCATTCTGAAATATAATGATGAAAATTCCCTGGCGTGTGTACTGTCACTGGCATACTATGCGGCAAAGAAAACGCATGAGATTTACCGGGAATTAGCAGGCGGAAAAGGGTTTGCAGATCTGGTGTTTGTTCCGAGAAAGCATGTCGAAAGTCCTGCTATGATTGTTGAATTAAAGTGGGATCAGTCTGCACAGACAGCACTTGATCAGATCCGGGAGAAAAAGTATGACAAGACATTAAAAGGATACCATGGAAGCATGCTTCTGGTCGGAATTAATTACAGGAAAGCCGAAAAAACTTATACCTGCAGGATAGAAACAGAGACGATAAACGAATGATCTGGTAAATATTGTCTGGTTGGTGCGCCTGAAGGGCAAAGCAAGGGATACTACACCAGCATCCCAAGCGTTCCCACCACAATCAACACCAGCCCTCCGGCTTCTTTTTTCCCCAGTTTCTCATGAAATACAAGATAAGAAAACAGAATGGTAACCAGAATGCTCAGCTTATCGATCGGCACAACAACGCTTGCCAGACCATCCTGCAATGCGCGGTAATAGCACAGCCAGGAAGCACCGGTGGCAAGTCCGGACAGGCAGATAAAGCCAAGTTCCCTGTGATCGATTGTGCGCACACTGTCCTGCTTTTTCGTGACAAACACGACAATCCATGCCATGATCAGCACAACGATGGTACGGATGGCTGTTCCCAGATTGGAATCAATGTTTTCAATGCCGACTTTTCCCAGAATAGAAGTCAGGCTGGCAAAGACGGCAGAGCCAAGCGCGTAGAAGAACCAGCTCCAGCCTTTTTTCCCGGAATTCTCAGAAGAGGTTTCCTTTTTCGTGATCATCAGGTAAGTTCCCACACCGATCAGCACGACGCACAGAAGTTTCAGTGGGCTGATGCTCTCATGCAGGAAGAGAAAAGCGAGAAGAATGGAGAGGATGGCACTCGATTTATCGACCGGGACCACCTTATCCACATCTCCGATCTGCAGTGCACGGAAGTAGCATAGCCAGGAAGCACCGGTGGCAAGTCCGGACAGAACCAGAAACGTCCAGGTTTTGACAGAAACATTTCCGATGCCGTGTTGTGCCCCGACCAGAAATACCATGATCCATGAAAAAATAAGTACAATAATGGTACGGATCGCCGTAGCTGCATTGGAATCGGTATTTTTGATACCGCATTTCGCCAGTATGGAAGTCAGTCCGGCGAACAGAGCTGACCCAAATGCAAATAGAATCCACATATGCAATTTCCCCCATGGGACAAGCGTAAAATGTTTTGGAGCATTTGTCAAAACTTTTTTCTTGTGATATGATAATTTTATCTTTTTCAGAGGTGACAGAATGTTTGAAAAAAAACAGATCATATACAGTGAAACACAGGGAGTCTGTCAGGTAGAAAATATTGTTTCGCTTTCCGCATCACGCAGGGAGCGCAAAATTCCGTACTATGTGCTGCGCCCGGTATTCGACAAATCCAAAGTATCTTATATTCCGGTAGAAAACCATCAGGTAAAACTGCGGGAGTTGTTTACCAGGGAAGAGGCAGAGGCACTTCAGGGAACGGAAGAAATGAAAAAAGATGAAAAACTGAGACAGGCCGTGGAGTATGTATTAGGAAAAAAGGAGGGATAGGATGGCACAGCAGCAGTCACAGCAGGCAATACATAAATTTGTACTTGGAAATAAAGAACTTGAAGGAAAGACAGTGGAATTCCAATATGACAAAGGCTGGTACAGCATTACGGATATTGTAGGGGAGGAACGCAACGTAATCTACAAATCCCGCAATGCGCAGGAAGCCTATATGAAATGGAACGTATATATCGGCCGCAAAAAAGAACGGACAGCGTCCGGCCGAAACAGTGACGCAGAGCATGGAAACCGTGCGGAAGGGAACCGGGCATATGACGCACGGGACCGTCGGAACCGTGATTCCCGTGAAAAGCGCGATATGACCGATCGCCGCGGAAATAATAATCGTGGTCGGCATGAAAGATAAGTCGATACAAAAACAGCGCCTTTGTCGATTTGGCAGGGCGCTGTTTTTATGAAACGGAGAGCATGGGATTCGAACCCACGTTGCGTCTATTCGACGCAAACCGCATTTCGAGTGCGGCACCTTCGACCTCTCGGACAACTCTCCCTTGAAATTCATCTCCGATGAATTTCCTACGTACATCGCTTCCGCGGAGCGGAACTTTCATGCGATGTGCTCCTTGAGGTATAGCGTAAGCTATATCTCCTACGTACATCGCTTCCGCGGAGCGGAACTTTCATGCGATGTGCTCCTTGAGGTATAGCGTAAGCTATATCTCCTACGTACATCGCTTCCGCGGAGCGGAACTCTCATGCGATGTGCTCCTTAATAGTATACAGAATTTACATACATTTTTCAAGTCGCTTATCTTGTGAATGAACAAAAATTATACTATAATATAAATGTGTATGCGAAAAAACATTTTGTACACAATAAGAGAATATGCAGGAGGAAACGTGCATGATGAAGATCGGAATGCTTACCAGCGGCGGAGACTGCCAGGCTTTAAATGCAGCCATGCGTGGTGTTGTAAAAGGACTTACTACAAACGTAGACGAACTGGAGATTTATGGATTTGAAAATGGGTACAAAGGGCTGATCTATGAACAGTACAGGATTCTTACAGCCTCAGATTTTTCCGGAATTCTTACCAGAGGCGGAACGATTCTCGGATCTTCCCGCCAGCCATTCAAACAGATGCGTGTACCGGACGAGAACGGACTGGACAAGGTAGAGGCAATGAAATCCACATACCGTAAGCTTGGATTGGACTGTCTGGTGATCCTTGGCGGAAATGGTACGCAAAAGACTGCCAATCTGCTTCGTGAGGAAGGGCTCAATATCATTCATCTTCCGAAGACGATTGACAATGATATTTACGGAACAGACGTGACATTCGGTTTTCAGAGTGCAATTAATATAGCTACAGAAACCATTGACTGTATCCATACAACAGCAGCTTCCCACAATCGCGTGTTTATCGTAGAAGTCATGGGACACAAAGTGGGATGGCTTACGTTGTATGCCGGTGTGGCAGGCGGAGCAGATATCATTCTGCTTCCGGAGATCCCATACGACATCGACAAGGTTGTAGAGGCCATTCACAAGCGCACCAAAGACGGAAAGGGCTTTACGATTCTTGCTGTTGCGGAGGGCGCAATCTCCAAAGAAGATGCAGAGCTTTCCAAGAAACAGTACAAGGCAAAGGTAGCATCCCGTAAGTATCCGTCGGTTTCTTATGAGATTGCAGATCAGATTCAGGAGAAGTGTGGTGTGGAAGTCCGGGTGGCAGTTCCGGGCCATACACAGCGTGGAGGAAGTCCGTGCCCATACGACAGAGTGTTATGTACACGGCTGGGTTCCGCGGCAGCCAAAGCCATCATGGATGGAAAGTTTGGTTACATGATCGCGATGATCAACAACAAGACCAAATGTGTGCCATTGGAAGATGTAGCCGGCAAATTAAAGACGGTAGATCCGGATAGTCAGATGATTCAGGAGGCAAAACGGATCGGTATCAGTTTTGGAGATTAATCGTTCGGCTATCTGATATCCGATAAGAAGGAGAAGAAAAATGTCTTACACGGCTTTATACCGTAAGTTCCGTCCCCAGGAATTTGAAGATGTCAAGGGACAGGAACATATTGTTACAACATTAAAGAACCAGATCAAAGCCGATCGCATAGGACATGCTTATCTGTTTTGTGGTACCCGGGGTACCGGAAAAACCACAGTTGCAAAGATTTTTGCAAAAGCAGTAAATTGTGAACACCCGGTAGACGGAAGTCCCTGTGGAAAATGCCCTGCATGTCAGGGTATTGCCGCTGGGACTTCTATGAATGTCATAGAGATTGATGCGGCTTCCAACAATGGTGTCGACAATATCCGTCAGATTCGGGAAGAAGTATCTTATCGCCCGACGGAAGGCAAATACAAGGTTTATATTATCGACGAGGTGCATATGCTCTCGGCAGGTGCGTTCAATGCGTTGCTTAAGACTTTGGAAGAACCACCGGCATATGTAATTTTTATCCTTGCGACCACGGAAGCACACAAGATCCCGATTACGATTTTATCCCGCTGTCAGCGATACGATTTTCACCGGATTTCCATCGATACGATTACTGACCGTCTGGCGGAGCTGATGCGCACGGAGCAGGTGGACGTCGAGGAGCGCGCCCTGCGTTATGTGGCAAAGGCAGGAGATGGCTCCATGCGAGATGCGCTGAGTCTGCTCGATCAATGTATTGCCTTTCACCTGGGTGAGAAACTTACCTATGAAAATGTGCTGGAAGTGCTCGGCGCGGTGGATACAGAAGTATTCTCGGCATTGCTGCGTCAGGTGCTGGCAAAAGATGTGACAGGTGCAATCCTCACCGTGGATCAACTGGTAGATCAGGGACGGGAACTGGGACAGATGGTGAACGATTTTACCTGGTACATGAGGAATCTTTTGCTTATCCAGAGCGCGGATGATATGGAGGATGTGCTGGATATGTCGGCGGAGCATCTGGCAGCTTTAAAGGAAGAAGCGCAGATGGTGGAGCCGGAAACACTGATCCGGTATATCCGGATTTTTTCGGAACTGTCCAGCCAGATCCGGTATGCGGCGCAGAAGCGTATTTTGCTTGAGATTGCGATTATTAAGCTGTGCCGGCCACAGATGGAAAAGGATCTGTCGGCGCTCAATGAGCGTATGGACGATATCGAACAGAAACTGGAAAGCGGAGCATTTGTTTCGGCAGCACCACAGAGTACCGTCTCGCCGGTGAGCAGCGGTGCCGATGGGGCGGGAACCGGGACACCGGAGAAGCCGGAGCTTCCCAAAGCGATTCCGGAAGATATTAAACAGGTGATGCAAAACTGGAGATCGGTTATCTCGGAGATGGGTGGTATCACCAGACAGTATTTAAATCAGGCGGTGCCGACACTCGGACCCGCAGGAGAATTACTTCTGATGTTTGATGATGCCAATGCATTTGCCTATCTGAATGACAATAAGGCAGGGTGTATTGACCATTTGAAAGAAATGATCACACAGCGGTGTGCAAAGCAGGTGGAAGTGCAGCTCCGCTTAAATGAAGGAGGACGCAGCGCAGCCAATACGGTACCGGATTTGCGGCAATTAATCAATTTTGATATTGAGGAAGAGAACTTCTAATGGTATGATAATACAAGATTCGTAAATAACTGAAATTAGAAAGCAGGAGGACCCCACATGGCAAAAAGAGGTGGATTCCCTGGCGGTATGCCGGGAAATATGGCAAATATTATGAAGCAGGCGCAGAAGATGCAAAAGCAGATGGAAGAAGCGCAGAAGAATTTAGAGGAGCAGGAAGTGACAGCCACAGCAGGCGGTGGAGCGGTAGAAGTGACCGTTTCCGGCAAGCATGAGGTGACAAAGGTAAAACTTGCAGAGGAAGTCGTAGATCCGGATGATATTGAGATGCTTGAGGATCTCATCATGGCAGCAACCAACGAGGCAATGCGCAAAATCGATGAAGCTTCCCAGCAGTCCATGTCACAGATTACCGGTGCATTGGGCGGAGGACTTCCGTTCTAAATATGGATTATTACAGTCATGAGATTGCGAAATTGATTGAGGAATTGTCTGCACTTCCCGGAATCGGAGCCAAATCTGCGCAGCGGCTGGCATTTCATATTTTAAATATGCCGCAGGACCACGTGGATGCACTGGCCTCGGCGATTGTTTCGGCAAAGAAAAACGTAAAATACTGTAAGTGCTGTTTTAACCTGACAGATCAGGAAATCTGTCCGATCTGCAGTGATACTTCCAGAGATCACAAGACGATTATGGTAGTGGAGAATACCCGTGATCTGGTTGCATATGAAAAGACCGGAAAATACAATGGAGTCTATCATGTGCTGCACGGTGCTATTTCCCCGATGCTTGGAATCGGACCGAACGATATCCGCTTAAAAGAACTCATGGTTCGTCTGGAGCAGGATGTGGATGAAGTGATTATTGCTACAAATTCCAGCTTAGAAGGCGAGACGACAGCCATGTATATCAGTAAACTGATCAAGCCGACCGGGATTAAAGTGACACGGATTGCCAGTGGAGTACCGGTTGGCGGAGATCTGGAATATATTGACGAAGTGACTCTCCTGCGGGCATTGCAGGGAAGAACGGAATTATAATACACCACCATTTTAAGAGGAGGAAAGAATAAATAATGAATAATTTAGAATTGGAAAAACTTGCGAATGAAATCCGCAAGAGCATTGTAACTGCAGTGCATAGCGCAAAATCCGGCCATCCGGGTGGATCTTTGTCTTCTGCAGATATTTTTACGTATCTGTATTTCGAAGAAATGAACATTGATCCAAAGAATCCGAAGATGGAGGGAAGGGACCGGTTTGTATTATCCAAAGGACATGTAGCACCGGCTTATTATTCCACACTTGCAGAGCGCGGATTTTTCCCGAAGGAAGATCTTGTGACACTGCGCCATACAGGTTCGTATCTGCAGGGCCATCCGGATATGAAGCATATTCCTGGCGTTGATATGTCCAGTGGATCTTTGGGGCAGGGAGTTTCTGCTGCAGTAGGTATGGCAGCAGCCGGAAAATTTGATCACAAGGACTATCGTGTATACACCCTGACCGGAGATGGTGAGATTCAGGAGGGACAGATCTGGGAGGCTGCTATGTGGGCAGGACACAGGAAGCTGGACAATCTGGTAGTGATTGTAGACAATAATAATCTGCAGATTGATGGGGAGATTGACAAAGTATGTTCTCCGTATCCGATTGATAAGAAGTTTGAGGCATTTAATTTCCACACGATCGTGATTGACGGAAATGATTTCGACCAGATCCGTGCAGCATTTGAGGAAGCGAAGAAGACCAAAGGTCAGCCGACTGCCATTATTGCAAAGACCATCAAAGGAAAGGGAGTTTCCTTTATGGAGAATGAAGCCGGATGGCATGGAAAAGCTCCGAATGACGAGCAGTACGAAATCGCTATGAAAGATCTTGAGAAAGCAGGTGAAGCATTATGTCAGAAGTAAAGAAAATTGCAACCAGAGACAGCTATGGAAACGCATTGGTAGAACTTGGAAAAGAGCATGAGAATCTCATCGTGCTCGACGCAGATCTGGCAGGTGCTACCAAAACCTGTATTTTCCAGAAAGAATTTCCGGAGCGCCATTGGGACTGCGGTATCGCAGAGTGCAACATGACAGGTATTGCTGCAGGATTATCTACCTGTGGGAAAGTTCCGTTTATCAGTTCTTTTGCAATGTTTGCAGCCGGACGTAACTATGAGCAGGTTCGCAACTCCATCGGATATCCGCATCTGAATGTAAAGATCGGAGCTACCCATGCAGGAATTTCGGTCGGAGAAGACGGTGCTACTCATCAGTGCCTGGAGGATCTGGCCCTGATGCGTGAGATCCCTGGTATGGTAGTGATCAACCCGTCGGATGATGTGGAAGCACGCGCAGCAGTACATGCAGCATATGATCATGTGGGACCGGTTTATCTTCGGTTTGGACGTCTGGCAGTGCCGGTGATCAATGACAGAGAGGATTACAAGTTTGAGATCGGAAAAGGAATCGTATTAAAAGAAGGTACGGATGTAACCATTTTTGCGACAGGACTGGAAGTGTCAGAGTCCTTAGAAGCTGCAAAGATGCTGGAGAAAGATGGAATTTCTGCAGAAGTAATCAATATCCATACCATCAAGCCGATTGACGAGGAACTGGTTGTTGCATCTGCAACAAAGACGAAGAAAGTCGTAACCGTTGAGGAACATTCCGTAATCGGTGGACTTGGAAGCGCGGTAGCGGAAGTATTGTGTGAAAAGGCACCGACAAAGATGATGCGTATCGGCGTGAATGACCGGTTTGGAGAATCCGGGCCGGCGGTTGAGCTGATTCATAAATACGAACTGGACGCAGAAGGAATTTACAAAAAAGTAAAAGCTTTTGCAAAATAATACAGCAAGTACAAAGGAGGCTGTCGTATCGAAGGATATGGCAGTCTTTTTTTGTCTGAAGTCTGGAAATATGTCCGGTAGTGTCGTACGATTTTTTTCATGCCTGTCAGGTTTTTCCAAAATTCTACCGGATGGTGGTGATACTATATTCTGGAAAAACGGATAAGGAGGCAGGATATGATAGATATTGCAGAAGGACCGGGACGTGACCTGAAAAATATCAGACAGATCGGAACACCGGCAGAGGGGGATCGGATTTACATAGAAAATGCGGCGTATGCCAGGGTGCATGAAGAAACTTATGAGGAGCGGAGAGTGTTTATCTTTATGGGGCATACAGAGTGCGAGCAGGGTGTATATATGACCTTTGTAGAGGCTGCCATTCCGGTAAGGGATATGGAGTTTTCACAGAATCTGCCGAGATGGGGAACACATGCGTGGTCGGATGTATTCCGTGAGATTAAGAGATCTTATGAGAATTCCATTATTGTCGGATGGGCGTTGGATTGTAAAGGATATCCACCACGCCTGACAGCAGAACTGGAAGCTATCCACAGAGAACAGTTCGGAGGTGCACATCAGGTTCTTTTCCTTATGGACAGTATGGAGGGGGAAGAATACTTTTATCTGCATAAAGGCAACCGGCTGCAACCGAAAAACGGGTTTTATATCTATTATGCAAGGGAACTGCATGAGATACGGATCCCGGATGTGACGATTGAACTGCCGAGACGTGGAACCCGGCAGATGCTTCCGGAGATTCTGACGGAGAGCAAAAAAGAGAACGAAAAAGAAGAATGCAGCAGTTCAAAGAGCGAACGCAAACCAACGTCGTATGCGATGGCTGCCGCAATTGCGTTGCTTTTGGTTCTGGCCGGGGTCGGAATCTGGCAGCAGCGAATTCATATTCCGGGCCTGGAGCAGACCGTGGAGACGATAGGGGAAAAAATCCGCCATGTGTCACAACCGGCAGAAGTCCTGGTGGGAACTGAAAAAAATATAGTGGAAGAACAGACGGAGAGCGCAAAGAGTACGGAAACCATCAGTGAACCCATGCAGCTGATACCGATTGAAGAGGTTCCGGCGGGAGCGGTGAAAAAGGCAGAGGAAGCGGCTCCTTCCACACAGCCGGCCGAGGAAAAAGAAAAACCTGTGGCGGTAGAAAAAACACAAAATTATTATGTGGTACAACAGGGGGATACGTTGAGCGGAATCTGTAAACAGGCATACGGATCAATGAAAAAATTAAAAGAGCTTGAAAAGGCGAATGATCTGGAAGATTCGGATGATATCAGGGTTGGGCAGAAATTATTACTTCCGTAACGGGGACTGCAATGCTATAATGATAGAAACGTAAGCGAAAAGGAGAAAAATCGGTGGCTGAAAAAACGGAATTTAAAACCGTAGAGACAAGTCAGGAAGACCTGGAGGAACTGGAAGAAAAAATCAGGAGACACAGGCATAAAATAGCCCGCAGAACGGCACTTGTGATCGTTACTGTTGTAGCAGCAGTGATTTTTGTAGAACTTTGGTCTGCACTTCGCACATATTCAGGATTTGAGGTGCAGGCATCGGCGGAGAGAAAGGACAGTGCGGCAACGGGATATAAGATGTTCCAGGGAAAAATACTGGAATATGATAATGACGGAATTGTGTGTCACGATACAGATGACCGGCTGATCTGGAACCAGTCTTATGAAATGACTGCGCCGGAACTTTCCGTGTGTGAACAGTATCTTGCGGTTTATGATCGTGGAGGGACATTCATTTATGTCATGTCGGAACGCGGACTGGTAAAGAAAATCGAAACGGCAACACCGATTGAACGTGTATGTGTTGCCCGTCAGGGAACGGTGGCTGTGCTGATGAAGGAGGATGATGTCTCGTATGTACGGCTTTATGATAAAAAGGGACAGGAACTTGCCAGTGGTGAATTTTATCAGGAAAAAGGAAGTTTTCCTGTAGATATTGCGCTGGCTCCGGATGCGCAGAAACTGGCAGTAGATATGCTCGATGTGACAAAGGGCAAAACCTGTTCCACGGTTACCTTCTATAACTTTGGTTCGGTTGGGCAGAATGAAATCGACAACAATGTGGGAACGTACAGTTACAAAAATACGATGATATCGGAACTGGTTTATACCGAATCCGGAAAACTTCTCGCGATCAGCGATGCCGGACTGATCTGGTTTGACGGAGCACAAAAACCTGCGCCGAAAAAACAGATAAAGTTTAAACGGGAGATACAGAGTGTCTTCTATAATAATAAATATGTCGGTATTTCATACAGCGATACCAAAAAAGAAAACAGCTGGCACATAAAAGTCTATGACATGAATGGTAAAACGGTCATGGAGAATGATACAGAGATCGCATACAACAGAATCGAGCTCCTTGATAATAATGAAATATGTGTCCGGGATGATTATAACTGTGAATTGTTTACCATACACAGCATCCGTAAATTCCGTTATACGTTTGACCGGCAGCTTTATAACGTATTGTCGGGATCGGATGGTCAGAATTATACATTGGTATTAAACGGAGAAATAGAAGAGGTACGATTACAATGAACTGGTTATTGATACTGGTTGTATTACTTGTTGCCGGAAATATTGTCTGGGGATTCTTCCGTGGTTTCCTGCGTGTGGTTTATTCAATGGCTGCCTGGATACTGATTCTGGTTTTTGTTACGTTTGCAACGCCGTATGTTGCAGACTGGATGACAGAACACACAGGCCTGGATACCAGAATTGAAAAGAATTGCAAAGAGAAATTGCAAAATGCCGTGGCAGGAGAAGAAAAAAGTACAGAAGAACAAAACACGCAGGAACAGAAAGATCTCAGCGGTCTGGGAATGAAACTGCCGGCAAACGTATGGAACCAGATAGGGGATACACATAAACTTGCGGATGGCTGGATGGAACAAAGCGGACTGTATAATACGATTGCGTCAAAAGCATCATCCCTTGCCATGAAAGCGATTGCATTTGTTATTGTTATGCTGATTACGGTGATCGCCTTTCATCTGATTGCCACTGCGATTGATCTGGTGGCAAAACTGCCCGTAATAGGAGAAGTAAATCATATGCTTGGGGGAATTGCCGGATTGATCAAAGGGCTGTTGCTGGTATGGCTGGTATTTGCGTTTGCAGCAATGGGGGCAGCGACAGAAGCCGGGAGTGTTGTGATTGATGCGGTATATCAGTCGGAAATTCTGCAATGGCTATATGAAAATAATTTAATACTGACGATTCTGCTTTCGTTTTTATGATTGAATTGTGGTTTGTAAGCACCCAGGAAACAATATCTTGTGGTGCTTATATTTTTGCAAATAAAATGTAAAGTTTTTGTTGACTTTAGGTTGTCTGCGTGATATTATATCTAAGCTGACTCGTGACGAGGACACTGATACAGGCACTGGCAGGAAGCTGAGTGATGGTTGGTGGTCATGATGATGAAAAAAGTTGTTGACAAACAATGACAAACATGATAAGATATCAGAGTTGTCGCGTTTGAGAGACAACAAAGAAAAATAAAAAAGTTGTTGACAACGACTTGAAGATATGATAAAATATACAAGCTGTTGGAAATAACAACAACGAACATTGATAACTGAACAGTGAAAAACCTTGAAAGATTTTGAGAATAATTCAAGAACGCTTCTATAAAGAAGCAACCTTAAAACAGTAAATCAGGACATTGTTTCTGATTAAAAGCCAGATTTAATTCTGGCAGGACAAAACTTTTTAACATGAGAGTTTGATCCTGGCTCAGGATGAACGCTGGCGGCGTGCTTAACACATGCA
>ENA-OPWR01000022-OPWR01000022.1-human-gut-metagenome-genome-assembly--contig:-NODE-22-length-161771-cov-4.518526_pt1 | contig 161771 bp, 156 predicted proteins | sample MGYA00241507_ERZ502006 | MGnify/ENA primary metagenome ERZ502006 (study PRJEB25962, sample SAMEA2043041) | human gut metagenome | biome: human gut; feature: human-associated habitat; material: faeces...
GAGTTATTCCAATAATATGTATTTATTGTTGTTAAACTTCCTTTATAATATGATGCATTTGGTGTTCCTGTACTCGCATAATCTCCATCTGTTCCTAGTAATGCACTTGTTGCATAATCATATTTAATTAATTTTACTTGATTTCCAAATACTCCGATTATTCTATATAGGTTATCTGTTGGACATGTACTCTCATTACTTCCAAAACATACATAATTATTTGGATTTGCGCCAGAATATCTATATGAGCTATCTCCTGCTCCATTTGTTAGTTTTGCATCATGATGATATATTTTTGTTATAGATGCTGAACTTTTTCCTGCTAATGTTGTTATACATGTTGCCAAGTTTTCTCCATTTGTACACACATCACTTACTACTTGAGGTATTACTTCCTTTTGTATCATAACCTTTGCACTCATGCTTTTACCTGCATTTGCACTTTGATTTTTATCATAGTTTACAAATGTTACTTTAATATTCCATCTTTCTTCTTTACTTGATGTTGTTGTTATTTCTCTATTATTAAATAGTGTTATAAGTCCATTTTTATTAGTTATATCATAACCAGAAACTTGATCACCATTTGCTCCGGTTACTATAACATGATTAAGTGTACTTATATCAGTTACTTCATTACCACTACTATCTGTTACTGTCATTATTATTTCTGGTGTACTTTCATTTATTGAATATGTAAATGTATTATTTTCTATATTCAAATACAAATAATAATGTTCTGTTGCAGTATTTGTCTTATTATTTGCTGTAAGGGTTGCACTTGCATATGTACTTCCTGTTTGATTTCCTTTTCCACTTGCAAAATTATCTTGATTTATACTAAAAGATATTGCACTTCCACTTGAAAATGTGAATGTATCTACAGTATTTGCATTAACTTTGATATCTGCTGCTGCTGGATTTCCTACTTGAGCTTGAAAATATGCATATGTTGCAGTTATAACTGTTAAAGCAAGTGCTACAACAGCCCCTATACTTATTATTTTTGTCTTTTTATTTTCCATATTTAAACTACTCCTTTATCATAAATAAATGATAACAAATAATTTGATTTTTGTAAATAGAATATAAGTTTTTTTACAAATTAAATAATAAAATTAATAAGAATTATTTATTATTTTTAAAGTTTTGATACCAATCATTTAATTTATCTTTAGTAGATGAAAATAATTTAGAACCAGCACTACCCACAAGATTTAAAGCATTCTTACTATATTTAACTAATTCATCTTTAGCATCAATAATTGAATTATAATTTTCATCCCCTAGTTTTTCTTTAGCAAAATTATTTAAACTACTAGCACCATTTTTAATTACTTCACTTGCTTTATTATAAGCATTACTTGTAGTACTCGATATCTTATCTTTATAACCAGGTGATACTTCTTCAAGTTTTACATCTATTTTATTTGCAAGTTCTAATACTTTTTGTTTACCAGCATCAGTTAGTTCATTAAATGTAACACCTTTTATAGTACCATCATAGAATAAAAAATCTACGATTGATATAAATGTCGCTTTAGCTTTATCACTAAAATTAGATGAACTACTTTCTGTATTAATACTATTTAAAGTATTATCCATTTCATTTATTATAGTATTATCTTTATTACTTAAACTAGGTTTTGTTACTTCATTTTTTATAGTTTCATTATTTTTTTTAGGAACTTCTTCATATCTTTCTTTCCCTTTAGTTTCTTCTTTTATTTCATTTACATTTTCATTTTCCAAATCATTTTTAGGCACATTATTTTCATTAGATATATTATCTTTAAAAATAACATCTCTATTAGAATAAACTAAACCTATTAACACACCCATAGCTAAAAAGACAATTCCCACTATAACACTTATAATTATATATTTTTTATTATTCATAATATTACTTCCTTTTCAATTAATATTTTACCAAATTTTATTAAAAAAGTCCACATTTTAAAAGACACCTAAATGGTGTCTATCTTTGGATCATCATAAAATTAAATATGAATAAAAATACTGTACCTATTTGAATTGGTAATTTATATCTTGTACACTCATTAATAGCTACAAGTTTATCAGCAGTTGTAACAATCCACGTTTCTTTATATTTAGGTACCCTAAGTGTAGCAGGAAACATATGATTATAAATAATATCAGCTTGCATATCATTTACATTAAATACTCTTTTAGCATTATTAACCGCAGTAGTAGGATGCCCTCTAAAACTAGAATCTTCACCAGTCTTATAAAAATCATGAAGTAAAGCAGCTCTTGTAACTTCTTCTATTTTTTCTATTTTAAATAATTTACACATATTAAACGTTAATCTAGCAACATTTAAAGAATGATCAAGTCTAGAAATACCATGATGATATTCATATCTTAAACCTATAATTTCTTCATTTTTTAATATATCACTAATTATGTCATTAAATTCCACTTGTTTTTTTATTTTCATTTTACATCACTTATACATTATATCACGTTTTAAGCAAAATGTTTCATTAAATAGTCTATTTTACATCTTTTTCTTCAAGTAATTTTAATATTTTCTTTTGACTTATTTGAATATCTTTTATTTGATCATGAAGAACTTCTAAAATAAGTTCACTTTTTAAATCTGTTTTATAATCATTTAAACTTCTTAAACTATCTTTTTTAGCTGCTCTATTTTGACTCATCATAATAACTGGTGCTTGAAGTGCTGCGATACAAGAAAGAATTAAATTAAGTAATATAAATGGATATTCATCGAACCTTACAATTAAAATAGTATTTATTATCATCCATAAAATTAGAAAGACACAAAAACCAATAATAAAGCCCCATGAACCTGCAATTTGTGTAACTTTATCTGCTAGTTTATCCCCAAAAGTTCTTCTTTCATCTTCTTCTTTATCTGAATCAATAGCAGTTGGATTATCTAAAAGCATTTCAATAAGTTCATCTTCATCAGTTACTTCAAAATCCTTATTAATTAATATTTTTACTAATTGTTCTTTTCTTTTATTTGTTTCCATCTTTAAACTCCCATCTATAATGACCTATTATTTTATCTCTAAACAAGCCATCATCTTCATAATTATAAAATGCATGTTGATGCATTATATAATTCTCACCCTTACTATTTACTTTATCACTAACAATAGCAATATGATTCTTATATACAACTATATCACCAGGATTAAAATCTTTATCTAAACTTAGTGACTTTACATTTCTATCTAAATATACCTTTATATTTCTAACTCTTCTAAAGTCTATATTAGTATCGCCCACATCACTATCATAAGCCTCTTTATTTTTCTTTATATCTTCATCTATTAAAGTTTTAAAATCATAACCAGCATTATTTAAAGCATACCATATTAAATCGGTACACACTCTATATTCATCTGTAGGATATCCTCCATCATAATATTTACTTTTATACTTTGGTTCACTTTTAATAAACTTTTTAGCCCCTTCCAATATATCACTATAATCATCTATGCCATCATTATCTTTATCAATATCACTTTTAATTATTTCTATAGTGCTACTTTTTTTAAATATTTTATCATATAAACCTGTTTTATAAAAAGAAATAACAGTTAATATTAAAATAAGAAAAAGCACTAAATAGTTTCCAAATCTTAAAAATAATCTCATTATGCTATCACCGTAACTATTATAACACAACTAATTTTATTACAAAAGAAAAAACTTCTAAAAAGAAGTTTTAGAAACTTTATTATTTTGGCCACAAAGCATTATTTGCACTTTGATCTGTTCCACAAGCCCAAGTAGTACCAGTAGTAAAATCTTCAACATCACTTGCAGTAATATCTTTATTATTACCACTTTCAACCCCTTTACCATTTACCATTAAAGTTCCATTAGTCATAGAAATTACATATAAATATACATTACTATTACCTGGTTGTTTTTTAATTAAAACCCTTCCAGAATATTTAGTAGCATCAGCATCAAAATCACCATTTGAAATTAAATCTCCAACTGTTATACAAACTACATTTTCACCTACTGGATAAGTTGGTTTATTAGCACTAGGATTTAAAGCATTATTCATTAAAGCCGTTGATGCTGCTTGAATTGCTGTATTAGCTTCAATAGCAAAAACTTGCTTTCTGGCATCATTCATTCGAGGAATAACTGCCATCGCTCCCATTAATAATACAATAGCAAGAACAACAATAACTGCTAATAATTCAATTAAAGTAAAACCACGTTCATTTTTGATATTTTCCATTTATTGAACTCCTCTCTACTATTAAATCATACTATAAATTATCTAATTAGTCAATAATACTTTAACATATTTCTATTAAAATTATGGTCAAGAAATTTATTTTAATACATTTAATACAGAACTAACAAGTTCCATATTATCCATAATACTTTCAAGCTTATCTGAAGTACGTTCTTTATATTTTACTTTCATATCAGAAACAAATTTTTTATAGTCAACTACTCCTCGATTCAAGCCTTTAAAATAGTAAGAATTTTGTTTAAGAAGTTCAAACATTTTAGGATTTTCTCTAAATGACATTTGTAAAAACTTTTCCATCTAATCCTCGAAAAATTTATTAAGGGGTCTGGGTGAAACAGGACCTTTAGCTAGATTTGGGGCAGGATTACTTACACCATTTTTCTTAGTTAAGTCAGTTACAAAATCTATAGCTTTCTGAGCAGTATTTATATGGCTTTTAATTGAATCAACATCAACATTTTTAACCATATTAGTTATTTTAGAAATACTATTTTCAACTTCATTTCTATCATCTAATATATATTTGTTCCATACATTCTCATCAGTTCCATATAAATCGTATAACTCATAAAATTTTTGCCATGTCATTTCCCCATTTTGAACGAATTTTATAAGTTCTGGTTTAGTTCTAACAAAATTTTTAAATTCTTCTTGTTTCAAATTAATCACCTATATAACCATATGAAAAAAGCTCTATTTTATTCTACACAGAAGATTATTTTTAGATACATCTATATCTACGTTATATATCTCTTTATATGACTTTAATAATAAACTTAATAAATTATTACTTTGATCTAAAATATAATTTATTTCTATTAAAGAAAGACAAAACATATTAGCAATCTCATTAATTGTATAAATTTTATTATTTACTATCCCATTTAAAAGTCGCTCTATTATTATTATGTGCTTAGGAATTAAACTAATTGCTTCATCTAAATAATCATAAAAATACTTTTTATCACGTGCTATATTTTTAAATTTGATATACATATCATCCATATCAATATGTATTAACTCAGTCTTAACATAATATTTTTGTCTAAACCACATTAATATTATTTCTAAATCTATTAGTTCATCATTAGATAAAACATTTATATTACATGTATTATTTAATTCATTTCCAAATGCTTTTAAAAGTAATTTATAGGCTTTACCTTTTTTATTTAATTTATTTATAATACCATCTAGCTTCCCTCTAGGACAATTAACTAAATCACATAAAGTTTTATTACGCCATACTTCTTTATAATAATCTAGATATTTTTCATATTCTTCACTTATCTCTTTAATTATATTTATAAGATCTGATATATCTTCACTAAAGTATAAATTTTCTTTAAATTTTTCTTTTAAATCAAGACCAAAATACTTAACTAATAGTTTTCTTTTATTACTATTTACATCTAATTTTTTTAGATATTTTTTTAAATATATATTACGTATATTAGTTATTTCACTTAAAGTTAAATTTTTAAAATAGCAATTTAAAATTTTTTTATTCTCTTCATATTTAGCAACAAACTTATAAAATAATAATCTTTCTTCATAACTAGCATTTGCAAAAGATGCCTTTAAAGATAAATCTGGCCCAAATATATTTACAAATAGCTTATTTGTTCTATCTTTTATTAAAGTAAATTCTTCTTCATTAAGTTTTAAAATATCTTTTAAATATTTACCTTCATATAACAACCTTTTTTGTTCTTCATTCATTTTTATAAATAAATTATCATTTAATTGATTTTTTTCCTTCATTTTATAAACCCCACTTCTATTTGATGTATTTTCTCTCTACTTAACAAAATTTTCCTAAGCATAACATACATATCACCGATTTGCTTTAAAATATTTTAACATCTTTTTAGAAAAAAACAAGAAAAAAAGACTATAATAGTCAATTTTTAATTGATTTTTTAAATCTATCCCAAACTTTATCAGTTGAATAATTTAAAATACCATTTTTATATACTTTTAAGCCTTTTTTAAGAAGGATATAGATAAATAATATCATTACTATAATTGATATAATAATATCAAGTAAACTAACTTCACCAATTATATAAAGTGTTGGTGATAAGAATGCAGATAAGAATGGAACATAAGATAAAACATGTATTAAAGTTGAACCATTAAATAATGATGCAGATATAGATAAATAATAACCTACGACTGAAATAAGCATAACTGGTGTTTGAAGTTGATTAAAGTCTTCAATATTAACTGTCATAGATGCTAAGATTCCAGATAATATTGCATATGCTAAAAATGATAAAAGCATAAGAATTAAAGCAGTTGGAACCAAAACAAGCAATTTATCTTTTAATATTGATAAATCTAGATTACCAACAAGACTACTAATTAAACCTAAAGCTGAAGTACCAGTTACATACTTATTAATTAATAAACCTATAAGAGCAAAAACAATTAATAAAGCCCCTTGAGTAATAACAAATATATTACTTGCTAAAACTTTAGAAAACAAATGCATTTTAGGACTTACATTAGAAATAATTATTTCCATACTTCTCGTTGTTTTTTCTTCACAAATTTCTCCACCAACCATTTGGACTAAAAACACAACAAGCATAAAAAACGGAAGAATTAAAGTTGGAAAGACACTGTTCATAACAATATTCATATTTTCAGAAGCACTACCTTGATCACTAAGAATTGTTCTTTCTACTGTAGCTGGACTAGAAATATTAGCAAGAATTTCTGGACTAATATTTGATTTAATCATACCTAGTGTACTTTTAGAACTATTTAAACTACTAATTATTATTTGATATAATCCATTATCAATAGTTTCATTACTAATTATTTCACTTTTTAAATATTCTTTATCGTCTTCATTTAGAATCACTATTACTTCATTATCTTTCAAATTTTTAATAAGTTCTTCTTTAGAACTTTCTCCAAGTTTTACTTCAAGTAATTTATCTTCATCTAAAGCTTCAATTGTGCCTTTAAACACATCATAAACTCCAGCATTATCAACTGCATAAATAGTCAAATTTTCAGAAAAATCTCCTCCAAAGAACTTAACTATGGAATTAATATTTATAATTGCTAGTATAACTAAAGCAAGAATTATATTAGTTGCTATAAACCATTTTGAACCAATTTTCTTTTTTAAACTAACCTTTGTTAAATACCAAAACTTCTTATTCATTTTTACCTCCGACATAATGGATAAATATCTCATTTAAACTAGCATCTGCCACTACATACTTTGTTATATTAAAGTTTTTAATAACGTCAAATACTTCTTTTGATACACTAGCATCTTTAATATGTACAACATACTCATTTGCTTTTTCTTCGACCTCTTCTACTCCATTTATTTTTTCTAGTTTTTCAACAGGAATATTATCACCTTTTATTTGAATATTCTTTTTAGCATAGTTTTCTTTTATTTCATTTAAATTACCATTTATAACTGCTTTACCATGAACTAAAATAATAAGTTCTTCACAAAAGTCTTCGATATATTCCATTTGATGTGATGAAAATATAATTGAGCATCCATTTTTTTGTAAATCTTTAACTGCATCTTTTAAAAGTCCTACATTTATTGGGTCTAAACCTGTAAATGGTTCATCTAGTATAAGTAATTTAGGATCATTTATAACTGCAGATATAAATTGAATTTTTTGTTGATTTCCTTTAGAAAGTTCTTTTATTTTTTTGAATTTATAATCCTTTATTTCAAATCTATCTAACCAATAATCAAGTTTTTTATCTATTTTCTCTTTATTCATACCTTTCAAAGTACCATAAAATTCAATCATTTCATAAACAGTAAGTTTAGTAAGTAAACTTCTCTCTTCTGTAACAAAACCTATTTTATCAGTTTCTTTGTAATCGATTTTTTTACCATCTAAGGTGATGGTTCCTTTGTCTGGTTCCAAAAGTCCCATTATCATTCTAAATGTTGTAGTTTTACCTGCCCCATTTTCACCAAGAAGTCCAAAAATTTTACCATCTTTAACTGTAAAAGACAAATCATCTACAGCAACTAGACTTCCATATGTTTTTCTAACATTTTCTAACTTTAACATATTAACCTCATTTCTTAACAAGATTATATAACAAATTAAAATGAAAATAAAGATATAATTTAGCTTTAGCTTCTTAAAAGCCACACATTCGCATGTCGATTTATGACATGTTTTGTCATCGCTATTTACAAACAAAAAATTACATGTATAATAGCATACTGTTACCCGAAAAGTGGTAGTGCCTACCTTCATTTTGGTTGAACTCTGTTCCAGGTTATTTTTAATCAGGGGGAGAAAGGGCTAAGGTGATGTGTTATGAACGAAGAAAATAAAAATGAAACACTTCTAGTAATTATACTCTTATTAATAGTTGTAATACTTAAACTTATATGAGCAAAGACACTACTTTAGGTGTAGTGTCTCAAAAAATGTAGGCGCTACCCGCTTTCTCGGGTAACCTTACATTTACATTATATCCAAATTTTATATAAATATCAATACTTTTTTAGTAACTTCAAAAAAAAGAGGTTTCCCTCTTTTTAATAGAATGCTCCGCCCCAGATTATAGCAAGTAGTATAAATAGTATTAAAACTATAAATGCATAACTAGCTGTAAAGTTATTTCCTGAAGTAGAATCGCAATCTTTTTTACAGCAACTCATAATTAACCTCCCTTTATATATTTAAAACTTTAGATAAAAGCCCCTACTATGATGATTAAAAGAATAAATAGTACTAAAATTATAGCAGCACCAAGGCCATTTCCGCAATGATTCATAAAACTTTCCTCCTTTATTTTGTCTTTTCACTAGTATTCTATGGTAGATTTTTCATTGTGTGAGGGCAAAAAAAGCTTAAAAACGTTGTAAAATGCAAAAATAATTGTTATAATACCTTTATAAGGAGAGATAATATGAAGAAAAAATTAGTTGCATTATGTGCAATCATGCTACTTGCAAGTGGCTGTGGTAAAGTGCCAAAATTAGAAAATGGAAAGGAAGCTATTGTTAGTTTTAAAAATGGTGAAAAGATAAGTGTTGATGATTTTTATACTAAATTAAAAGATGGTATGGGTCTTAATACTTTAATCACTATGATAGATACATATATTCTTGAAGAAGAATTTAAAGATTATGTTGATACTGCTAAAAGTAATGCTGAAGCAACAATCAATGCTTTAATTACACAATATGATGGTAAAGATAAATTACTTGCTGCTATTCAAAGTCAAACAAATTATCAAACAATCGAAGCATTCCAAGATTATTACTATTTATCATACATGCAAAGTCATGCTATCGAAGAATATGCTAAAACTAAAATAACTGACAAAGAAATAGAAGATTATTACAAAAACAAATCTATCGGAGATATGGAAGTAAGTCATATTCTTATAACATCTGATGTTAAAGATGGTGCAAAAGATGATGAAAAGAAAGCTGCTGAAGAAGCTGCTAAAAAAACTGTAAATGAAATAATTGAAAAATTAAATACAGCTAAGAAAAATAAAGAAGACATCACTGAAACATTTACTAAACTTGCTAAAGAATATTCTAAAGATGATGACACTAAGGATAAAGGTGGTGCTTTAGGTAAAATCAATTATGGCACACTAAGTTCAAGCTATGATGAATTAATCGATGCTGCTACAAAATTAAAAGATGGTGAATATAGTACATCAGTTATTACAACAGAACTTGGATATCATGTAATACTTAAAACAAAAAGTTATGAAAAAGACACTTTAGAAAATCTAAAAGAAAGTATTCTTAAAACACTTGCAGACAAATATATCAAAGATAATTCTTCATCAGTTGGACTTAATGCTTTACAACATTATAGAAAAGAATATGGCATGGAAATCCAAGATGACGAAATTAAGAAACAATATTCTAATTACATACAAAATGCACTAGCATCTATTGCAAGTTCAACTACAAAATAAAAAGCACAAAACGTGCTTTTTATTTTGCCTAATAATTAGCAAAGACAATCTACATATGTATCAGATAAACATCTTATGCAGCATAGACAATCGCAATCCATTGTAAAGAAAACATTTGTAGCAACATATGGATAAACACTAGTTTCATCAGTATTATCTGCTAAAACACGGAATGTACAGCAGTTGCCTTCTATTTTTTCTACTCTGAAAACATTTGAACAAGTAGTAGTACTTCCTGTACATGTAGCTGTAGAGTCTTTAGTTGTTGGCATACTCCATGGAGTACCATTACCACCACAAGTATAAAGCATTACAGGTCTAGTGTTACATACGAGGCAATTGCTTCCTCCACCAAGTACTGGTCTATCGCAAGTTTGTAAACAATTATCTGGACATGCATTTTCTTGAAGAACTAAAATGACACATAGTATTTCATTAATGCAGTTGCCTTCTGATGATTTACTTTCTCTATTCATAAACTTTCACCCTTTCATCTAATTCACTAATAATTTATGAAAATAATCAAAATAAGTGTATGCTTTTTACTTTTACTTTTTTATAAAATATGATAAAATGATAATGGTGATAAAAAATGAAAACATATATTGAGTATATTGTAATAGCAATTATTCTAATAATTATTTCAATGGTTATTGTAAAACTTTCAAAAAGAGATTTCAAAGTAGAAGCTAACAAACTCATTACTTATTTAGGTGGTAAAGATAACATTATTAATGCTGAATGTAATATGTCAAGGCTTAAAGTTATCCTTAAAGATGTTAGTTTAGCCAATAAAGAAGGCATTCAAAAACTTGGTGCCAAAGGTATTGTTGAAATAGATAACCAATTAAAGATTATATTTGATAAAAATGCTAAACAATTAAAAAAGTATATCGAAGAAATTCTCTAAGATATACTTTTTTCTATATTTTTTCTATATCTAAAATATCTGTTATTTTAATAAGTTTATTATCTATAGTAAGCAAGTTTATATTAGTTTTACCTACGATTTCTTCTTCTTTTACACCATCAGACATAGTAATTCTTACTTTACTTTTATATACATGATTAAGTGACCCAAATATTTCATTAATTTTTTTATTTATATCCTTTGGATTATACGACTTTACTTCTCTATCACTTCGATATATATCTTGATAGTTATTAAGTTTCTTATTAATTGGACTTGCAAATACATTAGGTAATTTGTTCATGTTAACACCTCTACAATATTTTATGATAAATATCCTAAAAATACACATACTAAAATTATGAAAAAAGTATTAAATAGCAAATTTTTATTTTTTATTCCTTTACTAATAATAATGATTATTAGTTTTTTAGATATGTATAATGCTAAATATTTAAGTACTCTTTATAGTAACAATTTAACAAAGCAAATAATTTGGTATACTTTAGGTATAATAATTCTTCTACTTTTTAGAAAAATAAATACTAGTTTTATATTTAAGTATGCTAAATATTTTTATATTTTATCTATTTTACTTCTTATATATGTTTTAATATTTGGTAAAGTTATAAATGGTGCTAGAGCATGGATTACTATAAAGGGATTATCATTTCAACCTAGTGAACTTGCTAAATTATCACTTGCTTTAATGCTTAGTAATACTTTAAATAGTTTTGTAAATACTGGCATAAAAAGTGAAATTTTATTTATATTAAAAATATTTATTTTGACTATAATTCCTTCGATACTTGTATTTTTAGAGCCTGATACAGGTGCTATTATTTTCTTTTTAGTTATGGCTTTTACTACAGTAGTACTTAGTAATATCCATAAATTTTGGTATATATTAGCCATATTACTAATAACTTTATCTATTGGTACATTTATTTTTCTTTACCTCTTTAATAAAGATTTACTTATTAATTTAATTGGTACTAGTTTCTTTTATAGAGTTGAAAGACTTATTACATTTAAAACTATGTCAAGCTATCAACTCGAAAATGCTTTAGTTGGTATAGGTTCATCAAGTAGCTTATCACTTACTTTAAATGGCACACGCATCTATATTCCTGAAGCACCAACAGACTTTGTTTTCGCTTTTTCTATTACAAACTTTGGCTATATTACAGGTTTTATTATTCTCCTTTGTTATTTAATCATAGATATTTATTTAATAAACAAATTTATTTCTATGAAAAAAAGTACTTTAAAGTACTTTCTAGCTAGCTTTATAAGTATTTTTATTCTTAATCAAATAATAAACATAGGTATGAACTTAGGACTTTTACCAATTATAGGTATACCTCTTCCCTTTTTAAGTTATGGAGGTTCAACACTCATTATTTATTTTATCTTCTTAGGTATCATTTTTAACTCAAAAGAAAAACCATACTAAGTATGGCTAATAATAATATGTCCTAGGTATAGGTTGATAATAACTATAGGAACTATTATAGTATGGCATACCAGGATTTGGATAATAACCTCCATTACTTGGTGCTACATTATAAATTGGCCTTGGTCTAGTAAACCCAACAGCAGCCCCTCCAGCTAAACCTCCGAGCAAAAACGGAACTACAAAACCTCTATTTTGATTTTGATAATAATTTGGATACATATAAGACTCCTTTCTTTAGTATATTATGTAAAGAAAGTATGTTTACTAATTACAATTACCCAAATAAATTTTTCCATCTTTTCTAATTAAATCTAAATTTGTTTTTTGATTTAATTTAGCAATTGCCTCATCTACGAGTTCCATATATTCATTATCCTCAATAAGATTAATGTCCTCAACTTTAATAACATTCATTTCTTCATTATCTAAAATTAAAAACTCATATACTAATTCTAATGATATTTTTTCAACTACTTGTTTTTTAGCTAAATCTTTACTTAATTTCATATATTCTTTCACATCAATCAACTCTTTCCTTTCTAATTATACCAAACAATTTCGTATTTGTCTGTAATTTTCTGTATATTTAATAAAATAATGGGAAAATTAATCTGGTGAGCGGAATAAATGGAAAACGATAGATTATTCGAGTTAAGAGAATATAACAATCTAACTCAAAAAAATGTTGGGGCAATTCTCGGAGTGCGTCAACAAACATATGCCGAATGGGAGAAAGGTAAAAAGATTATTCCTTTAAAACATTTAATAACCTTAGCTAAATATTATAAGGTTAGTTTAGATTATTTAACAGGTCTTTCTAATCAAAAAGATATATTTTTTAACTATGTTAAACTTAACAAAGAAGAAATTGGTCAAAAAATTATCTATATTAGAAATATCAATAACCTAAAACAACGCGAGTTAGCTAAAGTACTAAATACCTCTCCATCTACCCTTTGTGCCTATGAAAAAGGAAATACTCTGATCCTAACAGCATTCTTATATCAAATTGCTAAAGAATTTAACATTTCTATGGATTGGTTCGTCGGAGCAAGTACAAGAATTAAAAGACTTTAATTCTTTTTTTATGCCCTTTACCAACAACAAAATTTACAAAAGCTTTATTAAAGTTTTCATAATTGTTCCTACCTTCCTATTTATATTTTATCAAAAAAATTATAAAAAAAAAAGACTTATTTTTACATAAGTCCTAAAAAATAATTTTTCTTACCTTTCTTTATAAGTAAAACCTTATCTTCAATAGCATCATTTTTAGTAATATTTTTTTCCAAATCTATTTCTTTTTTACCATTTATACTTATTGCTCCAGCATTTATCATTTCTCTAGCTTCTCTTTTACTAGAAACAACATTATTATTTACAAGTACATCTATTAAAAGTTCACCATTTTTCACATTAAATTTAGGTATATCTTTAATACTATCTATTATTTCATTTGCAGATAATTCCCAAATTCTATCTGAAAATAAACATTCAGAAATATTTAAAGCTTTGTTAAATTCCTCTTCACCATGTAAATCAGTAATTATTTCTTTAGCTAATGCTTTTTGTGCTATTCTTAAATGTGGATTTTCATTTTGTTTAACCATTATTTCATCTATTTCTTCTGGTGTTAAAAATGTAAATACTTTTAAATATTCATAAACTTTAGAATCATCAGTATTAATTAAGTATTGATACAATTCATAACTTGATGTTTTATTTATATCAAGCCATAATGCATTTCCTTCACTTTTACCAAATTTTTTACCAGTTGCATCAAGAATTAAAGGCATTGTAAAAGCATAGGCATCTTTACCAGTCATTTTTCTAATTAACTCTATACCAGCAGTAATATTTCCCCATTGATCAGAACCTTCAACTTGCATAGTACATCCCATTGTATTAAACATATGTAAAAAATCATAGCCTTGAATTAACATATAACTAAATTCAGCATATGTAATACCAGTATCAAGCCTTCTTTGAATAATATCTTTACTAAGCATATAATTAACATTAATATACTTTCCAACATCTCGCAAGAAATCTAAGAAATTATAATCTTTAAACCAGTCATAATTATTTACAAGTTTTGCTTCACCATCAAATACTTTATCAATTTGTTTTCTGATACATTCAATATTGTGATTAAGAGTATCAATACTTATAATTTCTCTTTCTGCAGTTGGTCTAGGGTCTCCAATTCTACCAGTTGCTCCACCACATAAAAGTATTGGATTATGTCCCATTTTCATAAGTCTTTTAGCAGTAATAAGTGAGCTATAATGTCCTAGGTGTAAAGAGTCTGCAGTTGGATCTGTTCCCCAGTAAAAGGTAACTTTTTCATTATTGATTTTATCAGCAATATCATCACCAGCCACATCTTTAACAAGACCTCTCCATTTTAATTCTTCCCAATTTGTCATATTTTTCTTTTCCTCCAAACAAAAAAGATGATACCAAAAGGAGTCTCTTTGAGACGGTACCATCCTTTAATTAACTTAATTATCTTAACGCGATTATACGATTCAGCTCCAGAGTTGTAAGTTCCATCTTCGCTGATTGACCAAATTATAGCATAATCAAAAATTAATTTCAACCCTTTTAAAATAACTTTTCAAAATCATTATTTAAAGGTAATTCCGCATAACAAACTTTTTTTGTAACTGGATGTACAAATTTCAAATAGTATGCTTCTAACATCATTCTTTTATATTTTACTTTACCATATTTTTTATCTCCGATGATTGGGTGGCCAATATTAGCTAGTTGTACTCTGATTTGATTTCTTCTACCAGTTTCAATATTTATATCAAGTAAACTATATTTGTTATTATTTTCTATAACATTAAAGTTTGTAATAGCTAATTTGCCTATTTTTTTGATGTTTGTAACCACTACATCTAAACCTTTTGTTTCATAAAGAAAATCTTTCAAAGTACCATTGTTTTCATTTAGTTTTCCACTTACAACAGCATAATATTTTCTTTCAACATTTTGCCAATTTCTTTGTAAATCATACTTAACCTTTTCATTTTTAGCAAATAAAACTAATCCACTAGTATCTTTATCAAGTCTATGTACTATAAATATTTTATTCTTAGGATTTTGTTTTTTAACATATGTCTTTACTTCATCATACAAATTATTATCATAATGATTATCTCTAGATATAGTAAACTCTCCAGCTGATTTATTAACAATTATTAAATATTTATCTTCATATATAATTTTCAATTTCTTCATATAGAGCTCCTTTTAGCCACATTTCAAAAATAATTATATTAATTTTTGTAAAACTTGTCAAGCTCTTCATACAATTAAATAAGATAGAGATTTCTCTCTATCTTTATAGCTATACTAATTTTTTAATCTCAGAAGTTGATAAATTAGTAACTTCACTAATTAGATTAATATCGCAATTTTTCTTTAGCATATTCTTGGCGGTTTCAATTATTCCAAGATTTTTGCCTTCAATTAATCCAAGGTTTTTACCTTCTTTAATTCCAGCTTCCCTGCCACGTAATTCTGCTGACTCTTCTTTTAATTTATCTCTATCAAACAAACTTCTGATTTCTGGATCACTTACAAAATCTCTTACCATTTCTACTGTGCTCATTAAATTCTTATCTCCCTTCGATAATTCTTCTGCTTCTTCATAACTTTTTACATTCACAAATTTTAGCCACCTTATGCATCTTGATTCACCTTTAGAATACTCTTCTTTTTCCAAAATGTCAAGTCTAAGCAACAACATTTCTAATCCATCTTCAATTAGCTTTTTATGATTTTTTAAATTAGTTAATTCACACTTATTTAATAAACTATTATTTTCCTCATTAAAATTACCTCTCATAATATTTAAACTTGTTACTTTCTTGGCATTTTCATATGGTTCTTTTTTCTTAAGCTGATGTGAATATAGCATTGATGCATATGTTAGACTTTTTTTACATTCTGGCATTCCAAAATTATTATACATCTCAATATTAATAATTTCTCTATTTGATAAAACTACACATATATCAAGATAGCAATCTATCACATTCGGAGTGCGCATCATGTCGAAATTTGCATGAGCCTTAAATTTCTTTATTTTTTTGCATTTTTTAGAAAAATAGTACTTTTATGGCATCCCAAGCCCCACTAAAACCTTCTGTAAGTATTTTAGTTACAGCTTCACTAAACTTTTCACCACTTTCTGTAAATTTATTACTATAATCAACATGTTTATTATTTACATAAGTTGTAACATCAACATTTTTGCCATTTATAACATCTTCTTCAAATTCTTTTATAGCTTTATCTGTTAAAGCGACCTTATTACTTAAAGTACTTTCATAAAACCCACTTATACTAGAAATATATAATCCCATAAATATAATGAAAGATATAATCAAAAACCTTTTAAACCAATTATTTTTCTTTTTCATTTTCTTTTAAATACTCATAAATAACTTTAGCTATTATTTTTAAAGTATTATTAACCTCCTCGATATAATTATATTGACCACCTACTTCAATAAGTATTGTATTTTTATTAAAATCTTGATTATATATACCATTTACACCAGGTCCTTTTTTCTCTAAAACTCCTCTAGTAAGTGATGGACTTATACTCCTTAAACGTTCATTTAAGTTCTTAGCTAAGTCTAAATTTGGCTCGTATGTATCATGTTCTAGGCCTACAACAAACATAACTTTAGCATATTTTTTACCATCAATTTCAGTTACAGTTCTATCATACGAAGCAGCATCACGATGTAAATCTATAAAAAAGTCAAGAGTTGGATTATTCTTATAAGCATTTTCCAAAAGCAATCTACTTGCCTTATAACTATATCCATATTTCCATCCATTAGTGTTTAACACATCCACAATACTATTTTCTTCCACAACAGTTCCTATTCCTAAATCATTTAAGTATTCACTTAAAATATGACTAGCAATATAAACAGTATTATTTATATTAAAACTTTCTAAAAAAGTACTATTATACCCTTCTGTCTGGTGCGTATTAAATATATAAACTGTTGGTTTATCATTAGTTTTGATATCAGTATTATCTTTTATAACCGGAGTAACGATATCAACATTTGTACCAGTATTTACTTTTTCAATCCCAAATGAATACTTAAGCAAAAACTCTGTAGATGATAATCTTTTTAAATCACTTAAGTTATAACTAGAAAAAGAATCTTTTACAAGATAATCAATATAAGTTGTATTATTCATTTTTAAATCTATTTTATCATATAAAAACTTAAATGTGGCAAGAAAAGATGTCACAATAAATGCTATAACTATAATAAGTTTTATAACTTGCCCTTTTAAACCATTTCTTAGTTTTAACCTTCTCATATAATCACCATATTCATTATACACAACAAAATGCATATAATTTGTCGAAAGGACTACTTTAAATTAAATTAATTTTAGTTTATAATATTTGTAGGTGATTATTTTGAGTAATTTAATAAATTATGTAAAGGAAAATAAAGATAAAACTTTTAAAGAATATCCATTTAATGAAATAGATGCTGCGATTTATACAGCCCTATCTTATATAGATTTTTCTGGTATTATAACTGATAAAATAACAATTAAAGAAGCATATGATAAAACTCAAGATAGATTTTTACTTAAAAGTAAAGATAAATTTAAAGAACAAAATAGAGCTTTATTCAAAGAAATGGCTAATTCAGTAAGATTTAAAGATAATGTAATTACTAGTTACAAAAAACTTGTAAATAATAACACTCAGTTTGGTGCTATAACTATTGTTGTACCAAAACATTTTAAATTCATTGCTTTTGAAGGCACTGAAGATGAACTTGTGGGCTGGGAAGAAAATTTTAAAATGGCATATATGTATCCAATTCCAGCACATGAAGAAGCAATTACCTATTTAAAAGAAAATATTAAACCTACAGATTTTGTTGTTTATATCGGAGGACACTCAAAAGGTGGTAATCTTGCTATGGCAGCTGCAATGGAAGCAAATTTATTTAAAAGATATCAAATAGATTATGTATTTAATTTTGATGGACCTGGATTTTCTAAAGATTTAGTAGACTTCAAAAAGTTAAAAAAATTAGAAAAGAAGCTTTTAAACTATTATCCATGTGAAAGTGTTGTTGGTATGATTTTTGAGTCTTTAGGTAAAACAAAAATCATTAAAAGTGAAGCTGTTAAAGTATATCAACATGATATTCATTCATGGCTTATCAAGAATAATAAATTTATAGAGGGAGAATTATCACTATCATCCAAAAAAGTACACCAAAAAATAGATGTTTTAACTAAAAAATATAGTAAAGATGAAGTGAAGAAATTTGTAAATACTTTTTTCTTCATTCTATATGGAGCTGGCTATATTTATAAAAGTGATTTAAAGAAACTAAGTTTAGAAAAAATGAAAAACTTACTTAGTGAAACAAGAAGTTTAAATGAAGATGAAAGAAAATTATTATTTAATGTATTTAAAACCATGGTAGAAAACACAAAAGAAGTTAATAAATAGTACTTTTTTTACAAATAGACTTGATAAACTACCAAATATTTGTTAAAATTATTAAAGAACAAAGGGAAGGAGCAAAGAAAAATGCCAAATATTAAAAGTTCAAAGAAAGCTGTTAAAGTAATTGCTAAAAAAACAGATAATAATCATGAACTAAAGATGCGTGTTCAAAACCTTATTAAAAACTGCGAAAAAGCTATTGCTGCAACTAACAAAGAAGAAGCAGACAAATTATTAAAAGATATTCAAAAATATACAGATAAAGCAGTTAGCAAAGGGTTAATTAAGAAAAATACTGCTGATAGAGAAAAATCTAGATTGACACAAAAAATAAAAAATATGAAGTAACAATTGTTTACTTTATTTTTTTTTGATATGATATATATAAGGAGATACACAAATGAAGAAAATAATTACACCACTTATATCAATAATAGCTATAACTTTAACAATTGTCTTTTTAGACCCAATCACAGATAAACTGAGTAGCTTAATAAGTAAAATGCCTGAAGTAATTGTTAAATCATCTAATGACTATAGTAAAAATACAAGTTATTTATATGTACAACATACTGATGATTTTACTCCCTACTCTTATCAAGATATGTTAAATATTTTTTATACAGCAATTGACTCTGGTTGGGATGATTTTACATTTTATTGTCCAAAAGAATACGCAAAATGTTTAAAAGATGCAACAACAATAAGTGGTGATGAACTTATACTTACTCATTTAAATAATTATGTTCATCCATTTAATAGCTTTACTAATATAAAAACAAGTATTTCTGACTCTGGTGAAATCAATTTAAAAATATTTTATTTATATACAAAAGACAATATAATTAAGATTGATAACAAAGTTAATGAACTTTTAAAAGAACTAATTAAAGATAATATGAATGATACAGAAAAGATTAAAACAATACATGACTATATTATAAATAATACTAAATATGATGTTGAAAGAAATTTAACTTCAGAAAGTAAATATTCTTCTTATGATGCTTATGGGCCTTTATTTGAAGGCTATGCAACATGTAATGGATATACTGATTTAATGGCTATATTCTTAACAAAAATGGGATTTGATAATTATAAGATAGCTACTACACCAGATGAAATAAGTTATTCTGCAACAGGTCATATATGGAATGCAGTTAAAGTAGATAATAAATGGTTACATTTAGACTTAACCTGGGATGATCCAGTAAGTAATGATGATAAAGATTATTTATTTCATACGTATTTTTTAAAAACTAATGAGGAAGTTGCCAAAGCTGATGAAGGAGAAACAAAACTAGAAGAACATAACTTTAATAAATTATATTATTTAGAATTTAACTATTAGAAAAGGATAAACCTTATTTAGATTTATCCTTTTTTTCTTCTTTAATAACTTCTTTAAGTGTTGTACCAAATGTAGCAATTCCTTGTAGTTCTGATGGAACTATTATTTTAGTTGCTTTACCATTTGCCATAGTTTCTAATGCTTCGAATGATTTTAATCTTAAAACTGATTCATCTGCACCAGCATCTTTTAATAATTTAATTGATTTAGCTTCAGCTTCCTTTATTTTTAACATAGCTTCAGCCTTACCTTCCGCAATCTTTATTTGACTCATCATTTGAGCTTCAGCTCTTAAAATTGCACTTTCTTTTTCCCCTTCAGCTATTAAAATACTTGATTTCTTTTCTCCTTCAGCTTGAAGAATTTTTTCTCTTCTTTCCCGTTCAGCACGCATTTGCTTTTCCATAGCATCTTGAATATCTCTAGGTGGTAAAATATTTTTTACTTCTACTCTATTTACCTTAATTCCCCATGGGTCAGTTGCTTCATCTAAGATTGCTCTCATTTTAGTATTAATAATATCTCTACTTGTAAGTGTTTGATCAAGTTCAAGTTCTCCGATAATATTTCTAAGGGTTGTTGCTGTTAATGATTCAATAGCACTTACTGGATAATCAACTCCATAAGTATAAAGTTTAGCATCAGTTATTTGAAAATAAACAACTGTATCAATTTGCATTGTAACATTATCTTTAGTAATAACTGGTTGAGGTGCAAAGTCTTTAACTATTTCTTTTAATGTTACTTTATTAGATATAGCATCTATAAATGGTATTTTAAAATGAGGTCCATGTTCCCAAGTTGTATGATATGAACCTAGTCTTTCAATTACATAACATTTTGATTGAGGCACAATCTTAATATTAGGTATTATAATTATCACAATAATAACAAGTATTGCAATTAGTATTTGTGGCATAAATTAATCCTCCTCCTTCTTAACAATTAGCTTAACGCCATCAATTCTTAAAACTTTTACTGTATCACCTTTTAAGCACTTATTCTTTGATATAGCACTCCATCTTTTGCCATCAATCTTAACTTCTCCAACATTATTTTTAGTAATATCCTCAGTTACTATGGCTTCTTCTCCGATAATACGATCCAAGTTAGTTTTTGCATTATCTTTTGATTTTAATTTAGCTACAATTGGTCTAGTTACTAAAAGTAATAATATTCCAAGTATAGCAAATATAGTTGACTCAATAGCAACATCACAAATAAAGAATGAAAGTATCATAACAACTATACCACTTGCAACAAACCAAATAGATACTAAACTAACTGTGGCAATTTCAATTACACTTAAGATAATGACAAGTACAAGCCAAAAAATCCAATCCATATAAACTTCCTTTCACATATATTATACAATAAATTATATTCAAAAAAAAGAAAGAATTATTAAATCTTTCTAATTTATACGAATTGGTGAATTTTGGGTACCATCACCTTTAGAATAAGTTACTGATGACAAAAGATTGAAGGACGGCCGCACAGCAAGCGCAGTACCCGCATAGTCGTTAGTCACGTTGCCGGTGAGAGACACATCGAACACACGAGAGGCATCGCCCGAATGGTCCGCATAACGAGAAATAGTCCATTCATATAGCCCCATATACATCCAATTTGTACTTGTTGCTGTCGTATTATTATATGAACCCATTGTTAAAGTCCATGCACTTGGTTCTGCTGCAAATCCATAATCACTTACATACATTAAGCCTATTTTTGCCGTGTATTCTATTGCATTATCTGTTGTATTTGTCGTTACTGGATTCACTATTTCATTTTGGTATACTACAGATGGCGTTTTTGAATATATATTTGAATATGTATTTCCTCCAACTTTCCACGTTGTTGTTGCTATTTTATTTGCCCATTCTTCTCCTATATTATTAATGAAATTTGTATTTAAGTTTGTTTTATTTAATAAACTTTCACTCCAGGTATTTGTTTGCGTCGTGTTATTCCAGTAATATACACCTATTCTTTCTCCATCTCCATAGGTACCTTTATATGTGCTATTCATTCCCCATTCTTTATATGTTTTTCTATAATCTCCATCAGTTCCTAATTCATCTGTTGTTCCATAATCATATTTAATTAATTTTACATTATTTCCAAATACTCCGATTATTCTATATAGGTTATCTGTTGGACATGTACTTTCGTTACTTCCAAAGCATACAAAGTTATTTACTACATCACTTGCTCCTGCAAATCTGTATGAGTTGTCTCCTGCTCCATTTGTTAGGCTAGTATCATGATGATAGATGTTTGTTTCTGGGCTTATACTTTTTTGGCTTAATGTAGTTACACAACTAGCAAGTGTTTCTCCCCCACTACACACATCTGCTACAGTTGATGGAAATGCTTTTTTTTGTAAATATACATCTATATTCATATTTGCATTTTCATTAATGGATTGATCTGTTGATAGGTTAACAAATGTTAAAGTAAATGTCCATGTATGTGTTGTACCTGTTGTAGATGATGTTGTTGCTATTGGATAATCAGTTTTAATATTAAATAGTCCTGTTTTATCAGTTACATCAAAACCTGATATTCCTCCAGAAGTTGTGTATGTGAGGCCATCTACTGATGTAACATTACTTCCTTTTTCATCTTTAATTGTCAAAAGCACTTCAGGTGTTTTAGCTGTTGTTGAATATGTATAAGTATTATTTTTAATATAAACACCAACATAATATGTTGCATCTGCTTTATTTGTTTTACTTGATGCCACTAACTTAGCTGTTGGATTAGTTGTACTTGTTAAATTGGTACCACCAGTTGTAAAATTATCTGTTGTGGCTGAAAGTGTTAAAGCTTTTCCATTATTAAATATAATTGTATCCCCACTTGCTGTTACTTCACCTTTACTATTTATATCTTCAGATATATCTGGTGCTAAATAAGAAAATGTAAATTTGCCAATAAATAAAGCTATAACTATTAATATTAATATAATTATAATTACTAAAAATATTTTACGTTTATCTATTTTCTTCATAATATATCACCTATTCTTTAATAAGTATAACATTTTTTTAAAATAATATAAAGATTTTTCTTTAATATTTACAAAAAATATGTTATCATAACCACTAAACGAGGGATTATCATGGAATTTAACTGGTATAGAAAAGAACTTAAAGATAAATATAATATACTTCAAAAGCTTAAAAGAACAGTAATTGATAAAGAAGAATTAGAAAAAATCTGTGATACCATGAAAGTAATTGAAATATGTCTATCTAAAGAACGTGTGCCAGGTGAAATAGAAATACTTCTTGAAGAGGATTATTTGGAACTTACTAAAACAAAGTTTATATGGCCTTATATAAAAAATATTGCTAATATAAATAATGATTATATACCAAGTTTTTCTAGTGATGAAACAATACTTTCTAAAAAAGATATATTAGATTTACTTCATGAGTTCTTTAGAAATGGTACTACGAAAGAAATTTATGAACTATTTTGTAAGATATATAGAGAAAATAAAAAGAATATTCATTTTTTAGATAGTCCAGAAGTAAGTTTTACTGGTGAAACAATTTACTTAGAATATTTTAAAAAAACGTATATTCAAGTATTTAAAAGATACTCTTTTGAGGATTTAAATACTTTTGCTCATGAATTTGGTCATGCTATAGAGTTTAATATGAATTTTCAAAATAGTTTATTTCGTGATTTAAATGTTTATGTGGAAATAATAAGTGTTTTCTTTGAACTTATATGTAATGAATATTTTGTAAAAGGAGAATTTACAAGACCTGCGATAATAACTGGTTATTCTACTTTAGATGAACATTTAGAAAATGCTAAAAATTTAAAAAACGAATTTGTGTTATTAAATGCTATAAGTATTACTAAATATGAAAATAGATTACAACTTAGAAGTAATATTGATACTTTAGTAGAAAATTTGAATCAGGATGATATTTCTAATATTATGTTTTTAAGACCTGGCAGGGATTATATTTATGTGTTTGCTTTTCTGGTGGCCACTAACCTATTTATGATTTATAAAATGGATAGAGATAAAGCTTTTTATCTCGTAAATAAAATAATTAATTTAAATGGAGAGTTATCATGTGAAGAATACTTTCATGAACTTGAAAAGCTAGAATTATTAGATGCAAATAAAACCCAAGATTATAAAAATTTCATTCATAATAGAAGTAGAAAATTAAAATAATTTTCTACTTTTTTTTTATTTAAAAAAGCTTGTTTTTAAAACATCAAAATGATAAAATATTTTTATATAGTTTTAAGGGAAGTATAAATAAGTATTGTATAAGGGGGATAATTATGAATTATTATTAGAGGGAAATGAACTAATAAAGAATTGGGTAGATACATTATCAAAAGAATATGGTAAGGCTATAATTATACAAATTTATCTAGATTTCGCCAATTTTATCTTACTTTTCCAATTCTTGCCACAGTGTGGCAAGAATTGAGTTTAGTTGATAAAGTAGTACTAATTAAATTTTTTGATTTGTGGCACACTGTGCCACAAATTGAATTGTGTGCTATAACAGTTCTTTTACCTATACAATTTTTAATAGTTGGCCTAGTGGTCCATCTATTGAACTGGTCGAATATTTACAACAAAAAAAATGATAGATTGAGGGGGATAATTATGAATTATTATGATGAAATTAAAAATTATGTAAAAAAAGTAGAAATAGGAAGAGCTATCAGAGAAGCAAATGCTAATAATGAACTTGTGGACTCATATTGGAATATTGGAAAACTTATAGTTGATGCTCAAGGTGGAAAAGAAAAAAGTAAATATGGGGATAAATTATTGAAAGAATGGTCAGAAAAATTAACTCAAGAATATGGAAAGGGATATGACTATTCAAACATGAGAAGATTTAGGCAATTTTATTTAACTTTTCCAATTGTGGACACGGTGTGTCCACAATTGAGTTGGTCTGTTATAAGAGTACTTTTGCCAATAGTAGACCTAAATAAAAGAAATTATTATATTAACTTGTGTATTGAAAATAAACTTTCAGTTCGTGAATTAAAACAAGAAATGAAAAGTAACTCGTATGAAAGATTAGAACATAAACCTGATAAGATAGATATAGTTGTTCCAACTAAAGTACCTAATATAGCAAATAATTTTAAAAATCCAATATTATTAAAATTAAAAGATAATGAAATAAAAAACGAAAGTGATTTAGAAAAATTAATTTATTCGCAGTTAAGTTATGTGTTCTTACAACTGGGTAATGGGTTTGCTTGGGTAGGAAATCAATATAAAATAAGTGATGGAAATAAGAACTATTTTATAGATATGCTACTTTATAACTACGTATATAATTGTTTTGTAGTTGTAGAAATAAAATGTAGAAAGCTAAAAAAAGAAGATAAGGGGCAAGTTGAGTTTTACATGAATTTAGTTGATAGCTTTGTAAAAGAAGCTAATAACAACCCTACTATAGGTATTATCATAACCAAAAACCAAGATAAATTTATAGCCAACTTTGTAAGAAATGAGAAAATAATGCCACTTACTTATGAATTAGTAAAATAAAGTTTCTGATTGGTGGCACAGTGTGCCACCAATTGAACCATGTGTTATAATCGTTATTTTACCTTGCAATTTTTAATAGTTGGACTAACATTTAAAAAATATTATCAATCAAAAATTAAGATTTAAAAGGAGGAAAATATGAATTATTATGATGAAATTAAAAATTATGTAAAGAAAGTAGAAATAGGAAGATCTATCAGAGAAGCTAATGCTAATTATGAACTGGTGGATTCATATTGGAATATTGGTAAACTTATAGTTGATGCTCAAGGTGGTAAAGAAAAAAGTAAATATGGAGACAAATTATTGAAAGAATGGTCTGAAAAGTTAACTCAAGAATATGGCAAAGGATATGACTATTCAAATTTAAAAAGATTTAGACAATTTTATTTAACTTTTGCAAATTGCGGCGCAGTGCGCCACAAATTAAGTTGGACTAACATTTGCAAAATACTACCAATCAAAGATGAAAATAAGAGAAATTATTATATTAACTTATGTATTAAAAATAATTTATCAAAAAGAGAACTAACTAATGAAATTAAAAATAACTCGTATGAAAGACTATTAAATAAACCAGACAAAGTTGATATTATCTTACCCGCTTTACCTAATGCTATAACTGATAATTATAAAAATCCAATTATTCTTGAACTTGCGGACAATAAAGTTAAAACAGAAAGTGATTTAGAAAAACTAATATATGCCCAGTTAAACACTGTATTTAAGCAACTTGGAGATAATTTAGCATGGGTTGGAAATCAATATAAAATAACTGTTAACAACAAAAATTATTATATAGATATGCTCCTTTTTAATTTAGAATTTAATTGCTATGTTGTGATGAAATTAAAACTTAGAGAACTAAAGAAGGAAGATAAAGCTCAAGTAGAATTTTATATGAACTTAATTGATAGTTATAAGAAAAGCAATATAAACAACCCAACTATAGGTATTATTATTAGTAAAAAGCAAGATAAGTTTGTAGCAGAATATGTAAAAAGCGAAAAATTAATACCAATTACTTATGAGTTTGCTTGATATTTTAAAAAGGTGGGCCACTGGCCCACCTTTTTGAAAAACAAAAAAAGAGCTTTATGCTCTTCCAGAATATTTTCCATCCTTAGTTGAAATTATAATCTTTTCCCCTTCATTTATAAATAAAGGAACTTTAACTATATAACCAGTTTCAATTTTAGCATCTTTACTTGCATTTGTTGCAGTATTACCTTTAACTGCTGGTTCTGTTTCTACTACTGTGTATTCAACTTTTTCAGGTAATGTTATACCAATTATTTCTCCATCATAATTATCAATATCGATTTCTAATCCTTCTTTAATGAAATTAACATTGTCCCCTAAAACTGATGCGGGAAGTTCTATTTGTTCATAAGTAGCATTATTCATGAATACATAAGTATCTCCCATAGCATATAAATAACCAGCTTTAACTTTTTCAATATGAGCTTTAGTTATTTTAATATTGGTATTAAATGTATCTTCTGTAACTGCTCCAGTTCTTAAATTTCTTCTTTTAATTCTTACAAAAGCAGGTCCTTTTCCAGGTTTTACATGTTGAAATTCAACTATAGTATATAAATTACCATCCATGATAATTGTCATACCATTTTTGATATCATTAATATTAATATCCATATTTAATCCTCTTTTCTATTATTTCTTTTCTTTAGCAGCTACTGTCTTTCTACATTTTGGGCAGTATCTATTTAATTCTAGACGGTCTGGAGTATTCTTTTTATTTTTACTAACTGGGCGTAATTCAAAACCACAAACAGAACATCTCATAGTTACTTCACTACGATTTTCCTTTTTTGCCATAATTATTCCTCCTCACTTAAATAATCTCTTTTAATTATACCAAAAATATAGTATTTTTCAACTAATTTAAATAAATTTTATCATTTTTACTAAAAAAACACCATCTTTTTAATTATTTATTTCTTTATATACAGATTTATATTACCTTTCTGAGCTTCTTTAATAATATTAATCCATAAGTCATTTATAACATTTCTTTCTTTTTTAGGATGTACTAAAAATCTAATTGTTAGCTCTATATGGTCATCTTTATATTCTGTATATATAATTGGTTTTAAATTATTATAGTAAATTCTATATGTTCCACATGCTTCATCTATTGCTCTATCCATTTTCTTAGGTATAGATTTAATAACTTCATTTTTATTAACTATTTCATATAGTTTTTTCTTATTTTTATCTATGTCAGCTTCAAAATCAATATTTACAATCATTTCTGACCAAATATATTTAAATGCTGTTGTATAATTTTTTAAAGCTTCACTAAATATTTTAGAATTAGGTATATTTACAATAATACCACTACTTTGTTCACCATTAAGTCTATTACCAAGTTCTAATACTTTAAAACTCATACTACTTATTAAAACAACATCCCCTTTTATATTATTTATCTCTATTCTATCTTCTACTACAAATGGCTTTGATACTTTAATATAAAGTCCTGCTATTAAATTAAGAATGACTTCCCTTAAAGCTATCGTAGCACCTGCAGATATAAAGGATATTATTGTAACAACATTTTTTAAATGGCCTTCCCAAAGCAAAAATATACTTAGAAATATGATTATATTAGATATTACATTAAGTGATTGATTAAATTTAAATATATTTCTACTTGTGTGTTTATTTAAAGCATACATTTTACATATAATTTTACTTATTACTTTAAGACATAATATAATTATTATTGATATTATAACCAATATAAAATATTCGTTATTTATACCAGTTACCCCCTTTAAATCATTTATGACATTATTCATTATATTCCCTCCTTTATATAAGGACTACTATAATAACACATTTTCTTGTTTTTTTAACCATCAATAAAACCAACTTTACAAATTTTATGTAAAGTTGGTTATTGTTTTCATTATTTATTTTTTAACAGATGCATCATATATTTCTTTAATTGTATTATCTAAAGTTTCTGTAAATTCTTCATCACTCATATTTACATTTAAGCCTTCAAGCAAAGCTCTTGAAAATGAGGCAATCATTTTTTTATTTTGTTTTAATTTTTCGCAGGCTAAGTCTCTTTCATAACCACCAGATAAAGCTACTATTCTCAAAACATTTTTATGGCGAAGTAAATCATTATAATAATTTGGAACTTCTGGAAGAGTAAATTTAAACATTAAATAATCTTCTTTTTTAGTTTTATCCAAATTTCTAAGTATATCACTTCTCATAAATGTTTCAATTTGTTTTTTATTTTGAGCATGAATATCAACTTCTGGTTCAATAATAGGAATAAGTCCATGTGCTATTATTATTTTAGCTAAACTAAATTGTTGTTCAATTACCTTTTTTATACCATATTCATTATATTCTTTAATAACTGAACGCATTTTAGTTCCCACTATACCATAACTTTTAGCTTTTTCAAGTCTTTTTTCAAGATTTGGTATTTCTTTAAGCATTTGCATACCACCATCTTCATCTTCAAGACCTACATCAATTTTTAGAAAACTTGGAATACCTTTATTTTCTAAATATTTAACAGTATTTATACCATCAATATCTCTTTCCATTGTGTTTTCAAAAAGTATTACTCCGAGAATTCTATCATTAAAAGCCTCATTTGTAATAACTCTTGAACGCATCTTATGGATGTAGTCAAACATAACTTCATCACTTGTAATTAATTCTTCTCCAATACCATAATTTGCAAGTGTTCTTTTACTACTTCCACCACTTTGGTCTAAAGCTGCTATAAATCCTTTCTTATTTCTTAATTCATCAATTATTTCCATTTCTTACCTCCATTTTTATTAATTTTGCATGAAGTACTACTCTATCATTTTCTTTATAACATGTTGATAAAGTAAGTATTTTATCTTCTTCATTTAAACTTACATCAAATTTTAATTCACTTCTATTTTGAAGCATATTAAAAAAATTCATATACTTTTCATTATTATTAAAATTTATTTCTAAGTAATCACTTGTTTCAGGTATTCTATAAACACTAAATACTTGCCACATTGTATTTTGATATTCTGTTGAAAGCTTAACAACATGATTATTTTTGTTGTTATACCAATTACTCTCAAAAATATTTTTTAAAGAACCAAACATCGTACCATCTACTCTGCCATGAGCATAAAGAATAGTATTTTGATTAAGATTTTCTAAATTATTTCGATAATCCATGAATACCCAACCAGCAGAATTATATTTCTTATTAAAATCTTTCTTCAAGTAATAAGTATTATTATCTGTTTGTACAAAAGGATAATTTATATTTGTACCACTTACTTGTATCCATCCAACTGTATCACTATTTTGTTCTTTTAATTTAGTAAAGTCTACATTAATTAAATTCATTTTGATATAGTCCCAGTATGGGTTTTCTTTTATTTCTTCTTCCTTTGGTGGATTTACTATTTCTGTTGCTGTTGAGTCTGTTATTTCTTTTATTTCTACTGTTTCATGAATTTCTTCAATTTGTTTTTCGGTATTTTCAGCATCAATTGCCCATCTAATTATATTATAACTAGAATATAAACCTAGTATTGTAAAAAGAATTAAAAATAATACTATAAACTCTTTTCTTAAAACTAATTTTTTCTTTTTGGATTTTGACACTACTTTTCTTTCTTTTAAATCATTATTTTTAATAGGCTGATTTTTCATAGTGTTCTTACCCTTATTTGTCTAGTTCGATTTCTATTTTATGACCAATTTTAGTATCTAACTTGCGATAAGTAACCCCACATTCATCAAATAATTTTCTTGATGCAATGAAGTTAACTTCGTCATGATATTTATCACTTAGATATACTACTTCTTTTATTCCACTTTGAATAATTGCCTTAGCGCATTCATTACATGGGAAAAGTGCTACATATATTTTAGAATTTTCTAAATCTCTTTTATTGCCGCGAAAATTTAGTATTGCATTAAGTTCTGCATGACAAACGTATAAGTATTTAGTTTCAAGCGGAGCACCTTCTCTATCCCAAGGAAAGCAATCATCATGAAATCCATTCGGAGCACCATTATAACCAATTGACAATATTCTATTATCATCACTTACAATACAAGCCCCAACTTGTGTTGATGGGTCTTTACTTCTTAAGGCTGATAACTTAGCAATTCCCATAAAATATTCATCCCATGATAAATAATCTGTTCTTTGTTTCTTAATATCCATATTTTCACATCCTTATGTATCTATTGTAACAAATTTTTGACAAAAAAAGAAGATGTATTACTACAACTTCACAATTTCTTTAACTTTTTCAGGATTTTTTAAATCAATTTCAAAATTATTTTGATTTATCATATCCTTAACAGTTACTTTACCACTTTTAACTTCATCTTCACCAACAATTATTACATATGGAATATTTTCTCTATTAGCAAAGTCTAAACTTTTCTTAAGTTTTCTACCTTTCATTTCTACATCAACATTATATCCATAACTTCTTAGGGTATTTGCTAAAGATAAAGCTTCCATGTCAACACCCATTGGAATTATATAAAACTTAATATCTGATGTATTTTTAAAATCATCTCTTGTTTTAAGTATTTCATAAATTGATGTTAAACCGAAACTAATACCAACGGCTGGATAAACTTCACCATCATTAATATATTCAGTAACCATTTTATCGTATCTACCGCCGCCACCGATAGAACTTGTTAAATATCCTGACTTATCATACACTTCAAAAACATTACCAGTGTAATAATCTTGACCACGAGCAAGTGTTAAATCAACTTTACAAATTTCACCATAACCTAATTTTTCAAGATATCCCTTTAATGTATCAATTTCTTTAATTCCTAAAGTAAGTTCTTCATTTGTACTATCTTTTAACATATCCTTTATTTTATCAACATCCATTTTAAATAACATAAGAAGTTTATCGATTTGTTCATTTTCTATAGCTATTTCAATTAAATATGTTCTAAGTTCTGCTTCAGTTATCTTATTCATTTTATCAAGTATCGTTATTACTTTACTTATTTGTTCTTCACTTACACCAGTTTCTTTTATAAGTCCACGCATTAAATTTCGATTATTGTATTTAATTATAATATCAATACCTAACTTTTTAAAAGCGTTAATATATAAACTTAGTAGTTCTGCTTCAATAAATTGACCTTCAATACCTACAACATCTGCATCACATTGTGTAAATTCTCTATCTCTACCAACTTTAACTGGGCCATCTCTAAATACTTTAGCTATTTCATATCTTTTAAATGGCATTGATATGTTATTTTTGTTAAGAGCAATAAACTTAGCAAATGGTACAGTTAAGTCATATCTAAGTCCAAGTTCTCTTCCTCCTTGGTCACTTAACTTATAGATTTCCTTAAGTAAATCATTATTTTCATCATACTTATCTACTAGCATATCTAAGTAGCATAAAATCGGAGTTTCAATAGAACCATAACCATATTCCATAAAAGTTTCTTTAAGTACTTCATTAATATAATTTCTAATTTTTTGTTCTTTAGGTAAAAAATCATAACCACCTTTTACATTTTGAATTTTCATATTTTCCTCAATCCTTCCTTATAATAATTATTTAAAAAAGCTATACAAGTAGTTACTTGTATAGCTTAAATATACAAGCACTACAATAAGCACTTGTATTTACAACCTTTAATGTCGCAGTAACAAGTGCATGATTTTATGATGATGAACTAATTTTATTAAATATTCTTTCATAAAATACATTCCTTTCAAAGCAAGTACATTATAACACAACTATATTATATTTGTCAAAACCCTATATCAGTATCATATGATTTTTAAATATTTAATCAACAAAAAAATGCTTGCTTGTCATTATAAATGTTCAAGTAAACATTAACACTAAAAACAAGTAAGCATCTGACATACTAAAATCAAATGTTTCTTTTTTTATTATATGAAATTCGCTTTCATATATACTTGTATTATCACATTTTAGCTCCAATTTCAAGCCACAAATTTCGTAAAAAAATAAAGCTTAATTTATAAGCTCTATTTTTAAGTGAATTGGAAACCAATTTCACACTATCCCTTTTATTCTAGCTACTGCTAGCTTAATTAAATTATATGCTATAAATTTTTACTTTGCAATACATTTTACACATATATTTACAACATATTTACATTATCTAATCATAACTTGTTTTAATTTTCTAACAACTTTCTTTTCTATTCTTGAAATATAAGATTGGCTTATTCCTAGCATTTCTGCCACTTCTTTCTGAGTATATTCCTTAGTATTATTAAGACCATATCTTAGTGTCATTATCTCTTTATCTCTATCAGGAAGACCTTCGATTTCTTTAGATAAAACTTCTTTATCTACTTGTTTTTCATATTCATTTGGAACTAAATCTATCTCTGTACCTAAAATATCTTCAAGATGAAGTTCATTACCTTCAGCATCATAATTTAAAGCATCTTCAAGGGATACTTCTGCTCTTTTTCTTTTATTCTTTCTTAGAAACATTAATATTTCATTAGAGATACATCTTGATGCATAAGTAGCAAGCTTAATATTTTTATCAATTTTATAAGTATTTATACCTTTGATAAGCCCAATCGAACCTATACTTACTAAGTCTTCAATATCATAAGTTGTATTTTCATACTTTTTAGCCAAGAATACAACTAGTCTTAAGTTATGTTCAATTAAGACATTTCTAGCTTCCTCATCCCCCGCTTTGGCTTTAATTAAATAAGCAAGCTCTTCCTCTTTAGAAAGTGGTGGAGGTAATTTATCGGTTGCACCAACAAAAAAAACTTCATTATACTTACTAAATAACCATTCAATTATTTTTCTAAACATATATCCTCCATTAATTTATAATTAAGTAAAACATCTGCACCATTTAAGTTAAATTCATCATTACTAATACCCACTAGATAATTAGTAAATATTTGATTATTAACTTTTAAATACTTAATTTTAAAACATTCAATTAATCCATATTTATTTAAAGCTTTATAAGGAATATACATCGGACTACGAATATTTATATAACTTGATAATAATTTCTTTGACATAATAATTACATACTTTTTTGTAACTGGGTCTTTAAGCTTATTACCAGAGTCTATAAATCCCGTAGAGTTTAAAACTTTACCATTATTAAATACTATTTCAATATTACAATTAAAATTATATGATGATTTAAATTTTTTATGTTCATAAATATATAATCCAAGTATAAGTGGCCCAATTATTAAAAGAAGTAAATAATTTATACTTAATCCATCAAAATAAAAAATTAGACCTTCTCTTTTGTAACTAAATTCTACATCTAAAAGATATAGAAAACCACCTAGAATAACACTACACATATATAAATAAAGTAAATTAGTAAAAGTATATTTAATATTTTTAAATTTAAATGCAACTAAAACCATAATGACACTAACAAATATTTTAAGTAAAAATAAAATAAATTTATTAAATGGTAAAAACAAAATAACAAGTGATAAAGCTCCGATGATACTGGCAAAAATAAGTCTTGCAAAGTTTTTATGTCTTTTAAGTGTTATATCTATTGTCATAAGGAGTAGTAAATCATAGATAAAATTAAGCATAAAAACTAGATCCAAGTATATCTTCATCTTTATCACCAAAACTATTATACAAAAAAAAGCAACAATAATTTGTTGCTTTTTGTCGAACACATTTAATTTTTAATAATTATCGCTTCTTAAGAATGGTGGAATTTCATATTCATCATCTACTTCAGGAGTTTGTCTTCTTTTTTGAACATGTACATCATCACTAAATAATGCTTCTTCCCCAACTTCATCATCAAATCCAGTAGCTATTACTGTAACAATAACTTCATCAGTTAAATTATCATTTTTTATAGCACCAAAGATTATATTTATATCTGAGTTTGCTGCTTCTCTGACAGTTTCTACAGCATCTTCAATTTCAAATAATGTAAGATTTTTACCACCAGTTACGTTAACAATTGCGTTCGTAGCACCTTCAATAGTTGCTTCCAAAAGTGAATTTGATACCGCTTGTCTAGCAGCTTCAATTGCTCTATTTTCACCAGCATTACATCCAATACCAATAATGGCTGTACCACTTTTTTCCATAACTGTTTTAACATCTGCAAAGTCTAGGTTGATAACTCCAGTAACAGCAATTAAATCTGATATTGATTGAACACCTCTGTGAAGTACATTATCTACTTCTTTAAATGCATCTTCAAAACTTGTAGTTTTATCAATTAATTCTCTTAATCTATCATTAGGTATAATAATTAAACTATCAACATGAGTTCTAAGTTCTTCAAGTCCTACTAAAGCATTTTCCATTCTCTTTTTGCCTTCAAATCTAAATGGTTTAGTAACTATACCAACTGTTAAAGCTCCCATATTTTGAGCAATTTCAGCAATAATTGGGGCAGCACCAGTACCAGTACCTCCACCAAGTCCACAAGCAACAAATACCATGTCTGCTCCTTGCAATGCATCTTCTAATTCATTTTTACTTTCTAGAGCAGCACTTCTACCAACTTCTGGGTTAGCTCCAGCACCTCTTCCTCCAGTAATATTTTTACCTATTTGTATTTTATTTTGACATAAAGAAGCATTTAAAACTTGTAAGTCTGTATTTACTACATAAAATTCAACACTTTTAACTCCTTCTTCAATCATTCGGTTAACTGCGTTACATCCGCCGCCACCTACGCCAACAACTTTAATCTTGGCTATTTGATCCATCTGTAATCCATTCATAATTCATTCTCCCTCTAGTTATCAAAAAAGTATCCAAATAATTTACCTAATAAGGAATCATCTGAGATATTAACCTTTTTATGTATTCCACTTAATTCTTCTTGTTCATCAATACTAAATATTGAAAAATCTCTATTTCTTAATTTTAACCTACTATCATAATACTTAATTAAACCTACTCCAGTAGCATATTTATTATGTCTAGCTCCAATTTCTGTAACAACTCCTAACGTAGCATCTTTAAAAATATAATCCATTATACTTTTAAAATCTGCCATTTCTGTTACTCCCCCTGTAACAATTATATAACTAATTTCTTTTTTTGTTAAGAGATTTATTTGTTTTTTTGCTAAATTTAGCAATTCTTCTAATCTTCCCATGACAATTTCACTGGCATCATACTGATTTATCTTGATTTTATCACCATTTTTATTTTCTAAAATTACTGATTCATTAGGTTGAGCATTAGTTTTATTAGCAAGAGCAATTGATTCTTTTAAGTAAAGAGCATCATTCCTACTTATTTTATATACATAACCTAAATCATAATCAATAGTTTCTCCCCCCATATCAATAGCTTCTGAGCCAGTAAGTATTCCTTTATTAAATATAGCAACGGTTGTTTTAGAAGCACCAATATTTATTACAGCACCTACTTCTTCACTATTTTTACTATTTTTAAATTCATAATAATCACCAATAGGTCCAACTGTAACATCAACTACTGTAACTCCTATTTTTTCCAAACATTTAATTATAGAATTTACATTTTTCTTTGGCACTGTTGCCACAACTACTTTTACTTTTAATTTTTCTGCATGCATATGAAGTGGATTATTCGTTACACTACTATCATCTATTAAAAACTTAGTAGGTAAAAGGCCAACTATTTCTCTATTATCCATAACCTTATTATATACAGCAGTTTGCATTGACTTAATAATATCTGCACCAGTTACTATATGTTCTTCATTTGTAATAGAAGCATAACCTTCACTTAAGAAACATTCTAAATCATTTGTTGGACAACTAACAATTACTTTGGTTATCTTAAGACCTATTTGTTCTTCACCTTTTTTAAAAACATCACTTAAGGCTTCAATAGCACTTTCAGGATTTACAACAAAACCTTTTTTTATGCCACGAGATGGTGTGTCTACACATGCTAAAATATTTAGTTTATTACGCATTATTTCGCCCACTACAAGTTTAATAGTGTGACTACCGATATCTAAACTAGCTATTATCTTTCGCATGCAAACATCTCCTATTACCTTATAACTAATTATATCTAAAAACAAGCTTTCATGCAAGTGCTTTATAAAACTTTTTTATAAACATTTTGTGATAAGACTGAGCCCCAAATGTAAAATTTACAAAGAATTATAGACAAATGCCGTTTTTTTTGATATAATTAATCCAGTTCAGTAACTTTATGAATTAATTTAATTTTTAAGAAAGAAGGAATTTTTTTAATGGAAAATAAAAATAATATTGCCACGAAAGTTATTGCTTTAGGTGGCTTAGGTGAAGTTGGAAAAAATATGTATGTTGTTGAACATAATGATGAATTATTAATTATTGATGCGGGAGTTATGTTTCCAGAAGATAATTTACTTGGTGTCGATTATGTTATTCAAGATATTTCATATTTAAAGAAAAATGCTGATAAAATTAAAGGTTTATTTATAACTCATGGGCATGAAGACCATATCGGAGGTATTCCGTTTTTACTTCAAGCAATTAACATACCTGTTATATATACACCAAAAATTGCTAAAGATTTAATTGAAAAGAAACTTGTAGAACGTAATATAAAGTATGAAAATTATCAAATAATTACACCAGATTTTAATGTTAAAACTAAGTATTTTGATATTTCATTTATTAATACTACCCACTCTATACCAGATAGTTTTGCTATTGTTATAAAGACACCAAATGGTACTATTTTTGAAACTGGGGACTTTAAATTTGATTTAACTCCAGTTGGACCAATGGCTGATATTCATAAAATGGCTAAGTTTGGTTCTGAAGGTGTTACACTACTTCTTAGTGATTCAACTAATGCTTTAACAAGTGGTTACTCTAAAAGTGAAAGCGCTGTTGATGGAACACTTAATGATATGATTAGTAAACATCATGGTAGAGTTATTATTGCGACATTTGCATCTAATATTTATCGTATTAAACATATTGTTGAAAGTTGTAAAAAGTATGGTAGAAAAATAATTGTTTTTGGTAGAAGTATGGATAATAGTATTGAACTTGCCTTAAACAATGGACTTATTAATGATAAATCAATGTTTATTGATGCTAATGAAGCTAAAAGTTTAAAGAGAAATGAAATATGTATTTTATGTACTGGTTCTCAAGGGGAACCACTTGCGGCCTTATCTCGTATTGCCAATGGACAACATAAACAAATATCACTACTTAATGATGATTTAGTAATATTTTCATCTAGCCCAATACCTGGTAATGCTGAAAGTATTAACAAAATTATCAATAAACTATACTTAAAAGGTGTTCGTGTATTTACTAATTCAGAATTTAGTGATGTTCATACTTCTGGGCATGCAAAAGAAGAAGAATTAAAATGGATGCTTAGAATTATTAAACCTAAATACTTTATGCCAATGCATGGAGAATATAGAATGCTTAAAAAACATACAGAAATTGGTGTAATGTGTGGAGTTGCTCCAGAAAACACATTTATATGCACTAATGGTGATGTAATAGAACTTTTAAATGGTGAAGTAAAAAAAGCTGGAACAGTTCAAGCAGGAGATGTTTATGTTGATGGTTCTCGTGTCGGAGATATTGGTTCTGTAGTTATTAAAGATCGTAAACTTATGAGTCAAGATGGTATACTTATTACTATTTTAAATATTAATACATTACAACGTAAACTATTACTTAAACCTAATGTAACTGCTCGTGGATTTGTTCTTGTTAATGAAAATCAAGAATTAATGCAAAAAATAGAAAGAAAAATTAGTGAAATTGCTAATAATGCTTTAAGTAAAGCTCCATATAGTTATATAGATTTAAAAAATCAAATTATATTAGAATTACTTCCATTTATTAATAATTTAACTGGTAGAAAACCTATTATATTACCTGTTATTATGGAAGTAAATCAAGCATAGAAAAAGAAAATTAGCTTATCTAATTTTCTTTTTTTGTACTAAATTTTATTAAAAATAAACTTAGGATAAACATTATGATATCTATTATTACTTTGATTAGTATTATATGTGATTTAACTAAAGATAAAATAATAGCACTTATTACATAATTAATTATTACATATTTTAAATTAACATGATTATTAAATATCATTTTTATTATACATGATACTATTTTACTTAAAAGTAAGAATAATGGTATTACATATAATGCACTATTTATATCATAAACTTTAGCAAATATAACTGTTTCAATAATATAAGCAAGTAACGTAAATAGTATATATGATGCAAATAAACGATATACTCTGATTGAATCTTTAACAGGATTAAAATGACTTGTTTCATTATCATTAATATAAATCGTTTCAATAACTACTTCTTTTATAGGTATATTTTTAAGTTTTGTTTCTATTAAGACATTTGTTTCGTACTCATATCTTTCTCCGGATACAGCAATTAAATTTTTTGCAATATCTAAACTCATTGCTCTAAGTCCTGTTTGTGTATCACTTACCTTTTGACCTACGAAAGAATATAAAACATTTCTAGTTATAACATTACCAAATTTTGAACGTGTTGGAACATTTTTATCTGAGAAATCTCTGACACCAAGAACTAAACTATCCATATTTTTCTTGGCAACATCACCACATTTTTTAATATCTTTAACACTATGTTGACCATCACAATCTGCAGTTACTATAACTTTGGCATCTGGATAATTATTTAAAATATAGTTTATACCATTTTTTAAACCTCTTCCTTTACCTAGGTTAACATTATGTTTTACAACTGGATATTTCTTAGCTAACCTCTTCATGTATTTATCATGTTTTTCACTGCATCCATCATTTATGAATATAATATTTTCAAACTTTTTAGTTAACTTTTCTAAAAACGTATCCATTATTTCTTCATTTGGATCATATACTGGTATTAATACCACGATATCTTTATTCATATTATTCCCCTGCCTTTATATTTACAACCTTCCATGTATTATTATCATTTATAAAATATATATAATCATGCATTGTATCTATTTGTTCTTTGCCATTTACTATCATGTGTTTATCAAGATATACTTCACAAGAAAAGGCATTCTTACTATAAATAGTAAAGTTACTTAACTTTTCATTTGTAAATGGTGGATTTTTTAAGGTATGTCTACTTGTAAACATAATATCTATATTATGGGCCCAGTTATATGCTCTTCGATTCATTTCTGTTCCATCAATAAAATATGTTTTTATAGTATTGTAACCATGGGATAAGCCACTTAAATCATTTGTTAAAAATAAACTCCATTTGTGAGCAAAATCCCAGATATCTACTTCACTACTTAAGTATTTTTTAGCTTCATCATAAGCATCAAATGATAAATAATTCTTATCTGCTTTATACGCAAATTTATTTTTCTTTAAACTTACTTCTTTTCCATACTCATTTGTTGCCTTTATATCTACTTCTTTAGTTAAATTATTTACTTCATATGTTACTATATAAGGCATTGAGTCATTTTGATACATATAATCTAAGTTTTTATATTTTTCTTTTTTAACAGGATTTTCTGCTTTTTTTCCATCAATGTTAATTTCATATGTTGATGGCACTGTTATATCATAATAGATTAATCCTCTTTCTAAATGTGGTGTTATTTTAGTTATATCCCTAAGTTCATAACTAAACATCCCAAGTTTTGTTTCAGTTTTTAAATATTTTGTTTCAACATCAAATAAAACTCTTTCATTTAATTCTACTTCAAAATTGTTTTCATCTTTTTTTATAACTTTGATATCTTTATCATTTATTTGTTTTTTATATTCATCTAAAAGATTTTCATTTTGATTATTATCTTTTAAATAACCTTTTAATGTGTCATCATCTAACTTAGCTATGCTTGCTTTTATAAATGTTGTTGTTTGATTTTTTTCATATGTTTTTAAAGTTACAAATATATAAATTACGAAGGCAACACATAAAATTGTTGCAATAATTGTATATATTAATAAACTTTTTTTAAATAATGATTTTCTTCTTGATTTTGCCATATTAATTATCCTTTACTACGAACGCTGTTGGTAATCTCCATGATGAATTTGAATAGTAGAATGTTACACTAGTCATTAAATATTCTTTATTATAATACATAGATGATGAGCTTCCGCCATCTAAGTTTGCGGCATTTACAGCACCATATTCTGCCATTATTTCAATTAAGTCTGATGCCGTTGCACCTAGATGACCATTTTTACCCCTTCCATCTGTTACAAGTATAAGTACACTTCCATCTTTTCTTTGACCTATCGCTGTTCTTGGATTTGCTCCACTACCCATTCCATTTAATTCTCTTTTTTCACCATTAATTATTAACTTAACAAAGTGATTATTTTTATCTGATGCTTCTTCTTGGAAAGATATTGCATCTCTAATTTTTTCTTCTTTTAACATTTTTTCAACTGCTGCTTTATTCATACCTTCCAAATTTATGATACGAAGAAGATTATTTTCATCAAAACCAATTAGGTATAAACCTGAAAGTCCTAAACTTATATCTTGAACTTCACCATTACTAACAGTTACACCATAAGGTCTTCCACCTTTATTACCACTTGAATAGTAAATACCACCATTTACACCAGCAATAGCACCTGCATCATCAACTAATACTCCAAGTTCTTTACCATATTCACTCCATGGATATGTTGTTGCTAAACTAATTTTTGATGGATCATTTACTATCATCATTGTTCCTTCAAAGTTATTACCACTAACTTTTTTTATTTCTATTAATTCTTTTTCTTTGTTAACTTCAGTATTAATTAAGTCAGTATCTACTTCGGCATCCATATCTTGAAGTGAATTTTTATCAACAATTTCTTGTAGTTCTTCTTTGCTTAAAAAGACATTAGCTAAAAATTTTAATTGTCCAGTCTCAAGAATTGTTGTAGCAAATAATTCTTTGGCACTTTCACTTGGACCATGACATATCAAAGTTATTGTTGAAATTAATGCCACTAAAACCATACCAATTGTTACACCTAAAAATGATGCTATTTTACCTATTACACTTAAAGCTTTTTTCATAATTTACTTCTTACTCCTTAATATTTTCTTATGTATTAATAATATCATAAAACACTTAAATAATAAAGCATTTTTGCATAGAAAAAGAAGAAACTTATTTAGCCTCTTCTTGTACTCTAGTTTCTCTAATAACAGTTATCTTTATTGTACCAGGATATTGCATTTCATTTTCGATTTTTTCTTTAATATCCCTAGCCATTTTATAACTTTTAGCATCATCAACTTCTTGAGGTTTTACAATAACACGTAGTTCGCGACCAGCTTGCATTGCAAATGTTTTTTCTACGCCTTCATAAGAGTTTCCTATTTCTTCAAGTTGTTCAAGACGTTTAATATAATTTTCTAAAGAGTCATTTCTAGCACCAGGTCTTGCTGCTGATAAAGTATCCGCAATTGCTACTAAAACTGCAATTGTTGATTTAGCTTCTGTATCACCATGGTGTGATGCAATAGCATCAAGTACTACTTCTGGTTCATGATGTCTTTTAGCAAACTCAAGACCAATTTCCACATGACTTCCTTCAACTTCAAAGTCAATAGCTTTACCTATGTCATGTAAAAGTCCTGCTCTTTTTGCTAGTGTAACATTTTCACCAAGTTCTGATGCCATAAGACCGCAAAGATTTGCAACTTCAATTGAATGTTTTAATGCATTTTGACCATAACTTGTTCTAAAATTTAATTTACCAACTAAAGTAACAAGTTCAGGATCCATCTTGGTAATGCCTAAATCATTAATTGTTTGATTACCAATTTGAATAATTCTAGCATTTACATCTTTAACTGTTTTGTCATATACTTCTTCAATACGTCCTGGATGTATTCTACCATCCTTAATTAAAGTTTCAATTGTAATCTTAGCTATTTCTCTTCGAAGTGGGTCAAATGATGACAAACTTATAGCTTCTGGTGTATCATCAATAATTAAATCAACACCTGTTACAGATTCAATTGTTCTAATATTTCTTCCTTCACGTCCAATCAATCTTCCTTTCATGTCATCATTAGGTAAATCAATTGTACTTACTGTTTGATTGCCAACAACATCATCAGCATATCTTTCCATACTACTAACAATTAATTGTTTAGCAATTTCGTGAGCTTCTAACTTAGCTTTTGCTTCTTCTTCTTTGATATAATTAGTTATTTCTAATTCCATATCATTTTCTACACGTTCCATAATAACTTTACGTGCTTTTTCTTTGCTATATCCAGCAATTTTTTCAAGTTGCGCTATCTCTTCTTTCATTAGCGCATCCATTTTGTCCTCTTTTTCTTGTAATTTTTTTTGTTTTGCTAATAAATCATTTTCTTTTTCTTGTAAAGAATTATCTCTCGTTTGTAACATCTCTTCTCTTTTATCAAGGTTATTTTCTCTTGTTAAAAGACGGTCTTCAGATTGTAAAATTTCCGCTTTTCTTTGTTTTATTTCAGCATCTGTTTCTTGTTTAAGACGATATGATTCTTGCTTTAATTCTAGTAAAGCATCTCTCTTGTTTTTTTCTGCTTCTTTCTTAGCATCTTCAATTAATTTATTAGCATTTTTCATAGTTTTTGAAGCTTTATTCGAAAGAATAAAATAAAGTACTCCACAACCAATAAGAATTCCAACAATAAGGGATAAAATGGCGAATAATAAATTATCCATTTCAATCCTCCGTTTTTCTATAGAATATATTTTTAATTTTATATCTCTATAACTCTATTATAATGGTAAACTAATAAATAATCAAGTATAAATTAATTCTTGCAAAGTAGCAAAAAACGCTAGCTTTTAAGCATAGCGTTTAGATTATTTTTTTATTTGTTGCAGCTACAAGTTTTAAAAGTATGTTTTACTCTATCATGTTCTTCTGCTTTTTTACCATTGTTGAAACGTTCTACTGTACCTACTAAATATCCTGTAATTCTTCGAATTCTTTCGAATTCTACTCCTTCACCTGTTACTTTTTTTGATTTTACTTCTTCTTCAATCTTTTCCATACTACTTCTCCTTATTCCTTTCCTTCTAATCTTTTTAGTAAATCAACACTAACTGGTTCACCAGTTTTTCTACCACATCTTGGACAGACATCTTTTATAATTCCAACGTATCCACAAACTGGGTCTCTATCTACTGGATGGTTTATTGCACCATATCCAATATCACTTTCTTTCATTATTCTAACTACACTTTCAAATGCTTCTAGGTTATCTGATGGGTCACCATCAAGTTCAATATAACTGATGTGTCCTGCATTTGTAAGTTTATGATATGCTCCTTCAATTCTTAGCTTATCTGCAATAGAAATGTTGTAATATACTGGAACATGGAATGAATTTGTATAATATGCTCTATCTGTTACACCTTTAATTTTTCCATAAATATCTCTATCAATATTTACAAATCTTCCAGATAATCCTTCAGCTGGTGTAGCTAAACATGTGAAATTTAAATTGTATTTTTCGCTATATTCATCACATTTTTTTCTTATATGACCAATGATTTCTAAGCCTAATTTTTGAGCTTCTTCAGATTCCCCATGATGTTCACCAATTAAAGCTTTTAAACATTCTGCAAGACCTATGAAACCAATTGAAAGTGTACCATGTTTTAATACTTTCTTTAATTTATCATTTGGTTTTAGTTTATCACTATCAAGCCATACTCCTTGTCCCATTAAGAATGGAAAGTTATATACTCTTTTATTACATTGAATATCATATCTTTCAAGTAATTGATCTTTTACAAGTTCAATAAGTTCATCTAGTTCTTCATAAAAGCCTTTCATGTCAGCTTTGTCTAAAGCATCTTTACCAACTATACCATGTTTAATACCTATTCTTGGTAAATTAATTGATGTAAATGATAAGTTTCCTCTACCTGGTGTAATTTGTTTATCAGGATCTACTACATTACCTATAACTCTTGTACGACATCCCATGTAACCTACTTCAGTACGATAATCACCAGCTTTATAATACGGTTTATTAAATGTACTATCTAAGAAAGACCAATTTGGAAATAATCTTTTTGCTGATACTCTTAAACTTAATTTGAATAAATCATAGTTAGGATCTTCAGGATTATAGTTAACTCCTTCTTTTACTTTGAATATTGAAATTGGGAATATTGGTGTTTCACCATGTCCAAGTCCTGCTTCACTAGCAAGCATATAGTTTTTAGTAACCATTCTACCTTCACTAGATGTGTCTGTACCAAAGTTAATTGATGAAAATGGTACTTGAGCTCCAGCTCTTGAATGCATTGTATTTAAATTGTGTACAAATGCTTCCATAGATTGATATGTTCTCTTATCTGTTTTTTCTAATGTTTTCTTAAGTGACATATCAAACATTCTCTTCATTAATTCAGAATCTTTATAATATTTTTCAAAATAATCAACAGTTATATCAATTGTATTTATTTTAGCTATATCTTTTTCTATACTTGTAACATTTATAAAATCATTTAAATCTTCTAAATCTATATAATCTTTAATAGTAGTTTTTAAGATTTTTTTAAATGTTTTTAGCACTCCAGGTGCTAAGTAAAAATCAAATGCTGGAATACTTTGTCCTCCATGTTGGTCATTTTGATTCGATTGAACAGCTATTGCGGCAAGCGCTGAATAACTCATAATATCATTTGGTTCTCTTAAATGACCATGACCAGTTGAAAATCCATTTTTAAATAATTTATCTAAATCAATTTGCATACATGTTGTTGTACCCATAGCTTCAAAATCCATATCATGGATATGAATGTACCCTTCATCATGAGCATCAGCAAATTTTTTCTTCATTAAATATGATTTAGCAAATTCTCTAGAAACATTAGAACCAAATTGAAGCATTGTTCCCATCGCTGAGTTTCCATCTATGTTTCCATTTTCTCTTTTGGCATCATCTTCTGCGGCACTTTTAAGTGCTAAACCTTCAAGTGTTTTTAAAAATTTATGACTTCTTTTATCATCAGTAAATGCTTCTCTTGCTCTAGTTCTATTTTCTCTGTAATTTGCAAAATTTTCATAAACATCATCATATTTGTCTTTTTTTAATGTTTCTTCAATTATATCTTGAATATCTTCAATTTTAATGCTTGCTTTTTCTGCATAATCCTTTTCAATTCTTTTAATTACATGACCATATACTTTTTGAATATCATTTGATGAATATTTTAATATTTCGTCATCATCCTCATTTGTGACTTTGATACTATCAAAGCCTTTTTTAATTGCCATGGCTATCTTTGTTCCATTAAAACTTACTTTAGAACCATTTCTTTTAACCACTTTAATTGTTTCAAAAAATTCTTCTTCCCTATTTGGCATAATACTTACCTTCCCTTCACAATTTCATTATAGTATATTCTAAAATAATTGTCTATTGAAAATTTACTTTTTATTTTTATCAAAATTTTAAAAATACGAATTTTGGTCCCATTTTTCGTTGTTCGTATTTTTAAACAATTTTACGCGAGTACGCATAATCACTAATAAAAATACACATTTTTAACTTTTCTATAATTTTTGACATTTTTTTACTTTTTGTTATTTTTCATTTTTCACAAAATTGACATATCAACTTTTTACGTACAAAAAATTTTAAAATTCAGTTGTTAAAATTTTCCATTTTTTATTCTTTTACTTGCGCATTTTCTTTTATTTGCTATAATAAGATTATGTAAGGAAGGGATTTTATGTTTAATAATAAAAAAATACATTTAATAGGTATCGGAGGCATAAGTATGAGTAGCATTGCATTAATGCTAAAAAATATGAATGTTTTAGTTACTGGTAGTGATATAAATGAAACGGATATTACTAAAAGTTTAAATGAATCTGGAATTAAAGTTTTATATGGTCATCACCCAGAATTAGTTAAAGATGCTGATATTATAGTTTATACAGCTGCTATTCATGAAGATGACCCAGAAAGAAAAGAAGCTAAAATTTTGGATAAACCAGTCTTTGAAAGAGCAGAATTTTTAGGAATGCTTATGAAAGAATTTAAAAATTCTTTATGTGTATCAGGAACTCATGGTAAAAGTACAACTACTGGAATGCTTAGTTTAATATTTTTGGAAGCTGGTCTTAATCCAACAATTCAAGTCGGCGCTATAATGCCTGAAATAAATGGCAACACTCATCTTGGTAATCACGATTATTTTGTTATGGAAGCTTGTGAATATGTTGATTCATTTTTACATTTTCATCCAACTAGCGCTATCATAACTAATATTGATAATGATCATTTAGATTATTTTAAAAATTTAGACAATATCAAAAAATCATTTTATAAATATGCTAGCTTACTTCCAGAAAATGGTTATCTTGTAAAGAATAATGATGATGAAAACTCAAATGAATTAGATAAATACACTAAAGCTAAAGTAATTACTTACGGTATAAATAAAGAATCAAATTATATGGCTAAAAACATTACGTGTAATTCTCTAGGTCATTATTCTTATGATTTATATAAAGATAATAATTTTTTAATAACTATTAACCTAAATATTAATGGATATCATAATATATATAATTCTCTAGCAGCTTTTGCACTTGCGCATGAATATATTTTAGATGTAAATATAATTAAAAATGCTATAGAAAAATATCATGGTGTTGGTCGAAGATTTGAATATCTTGGAAAATATAATGGTGCATATATTTATGATGATTATGCCCACCATCCATCTGAAATTAAAACAACTCTAGAAAGTGTTAAAAGTGTAAAACATAAATCTTCTTGGGCAGTATTTCAATCACATACCTATTCAAGAACAAAAGAACACTTAGATGCTTTTGCAGATGTCTTAGCAAATTTTGACCATGTAATTATTGCCAAAATATATCCAGCTAGAGAAATTAATACTTTTAATATTTCCGAAGAAATGTTAGTGGATAAAATAAAGGATAAAAACCCAAATGTTATTTATATAGATGACTTTGATAAAATTGTAGAATTTTTAAAAGAAAATGTTAAAGAAGAAGATTTAGTAATAACAATTGGTGCTGGTCCGATAAATTATGTATCAAAAAAACTTGTAGATTAATTTTCTACAAGCTTTTTATTTGATTTCTATAACTTTCTAAAATATTTATTATTTCTTCTCTTCTTTTTCCTTTACATACTAAATTTTTAATATTACTTGCATCAGGCATACCTTTTAAATAGTTAAGTAAATGCATGCGCATTTCTAAGACAGCTTGTCTTTCACTTTTATCTTCACATAACTTATTTAAATGATACTCCATCATATCAAGTTTTTCATCATAACTTATTTTTACAGGTTCTAATCCATTTTCTAAATAATTCTTGCATTCTTTAATAAGCCAAGGATTACCAAGAAGACCTCTACCAATCATAACTGCAGCGCATCCTGTTTCATCAAGCATCCTTTTAGCATCATAACATGAAAGTACATCACCATTTCCAATCACAGGAATTGAAACATTTTGGACTACTTCTTTAATTATATTCCAATCTGCTTTACCAGAATAACCTTGAGCTCTTGTTCTAGCATGCACAGTTATAGCACTAGCACCACTTTCTTCACATATTTTAGCTATTTCTACAGCATTAATACTATTTGCATCCCAACCACTTCTTATTTTAACAGTAACTGGAACATTTACAGCATTTACAACAGCTTTAACTATTTCTCCGACCTTCTCAGGATTTTTTAAAAGGGCACTTCCCGCTTGATTTTTTATTGCCACTTTAGGCACTGGACACCCCATATTTATATCAATGATGTCTGGATGCATTTTTTCTTCTACGATTTTAGCAGCTTCCACAAAAGAATTTATATCACTTCCAAATATTTGCTGACTAATTGGTCTTTCATCATCATTCATTTTAAGTAGTTCAAAAGTCTTTTCATTTCCATAAGTTATAGCTTTATCACTTACCATTTCTGCAACAACTAGTGATGCTCCCATAGTTTTGCAAATTCTTCTAAAAGTCATGTTGCTTATACCAGCCATTGGTGCTACAACAATTTGGCCATTAATTTTAACATTTCCAATATAAAAACTCATTTTTTCAAAACTCCAATATCACCTGGATTAATTAAAAACGCATTAGCATCATCAGTATCCAAATGAACTTCATAAAAGCCATTATCACTAACCTTAGCATGAACTTCTATTTCACCTGGTTTAATTCCCCCAATTTCAAGTTTTAAAAGTTCTCCATCCTCTACATTATATTTTAATGCATCTGATGGACTAAAATGCACATGTCTTTCAGCAATTATAGCAAAATTACCAGTAATAGCTCCTCTTTCTGTTTCAATTGTAATCATCTCTGCACCATCTAAATTTCCACTTTTTCTAACTGGTGGCTTAATACCAAGTAGTCGTGCATCACATGCAGATATTTCTACTTGATTATATTTTCTTTCTGGTCCAATAACTCTAACATTTTCTATTTTTTTATCACCATTTATAATAGTAACAACTTCTTCTGCAGCATATTGACCAACTTGATTAAGCATTCTTTTCACATGTAAATGGTGACCAAATAATTTATCTATATCTTCTTTAGTTAAATGCACATGTCTTGCACTAATATTTATTGTTACTTTTTCTTCCATTTTTATTTCTCCATTTCTATAGCATCACAATCTATAATTTTTCCCTTTTCAAAACATATTTTAATGATATTTACATCCTGATTAGCATCATCAATTATAACTTTATCATTAAAACTAAGTATAAGCCTATCATCTAAATTATACCCTTTTTCAAGCTTATCTAGAAGATATCCTGTAATAGCACTTTTCTGAGTAAATATAACTATATTTTTATTACTATTTTTCTTTATTATCCTATCTATAGCAATATTCATTCTTTTATTTACATCTGAAAGACTTTCTCCACGATTAAATTTAAAATCAAAATTTCTTTCTTGCATAAATCTAAGCATTTGAATATTTCTATTTCCTAAATCTCCTACCCTTAAATCATTTAAAAATGAATTTATCACAATATTACATTTTTTTACTGAAGCAAAGTATTTAGCACTGGCAATACTTGATGCATAACTAGAAGAATAAACAATATTAGCTTTAATTTTTTTAACAAGTTTTACAGCCATCTTTTCTCCTTCAATTGAAAGAGGCCTATTAATTCTTTTTTCTTCTAATGTCTCATCAGTTTCATAAACTATGTCATCTATTACTAAGTTATTACTAACTAAATAAAGTACCATTTCTACCACCATTATAATTTTATCAAATAAATTAATCATTGACAATACTTTCAAAATAAACTATATTAATATTGAGGGTGGTACTTTATGAAAAAAACATTAATTGAAATTTTTAAACCAAATCCAAAGAGCTTAACACTTAATGATATTAAGAATGCCCTTGGATATAAAACAATCACTAACGTTCAAAAACGTCACATTGTTAAAAATTTACTTAAATTAGAATTAGATGGAAAAATATATTACGATTTTGTTAATAATTGTTATTATGTGTTTCCGTCTAATTTTTTTGTTTCAAAAGTTAATAAAATTGTTGATGGAAAAATTACTTTTGGTATTAATGGTGAACTTGTGGAAATGCAAGCTAATAATTCTAGTGCTAAGAAAAAAGATTATATAATTGTTAAAAAAGAACATGATGGTTATAAACTAGTTAAAGTTATTGGCAAAGCTCAGGAACTTGATAATGTTGATGATTTAGAAAAAATATATAGTTTATTTAATCCTTATTCTGCTTCTTTTACATTTAAGGAATTACTTAGAATAACCAAGGCTGATGAAAAAGAATTACGGAGTGCTTTGAAAGAGTTAGAAAATGAAGGAATTGCTTATTATGATCCTGAATATGAAGTTTATAGAACTATGCCATCAAATTATTTTGTTACAACCGCTGAAGTAACTAGAAAAAATTTTTATATTGTTAATTTTAATGGTATAACCTATACTTTACCTTATGAAAATACATCAGGAATTCTTCCGTTTGATAAAGTTCTTTTAAAAAAAGAAAAGAAAAATATATCATTAGTTAAAATAATAAAAAGAGCTAATCCTGAAATAGTATGTGAAGTTTTAGAAGATGGAAACATTAAAATGGTTGGTAATACTAATATTAAGATTAAATGTACAGATAAAGACTTTCTAAAACTTAGATTACCAGTGGGAACTAGATTTTTAGGTAAAATAAGTGCTGAAAAACATAATGATTATTATGATATTAATTTTGTTGAGGTTTTAGGACATAAAAATGATGTAAATGCTGAGCTTGAAGCTATAAATTATAATAATGGTTTTAAAGTAAGATATTCTAAAGAAGAAATTGATCAAGTTTATAGCTTACCTACTGAAGTTACGGAAGAAGATAAAAAAGGTCGTGTTGATTTAACAGATGAAAACATAGTTACAATTGATGGAGCCCATACTAAAGATATGGATGATGCTGTAGGTATAACAAAGAAACCAAACGGCAATTATTTATTAAAAGTATCGATTTCCCATGTTTCACGTTATATAAAATATAATAGTCCTTTATTTATGAGAGCCTGTCATAATACTACGAGTGTTTACTTAATAGATAGTGTAAATCATATGCTTCATCCACAAATTTCAAATGGCATATGTTCTTTAAATCCAAATGTGGAAAGACTTACAAAAACATATCAAATTGAAATTAATCCTAAAGGTGAAATTGTAGATTTTACTTTCTTTGATAGTGTTATTAAGTCAAAAAAGAAAATGACTTATGAAGATTGTAATGAAATATTTGAAAATAATGTTGTTCCAGATGGTTATGAACCTTTTGTAAATGATTTATTACTTATGCAGGAACTTGCACAAATTATTGAAAATCGTCGTAAGGAAAATGGAGCTTTAGATTTTGGCAATAGTGAAATTGAATTCATTTTAGATGATGATGGCACTATACTTGATGTTACGCATCGTCATCAAGGACCTGCAGAAAAGTTAATTGAAAACTTTATGGTAGTCACAAATGAAGCTTTAGCTGAATACATGTATAACTTAGGTATAGAATTTGTGTATAGAAATCATGAAATACCATATGATGATAAAGTAAAAGAAGTTGTTAAATTAATTACTTCGATGGGCTATCGGGTTGATGCTATAGAAAATAGTGATGACCCCCATGTTATGCAATCTGTTATAAATAGTTTAAACTCTAAAGAAGAATTCTTTATTCTTTCTTCCCTACTTTTAAGGTCAATGCAAAAAGCATATTTTAGTACCGAAAACAAAGGGCATTATGGTCTAGCTTTAAATGCTTATTCTCAAACTACTTCACCAATAAGAAGACTTATGGATTTAATTATTGAATATATTTTAGATAATATTGATAAAATATATGATGGAACAATTGATATGGAGAAACTTAAAACTTCACTTAATGGTTTATGTGAAAGAGCATCAATGATGGAAAGATGTGCTGATAAAGCTGAATATGAAGCAAATAAACTTTACATGATTGATTATGTTTTAAAACGTCAAGATACGGAATTTGATGGATATATTCAAGAAATTACTCCAAGATATATGGTTGTTAAAACTAAAGAATTAATCGAAGGTATTGTTTATTTTGATGATATTTTGGATGGCAATTATGCTTATAATCCTGATTGTAAATGGTTAGAAAATCCGAGTACTAGACATAGACTTATGATTGGTAGCAAACTTAAACTACATTTTAAAGAAGCTAACAGAGAATATAGACTATTAAAATTTAATGCTGAAGTTAATACTTTAGAAAGAGAAATGACACTTACAAGAACAAAGAATTAATTTCTTTGTTTTTTATTTTATAAAAAAAGACTTGGTATCAAGCCTAATGAATATCTATTTCTAATGGCTCTTCTTTAGAACCAAGTTTATCTAAATCAACACTATTGATACTATCAAATCTTTTAGTTATCTTTTCACTAGTTGTATGAAGCTCATCAATACTTTGATTTACTGTTTTAACACTTCTAGCTAACTTATCCCAACGGTCTTTATATCTTCCAAATTCAACACTTAATTTATTTAATTCTTCATGAATTACTTTGGCATATTTATCTCTTTCCATATTCTTAAGTATCATACTTATTATTGAAAGTGTACTTATAAGTGTTGTTGGACCAGCAATCCATACTTTTTTACTATATGCATAATTAAGAAGTTCTGGATGATAAGCATTTATTTCTGCAAATAAAGCTTCGGCTGGTAAAAACATAATAGCTTCATCAGTTGTTTCACCAGGTATTATGTATTTTTCTCCAATAGCATTAATATGTTTTTTTACATCTTGAACAAACATCTTTTCATAGTATTCTCTTTCTTCTTTAGATTTTGTTCTATCGGTCATTCTTTGATAGTTTTCCAAAGGAAACTTTGAGTCAATAGCAATTGTTCCAAGTGGTGATGGTGCATAAAGTATTGCATCTGCTATAACACCTGTAGATAATTTAACTTGGGTTTTATATATACCATTTTTATTACTTCCAAAAGCATTATTTAAAATATATTCTAAATTTACTTCTCCGAATGTACCACGAGTTTTCTTATCTGTTAAAACTCCTTGAAGTGATACTATTTCACCATTTAAACTATCAATCTTCTTTTGAGCTTCATCAATTTTATTAAGTCTTTCTAAAACATTCATAAATGTTTTATTACTCTTTTCAAAATTTTGGTCAAGACGCTCATTAACTCTATCATTTATTAGTGTTAGTTTCTTTTCTATTCTTTCATTTAAAAGTTCAAAATCTTGTGTTAACACTTTGGAAAAGCCGAATTTAAATTCACCAATTTCTTTATTAATGTTAGCTTCAAAATGACCAAGTCTTTCTGTCATTTCACTATTATTGTTTTTTCTTAAAATTAATACTAATAAAAGCACTATAACTACTGCTAGTAGTCCAACAATTACATATTCCATACTTCCTCCTTATTTTTTTATTCTTCTTAAATCCATTATTTCATCTATATATATTTGTTCTAAATCTAAATTACATAATTCATGATAAAGTGTCATAAAATTTGCATTAAATGGATAATAAAAAGACCCACTATTTCTTATTCTTACAGATATACTATATTTATTTGCCATGTATTCTTCTTCCTTACCTCTATCAAAGGTAATAACAAATTTTTCATCTACTTTTTCTATTTTAAAAGATGGACCAATATCAAATGGATAATCATCACTTCTCCAAGTTATTATATTATTTTGTACTAATAAATCATAATTAGTAAGTCTACGCAATTTTTCTTTATCACTTTCAAAAGGCAATTTACAATTAATTAAATCATTATAAAGCTTATTAAATATATCATAAACTCTTAAATTACTTTCATCAATTATAAATTTTTGACTTTTGTGAGCCCCTGCAAGCATAAAATATAAATCTAAATTTCCCGCAAATAAAATACTTAAACTAACTTCATCATTATAACTTAAAGTTATAGATGGATATTCTTCTTCACTTTTTGTAACCTTTAATCTCTCCATAAACCCTTACTCTCCTTCAAAAAATACTTGATACCATTTTATAAATGTATATATTGTCCATATCTTACGGTAATTATCTTTTTTACCATTTACATGTTCTTCAAACATCTTATTAATTATTTTTGTATTAAAATATTTATTTGCAACATCACTATTTAAAGTCTTTTCAACTTCTTCTTTAAAGTCGCCTTCCTTAATCCATTCACGCACTGGCACAGGAAATCCTAACTTTTTCTTTTTATAAGCTTCTGTTGGTATAACTTCTTTAGCTGCTGCTCTTAAAGCTACTTTGGTATTTTCTTTTGTAACTTTATAATCAAATGGAAGATGTGATGCTACTTTAAACACTTCTTTATCAATAAATGGTACTCTTCCCTCAATAGATGATGCCATTGTCATTCTATCTGCTTTAAGAAGTATATCTTTCATAAGCCAGAAATTTATGTCTATAGCTTGCATTTTATCAATATTACTATAATTTTTAAATTCATTATAAACATCTTTAGTTACATGAATGGCTTCTAATTCATAATTATTTTTAAGAACCTTTTTGGCCATTTTACTTGAGAAATTTCTATTAACACCAATATAACTATTTTCTAACTTTTCTCCGCGTCTTACTAAGAAGTTAAAGCCTCTTCCTTCAGGAAAAATACTAGCAACTTTACCAATAGCATGTCTTATACAGAAAGGCAATTTATTATAAAATTTATAATCTACTTCTTCTCTATAATAATTATAACCTCCGAAGAATTCATCTGCACCCTCACCAGATAAAACTACTTTTAAATCTTTGCTTGCAAGTTTGGCAACAAAATATAAAGATATAGCTGCTGGGTCACTGGTTGGTTCATCTAAGTGATACATTATTTTACTAATATTTTCTAAATACTCTTCTTTAGTTATTATTTTACTTTCATTTTTAATACCTAATTTTTCTGCTAAATCTTTAGCATACATTGTTTCATCATATTTTTTATTTTCATAACCAACTGTATAAGTTTTATCAGGTTTAGCTAAAGAAACTATATATGATGAGTCTATACCACTTGATAAAAATGAGCTTACTTCAACATCCGCTATTAAGTGTTTTTCTACACTATCTTTCATAACATCACTAATATTTTTAACAGCATCTTCAAAACTCATATTCTCTTCTTTAAAATCTAATTTAAAATATTTATTTAATTTTATTTCACCATCTTTATATAAAAGACTGCATCCAGCATCTAAACGATGTACTCCTTTAAAGAAAGTTTCATTCGTAGGTACAAAACTAAATTCAAGATATGTTTCTAATATACTTTCATTAAATACTTTTTCAAAATCAGGAACATCTAAAAAAGCTTTAATTTCTGATGCAAACATAAATGTATCATTCATTTTAGCATAGTAAAGAGGTTTTATGCCAAAATTATCACGAGCTAAGAATACTTCATTTTTATTCTTATCATATATAGCAAAAGCAAACATACCACGTAAATGTTTAGGTAAATCAGTATGCCACTCTTCATATCCATGCACTAAAACTTCGGTATCACTTTTAGTTTTAAAATCATGACCAAGTGCTATTAGTTCTTCTTTTAATTCTTGATAATTATAAATTTCACCATTAAAAACTGTTACAACAGAACCATCTTCATTAAACATTGGTTGATCCCCGGTAGATAAGTCAATAATTGAAAGACGACGATGACCTAAAGCTACATCTCCATCTATAAAATATCCATCTCCATCTGGACCACGATGTTTTATTCTATCATTCATTAATTTAATTGTATTTTCTTTTTCTTTTTTGGTAACTAAACCTACTATTCCACACATTATTTATCACCTAAAACTTTCTTATAATAATTATTAGTTAAAATATTTTTACTCATGTTCATTCTATTACCAACTAAACTATTCATATAAGTTATATAATCATTATTTACCTTTTCATCATTTTTAGAAACAAATTTACCTGATTGAGCAAAGTATGTTCCTTTATCGCTAACCCAACTTCTATTTCCAAATATGGCAAGACCAGTTTCTGTACTTAATATATCTTTTCCAATAATAAGTCTTGAGTCATATTTTACACCAAATAAATTATATATTGTTGGTAAAACATCTATTTGGCTGCCAACTTTATCTACATTTATAGTTTCCATTTCACTATTCCAAAGTATAAAATTACTCTTATTTACTTCAACTACACTATCCTTTTTATAACTTGCTATTTCATTTACTTCATCTATACTTAAGTAATATGGATAGTGATCACCTACTAAGGCAATAACAGTATTATCAAGTTTTCCCGCTTCTTTTAACTTATTTATCAAAATTTCTAAGGCTCTATCAAGTTCTATTTGAGCTGCCAAATAAGCAAGAGGTTTCTCACTAAAGTCTAAACCTGCCACATCACTTTGATGTTTTTTAGCCATTGCACTTTGTGTAAATGTATATCCTCCATGACCACTAACCGTTGCATAATATGTAAAGAATGGTTTATCACTATTTATATAATCATCAAATGTAGCATTAATCATTTCCACATCGGATTCAGGCCATTGTTTACAATTTATACTTTTTTCAAGGCCATTAAAGCAGCCTTTAAAATTATCAAAACCTAATGCTTTTAAATATTTATACCTATCTTGAAAATATATGCTATGATCATGATAAGCATATGTATTATAGCCAAGCTCTTTAAAGCTTGTTGCTACTCCGAATGGATAATAATTGTTTCCACTTTTCCATGGACTTACAAAACCTGAAGCAGCTACTAAACCAGTAAGTTCTTGAAATTCTCCTCCAATTGTACTTGATATCGTCGGAGTATAAAAATTATTAAATTTAAATCCACTATTAACTAGCTTATATAATGTCGGGGTTGTATCTTCTCTTACAGCTATTTCATTAAAGCTTTCTGCCATAAACAAAATTAAATTCTTTCCTTCAAAATATTTTGTATATTTATTTTGTTTAGTACCACTTTCATTTTTGAAATATTCATGCATACTTTTAATAGTTTTGTTACTTTCATTACTTATTAAAGCATCAAAGTCAATATCTAAATTATTGTATTCATAAATAATTTCTTCTGGATTATCAACATTATCAATATCACTATCATTATCTTTAATAATAATATCTATTTTTTCATCAAAACCAAATATTAATCTATACGTATCTATAACAAATGTATCTAATACTCCGAATGTTCTAATATTTAAATCAACATTATTTACATCATAATATAGCTTATATGGCGAATTAATTTTATCTTTATCAACTTGTAAAAATAAATAAAATGAACCAATACTAACTAAACATAAACCACTTTTAATAAGTATAGATTTTTTATTTTCTCTTTCAATTACTATAATGTTATTAAAAATAGTAAACAATATAAATGGCATAAATAAGAGAATAACTCCGATGATATTTCTAATAACTAAATCTACTCCATCACCTGCAAAAGATGCCACTTGTCCTGATGCCCCAAGTAAACCAAAATCAAAATAAAAACTAAACATCTTAAATACACATAACTGAATACTATAAAGTAAGCTTAGTAAAAATAGATTTATAAGAAATATTATTTTATTAGTTTTTCTATTAAAAATTCTGCCAACACCATCAAAAAATAAACTAATAATTAAATTGAATATTAAAACATAAATAATATTTTTACTAAATATCACATTCCCAGTTAGTAATCTAAATGTTACTTCCATATATAATAATATTATAAAGGTTACTACCCCTAAATAAAACTTTCTTAACCTAAATTTTTTCATAGACTACCTCTATATCAATTATTATACCACTAATTATTACTTTTATATATCAGATTGTACATAAGTTGACACTTTCAGAGTAAATAATTAATAAACGAAAAATACTCATCAAAAAACTAGATATAAAATCTAGTCAACTTTTTTAATTCCCACTATGGCTTGGGTACTCCCACTTTTTTTAATTCCCACTATGGCTCGGGTACTCCCACTTTTAATGTCACTTTTGAGCTGGATGTGAGAACCACTATAATGGACAACAATGTTTCCATATATTTAATGAGAAATATCTCATGAATACATAACTAACATATCACATCGCTTGCGTGTTTGTAAAGCTTTTTTATTTACTTTCCACTTTCTTTAAAGTATCTTCATCTAACACAAATAAATCATTTATATAACTTTTTACTAACGGATACTTCATATTATCATCTTTACTATAAAGGTATCCAACACTTGATATCATTGGTAATTCTAATGTTTTAAATTCTTCATTTATATTATTTAAGTCTTTATAATATAAAACATCATTTGCACTCTCATTTGTAATTATAATTAAATATTTATCAATAACAACTACTCTATCTACATTATCTATGTCAAATGTTATATTTGTTACTCCGATATTATCTTCAAGTACTGCCTTATTATCCTTTTTATAAATATGATAAATTGTACCATCTTCTAGAGTATAATTAAAATCATCATAACTATAATAATGAGTTTCAACTTGAGAAAATTCTTTTACATCATAACTTGTACATACATAATAATCTTCTGTACTTGCTCCAAATAAACCAAATAAAATATTTGATATAAAGAAAAGAGCTATAAGAATAAATATACCATTATTATATATCTTTGTTTTCTTTTCTTCAAAAATAGATGCTGAGTAAAGCAAATAAATTAAGCTTAGTATTATTGATGCAACCATACTTGCTGCTGTTATGCTAATTGGGACATTACTTACATAACCACAATCTGTTACTAGATTAACTTCACTAAGAAGTACTGAAAAGTCATAGAAACTATGAAGAAAAATCATTGCCCATATATTACGAGTTTTATAATACACTGTACCAAATAAAATACCTATCGCAGTTGTTTGCACAAATTGCATCATTGTTGTAAGTAAATCTTGACCCGCAAGTAAATTAGTTAAATGCACAGCACCAAATACTACTCCACTAATAATAATTGATATAAGTATTTCTTTTTTATTACTGCTATATTTTTCTAAAAGCTCATTTTCAATTATGCCTCTAAAGAATATTTCTTCAAATAAACCAATTAAAACAACATATATAATTAAACTTATTAAATTGTTAACATTTACATCTGTACCAATTAATTCAGTGGCGTTTGCAAGTGCTATAATAACTGATAAAACTAAAATTGGTAAACATAGCTTAACAGATTCTCCAAAATTAATTTTCTTTTCTTTAAATATATACCATTTTTTTCTAATTATTAGTAAAACTATAGCAAAAACAAATACTACAAATTCACTAACAGCATATATAATATACTTACCATTTAGTAAACTAGAATATAGTTTTGACGCTATTAAGCCCCCGAAAACTTTTGTAAATGCTTCAAAAACTAAAAATATTAATGCTACTTTAGCTATAAGAAACCAAATATTATTCTTCTTTTCTTCCATATTAACCTATATTAGATACATTTGTATATATTTGTGAAACATCTTCAATATCTTCTAGAATATTATAAAGTCTATCAAATATTTCTTTATCTTCACCTTCTAAAGTAATTTTATCTTTAGCATACATACCAACTTCATCTATTTCATAATCAACATTGGGAATTATTTTTTCTATTTCATCTTTAGCACTATTCATATCACTTGGATTTAAACTAACAGTTACATAGCCATCTTCTTTTTCAATATCAACTATTTCAATACCTGCATTAAGTAGCACTTCAAGTATTTCATCATCATTTTCATATTTAAATGAAATAATTCCTAAATGATCATAATTATATGATACAGAATTAGTAACTCCTAAAGATTTGTTAACTTTATTAAAGGCTGCTCTAACCATACCAACTGTTCTATTAACATTATCTGTTAAACATTTAATAATTAAAGTACTTGCACCAGGTCCAAAACCTTCATAAACTACTTCATGATATTCATCTTGTCCTACACCTTTAGCTTTATCTATTGCTCTTGTAATAATATCTGATGGCACTTGATTTTTCTTAGCTTTATCAATTAATCTTTTTAAAGTTACATTTGCTTCTGGATTTGGACTTCCTTTCTTTGCAGCTAAATATATTTCTTTAGCAAATGTTGTATATACTTTTCCCTTTGCTGCTCCTGTTTTTTGTATACTTGCTTTTCTTACTTCATAAGCTCTTCCCATAAATAAATTCCTCCCTTAAACATTCATATTTTTTACAAACTTATAAACTCCATAATTTTTATCTACATATCTTATTCTCTTTATTACATCTTTTGCTTTATAAATATTAAAATATGTAAAGTTTTCTTTTTTCATCACAAATTCTAGTGCTTTAATAACAAGTCTTTTAGTATTTTTAGTACCAAAAAACTTCATCATTTCCTCTTTATCCTTAGTATTTACACTTTTAAGTAAATATTCATAATACCAAAGTCCTCTTTTTTTAAAGATATACTTTTTACCATCAAATTCTTTTAAGACTCTTAAAGTGTCATAATACCCCATTTTTATATTATTTCTAATATCATTTTTCTTAAAATCAAGTATGCTACCAAGTTTTCTAGATGGTTTTATAACAACTATTTTCTTTCTATCATTATATGGTCTTCTTAAACCAATAGCTTGTAAATCAATGACGTATACTTTATCATAACCTTTTTCAAGTAAACTATTCGCTGGTATATAATCATGAAAACCACCATCTAAGTAATAACTATCATCAATCATCTTTTCAAATTTAAATATTGGTAAAAAACAAGATGCTATTAAATAATCATTAAGTTTATCTTTAGGTATTTCTTCTTTAAATAAATATTTTGGTTTAAAATCATTAAATCTTACAGTAACTAAACCAAAATCTTTATTACTATAATATAAATCTTTACCTATATTAAGTTTCTCTAGTAACTTTCTTAAATTAATTGTGCTTATTCCTTTATTTAAAACAATGCTTTTAATATTGTTAAGTATCTCATTAAGCATTTCTAAATCATAATCTTCATTATTGGTTTTACTTACTAGTTTTTCACTAAAACCTAAAATTGCTCCAGCATCTAAATTGTACCAAAAATCATATAATTCTTTAAATCTTCCACTAGCACACATCGCTGCATTAAATGAACCAATACTTGTACCAACAAAACCATCTGCTTTAACATGAGCATCTAAAAAAGCTTTATAAGCACCAACCTGATAGGCCCCTCTTAGACCTCCCCCAGAAAATGCTATTCCTCTTTTCATTTCTTATTCACCAAAAGTTTTCCTAACATTTTTTGAAATTTTCTTTTCCTATTTTTAGATTTTAATCTATTATAATAAGCATTTATATAGTCATTTCTATAATGCAACAATTCTTCAAGTTCATCTCTATCTGTACATACTGGACTATAATAATCTTTTTCTAAAAAAACTCTACTTAGTACATATTTAAAACTTAACCCATTTATTTCAAGTAATCTATCTAATAAATCCCCATATTTAATAGTTTCACTACTTGCTAAATCAAATGTCCTTTTATTTAATTTATCACTATACTTTATTCCTTTTACAAAAGCATAAGCACAATCTTCTTTAGTTATTACATCCATTATATCATCCCTATTTCCATGATACATGAATGTTTCTTCTAGAGGATTAGATAAAACTAAAGGTATTCTATATATTGTATAATTTTTTAATTTTTCTTTAACTAATTTTTCACATTCTATCTTAGCATTTTCAAAATAATCATATTCATCTAATTTTAGTTTACTTTTAACACTCGGATTTTCTATTTGTTTATATACACTCGTAGAAGATGCCAAAAACAAATGACATTTTGGATTATAATAACTTATTGCACGGACAATATTTTCGCAACCTCCATAGTCTATGGCCATTGCTAAACCTTTTTTCATATTTGCAAGCGGAGGCATCGCACTAGCTAAATAAATAATATAATCATGATCTTTAACTAATGCTTCCATTAAAACTCTATCTGTTACATCTCCATATAGGATATTAACTCTTTTTCTAAATCTTTTTAATCTTTTAAATACTTCTTTAGTTTTTAAATCTAATATAGTTATTTCATATTTTCCTTCACTAAGTAAATATTTAACAGTATGAACCCCGATGCTACCTGCAGCACCAACAACTAGTATTTTTTTCATATGTCCACCTCTATAAACAATTAATTATAATTAATATTATTATACCTATTATTATACCATAAATAGTTTCTTTTTTATGTATTTCTTCATAAACTTCTTTTAAAAGTTCAAATAATAGAATATGAAGAAGCATTCCACATGTCAGGGATAAAATAATGATTTCCAGAGTTTCGCTTAAACTTCCAAATATACTAAAGATTAAACCTCCAATAAAACCAGATAAAACAAGTAATATAACGAGTGTTATATTTTTTTTATTTTTAAGTGATGGAGCTATTTGAAAACCAAATGGCAAATTATGAAGTCCAATTCCTATTAACATTATTAATCCACTTTTTATATTATTTATGGATACTCCATATAATGCCATACCTTCGATTATATTATGAAGTAAAAGAGCAATTATTGTTATAAGGCTAACATGTTCCATGTGCTCTATATGTTCTTTTTTCTCTTCATCGTTTTCATGGTGTTCATGTTCATGATGAGGAAGTAATCTATCAATGAAGATTAATGCAAGTAAACCAATACCTATAAAAATAATTGACCATAAGTTACTTGCCTCAATTATTTCAGGTACCAAATCAAATGATATGAGTCCAATTATAACCACACAAGCACAGGCAATTGACATTCTAGAAAATGCAACTTTATTAGAAATATATTTATAAACAATTATGCCAATCAAAAAAAATAAACCACTAAAAAGCGTTAATAACAAAGCCATACTTAATTCCTCTTTTCTTTATGTATTTTACCAAAATTATAGTATTTAATCAAGAATTTTTAGAAATAATAATTTGACTATTAAAAAAATTCATTTTCTCAGATAAGTAAATAAGTTTTTATTCAGAATGAATTATAAGAAACTCTAAGGCAACATTAGGTTTATGATATCTTCATGTTATTAATAACATGGTTATGTTAAAACAAATATGGTATATATTTTTTATCACCAATAAAAAAAGGACCGAAGTCCATTTTTATTTTCTTAATTAAGCACAATTAGCTTTATCAAATTTTAATACACCAGTTAAATTTTTACCAGTATTAGTATTTTGATCACTATCTAAGTTAATTAGTGTAACTGTAGTTTTCCAAGCTTCTGTAACTGTAGCTCCAGCAGCAGCTGTAATTTTGTGAACATAATTAGTTTCACCAGCAGTTGTAGGGATTTTAATTTCACCTTTTTTAGTAGTGATATCCATAGCAGCGATAACAGCTGTTCCTTCTTTAGTTACATCTAATGTTAATTCAGGTGTACTTTCATCAACAGTATATACAAAATCGTTTGCTGTAATATTTAGAGAAACACTATAGCAAAATTGTAAATCAGCAGCATCTGGTGTTTGTCCTCCAGCAGCGCCTGGAGCAGTAAATGATACAGTACCATTTGATGAACCAGTAGCATTTCCTTTACCTTGAGCAAATGTTGTTGCATCAGCATAAATATTAATTGCTCCATCAATAGCAAAAGATGAATTTCCGGCAGTACCAGTTATAACGTTAACTTGTTTAGAAACTGCGTCTCCTCCTTGTGCAGTGAAGTAAGCGAATGTTGCACCTACAACAGCAACTAATAATGTTGCAACTGCGATTACTGTTAATAGGATAGTATTTTTTTTGTTATCCATAATTCTTCCTTATCTCCTCTCTATCTTAATATTACCATTTTATATTTTAAAAATCAACCCTTAAGTAGAAATTTTTTAAAATTTTTTTCACTTTGTTTTCACATTACATTTTTTAGTAAAATTGAGTTTACAATACAATGTAAACTCAATTCTATTATAAACTCATTGTGAACGTTTTATTTGTTGTATCAAGTACTATTTTCATTCCTGATATGGAAGTTGTTCCGCCACCAACAAATTTGTAAGTTGGATAAAGATTTCCACTTGAAATACTAGCAGCACTGCTATAAGTATCAATGTTGTTTTTCTTAATTATTTTACTTATAGTTGTTCCATAACTATTTGCAACAGTATATATATTACTTCCATTAAAAGTACTACCTAAACTAGTTAAACTATTACTTGCTTTTTCTTCAACAGTTAGATTACCACTATAAACTACATTGTTATATGTAATATCTAGGTTATAAACACCTGGATAAATGCCAGCTAAGCTAAACGCTCCACTTGATGATGTAGTACTTGTTACTGAACCATTTTGTAAACTTACTACTGCTCCACTTAAATTGTTTGTGCCATCAGTTATTGTTCCATTTAGGGTATAATTCATTTTGGCATTAACTACTTCAGCTACTATTTCAGCATTTACATAAAAGTAAGAGTAACTTGCTGCAGATATAGCTTTATCACTTAACCATAGCTTTATTCTATAAGTTTTTGTAGAATTAGAGCTAGATGTACTACCTAAAGTATCAAATAAAATACTATATCTATTGTTTCTACTATCAGAATTATCTATTTTATAAATTGGTAAATCAGTTACACTAAGTGGTCCAGCTACTAATGTATCAGCAGTTCCTGCTCCATTATATTCATACACAGCGAACCTAACATAATCAAGTGGTGTTAGCATATCTGTATCTTTATATCCAGTTCTTGATGTAAAATTTTCCATATCATAGCCAATATTCATAACATAAGTTGAATCTAATGTACCTGTATTTTGAATATAAATGACACTTACATCATTTTGATTCATACCTTCGGCATCTGACATTGGTGTTAAACTATTATTTCTTTGAATTGCTGAGGTTTCACTACCATATGAAACTTTTAGTGTACCTGTTGTAATACTTTGGTTAGTGGTATTAGTTTTAACAGAAAAGAATGATGCATAACTAAATCCAATTGAGGCAATCGTTAAACAAAATACACAAACTGCTATAATAAAATTTTTATTTTTAACAAATTTATTAACTTTTTCCCAATTTATTTTCTTCACTATCTATCACCTAATATTATAATACCACAAAATATTTTCAAATAAAAGAAAAAGTTATTTTTTATCTAACTTTTGTCTTTTTTGTTTTTAAATATTTATCTAAGCCTCTGAAACCTTGGTTTTCATAATCAAAATCTTTAACTAATGAGTAATCCTCAATACCCTTTTTATCTAAATATTCTTTAATCATTTCTTCAGTAATATTATTATAGTTTATTTTAGCTGTAATTCTAGCTAAAAACTCTTTACTAAAACTATCTTGATAATTACTTTTACCTTTCATAAATCCTATTTTTTGATTAATCATTGCATTACTTGTCATAAAGATATAAGTATTTTTAAAATCTATTTTTTCTCCCTTAGAATTGGTTACGTATCCTTCGTCTAAGATTTGTAAAAATAAATTAATAACATTTGGATGAGCTTTCTCAAGTTCATCTAATAAAATAATAGAATGCGGATTCATACGTACCTTTTCAAATATATTTTCATCATCATAACCAACATAACCCGCACTAGCACCTATTAATCTAGTTATAGACACACTTTCGTTATATTCACTTAAGTCTAGTCTTATTAAAGGTATATCCAGATATTTTGCTATTTCTTTGACAGTTTTAGTTTTACCTACTCCAGTTGAACCTGTAAGTAAAATGGATACTGGTAAATCTTCTTCTTTTTGTTTTAGAGCATTTATTATTTCTCTAACCACATTATTTTGGCCAATTATATTATCAAGTAAATAATTTTCTAAATCCTTAAAGTCATTTTCAATAAATGGTATATTGTTTTTTCTTTCTAACATTTCTTTTATATCTTTTGCTGTTATTTTATTTGGTGTATTTTCTTCTTTATCTATTTTTTCTTGCAATTTTATTTCCATACTTCGGTATTTTAATGCTTCATCAAAATTATTTTTCTTTACCATATTTTCTTTTTTCTTAACAATATTAAGTAGTTTATCTTTTAACTTAGAAATATCTTTTTCTTTAGTACTTTCTACTTCTTTCATAGCACATACGCTATCTAATAAATCAATTGATTTATCAGGATTAAATCTATCTAAAACATATCTATCTGTTAAAGATACTATATTCTTTATATTTTCTTCAGTTATCTTTATATTATAATGTTTTTCAAATGATGGTCTTATCTTTGATAATATATTTTCTGTTTCTTTAATAGTTGGTTCATTTATTTTTATTATTTCAAATCTTCTTGATAAAGCTTTATCTTTGGCAATAAATTTATTGTATTCATTTGTGGTTGTTGCTCCGATTATTTTTACTTTTCCACGTGCTAAATAAGGTTTAAGGATGTCACTTGCATTTATTGCTCCTTCTGCACCACCAGCATTAGCCATCGTATGAATTTCATCAATAAATAATATTATTTCTGGATTTTCTTCAATTTCTTTAATTACTTTATTTAATTTTTCTTCAAATTCTCCACGATATTTAGTACCTGCAACTAGCGAAGACATTTCAAGTGATACTATTTTTTTATCCTTTAATTTATTTGGAACGTTACCACTTTTAATTCTTCTTGCAAGTTCTTCAATAATAGCACTTTTCCCTACTCCGGCTGGACCTATTAATAGAGGATTATTTTTATTTTTACGAAGTAATGTTTCTATTATTAAGTTTAATTCTTTTTCTCTACCTACTAAAATATCATCACTATTTATTTCTGACATATCTTTACCAATATTATATAATTCTAGCTTAGTATTACCTTTTTTATGTTTCTTTTTTATTTCATCATAAAGTTTATCAATATCAATACCCATGCTAATTATAATTCTAATAGCTATACCTTCTCCTTCTTCTAAAATTGCTTCTAGAAGATGCATTGGTTCCATCATTTTATTTTTAAATATTTCATCTGCTGTTTTTATTACTCTTTTTAAAAGTGGTGTGTAAATACAAGTACATTTTTTATTTTCACTTGTTCCCACGACTAAAAGAAGTTCATCTAAAAACTCATCATATGTTAAATCGTATTTTAATAATATTTTCTTTATTTTATCATCATTATTTATCAAACTTAATAATAAATGTTCTGTTCCTATATAAGGATGATTTAAATCAATTGCTATTTTTTCTGCATCTTTAAATATTCTTTTTACTTCTAAACTATAATTATTGTACATAGAAGCCTCCCTTTTATAATTCTATGTACGTTATGGTAAAAATTTTATTGTTTTATACAAGTTTGGTTATTTTCTCCGATTATTTTCATACTTGTTGGATATCTATTTAATATAGCAAAAGTTTCTATAAATTTAAAGTTAGATAAAAGTCTTATTATATAATTTAAATCACTTTTTAACATATCATGATTAATAGTAAATTCATAACTTCTATTTATGTTTTTGCTCTTGTATGTTACTTTTATCCACATATGCTTAAGGGGATATTTTTCAGAAATAAGTCTTGTTTTCTTATCATCCTTATTTATAGTTATATTTAATTCATAAGATATTTCTTCTTTGTCTTTACATATATTTGTCATTCTTTTTTCATAAATGTTTTCTTCATCTTCAAACACTTCGTAATTATCTAAAGAAATTTTGTTTTTGAGAAAATGAACTACAATTGGTGTTTCTTTAGAATATATTTCAACTTCATCATGTTCTAAACTTTCCATACTTGGATTAATTATTATTCTTGTATCACTTAGAGAAAATAACCTTTCTATTTCCTTTAGTATATTGTCATTTACAATGTTATTATTTAATCCAATTATTTCTAAGTAGTTTATAGGAGTTATCCCTAGCTTATTTAAGGCATCACTTAAACTAATGCTTTCTTTGTCGCATTTTCTATTAATTCTTGAAATGATTGTTTTAATTTTTCTAATATCTTCCATAAATCTAGTATACTACATTTTTAAAAGAAAAAAAACTATAAATTTTATAGTTCTTTCTTCAAGTCTTTGATTTGCTTTTTAGATAGTCCAGTTATCTTTGTAATGGTATTAACATCTATATTTTCTTTAAGCATTTTAATTGCTGTTTGCATAATATTTTGTTCTATACCTTGGGCTTCGCCAAGTTCATAATAAGATTGTTTTAATAGTTCTTCACGATTATAAGGTAAAGCAGCATCAAAACTCAATGTTAATTTCTTAGCTTTATCAATTATTTTATCCATAAACACATATCCATTACACACACTATCTAATTCTTCTTGATATAAGTTTAACTTATATTCATTAATTTTTCAAGATTAATCTAACTAAAAAAGAGCTCATTTCTGAACTCTTAGATATAAGTTACTACTGTAAATAATACAAGTAATATAATGATCATACCAACTACATATAACCAAATATATTTGAACCAATCTTTGTAACTTACTTTCATCATTGAAAGACCTACTACTAACATGGCACTTGTTGGTACGAATATTTGAACAATACCATACATTGATGTAAATATTGTATGAACAATTTCAATATTATCAGCATAAACAGAAGTTAGGAAACTTCCAATTGTATAAGCTACATATCCAAAATCACTATGGAATATTGAAGTTATAAATGCTACTATTGAAGTTAAATATGGATTAAATCCTTCAACAAGATTTAGAATCCAATTAAATACGGAATTAAGTGGTGAACCAGAAATATAACTTGCTGCAAAAATTAGATTTGCAAATAACAAGAATAATAATGGTTTGAACATTTTCTTAGTTCCTTCATAGAAACTTTCAACATATTCATCAAAACTCATCTTATACAAGAATGCTAGTAATGCACTTACAATTAGTAAAACAATTAAAATATTAAATACATATTGGAAACTACCTAATGCATTTGCATTAGCACCAAGAATGTATTGAATTATATAAAATTCACTACCAGCTTCTAGTCCAGTTAACCATTCATGGAATTTGTCAAAGATTTCAATTCCAAAAATAGTATTCCAATTAATGTAACCAAGTATTGTAATTATAACTGAAATTGCTAGAACTATGATGGCAGGTAACATTTTTATTTTACCTTTGTTGGATGCTTTTTCTACTTCAAATATATCATTTTCTTTACTAGCACTCTTTGTATTTTTCTTCATATTATCAGATATTTTGCGAACACGCATTACAATGAAGAAATTATATAGAACAATAGCAACTGCAGCAATCATATAACGATAATTTATACCAAGTTTAACATCTTGAGCTAAATAATTATTAAATGCTGCTAGACTATCAGTTCCATAAGTACAACCTAGAATACCAACTAAAGCACTACCAAATGTTATAACAAATATAGTTAATTTGTCCATTCCCATTTTTGATAAAATTGTAACAAAGAATGGGATGAATAATAAAACTATAAGTGTTTGTGAGAATAATGAAGTAAATACAAATAGTATTACACTTATTATTACACTAGTAACAATTGGATGTTTACCAAATTTTTCTGCTAAACTGTCAGTTAATTTTTGATATCCACTAATGTGAGATAATACTCCATAGAAACCACATACAACAAGTAGTAATGGAATTTTATCCATCATGAAATATATTGAATAATATAGCATAAAACCAATATCAGTTAGCCCTATACGAGTAAAGTCCTTATCAACAAAATCAGAACCTTGGAACATACCACTTGTAAATAACCATGAAGCAATTATTCCTGCTATTACAAGAACTAAAATACTTTTTGCTAGTGTATGTTTTTCACTTTTAAGAGCAATCATCATGCTTCCAACTATAAATAGAACCATTCCAATAATTTTTAATATCATATCTGGATTAGTTCCTTCAACAAATGCTGCAACTATAAATAATATAAATGCAACAATGTCCATTAAAGCACCTATACATCTTAATACGCCTTGTTTTTCAAATATTTTTTTCATTCTCTACCTCCTTACCTATGATTATAACACCCAAATAAAAGAAAAAAAAGTATTTTCATACTTTTTTCACATAAAATTATCTACCAAAACTTAAAAATTGAGGAATATCTTTATCATTGTCATAACTATTGATGGCTTCATATAGTAAATCATACGCTATTTTTTGACCTACGTTTTTCTTTAACATTTCCATTAAAAATTCAAATTTTTGCTTAACTAAATTTCCATAATCCTTAGAAACTAAAACAAATGAAGCTCTCATTAAACAACTATTAAATATTGCTTCATGGTATTTATCAGGAGCATAAAATACATTGTTATCTAAATTCACTAATTTATCGGCAAGAACAGGAAAGAAATTACTTACTTCTGTTGTCTTTATCATTTCACTTAAAAATTTTTCTGAACCATCTATTAAAAGTAAACCATTTTCCATGTATGGATGAGGATTAATTTCAAAATTATCTCTTATAAGTTCTTTTTCAATACTTCTCATACTAAGTGCCATTTGATACTTAATTTTTGTTTTTTCTTTTTTATCACTAATATGATTATTTATATCAAAAATAGCTAAAGCCAATTTTATTATATCATTATAAATTGAAGTTACATACAAAGCACTAGGAAAATCTTCACCATTTAATATTTGTGATATTCTAATTTGGTGTAAATCATTGGACATTCTTGCTTTCTTAATATCACATTCCTTACAGGAAAAATTTATATTAATTCCTGCTTTAGTTTCAAATTTATTTTCTATGTAACTTATTATTTTTTCAAGTTCACCGGATACTTTAAATCTTTCTAAAATATTTTCTTCAATAGTAATACAATTTTTTAAATTTTCTAATTCTTCCTTATACTCTTTACTTTCTTTTGAATTTTTAAATTCTAACTCTGTTAATTTTCTATAACTTACATTTATACTATTAATTATATTTTCAAACATTTCAATGTCATTTAATGCTCCACTTTTTAACATATATATTATTCCTTTCTATAAACTTAAACTTACATGATTTGGAACTTTTTTATCTTGTTCTAAATTTTCTAATAAACTGTTTAATATTTCAATTGTGTATCTTACATCACTTTCTTTTTCAAGTGTATCAGCTAAATCCATTAATAAAATTAATAATTCTTCCTTATTAAAATTTGGAAGGTTAGGTAAATTGAAATTACCTTCTCCATTTATAAATTCTTTTATCTTTGATATCACCAAATTTGCAGTATTTTCATCTAACATAACTAAACATGCTCTGATACTTGTACAAGTAAATAAAAAGTCTAAATATTCATCTGTATTGTTTTTAAAGTCTTTTTTAAATGAAAAAATACTTATTATATAACTATGAAGAATATTTATTGTTATACTATTGGTAAAAAATTCACCAACATTTTTTAATGCATTATTATAAGTTAATATATTTCTTGTTAAATATGGATTTTCTGATACTTCAAAGTTAGTTTCTAATAGTTCCTTTTCTACTTCTCCGATTGTAAGAGCTAAATTGTATTTAATCTTGATAGTTTCTTTTTTATCTTTTAGTAAACTTAATGTTAATCTTATTAAATCTAAATTTATAGATAATTCATATAAAGTTCTTGAAAAACTATATCCATGAAAATTTTCATCAGGCATCAGCTTATATAAATAAGTGTATATTTTATTCATTATGCGGATTTGATATAATTTGTTATTGTTTGCTAAAGGATTCAAATAAAAATCCATTGATAGATTATATTTTTTACTAAAAAAGTTAAATACATCTTCTGCATAGTCCTTAGTTAATATTTCTTTTAAGTATTCATCTTCAATATCAGCACATGATTTAATTGTTTTTACTGCATATTCATATTCATAAGATATCTTTTTATCTTTCATCTCTAACTCAGATAAAAGTTCATATGCTTCTTCGATAGCTTGCGCTTCTTCTTCGATTGCCTTTATTGCTTTAGTTATTTTTTCATTAAACATAATCTCACCCCTGAAATTAGCTCTTATTCTAACAGAAAAAAAGACTAAAGTCAAACTTTAATCTCTTGGTTTCATTGTTGGAAATAATATTACTTCACGAATTGTTTCTTGTTCTGTAAAGAACATTACAAGTCTATCGATACCATAGCCGATACCTCCAGCTGGTGGCATGCCATATTCTAGAGCTTCAATGAAGTCCATATCAATGTCATTTGCTTCATCATTTCCTAAATCTCTTTCTTTTAATTGTTCTTCAAATCTTTCTAATTGATCAATTGGATCATTTAATTCAGTATAGGCATTTGCAAATTCTTTTCCTCCGATAAATAATTCAAATCTATCAACAAATCTTGGATCTTTTGGATTCTTCTTAGTAAGTGGAGATATTTCTACTGGATGACCATATAGGAATGTTGGTTGTATTAATGTTTCTTCAACATATTTTTCAAAGAATAAATTAATAATGTGTCCAACATTTTTTTCATGATCTGCTACTTCAATATGATGTTCTTCTGCAAGCTTTAAGGCTTCATCAACTGTCATTTTCTTTGAAAAATCAATACCTTTTTTTTCTTTTATTGCATCAACCATTGAGATTCTTTTCCATGGTCCTTCAAGACTTATTTCATTTCCACCCCAATTATATGTCATTTTCCCCATTACTTCTTTAGCTATTTTAGTAAACATGCCTTCAGTCATATCCATCATACCTTCAAGGTCACTATAAGCAAGATATGCTTCCATTAGAGTAAATTCTGGATTATGTTTTGTATCCATTCCTTCATTTCTAAATACTCTGCCTATTTCATATACTGCTTCCATTCCTCCTACTAAAAGTCTTTTTAATGGAAGTTCTAGAGCAATACGTAAATACATGTCAATATCTTGAGTATTATGATGTGTTACAAATGGTCTAGCACTAGCACCTGTTAAAAGAGTTGTTAAAACTGGTGTTTCAACTTCTGTAAATCCACGACCATCCATAAAATTTTGAATACATCTAATAATTTTAGGTCTAGTAAAAGCTACATTTCTAGCTTCTTCATTCATTATTAAGTCAACATATCTACGACGATATCTTTCTTCAGTATCTGTTAGTCCATGGAATTTTTCTGGAAGTGGTGTTAAAGCTTTAACTAAATGTGTATATTCTAAACATTTAATTGTTACTTCTCCAGTTCTAGTTTTCATTATTTTACCATAAACACCAACTATATCACCTAAATCAGCTGATTTAAATAAATTATATACTTCTTCTCCAACATCATTTATTGATATATATATTTGGATACTTCCTAATTTATCTTGAATTGTAAAAAATGATGCTTTTCCCATTTTTCTAATAAACATAATACGTCCTGCCACTGTGGCAGTATCTTCCATATTTTCAAAGTCATCATGAGGCACATCTGCATATTTTTCTTTTAAATCCTTTGAATAAGCATTTCTTTCAAATCTGTGTCCAAAAGGGTCTATTCCCATTTCACGAATTTTTTCAGCTTTTTCTCTTCTTACTATTTCTTGTTCTGTTAATTCATTCATAATTAATCCTCCGTCTGGTGTTATTTTAACACAAAAAAACAATCTTGCAAACAAGATTGTTAAAAATTTATTATATTTTATACATTTTTTTATTTTTCTTAGTTACACTATAGATTAATCCAGCACCTATAATACCACAACCAATGATTGCAATTGGAAGAGCTGCACCAGTTTTAGTTTCTGTAGTTGTTTCAATTTCAATTGTTACTTCACTACCTATTGATGGATTAGTAACTTTTAAACTACAATCAGCAGCTGATGATTCAAGTTCTAGAGTAAATGTTACTAATGTAAAGTTAGAAGCTGTAATATTACCATTATTTGCAATTAAGCTTAATGGAATTGATGTTCCAGCTAATTCAGCATCACTTGGTGAAACTTTTTGCCATCCATCACCAGGTGTTAAAGATTTTACTGTAACTCCATTTCCTACAACTTCAAGAGTTGCTGAGAATGAATTAATTTCTGCTGTATTTCCTTCAACATTGATTTTACATGTTGATGTACATTTTCCTCCTTCAGTTGGACAACTTTTTTCACACTTTGGAACTATTGTTGCTGCGTCAACACCCATAGGTATAATTATTATAGCCATTACTAATGCTATAAAACTGATAATTTTTTTCATCACTATATCTCTCCTTATCTTTATTATGTCTAAATTATATCATAAAAATACAAAAAACAACATATTTTTTACAAAATTATATTAAAAAATGTAAAATTGTGTTATTATAATAAAGTAATAGGATTTGAGAATATGAAGAAATTATTATTTAAAATTAAAGATAGTGCCTTATATATTAAGGAAAAAGTGCGATTATCATGTGAAAATAAAAACTTACTTAATACTAATGTAATTAGTTCTGATGAACTAATATTTTCTCTTGATTATTTGAATAACAATGTAAAAATTACTTCAACTTTTATAAATGAACTTACTAAAAACTATGGTATCGATACTATAATTATCGAAAAAATGGAATTTGTATCCACTATTCTTAATGTATTAAAAAATAATACTAATATTATTAATTTAATTATTAAAGAAGATGTTCAATTAAATTTTAATATTTGTGAACTTATTATTAAAACTAATATTAAAAATGTAAATTGTTATAACCTTCAACCTTTTATGATTGAATATTTAGATAAATATGGTGTTTTAGTAGAATCTAGAAATGAAATACTATATCTATCAAATTTTATGCTTCAAAATAATCTTAGTATATTTTCTAGTATGTTTTATAAAATGACTATCCAGATAGATTTACCAATGTCAGTGCAAGATGAAGAAGACTTTGAAGCTTTTATTAAAATAAATAAATACTTAAAAACTATAAATGTTAATTACGTAAATAAAAATGACTTAGAATATATTATTAATACTCTTAGAAAAAATAATAAAAAAAATATAAAAATAGTTATTCATGATAATATATCAAATGAAGAAACTATTGAATATCTAAGAGAATTTAATAAAAGAAAAAGCAAACGTTATAAGATTTATTTTAGATTAGATTATAGTGATGATTACTTAAAAGATAATTTATTAAAACAAACTAATAATAGTATTTTAAAAACTTGTGGTTATATAATTATTCTTATTATTGCAGTTTTGTTTATTTATGTTTTTTATGATAATTATAATTCTATGAAAAATGATGAGGATACTAAAACTAGTATAAAAGAAATAATTAGTTTAGATAATACTGAAACAATTATTAACGAAATGAATAAAGATTTAAAAGATAATGAGAAAAAAGTAATTAATAAAGACGTCGCTAGTGTTTTTAAAAATGTAAATCCAGAAACTGTTGGTTGGCTTAAAGTACCTAATACTAATATAGATTATCCAGTTGTACAAACTAATAATAATAGTTATTATTTAAATCATAATATTTTCTTTAAAGATGATAAAAATGGTTGGGTTTTTATGGATTATCATAGTGATGTTGTAAATTTAAGTGATAATTTAGTTGTTTATGCTCACAATAGATATTATAATGGTATTATGTTTGGTAATATTCAAAATATGATGAGATATAATTGGTATAGTAATCCTGATAATCATATTATTACTTTTAAAACTTTATATGAAACACTTGAATATGAAATATTTTCTTTATATAAAATTGAAACAACTACTGATTATTTACAAGTTATCTTTCCAGATAATCAAACTAAAATGAAAATGTTTGATTTAATAAAGTCAAGAAGTATTTATAACTTTAATGTTGATTTAAATGAAAATAATAAAATTATTACTTTATCAACTTGTGCAGATGAAAACAATAAATATGTTGTTCATGCAGTACTAAAAAGAAACTAGTTAATTTCACTAGTTTCTTTTATTTTTTGATATACTATTTCTTCAGCATCATAATATGGATTTAATTTTCTTAAAAGTTTAATGTCTCCGTAATGTTTAAATTCTTCTCTTTTTTCAAGTAAATCATCTTCATCTAGAGTACTATTTTGTTCTATAAATATGTCAATTATTCTAAGAGCAAATTCTCTATTATTTAAGAATTCATCTCGAAGTTCATATATATCATGCTCTTCTAAAAATGGTATTAAATCAAAACAATCTTTGTAATTTTTAGAACCACTGTTTTTTTCTATAATTAAAAACTCATATATGTTAGATAAAATGTAGTTTATAAATATTGTTATTTGTGCTGTATCATTTTCAAAAGATTCATAAATATTTTGAATTAATATTGTATGTTCATATTCATCCATACTTTCATAATTTTCTTTTTCACCATTAATATCTTCCGCACATTCAGAAATTGATTTATCGTATATATCAAAAAATCTTTGAATGTATTTTTCTGGCTTGGTTAATTCTTCATCTGGTATATAATCCCAGATATCTAAAAATTCAAATGGGTTTAACTCTAGTAGTTTTTGAAGTTTTCCATTTTTAAAAATTAGTTCTTTTGCTTTAAATTTAAATATATAAGGTCTTTGGATATATGCTAGAAAATCTTCGATGATATCATCAGTCATTTCTGTTGGTTTATAAAACATATCTATAATGTCCTCTTTAGTTAAAGATTCTAAATCTTCAATAAATGGCTCACTATAAGAAGTATTTATTTCATGAACTGAGTCATAATAGTTCATTACATATGATTTACTAACTAACATAAACATTATTGCTCTTTTACATACTTCTAAATTTGCACCTGATTTTTCTATAAATTCATTTAAATCCGCATTAAATGTACTTCTTTTATTTGTTAAAAGATCAATTATTATATGTTTTAATACTTTTCTGTTATCATCGTATCTTTCCGTAACTTTATTTAAGAAAAGCATAAATGATTCATAACTTATGTAATATAAATCTCGCATAATCCCCCACCCTTTGTTAAACTAAATTTCTCTGGTACTTACAAATTTGTAATGGCCATCTTCATAAGAAAATTTGTGTTCATACCTTTTTAATTTATCTTTATACTCATTTATATTTAAATTTTCACTATATTTTATGTTGTTATTTACTATTTCATTTGTTCCTTCATTATCGTAACACACTTTTGTGGTCTTATTACATTTAAGAAAATATTCAATTATTTTAATTGATTCATTTCCGTTTTCTACAGTATAACTATCTAGTCCTTTGTAATAAATAATATTGTCATCTAATTCATTATTACTCTCATAAATATATAAATAATCATATTCATCTTTTATTTTTGCACTTTTATTTTCATCAATTTTAAAATCTAAAATGTAATAATTTGTTTCTTTAAAAATATATTTTACCATTTCTAGAAAGTAATCCTTATTTATTTTATATAATAATTTATAGTCCTTACCTACCAGACTAATATCTTCTTCAGTTATAGTTTCAAACTTAAATGGATTATTTCTTTCAATATAATTATATGTAACTAAAGATATTGTTGAATATCCTATATTATTGCTTGTTAAGTAACTACCTATGTAAAATGATGGTCCAGCATTATAGTTTCTTTCTGGAAAAAATTTATAAATTTCCTTAATATCAGCTTCTGTTACTTCTGGATATTCAACATTAACTTTTTTGTCAAATTTAAATATTTTCAAAAATAGAAATGCTATTATAATTACTGATAAAATTACAATTAAATATGCTACTAGTTTTTTGCCCTTTTTCATCTTTATCACCACTTGTCTTAATTTTATCACGAACTAAACTTCAATACAAGAAAAAATGAAGATTACTCTTCACTTTCGGTTTGAGGATAACTTCTTATAAATGATGGAGTGTATCCTTTAGTATCTTTGTATATTGTTTGAATCTCTTGATATGATGTTGGAAAATTACCATTATTTTCACTCTTTAAAGTATCTAAACTTAAATCTGTTGATATTACTAAGCTTAAGTTATTATCATCATATGTTGCTGTACCTGTTATGCCATCAAATGTTATTGTATTTTCTTTATTCTTAACAATTTCATTGTAATCAGCAGCATTTTCAAATGTATATTTATAATCTCGACGAGCAGCATTTAAGAATATTAAAGTGCGGTTTATAGCAAATATATCATTTACTACTTTTTTAGCTTTATATTCTGTTAGAATTTCTTCAGCACTACTGAAGTTTGCAAATAAGAAAATATCTTCACTTGTTACATATAACGTTGCTGTGTAATCAGCTTTATTTCCAGCATCATCTACAGCTTCGATTACTACTTCATATGGGCCTCCAGCAGCAGTCATATATTCATTTACTTTTGCTTCATCAGCAAAACTTGTTTTACAATTTGATGGGTCATTACAACTTTTTATGAAATCTTCTACTCTTACTGTTGTATTAATTGTTTTAAATACCATATTTACTTCTGCAACTGGTGCTGTTTTATCACTTACTACTACTTTTGCTTTGTAAGTATTTTTTCCACAAGTTATTGTAACTTCATATTCACCTACTGTCGATGTGTCAACATTTCTTGTATTAACACTACATGTGCTTGCATTTCCTCTAGTAATAGTTGCATATTCTTTAATGTCATCAGGAACCGTTTCCCCTACGCCAATGCTTACTGTTTTAGGTGTTAATTTTACTGTATTGTTGCTTACACTTAGGAAATAATATACACCATAAGCAACTGCACCAATCAACGCTATAATTAAAATTATAAATAGTATCTTATTCATTGGTTTCTTTTTCTTATTATCATTGTTTTGAGGTGGCACAACACCAATATTCTCAACTTTATTTGAGTTTGTAAAACCATTTATATTACCTGATGGTGTAAAGTTATTATTAACTCCCACAGTATTTCCCGTTAACATATCTTCTGTACCAGGAATTGGTCTAGCAACTGGCTCAGTTGGCATTGGAGCTGATTCTAAACTTTCAACTTGAGGAGCTACATTTGGTGTAGTATTTGGCATTGGGGTTGCATTTGGTATGCTATTTATTCCGGAATTTGGAATTGGTGTTGGATTTATATTTGGACCTTCTACATTTGGTGTATTTTGTGCCATGCCTAATGTAGTGGAACCTAAAGTTTCACTATTCAAACCATTATTTGTGCCATTATTTAAATTAGGATTTTGTCCATTCATTTTATCAGCCCCTTATTTATTATATAGATAATTATACATTGTTATTATATTTTTTTCAAGCATATTTTAATCATTTGTAACGTTTCCATCACCAAAAACGGGAATAGTATCCCCTAAATATTTAGGTTCTGGTTTAAATATTGTTTTAATAAAATCTTTATCTCTTGCAAGTACTTCTCGTAATTCAAAAGTTGTTTCTCCAGTATAATGCCTCAATGTAGCAGATACTCCTTTTGCTTCTAAATTAAGTTTACTAGCAATGTATAAACTTCGATACAAATGAAATTCTTGAGTTACAATTATAACCTTTTCAGTTTGAAATATTTCTTTAGCTCGGTATATACTATCATAAGTAGAAAAACCAGCATGATCCATAAAAATATCTTCACTTGGCACTCCTTTATTAGTTAAATAATCCTTCATTACATTTACTTCATCATAAGTTTTAGTACCATGGTCCCCACTTACAATTATTTTATTTGATGCCCCATTTTCATACACTTCATACGCAGTATCAAGTCTGTCTTTTAAAACTGGACTAGGTTTTCCATTTCTTAATCCTGCACCTAAAACTAAAATTGCATCATAATCTTTATTTAAATCATTTATACTCATAATACTTTGTTTTGTGCTACTTTTTACATATAAATTTATACCAAATATAATTATTAATCCTATAATTAGCATGGTTAATAATGAAATTAATATTCTTTTCAATGTTTTATTCATAATTATAATCTCCTTTTTAATATCTTATCAAAGTTTTAAATCTTTATAAAGAGTTATGTAAATAAAAGACACTTTTTAACATTTTGTGTACAATTTAGTCAAAATATATTATACTTATTATAAGAAATGCGAGGTAAAAATGAAAATAGGTATATTTACAGATGCTTATGAACCCCATATATCTGGAGTTACTACAAGTATAAAAATGCTTAAAGAAGCTCTTGAAAAAATGCATCATGAAGTTTTTATTGTTACAGCTAATTTAGATGGCAAGGGTTTTAAATATGATAAAAAAAATAAAATTATTTATATGACAGGAATTAAAACTGGGATTTATCAAACTAAATTAACTGGTATATATTCAAGTAAAGCAATGAAGATTATTAAAAGTTGGAATTTAGACGTAATACATAGTCAAACAGAATTTGGTGTTGGTTATTTTTCTAGGATTGTTGCTAAGAAGCTTAATATACCAGTTGTGCATACATATCATACATTATATGAAGATTATGTACATTATGTAACTCATGGGCATTTTAATAATTTAGCAAAAAAATTGGTGATTAAAATGACTAAATACTATTGTGAAAAAAAATGTGATGAACTTATTGTGCCAACTGATAAAATAAAAAATTTATTTGTTAATAAATATGGTATTAAAAAATATGCTAACGTTATTCCAACTGGTATTGATACCGAAAAATTTAAATTAAATGAAGAAATGAAAAAAGAAATAACTAAAATAAATAAAAAATATAAAATAAAAGATACTGATTTTGTTATTGGTTCTGTTGGTAGAATTGCACCAGAAAAAAGTTTTGATAAATTACTTTATAATATTAAAGATATGGTTAAAGTAAATAATAATATTAAAGTAATGCTCGTTGGTGGTGGTCCTGAATTAGAAAATTTACAAAAATTAACTAAAGAATTAAAACTAGATAGTTTTGTTATATTTACTGATAAAGTTGATTATTCAGTAGTACCCGCTTATTTCAATACTTTTGATGTTGTAGTTTCTTTTTCCACTACGGAAACTCAAGGGCTTACAATTATCGAAGGCTTAGCAGCTTCTAAACCAACAATATGCATTAACGATGAATCTTTCACAGCTATGATTGAACCAAACTATAATGGCTACTTATTTAAAAATAATGATGAGTTTAAAGATTATATTTTTAAATTAATGAATGATGATAAACTTTATAAAGAAATGAGTATTAATGCTAGAAATAGTATTTATAAATATTCTAAAGAAGTGTTTGCTTCAGATATTTTAAAAGTGTATCATAAAGCTATTAAAGGACATAATAAAACCTCAGAGGATTAAATCTTTGAGGTTTTTCGTTTTCAAACTTATCAATTTATATATAGAAGATTAAATTATTTCATCTTCTATTTTTTGTTTGTTTTTAAGAAGTTCTACAAGTTCATCTATTTCTTTTTCAGTATTGTAGAAATATAAACTTATTCGTAGTGAATTTGTAACACCAGTGGCATTTTTAAGTATTTTAGCACAATGATTACCCGCTCTTATGCAGATGTTATACTTATTTAAGAAGTAAGCTACATCTTGACTAAATATGCCATTTACATTAAATGCTACTATTCCACTATCAGCTTCTAAATTAATTATGTCTATGTGACTTAAAGGTATTAATTTTTCAATTAAATAATCTCTTAGATGTAATTCTCTTTCATGTATCTTATCAATACCTATTTTATTAATATATCTAATGGCTTCACCTAGACCTATAACCCCAGCGATATTTGGTGTTCCAGCTTCTAATCTAGTTGGTAACTCTTTGTAATACATGGTATCTACTGTATCGAAAGATTCATTCATACCACCACCTAAATTAATTGGTTCTAATTCTTCAAGTAATTCTTTTTTACCATATAGAACTCCTACGCCCGTTGGCCCTAACATTTTATGTCCTGAGAAAGCTAAAAAATCAATGTCTAAATCTTGAACATCAGTTTTAATGTGGGGAACACTTTGAGCACCATCAACTACTACAAAAATATCATGTTCATGAGCAAGTTTAGTAATTTCTTTAATAGGTCTAATGTCCCCAACAACATTTGTTATACCTGCTAAAGCTATTACTTTTGTATTTGGTGTAATACTTTTTCTAACATTATCTAAAGTTACATGAAGCGAGTCATCTAAAGGAATAAAATTAACCACTGCTCCTAAATCATTACATAATCTAAACCACGGCATAACATTTGATGCATGTTCACTTGTTGTAATTAAAATCTCATCACCAGGTTCAAGTAAATTTCCAAAGAAACCTGTTGCAATCATATTTAATGAGTCTGTTGCACCACTTGTAAATACTATTTCTTCTTTAGATTTAGCATTAATAAAGTTTTTTACTTCTTCACGAGCATTTTCATATTCAACATCTACTTTAAATGATATATCATAATCACCGCGATGAGCATTAGCACTATATTTTTCATAATACTCTGTCATTTTATCTATTACACACTTAGGTTTTAAACTAGTTGCACCATTATCTAAATATATTATATCTTCATTTAACATCGGAAAATCTTCTCTATTCATATTATTACCTCATTTCTTGTTCTACTATAATTTATTCTCTTTTGAAAAAGCTAATTATAACAAAAGCCTTGTCCAGCTTTTTTATTTATTATTTTTCCTAAAGAAATTTATATACATATTATAAAACATTCTTTTAAAAAAAACTAGAGTAAGCTCTCTAGTTTCGTTTGTATATCATATTTTATTGTTGACAAATAGCCACATTTATTATATTATTAGGTTACCGGAGATTAATAATCTTGTCAGGTCGATAGTTAGAATATGATTTTTTTAAATTAAGTGTGCTATTTGTACACCATACTAACTGGGAATTAGCTACTTAGGTAGCTTTTTTTCATGGAAGAATTATTTTATAATTAACAAAGTTATTTAAAATATTGTTTATATCTTGTTTTTCTTCTAGAGCATTTAAAATAATTCTTCTTATGGTACCTGATACTAAGTCTGCTGCTTGAACTAAATAACTTTTACCTGAGTCTTGATATGTTACTTTAACATCTAAATCATTAAATACTATTGGATTATATGTACATGAATAATTAAAATTACTAATACCATACTTTAATTCTTCCACTAAACCATCATGTAAATTATAATAACCATTACTTTTTGTTGTTTGTTCATCGATATTGATAATAACTTTTAAAGGTTCTTTAGAATCTATTTTATTATTTGTTATTTGATTATTAATTACTTCTTTTATCATTCTTCTTAAAGAATAATCTAAAAATCTTCCTTTAGCGGCTTTATTTTCTATTATATGAGTATAAACATTTTGATTACTTATGACAAGTCCCACGATAAAATATTTTTTTATATAATTTATTATTCTTCTTTTATCACTATTTTTAATATTGGTATTTTTTATCTCTGGGCATTTTTTATTACATAAGTCTTTGTTTTTACAATATTTGCATTTAATATCATTTATAATACTTCGATACTGAGTAATAAATTTGTCTTTTTCTTTCTTAGATAAAAATACTAAACCTCCATATACACTTATTACTTCTTTTTTAGAAAGTTTACCTGAGTCATCCAAATTAATATATATTGATTGCATATAAGCCTCCTTATAAATTAGTTTTTATTCTATCACAAAAAAGTAGAAATATATATAATATTTACACAAGTTTTACAAAAGAAAAAGACTAAAGAGCTTTTATTTCTCTTTTAGTCTTGTTTGTTTTATTTTCGATATTTACCCTTTCTACTACAAAAAACATTATTATGGCATTAACTGTAAATGAACCACCATAACTTAGAAATGGAAGTGGTACACCAGTAAGTGGTATTAAAGCTAGGACTCCAAGTAAATTTACTAATATATGAAGAGTAAAATACCAAAATGTTCCATAAGCTAAAATTGAACATCTAAGATTTTCAGATTGTTTGGCAATTCTTAGTATTCTTGCTAAAATATAAGCATAACCAAGTACAATTAAAATGCCTGTTGCAAGTCCTAGTTCTTCCACAATTATTGGGAATATAAAGTCTGTGTGAGCTTCTGGTAAATACAAATATTTTTGTGTTGAATTTCCTAAACCTACTCCGAATAAGCCACCATTATTAATTGCAATAAAACCATTACAAACTTGATAACCTGTTGTTTCTGTATATCTAGAGCATGGATTTCTAAAATTAAGCCTTCCCTTTTGAATACTGCTTAAGAAACTATTTCCAGAATATAAAATAGCTATACCTGCGATAATACATCCAACAGTTATAATTTTAATAAATTTCATAATATTATTTTGAACAATAGGTATACTTATAAATGTTAAAAATACAATACCAGCAATAATTGCTGCACTACCTAAGTCTGGTTGCATAAATACAAGTCCTATAATAATTAATGCAAATGCTAGTGGTACAAAATATGCATATATATTTTTAACATTTTTATAATGTAATTTATTATAATAGATTGCCATAAATACTACCAATATAGATTTAGCAAACTCACTTGGTTGAATTTTAAAGAATTTTAAATCATACCAACTTATAGCACCTCCAGCTATTTTACCTTTAACAAATAAAAAGGCCAAAGAACCAATAAGTAAAAATACTAAAGGCCATGCAAGTGCTGCATAATTTCTTGTTGGAAATCTAATAACTATAGTCATGCCAATTATAAATGCTGCTACAACAAAGAGTGCTTGTCTTATAAAGAAATGATATGGTGCATAACCATAACGAACTACTGCAGTTATATTTGATGCACTATAAATCATTACTAAACCAAGTGATATATACAAAACAACCATTATAAATAATGGTATATCCATTTTTGAAAATAATTTACGCATAACTTTCTCTCCTATACTAATAGTACCATTATTTACCCCAAAATTAAATATTTTTTTAAAAACTTGGGTTATTTTAATGTCAAAAATTCGTCATTTATAATAAATTATAGTAGATACAAAAAGGAGGTATATTATGTATTATTATGGAAATACTGGCTATTATGGTGGAGGATACGGTGCTCAATCAGCATGCGGTGCTCCTACATATGCTGGATATACAAGTGGTTATGGTATTGGTGCAGCTATCTGGATTGTATTATTTATTCTCTTAGTAATCATTTTAGGTGCTGGCTGGAGCTGGAATAACAATAATAACTAATTAATACTGAGTATATAATTTTAAAAAGGAAATGAATTTAAGCATTTCCTTTTTGTTTTAGTTTCCAAATGGATGTTTTAATTTATTTTTTATTTCACTTCCAATTATATCTTTTGCTATTTCATAAATCTTAGTTGCTTCATTAATGTTTATGTTTAAACTAAGTACTATTTCACTTATTATTTTATCTTTATATCTTTTGCTAATAAAGAAGTTATTTTCAAGTATATCATTTACTAATATAGCTTTTTCTTTAGTTAAATCTGCTTGATTTGATAACCTTTCAATAAATTTTTCTCTATTCATTTTTAGTCACCATATATTTTAGCATTTCTATCTATGCTAAGTAACCTTCCATATTCAAAAATATAAGATAAACTAAATAAGAATAAAATTTGTACTAAATCAAAAACTTCAATACTCATGTCTAAATCAGAGTTAAGTAAGATTTCAAATATTATACCTCCGAGATTAGATATAACAATTATTGTAATCATCATGTATGCCATTTTTTGATTAGATGGACATTTTCTAATGTAAATGGATTATCACCTTTATTAATATTTCCAAATATTGTTTCCAAACATCTTAAGATAATTGAAAGTAGTACTAAAGTTATTATTAATACAATTAAACCTATTTCTATATAAGTTATAACTCGAGCTTTACTATTATTTTCTAAAACATCAATTATTTTAGTTTGAGCTACATCTTTAGATGCTTCACCAAGTGCTATATTGCCAGCTTTAATTACTAGTTTATCTCCTTTATCTAAAATAGATATTTTACTATCTGATGAACTTATACTAATTTCATTATTTTTAACTTCTAATTTATGCACTAAAAATGGTGTAATAATTATAGCAAGTACTACAAATGGTATAGAAAAGTAGCATAAAATTCTTCCTATTTTAGAAAATGTAGATATTATTTTACTTAATATTTTCATTTTCTTACTTTCTTCTTTTTTTAAACTTATTACTTTATTTTTTACTTCATCATCTAAATTATTAACATCAAGTATACTATCATTAACCAAATCATTAATTTTGCAATGAAATATTTTGCATAGTTCTAATAAATTATTCATTTCTGGATATGCATCACCAGTTTCCCATTTACTTACGGATTGTCTTGAAACATTAACTTTTTCTGCTAGTTTTTCTTGTGACATTCCTTTACTTGTTCTTAATTTTTTTAAATTGTCTCCGAAATTCATATGAAGACCTCCTTTTTCTTAAGCTGATTTTATGATAAATAATAAATACTTTCTATCAACTTTAAGTTGCACATTCATTTTTGGGCCACACGGTTCATACCCGATATGTCGGGGGTTCGAGTCCCTCCCTCGCTACCAATATGAGTAATAATAGATAGAAATATCTATTTTTTTTATACATTTTAATCTTATTTGACATATCAATACCATTGTATTACTATTTTTATCAATAATATGGTATAATATTATTAACAAAGATAGTTTGTGGAAAGGATATGAAAAATGAAAAGTAAAAAAATTGCTAAAATTGTGATTATTATAATATTATTGATTTTGTTAATACCTATACCTTTTAAACTAAAAGATGGTGGTACAGTTGAGTGGAAATCTTTAACTTATTCAATATCAAAAGTTAATAGTATTTATTCAATAGATGATATTCGTATGGGTTATAAAAAAGGAGTTATAATAAAGATATTTAATATTACTGTTTTTAATAATTCAAAATATGATATTGAAAAAGAATTTGTCATTGTTGATAGTAGTAAAAATAACGAAAACTTTACTTGTGCTTCTGCTTTAGAAGAAATTTATAAAGATGATGAATATATTTATTACTTACCTTGTCAAAAGAGTCAATATATTAAAGTAATTTATGCCCCTAACGAATATCAAGAGGGATTAAAATCTTCACTAGAAGATGGTACAATTAAAATAAGCGATTTAGATGAGTTTAACATTGAATATATAAAAAAAGAAAGAAAATAAATTTAATGCTTAAAAAATATTCAGGGAAATTTTAGGGAATTTTTATATAAAATTATTTATATTTATTTGAATTTACTTGAATTTACTTATATTTTATTTTATAATATATATCGGAGCGAAGCCTTATTTAATAAGGGAAACGGTAAAAAATAAACGGTAATTTAATTTAGGGCTTATTTTTCATACCCGTAAGGCTAATCGTTCGAATCTCCCTTTTATACTTAACCAAATATTATTCATTTTTAATATATTTTACTTCCATTTTGTGCTTGTCTTTCTGGTGTTAAAATAATGCAGCCTTCTTTATTTTCAGCTCCGAGTATTCTGACTTCACTTTTTATATCGGCAATTCTAATCGGATTAAAATTAACTACAACTATTACTTGTTTTCCTACTAAGTCTTCTGGTGTATAAAGTTCAGTTAACTGAGCAGATGAATTTTTAATACCTAAATCTTTTCCTAAATCAATTTTTAGTTTATATGCTGGCTTTCTGGCTCCTTTATTAATTTTAGCTTCTATTATTGTTCCAACTCTCATATCAATTTTATCAAATTCTTCTAAACTTATCATTTTTACCACTTCATTTTCTATTTTTTTCGTTATTTTTACATTTTTTCTACTATTTTTACATGAATAATTACAAAAACTCTTGTCAAAAGTTATTTTTTTTGGTATTATTTAGTAGTCATGGCGAGATAGCTCAGCTGGCTAGAGCATCCGGTTCATACCCGGCAGGTCGAGAGTTCGAATCTCCCTCTCGCTACCAAATGACTATTAAAAGGATATTGTATCAATATCCTTTTTTATTTTGTCTTTTTAATATTGAAATAATTGAACCCAATAATATGTACCATAAAAATTAATTACACCAACACCTATTCTAGTAAATGATGCACTAATCATGTTTTCGTAATGCCCTTGAGAACCTTTCCACGCGTATGAAACTTCTTTGGCATTACGTTGTCTACTTGCTATATTCTCACCAACGCCATAAATATCTTGTCCAAAATCACGCATTATATAATAGCACATGTTTCCATCAGGTCTTTCGTGAGAAAATTTATCTGAGTAAGCCATTTCAATAGCTCTTACCATGGCTGCTTTTGTTAAAGTTTCATCAAGTGTTAATGGAGCTTGACCAACTTCAGTTCTAAATTCATTAGTATATTTTACGACGTCGTTTACAATATCTTTGTAAACATTCATATTTTCTATTGCTTCTGGTAGCATATCACTTGTTTTGGCATTAAAATTAGTACCATCAACTTCATAATGTGTATATTCATTAACTGTCTTTTTAGATCCATCGCTATACAACTTGTATGTTTTAACGTGCCATGAATTTAATATTGTACCATATTTTAATTCTTTTGTTTCTTTTACTGATTCAGTTTCTTCTTTGACAAACTTCACTTTATTATTATTATTATTATTATTATTATTATTTGTTTGAGTTTCATTTGTAGTTTTTTTATTTTTGACAATTAATTTTGTTGTCTCTTCTACTACATTGTCACTCTTATCTTTAGCAATGATAGTTACATCATAAGTTCCCACTTTTGTGTATTTTTTATTTTCTTTATATGATAAAATGCAATCTTCTTCGCTATTATCAGTGCAAGATTCTACAAAAGAATTTATTTCGAATTTATCACCTAGTGTAATTGTTAATTCTTTTAATTTTAATGTTGGTGCTAATTTATCTACTACGTTTAAAGTTGTTTCGTAATTTTTATCATTTATTTTCATTACTACTTTGAAACTTCCTATTTTATTATATTTGGTATCAAATTTAATTTTCTTATCACTTTCAAAATAATTTATTTCTCCATCAGAAAAATTACTATTTTCAAAAAAATTTTTAATATTTAAAACTTCACTATTAATTTCTACTTCAACATTTTCTTTAATGTTTATTTTTTCTTCATTAGTTTGAATATTGCTAGATTCTTTTTCTTTAATATCCTTTTTTTCTAAAAATATAAATAATGTTATACCAAGTAATACTATAACAATTATAGTAGTTATAATTAATATTTTTTTCTTTTTCATTTTTGTTTACCTCCATATTTTATAAAACTAATTGATCAAATATTTACTAACAAGTTGTATATTGTTATACAATCGTAGGTTTTAGAAATCCAAAAGTATCTATATTTCTTAATATACCATAAAGTATTACAATTACAAGTAAAACATATGATGTATATTTTGGTAATTTTATTTTAAATTTTAAATTAATTAATTTATAAATAATAAAACATATTAATAAAATAAATACTAAAGGGTTATACCTAAAAGCTTGATAAAAATCAAACTTTAATATTGCAAAAAACATTCTTGTTATTCCACATCCAGGACAATAAAAGTTTGTTAACTCATGAAAAATACACGGAATGGTAAATCTCGTATATTTTGAAATGTAATAATAACCAATAAATAAAATTAATATTAAAATTGATACTACTACTTTTTTCATTAGTCTGCAAATTTATTTAAATCATTTTGAATTAAGCAATAATTTACTAAACTTAAACCAAATATTGATAATAATAAATATAAAATACTATTGTCATCAATTGACTTACCATACTTTCTTCCAGCTTCATACATCTTTTTACCCATTATATAATTCCAATAAAAGAAATATATTCCACATGTAACTAAACAGTAAAGAAATGCTGTTCCCCCACTTGCTGTTTTGTTATCAACTAAAGTGTTTGAGTCATCTGTCATAGTAATAAACCAATAAATACCATAAATACCACAAGTTAAGAATGATAAAACTATTGCCATTACCATGTCTCTTTTAACAAACTTTGGATGACTTGGATATTCTTCATTAAAACCAACTTGGGCTCCACATCCATCACAATATTTAGCGCCTTCATTTATTTTGTTTCCACACTTTTCACAATATTTTGCCATATAATCACTTCCTTACACTTATTATATCAAACTGTAATAATACATGCAATTAAATTCTAATGGCAATACCACGTTTTTTCAAAATATATTTACGAAACCAATCAACTGGAAATACTGTTAAAGCAAGTAAGAGCACTAAAATAAGCTCATTTATTTTAAGTCCATAAGTTCTAAAAATATCTCCACCATTATAGATAATCCAAACTTGTGCTATAAATATGAAACCAAATATACCAATAAAGACTTTATTTTTAGATAAATTTGCAAAGGTATTTATTCGAACTGTTCGAGCATTAAAAGCATTAAATATTCCCATGAAGATGAACATTGCAAAATATGCTGTCATTAAATATTTAGAGTTTTCTCCAGTTCTAATTAATGTTTTAAATATTGGAAGTTTTAAAAATAAAATACAAAGTAAAGCGCAATAAACACCAGTCCATATTATTTCACTATACATATATTTATTCATAATTGGGGTATCCTTTTTCTTTGGGGGTTCTTCCATGTATTCTATGAGTGGTGCTTCAAAAGAAAATGCAACACCTGCAAAAGTATCCATAATCATATTAAGCCATAACATTTGCACAATTGTAATCGGAGTTGATACACCAATAAAAGAACCAACTATTGATAAAACGAGTGCACACATATTAACCGTTAACTGATAAATTATAAATTTTCTAATACTTTTAAAGATAGTTCTTCCATATAAAATTGCTTTACTAATTGATAAAATATTATTATCTAGTATAACAATATCTGCGGCTTCTTTAGCAACTTCTGTTCCACTTCCCATGGCAAAGCCAACATTTGCTTTCTTTAAAGCTGGAGCATCATTTACACCATCACCAGTCATACCCACTACTAAATCCATACTTTCTATAATACTAACCATACGACTTTTATCTTGAGGAAGAGCTCTAGCTATGACAGCAATATTAGATAATTTTTTCTTTATTTCATCATCACTTAATTTTTCTAAGTCACCACTTGATAAGACAAGATTACTTTTTATATCAATAAGACCAACCTCACGCGCAATAGCTTCTGCTGTATCTACTGCATCCCCCGTAATCATAATAGGTTTTATACCTGCACTTTTAATAAGCCTAATTCCTTCTTTGGCTTCATCACGTAATTCATCTTTAATATTAACAAAGCCAAGTAAACATAAATTATCCATGTTTTTGCCATAAGCAAATATTAGAACTCTTCCTGAAGATTTAGTATAGCTTTCAATTTTCTTTTCAATCATTTTTTTATTTAATAAACTTGCTTCTTTACCAAAACTATTTAGATATGTTTTACATTTAGAAAGTAGTACTTCTTTAGCACCTTTTACAAGTATAGTTCCATCACTTAATGTTACACTACTATATTTAATAGCACTATCAAATGGGGTTTTATTAATTATTTTTTTATTTATTTCCTTACTTTTACCAATAAATTTAAGTAATGCTCTATCAGTTGAATTACCACCAATAATATTATCATCACTTATAATACTAGCATTATTATAAAAAAATGAAGAATATAATATTTCATAATTAACACTCTTTTTTAAATCTAAATTTGATTTATATACTTTTAAATTTGGTGTTACAAATTCTGTTACTTTTAATACTCCTTTTGTTAAGGTACCGGTTTTATCAGTGAGAAGGACATTTAAACTTCCAGATGTTTCAATACCCACAAGTTTTCTAACTAAAACATTATCTTTGAGCATTTTTTTCATATTACTTGATAGAACTAAAGTAATCATCATGGGAAGACCTTCTGGAACTGCAACAACAATAATAGTTACTGATAAAGTTAATGCATAAAGCAAATGATTAAACATAACTGGAAAATTAGTGATTGTGGCCATAATTAAATCTAAATCAAAATGATTTTCAAGAACTATACTAGAAAAAAGATAAGAAATTGATGCTAGAAAAGCACCAATATAACCTATTCTACTTATTGTTTTTGCTAAACCTCTAAGTTTTATTTTGAGAGGACTTTCTGGCACAACTTCTTGAAGTTCTTGAGAAATTTTACCTAAAATTGTATTATCGCCAATAAATCTTACTAGCATTTCTGCTTCGCCATTATAAACTACAGAACCACGAAATACTCTGTTATTATCGGATATGACCGGACCATTTTTACTTAGTTTCTTTGCTTCTTTAGTTTCTCCATTTAATGCTGATTCATCAACGCTTAAATTGCCTTTTACTAAATAACCATCTGCAGGAATCTTATCACCACTACTTAACATGACAATATCTCCAACAACAATTTCACTGGATGGTATTTCTATGATTTTTCCACTTCTTCTAACCTTTGCAGTAGTTTTCAACTGCTCTTCTTGAAGCCTAGAAAATGCTTTTTCAGAGCCATATTCACTTATACTTGAGATAAATGATGCTAAAAATATTGCTATTAAAATACCTATTGTTTCATACCAATCAAAGTCACGGAATAATACTACAACTTTAATTGCTAAAGCTATAAGTAATATTTTAATAATCGGATCTCCGAGTGACTCTAATAAAAGATGCATAAAAGTATTTTGTTTTTGCTTTGTTATTTCATTTGTACCATATCTTTTTCTAGATTCAATTACTTCTTTTTCATTTAATCCCATGTGCCGTTCCTCCCAGAATAATAATATGTACAAGCTATCCTAAGTAGAACAAAAAAAGTTTACTTGTCATTATTAATGTTCAAGTAAACATCATTACCTATAAAAAGTAAGCATTGACCTATGAAAATCAAATGTTTCTTTTTTTATTATATGAATTTTTCTTTCATATATACTTATATTACCATAAAATCATAACAATTTCAAGCCACAAATTGATATTAAAAACATTAGTCATACAATTGTCATTTGCTTATAGAAAAAATATTTATCCTTTAGTTTCATTATCTTGTGTTTTTTTCACTTCTATGAGATCTGCTATTCCGCCAGCACTCATCGTAGACATAAGTCCTACTAAAATTGAATTAAGTAAGTTATCATCAAGTTTTAAAAAGAAACAAATTATCCCACTAACTATACCTATGACAACATTTTGAATAGGAATAAACTTATTTGGTAGTTTCTGAGTAAACATTTTTGTTATGGCTCCGAAAATGTATGCTACAAGCATTATGACTACTGATAATGATATAGTCAAGATATCACCCCCTTTAGGTTATTTCTTACTATATTTTATGAGCTAGTCCAAATTTAACAAATTACTTGTGTCCCACACAACAAAAAAATAAGACCTTTTAAAGTCTTATCTTGCTCTTCTATATCTTTCTTTTGGATCTAGATATTTTTTTCTAAGTCTTATTTCTGTTGGTGTTACTTCAATGTATTCATCATCTTCAATAAATTCTAAAGCTTCTTCCAAAGTAAATTTCTTAGCTTTATTTAGTACAATAGCATCATCAGCATGAGCACTTCTGGTGTTTGTAAGCTCCTTATTCTTGCAAGGGTTAACATCTAAGTCCCCTTCTTTATTGGAAATACCAATAATCATACCAATATATACCCCAGTTGATGGATCTACGATCATTGTTCCACGACTACTTAAATTGTAAAGTGAGTAACCAAATGTTGTACCATTAACCATGGAAACAAGAACACCATTTTTACGTCCTGAAATAGGTCCTGCATAAGGTCCATAAGAATCAAATGATCGAACCATGATACCTTCACCTTTTGTTTCAGTAATAAATGAACCACGATAACCGATTAATCCTCTGGTTGGAACTAAATATTCAACTCTTGTATATCCAACTTCACCCGGAGTAACACTTTGCATGATACCTTTTCTTTCATTTAATGAATTAATTACTGTTCCTGAATATTCATTTGGTACATTAACAATAACTTTTTCATATGGTTCTTCTTTTTTACCATCTACTTCTTTAAAAATAACTTCTGGTTTTGATACAGATAATTCATATCCTTCTCTTCGCATATTTTCAAGTAAAATTGATAAGTGTAATTCACCACGACCACTAACTTTAAAACCATCGGCACCTTCTAATTGTTCAACTTTTAATCCTACATTAGTTTCTAGTTCTTTTTCAAGTCTATCTTTTAAATGTCTACTTGTTAAAAATTTACCGCTTTGTCCTGCAAAAGGAGAATTATTAACTAAGAAATTCATTGAAAGTGTTGGCTCTTCAATAACAATTTTAGGAAGTGGGTCAATAACATCTTTTTCACAAATAGTATCACCAATTGATACATCTGAACATCCTGCAACTGTAACTATATCACCAAAGTAAGCAACAGGTACTTCTACTCTTTTAATTCCTTCATTAACAAATAATTTTGTAACACGGAAAGATTCAACTTTTCCTTCATTTGTTGCAAGTGATACAGTTTCACCTGATTTTATTTTACCTTTATTAATTCTACCTATACCAAGTCTACCAATATAATCATCATAAGCAAGTTGACAAACTTGTAATTGAAGTGGATCATTTTCATTTCCTTCAAAAACTTTAGTATTATTTACAATAGTTTCAAATAATGGAGTTAAATCTTTGCCTTCATCTCCCATGTTATAAATTGCATAACCACTTCTGGCACTACCATAAAGAATTGGAAAATCAAGTTGTTCATCTGTTGCACCAAGTTCCATGAATAAATTAAATGTCATATCAACAACTTCTTCAGCTCTTTGGTCCTTTTTATCAATCTTATTAATAAATAAAATTGGTTTTAAATTATTTTGCAATGCTTCTTTTAAAACAAATCTTGTTTGAGGCATTGGGCCTTCAGCAGAATCCACAAGTAAAATAACTGTATCAACAGTTTTAATAACTCTTTCAATTTCACTCGAAAAATCAGCATGACCTGGAGTATCCACAATATTAATCTTGTAATCCTTATATTTAATAGCGCAGTTTTTAGCAGTAATTGTAATACCTCTTTCTTTTTCAATATCTCCGCTATCCATTACACAATCTACTAATTCTTCATTTGCTCTAAAAACACCACTTTGTCTAAGTAATCCATCTACTAAAGTTGATTTACCAGCGTCTACGTGTGCTACTACAGCAATATTTATTATTTTATCCATAAAACTTCACCCTTTTTCTGTAAATACCAATAGATAATAATACAAAATGAAGCAAATGTCAAGAAAAACATTAATATTTTAGCCGCGAAAATTAACAAATTTTTTGTTTTTTCTCAAAATAATTTGACATACACATAGAATTATTATATAATACACTTGCAAGTTATTTAGGCAGAGTTGTACCTATAAATAATGTGTTTGAACCTTAATGGAATAAAGTATTCTATACTGCCTTGGAGAAATTATTCAAACTCCCTATTTAATGGATATGACAGAATAAATATTTTGCAAATAAAATGAAAGGAGATTTTATGGCAAGATATACGGGACCAGCTTATAAAAAATCTAGAAGACTTGGTTTTTCTACTTTAGAAAATGGTAAAGATTTAGCTAAAAGAGCATATGCACCTGGACAACACGGTCAAGATCGTCGTCGTAAGTTAAGTGAATATGGTATCCAAATGCAAGAAAAACAAAAAGTTAGAATTCTTTATGGACTTAATGAAAAACAATTCCACAAAGTATTTGACAAAGCTTCAAAGATGCATGGTATTGCTGGGGAAAACTTACTTATCCTTCTTGAATCTAGACTTGATAACATGGTTTATCGTCTAGGTATGGCTAGAACTAGAAGAAGTGCTCGTCAAATTGTTAATCATGGACATATTTTAGTAAATGGTAAAAAGGTTGATATTCCTTCTTATACTACTAAAGTTGGTGATATAATTTCTGTTAAAGAAAATTCTATGAATCATCCAGCTATCCTTGATGCAATTGAACAAAAGAGAACTGTTCCAGCTTTTCTAGAAATGGATGAAAAGAAATTAACTGGTAAATATGTTAGACTTCCTGAAAGAAGTGAACTTAATCCAGAAATTAATGAACAACTTATCGTTGAATTCTACAACAGATAGTATGTTAAAAACCAAAAGGTCATTGTTCCTTTTGGTTTTCTTTTGGTAAAAATACATTTATTGCCATGTTATCAATATCTATTAGTTTAATTATAGATTCTAAATCTTCTACTCTTTCTTCTTCAAGTATTTCTTTTAAATTAGTTATAATACTACCATTATTTAAAATATCATCTTGTAATCTATAGCTTACATTTTCAATATCTTCATAATCAAGAATGAGTGTTGCAATCGCAGCATTCTTTTTTCTTTTGAAATCAATTTCATTAACACTTAAATCATTTAATTTATTCTTTACTCTTTTAATTAATTCTTCTTTAAAGTTTGTTGTTGAAGTAATTGTTATTACAAAAGTATCATCATAAATATCATTTGCAACAGACAAGCTTTGAACAATTCCCTTTTCTATTAGTTCTTCTCTAAAGTTTGATGTTGCCCCAAAATTTATATTAAATAAAAGATTTGTTAATATTTTAAGTTCTAATTTAGAATAGTCTTTAAATCTATTCATATCCATTTTAATTGTAAATTTCACTTGAGGATATGTTAAATTAATTTCTTCTTCCATATATTTCTTAGTTACTTTTCTTGGTTCATTTTCTTTAATTACTACTGGATTTAAATATTCTTTAAATTCTTTTTTAGATAGATTTTCTTCTACTACACTTGCCATTTCATATGGATTAAAATTACCCGTAATAGTTAAAAACATGTTTTTAGGATGATAGAATGCATCATAGGCAAGTTTTACATCATCAAGTGTTATGCTTTCAACTTCTTCTGGTGTTCCTGTAATAGTATTTCGATACTTAGATTTTTGTAGGGTATTTTTTAATGTATGAAAGAACACTATGCTATATGGGTCATCTATTCCCATGTTGGCTTCTTCAACAATTATCCCTTTTTCTTTAGCTATATTTTTCTTTGTAAAATATGGTGTGTATACAAAATCAAGTAATTCTTCTAGATTTTCTTTTTTATTTTTAGTTGCAAATACTAAGTATGATGTATAATCAAATGTTGTAAAAGCATTTGAATCTCCGCCGATTTTATAAAATTTATCGTGAGCTGTTGTATCTTCATCAATGTTGAATTTAACATGTTCAAGAAAATGAGCCAGTCCATTTGGTACTTCATATGTTTTCTTTCCTATTTTAAATTTAGTATGAACTGAACCATATTTTACTGATAATGCCCCATACATACTACTTATTTTTTCATTAACCCACATATATATTTTAAGACCAGTTTTAGTTTCATAAACATATATTGTTTCATTTAATCCTTTTAGTTTTAACTCTTCCATTATTTATTTCTCCCTTCTAGGGTAAATACTGTATTTAATTTTACTTTCTTAGCAACATTTATAACATCTTCTTTTTTTATATTTTTAAACATTTCTACCCTTTCTTCAGGCATTGGTAAGTTATCAAAAACATGGAATACATAATTATTTATTATAGATACATTATTGTCCTGTGCCATATCTAAAGATACTATCATATTATTAATTGCATCTTTAAGTTCTTCTTCAGTAAAATTACCAACTTGCATATTTTTTAATTCTTTTTTTACTAGTGATGTAGCTTTTTTAACATTTGCTTGTTCCAGAGAAATATGCACTAGTAATAACTTATCATATTTTAAATACATACTACTTATAGCATAGCACAAACTATTTTTTTCTCTAATACTTTGATATAATTTTGATGTAAGACCTCCGCTTCCATACAAATAATTAAAGACATTAAAAGTAATATTTTTTTCTATTTCTGTTAATTTTTTTAAATTAAATATCATTACTAAATTAGCTTGAACATTATCAGATGCCATACTTTTAACAACTAATCTTTTAATTTCTTTATTATCTACCATTAAATCTAGTTTATTTTCAATAATATATCTATTTTTAAAATATTTCTTTATTAATGAAACAGTATCATCCATTTCTAAATTACCTATTAAAAATATATCTACTTTAAAATTCTTTCTTAGATTTTTATAAGTTTTATATAAACTTGATGGAGTTATTTTTTCTAAACTCTCTAAATTACCTAAAAGCTCATATGATGTCGGAGTATCAGCATTCATAGCTTTAAAAGCTTCTTTAATACTTTGTTTCATTGGATTTTCTTTTAAACTATTAATTTCTCTTTTAAGTCTTTCTTTTACTATATTAAATGTTTTTAAATCAAATTCATCATTAGTTACATTGGGATTTTCTATAATATCAAATAATGTTTTAATTACTTCTTCAACATAATTTTTATCATTTATATAATCTGGATTAATGAAATCTAGTGATACATGAAAATCAAGAACATTACCCACTCTCAAAGTAGTTGCATAAACTATTATTTTGTAAAGTTCTTCAAATCTTGTAATTAAATCTTTCTTACGTGGATATGTTTTACTCGACTGACTTAACATATCTGCTAAAAAAGAATAAGCTCCCATTTCGTCTTTATTTGCAATATCTCTAAATATTACTTCAACATGGCTAGTTTTAAATTTATCTGTTTTAATTGTATGGACATTAAAAGAATTACAGTTATAAGTTTTATATTTCATTTTGCACCTCTATATTATTATGTTTAGTTTTTAAAATTTTATTATATTCTTTTAATGTATAATCATCTGTCATACCTGCAATATAATCAATTACTATTCTTTCGTTTGTATTTTTCTTATAATCATCACTCATATTACTTAGATAAGACTTAATTATATTGCTTTCTTTATTATTTGTTTTTAAATCTTCCATATATGTATCAAATAAAGTATTTATCATCGTTTTTAAAAGTTTTCTTTCTTCATTTGTATAAGCTTTATAATAGATATTTTTATAATTAAAATCTTTTAGATCACTTATAGCTTTGTATACATCTTCACTTAATTTAATATAGTTTTTTCCTTCACTGTTTTTAATTATATCATTTATAATAGTATTTACGATTTCACTATTATTGCTTCCTAAAACTTTAGTTATATTTTCTGGTACATCTTCCCATTTTAAAAGATTCATTCTAATTGCATCATCTATGTCACGACCTAAGTATGCAATTAAATCACTAATTCTTACTACACAACCTTCCAAAGTCATCGGTGAAAGCTTTTTACATGCATCTTTATCTTTATAAGTACTTTCATATTCTTTTAAAAATTCTTGCTTGCTTTTTTTGCATGGCTTATATATGCCTTCCACGATTTCTCCATTATGGCAAAGAATTGCATCTAACGTTTGGAGTGTTATATTTTTACCATTACCATAATTTTCAATATTCATTAAAAGTCTAACACTGTGAACATTATGATTAAAATATCCACATCCATTTTTTAAACTTATTTCATTTAATATTGCTTCACCAACATGACCAAATGGTGTATGACCTAAATCGTGACCAAGTGCACCAGCTTCAATTAAATCTTCATTTAAACCTAATCTTCTACCTATTGTTCTAGCTATTTTACTAACATATAAAACATGTATCATTCTTTTAGTTAAATGATCATTTTCTTTAAATGAAAATACTTGTGTTTTATCCATATATCTTGAAAATGCTAAAGAATATAGTATTTTATCTATATCTCTGAAAAAAGGTGTCCTAAAGTCACTTTCAATTTTTTCAAAATATATTGCTTCTTCATTTTTACATGCGTATTCTTTCATATTGTACCTCCATCTTTATTTAGTTTATCTATAAAACCACAATGTTTACATAATGGTTCTACTAGTTTTCTTTCTTTAAAACCTTTTAGCATATTTTGGCATCTATCACTATTTATTATGTCTTCTAAATTATTTTCAAAAATATTCCCTAAGTTTATATTACCATTTCCATCTAAACAGCAAGGAATAACTGTGCCATCAACTAAAATACCTATGTGATCTTTTAAAGCATAGCACTTACCTTTTGTTTTACAAATATTATTGTTTAAATCTGGCCAAGTAAATTCTTCGTCAAAATCTATGAATACATTTTCTTCAAGCTTTCTTGAGCCTTCAATTTTCACATTATATTTTTTCTCTAAAAGCTTTATTATTTCATCATTTTTACCTGTCCATAATCTATAATTTATATAGGTATATTTCTTTAATTTATTCTCTACTTCAAATATATTCTCTAAATATTCTTCTTTTTTATTTTGATTACTATGAAGCGATATATTTATTTGTCTTATGTTTTTATTATCTTTAATATTTTTTATTAAATACCCATTTGTGGTAATATTTACATAAAAATCTTTGCTTGCTTCATTAATAAATTCATTTATATATGGATGCAAAAGAGGTTCTCCGAGAATATGAAAATATAAATATTTAGTGTATCCTTTTAACTTACTTAAAATTATTTTAAATTCATCCATTGACATAAATTTAGGTGTTCGTTTATTATGAATACAAAAACTACAATTAAGGTTACAATTATTAGTTATTTCTATATATACTTTTTTATATTTCATAGAAAGAATAATATATCTATTTTCTCCATTATTTCTTCATTAAATAAATTTGTTAACCTTAGTATTCTTATTGATAACGCTATTATAAAATATATACTTGCTATGCATAGTATTAAACCTATTACACCTTTAATTTTAAAAATTAATTCAATTATTAGAACAATTATACTGATAAATAACATAATACCATATTTTTTTACATCTTCGTTCATATTTACCTCTTCCTTGTAATTATTATTTTATACTAATTTATTACTTAAAGCAATATATGTAAAGAAAAAAAAGAGCTTAAGCTCTATTTTAATTCGTAAACTTCACCACTTACATCATCTAAAAGACTTGGTTTTTCATTTTGTTCTTCATTTATTAGTGGTTTTTGTTCTTCTTCATCTTTTTTTAATGTTGGTAAATCCATTTCTTCATCATCATCTTCAATTATAAATGTCTTAATAAGGGGTTCAGTTTTTTCTTCTTTTTCTGGAAGTTTTGTTACTACTTCTTCTTCATTATTATTATTTTTATTTTCTTCTGTTTTGTTAACAAATACTGAACTAAATATTTGAGGACTTGGTTTAAATATTGGCTTTTCTTCTTTTGGTTCTTCTTTTACTTCCGGAATATCAATCTTGTCAAATTCATTTTTGATTGCTTCTAGGTTACTTAAGCCGCTTTCAAGTTGTTCATCTTTTTCATCTAATTTTATTTCTGGTAATTCACTAATACTAATTGGACTTTCTTCTTCCTCATGGTCACTAAATAATGGTTTGCTAACCTTTACTTCAACATTTTCTTTTGGAAGTTCAATTTCTTCTTCAGTATCTTCAAAACTTGGTTTAAATTCAGTAACTGTTACTTCTTCATTCACTGTTTCAATTGGTTTTATTTCTTCTTTTTCTTGTGGTTTTGTTTCTTCCTTAACTTCAAGTTTAGCTGGAGCTTCCTCTTCTTTTTTGAATGTATCTAACTCTATTTTTTGTAATCTTTTTGTTTCTTCTAATTTTTCATCCTTTTTACCAAAGAAAAATACTATCACAAAAAGTATGATTAAAATTACTAGAGCTATTGTTAAATACAAAGTAAAATTATCATTTTGATATAATTCATAAATGAAATCTTTCATAATAAATTGCACCTCTTTATTCTTATATATTAAATATTATCAAAATATTACTAAAATGTAAATATGTTTTCAAAAATTTTACAATTATTTTGCTTAATTTATATGATTTTATAAAAGGTGCCCCAGTGGGGCACCTTTTGAAATTAACTAAAAAAACAAGACTTACACTATGCAAGTCTTATTTGAATATTACTCCTCAATATATTTTAGATAAATTAATACTAGGGTTATATCGAAGAAAAAATCATGTACATAAGTAATACTCGTAGTACATGATTATATTATTCTCTATTTTACTGGATTTATAGTTCCAGTTTTTTCTAATTCTATTTCTTCTTTGCGATAATTAAGGGCCATACCTATTGTAAAAGCATAGGCAAGAAGATAAAACCAAAACATTAAAATAACTATGTTTGCTAGTCCTCCGTAAAAGGTTGAATAATGAGCTAAATTATTTATATAGTATGAATAAATATATGTAATAATTACCCATGAAAATGTCGTAAATAAAGCTCCATATCCAACATTTTTACTTCTTACCTTTTTATTTGGGGCCATCGTATAAAGTATTTTAATAAAGAAATACATTATAAGCCAAGTAATTGGTCCTTGCAAGAAAGTTATTATCATTGATACATTATCTGTTACATTACTATTTAAATCAACAAATTTAAATAATTCTATTATTTTAGTACCAAAAACTGGCACTATTAACATGAATATAAATAGTAAAACTAATACAAATGTCATTATTAATGCTTTTAATCTTCTTCTAAAAAAACCTTCTTGTTTTTCACCATAAATAGTATTTGATGTAATAATGATTGATGCTGGTCCATTTGATGCTATAAAGTAACCTACGATAACTACTAGAAAGAAACCAATTCCTTTTTCACTACTTGATGTTGTTGCAAGAAGCATACTTGCTATATCACTGGAAAAGGCTGAACCTATAAAATCATATATTACATCAGTTGATAAGTTAAGAAGTGCTGCTTCATAACTTATCAGTGTAATAGTTGGCACAATAGCTAGAACAAAGAAGTAAGCTAGTTGACCTGGCAATATTGCCATCTCAGGTTTAAATAAAACTTTTTTAAAGTTTTCATAAAACTCTTTTAGTTCTAGTTTAAGCTTCTTCATTGCTATTATTGTCCTTATTTTTCTTCATGTCTTCCACGGCTTCATTTAAAGCATCTTCAATAGTTTTGATATCATCAAGTATCATACTATATCCAAATTCTGCTCCGAATTCATATGGAAGCTTTTTAATTTCTTTGTTTAATTTAAAGATATAATTACTTACTTGTTTTTGGCTATAACCCACTAAATAAATTACAAACTCATTACCATCAGTACGCATTACTTCACTATTGTCAAGTTGAGTCTTAACAAGTATATTAGCTAAAGCTTTAATTTGTTTATCTCCTTCATTATATCCGTATAAATCATTTATTTCTTGAATTTTATTTAAATCAACAACTACGATTGTTTGAGGATAAATTGTATTGTTATTCCATGTTTCTATGTTTTCATTTAAGAAATTTCTATTTTTTAAGCTAGTTAATTGATCAATAAATTTCATTTTATCATCTTTTTTGATTTTTCTAGCAATAGTTATTTTCTTACTCTTTTTGAAAACTACAAGAATTATAACTGCTACTAAAATAACTACATATAGAATATACTCAGCAATTTTAGTTATCATTCCTCCACTTTTTACTGTTTCGGCATGATTTAAAAGTCCTTCAATAACCATTTCATTTTCATCAGATATATCTATATACTTATTTAAAAGCTTATATAAAGCACTATTTGTTTTAACTTTAAATGTGTAATTATTTAAAATATAATCAGTATATCTAGTACTATAATTATTTAGTTTATTATCACTATAATAATCAAATGTATTTTTATCTATTATTAAATTAACATTCTTTTTATTTAATTTAAATAATTCTTTGGCACTACTAAATGTTTTTACATCAATGCCTTCGATAGTTTTTACATAATCATATATTTTACTATTTTCTTGAACATAAACAGTTTCACCAATTAAAGAATTAATTGATTTAATAACAGTGTTATTACTCTTTGGAAGTGCTATAACATATTCAATATTAAGTCCACTTGTTTGATAAAATTCATCTGTGAAATTATAGTAATTAAAGTATAAATCTACTTCATTATTTTTTATAGCTTTTGTAAACTTATTGAAGTTTTTATATTTAGCAAAATTAAATTCAACACCAGCAAAATTGCTAAATTTACTTAAGTAAACTGCTACGATACCACCATATTTTCCACCCATTATTACTTCATAAGGAGAAGCGTTAACAAAGCCATAATTATATGTTACACTTTGCATACTATCTACTTCAGTATCTGTTATATTCATATTTTGAGTAAATGATTTAAATAAATTCTTATTGTAAACATCATCAAATTTATTTTCCCACTTATTATAATATTTTGTTAAAATACTAGATAGTTTGTCATCAGTAACACTTAATGTAAAATATTTTTTGATATCACTAAAATGATATACAATTTTATAATCTTTACTTAAATAAACATCTAAATATTCCATTAAAGGAACAAGCATATAATTTCCTTCACCATTCATATTTTCAATTAGTTCATCGCGTGACTCAAATTGAGTAAAAGATACATTAGTTGCTTTTTTAATATATTTTGATACATAACTTAAATCAGATGATAAAATACCTATTGTTTTGCCATTTAAGTTTTCTTCACTTGCTACTAAATCACTTGTTTTACTAATTAAAACATAGTGGTCAGTATAAAAAACTATATCATTATCATTAGTACTTGTTTTTTCATTAAAAGTAATTCCACTTGGATTATTACCAACATTAAATGTTATGGGATTGATAGTAAGTTCATATTCTTTTTCAAAACTATCAATAAAGTCATAGAAAACTCCACTTCCATCTTTACCAAAGACATTAACATTATTAATAACATTAATATTTTGAATTGTACCTATACTTTCATTAACCCAGTTTCTTTCTGCTACTGTTAGTTTATTTTTATCATTTAGTAATGTATATAGAAGTATTGCTGTAACAGCTACAACTAAAATACTGATAATTATAATAATTAAACTCTTCTTTTTTTTCATTATTCTTCACTTTCTAGTGGGGTATTATTGTTCCAGATAAGTCCAGAACCTGCCACATTTTTAGCTCCGAGAATTGTAAATCCTTCACTATTTTCGCTTTTTTCACACTTTAATGTAAAATCAATATCATAAAATGACAATATATCTTCATTTAGTTTTTCTATACTAGATGCTGCCAAATTCTTTGCATCTTCAAGTGATGTATCTGACGCAAAATTAATAATAATATAAATTATTTTACCTTTAGTATCTATACTTACTTTGGTAACACTTTTTTCACTTTCTAAACTTGTTTTATATTCACTTTTTATGTTGTTTGTAACTGGATGTTTATCAATACCATTAAGACGGTCTCCATAAACTCCTTTATTTCCTCCTAAAAAGAAAGAAAATGTTACTGTAATAATAGCGATTAAGCATATTATTAATATTATTCCAAGTACGATAAGTACTTTGTTATTCCCCCATAATTCTTTCAATTTTTTCATTTTTCACCTCTTCAAGTAATATTAATTATACTATGTATTTATGCTTTTGGCAAATTATTTAAAACACTTAGGGTTTTATCATTATCCCAAATCATGATATTAAGCTTTAATGCATCACTATATTTGCTACCTGGAGCACTACCTACAATTACAACATCAGTATTTTTGCTAACAGATTCACTTACTACACCTTTATAGCTTTCAATTATTTCTTTTATTTCTTTTCTGCTAAAGCCATCTATTGTACCAGTTATAACAAATCTTTTGCCAGTAATTAAATCATTTAAACCTAGTGTTTTTCCTAGATAAGTCATATTTATACCTATTTCTTTTAATTTTTCAATTAATTCTTTATTATTTTGTAAGTATTCATAAACACTTAATGCTGTTATATGACCAATATCACGGACACTTTCTAAATCTTGAGTTGAAGCATTCATTAAATTATCCATATTTTCATAAGTACTTGCAAGTAATTTAGCTGTCTTACTACCTATTTCTTTAATACCGAGTCCAAATAATAATCTTTCTAAACTTACATTTTTACTTTTTTCAATATTATCAAGCATCTTATTAACACTTTTTTCACCATAACCATCAAACTGCATGATTTCTCTTTTTTTATCACTTAAATTATATAAATCAGTTATATTTTTGATAAAACCTAGATTGTATAGTTCTTCCACTATTTCATCACCAAGACCTTCAATATTCATGGCATCTCTGGAAACAAAATGAATGATACTTTCAATATTTCTTCTTGGACAATTAGGATTTACACAATAGTAATCTACTTGATTATCTCTTTTTTCTATTTTTTCATGACACATTGGACACTCTGTTATCATTTTAAATTCTTTTTCTGTGCCATTTCTTCTTTCAAGCTTTGGTTCAACAACTTCAGGTATTACATCTCCAGCTTTTCTAATTGATACAATATCTCCGATTTTTAAACCTTTCATATTTACATAATCTTCATTATGAAGTGTTGCTCTTCGGATAGTTGAGCCCATTACAATAACTGGTTCCAAAACAGCATTTGGAGTAATTCTACCAGTTCTTCCAACCGTAAATATTATATCTGTAAGTTTGGTTAAAACCTCTTCAGCTGGAAATTTGTAAGCAATTGCCCACTTCGGATATTTTGCAGTATAACCTAATTTTTCTTGAAGGTCTACTCTATTTACTTTTATAACAATACCATCTATTTCATAAGATAAACTTTTTCTTTTCTTTGTTGCTTCTTCAATATATTTTAATACGTCTTCATCAGTTTTAACTATCTTATTGGCAGGATTTACTTTAAAACCTAAACTTTCCATAAATTGTAAAGCTTCAAGATGAGATTTTATACCAAAAGCATCAGGATTAGGTAAATAATATATAAAGTTATCAAGTTCTCTTTCGGCGGTAACCTTACTATCTAGCTGACGAACACTTCCTGCGGCTGCATTTCTAACGTTTTGAAGTTTTGTTTTTCCTTCAAGCTCACGTTTTTTATTTATTTTTTCTAAAGTTGTTTTATGCATGAAGATTTCACCACGAACTTCAATATCAACCGGCTTAGTAAGTTCAAGAGGAATAGCTTTAATAGTTCTAACATTATGAGTTATGTCTTCACCAACTAAGCCATCACCACGAGTAACTCCACGCACAAGTTTTCCTTTTTCATAAATAAGGGAAACACCTAATCCATCTATTTTATATTCACAAACATATTCAGGACTGACTTCGCTTTCTACTCTTTTTAAAAAGTCTGATACTTCTTCTTCATTAAAAACATCCGCAATACTAAGCATTGGTTTATCTCTTACTACTTTTTGAAACTTATCAATTACTTCACCACCAACTCTTTTAGTGGGACTATTAGTACTTGCAAGTTCTGGGTACAAAGCCTCTATTTCTTCAAGTTCTCTGATATATTTATCATACTCTTGGTCCGTTATTGTTGGATTATCTTTTACATAGTAATTATAATTTGCTTCATTTAATATTTTAGTTAATTCTAGAGCCCTTTTCCTTGCTTCTTCAATATTATTTCCAAAGTTCATTTGGATAGTCGCCCCTTTCAATTAAACTATTTATATGATTTTTAACTGTGTCTAAATCTTCTCTATAAGTCATACCTATCCAGCTACTTGGTGATACTTTAGATTTTAATACTATTAAGTTTTCATCTAAACATTTCTTTAGAATTTCTGGAAGCAAAAATTCATTAGTTAAAGTTACTTCTCCATGAATAAATAAATCAAATTCTTTTTCTAATATATTTAGGAATTCTTTTCTTAAACCAAAGAAATTGACCGCAACAGGTGTTTCATTTGTTATTTCAAATACTTCTCCAGTTTGAAGTGATTTTGCTATTATTTTGCCATTTTCTTCACCAATTTCACTTTCAACAATTGATTTTATAGTCTCATTTTCTTCATTTACTACTCCACGTTTTACCTTACCATATTTACTCGCTGTTACACCATATGGATAATTTACGCTTACATATTCATATTTATGTTCATCTAAGAAATCACTTGCTATTTTAAATGAATCTTTTCCATAAAAATCATCTGAATTAATAATAATAAAATCTCCATCAATTAAATCTTTGGCACAATAAAGTGCATGGCCGGTACCTAACATTTTTGTTCTATCTTTTGGAATATTTGCACTCTTTGGAACATAATCAAGTTCTTGAAAAGCAAGCTGTATATCAATTCCATTATATTTATTAATAATATGAGTTTTAAAATATTCTTCATTTTCTTTTCTAATTATAAATATTACTTTAGAAAATCCTGCTCTTTTTGCATCATATACTGAATAATCTGCGATGATTTCTCCGCTTGGGCCAACAGGTTCAATTTGTTTTAAGCCTCCAAATCTACTTCCCATTCCAGCAGCCATAATTACTAGTGTTTTTTTCATTTTCCTATCCTCCTTAAACCTTGATAATTATTTAAAAATTTCTTTATACCAAATCTTTTATCAAAAGCAACTGTTACAAATCTTTCATCATTATCTACAACGACACCTTTACCAAATGATGCATGCATAACAATTTCTCCATGTTTGTAATCAATTCTTTCTCCTTCATAAAAGTTAGTTTTATTAAATACTTTAGTTTCAGGTTTGCTTTCTTCTTTTTCGATTAAATTACCATCTATTTCTGCAATAAATCTTGATGGTGGGTTCATATTAGTATTACCAAATAGCATTCTTCTTTTGGCATTAGTAATATAAAGCCTTTCTTTAGCTCTAGTTATACCAACGTAACAAAGTCTTCTTTCTTCTTCAAGTTCACTTTCCTCATTTAGACTCATTGAATGAGGCATTATACCTTCTTCCATACCAATTAAGAATACTACTTTAAATTCAAGACCTTTGGCAGCATGCATTGTCATTAATGTAACAGCATTATCAAGAGTCTCATGTTCTGAAGAATCCGCCACGATACTTATATCTTCCAAAAAGTCTTCAAGATTTACTGTACCTGTTTCTTTTTGATAATTTTCTGTAATACTCTTAAATTCCATTAAGTTTTCAAGTCTTATATCAGCTTCCAAAGTATGTTCTTTTTCAAGTTCTTCCTTCATGCCAGATTTTTCAAGCACAACATCAATTAGTTCTGTTAAATCTAAATCTTTTGCATCTTCAGTAAGTTCTAAAATTAATTTTTTAAATTCAACTTCTTTTGGTTTAGATAAACACTTAAACATACATTCATTATTATCTCTTGCTAAACTTCTTAAATTATTAATTGATGTATCTCCGATACCTCTTTTTGGTACATTTATAACTCTTTCTAGAGAAACATCATCTTGATGATTAGAAATAAGCCTTAAATAACAAAGTAAATCTTTAATTTCTTTTCTTTTGTAGAAATAATAACTACCAACTACTCTATATGGCCAATTTACTTTTAATATAGCATCTTCTACATTTCTTGATTGAGCATTGGTTCTATAAAGGATAGCAAAATCATTGTAATCATAACCTTCATCAAGAAGTTTTTTTATTTCGTCTATGACAAGTTTTACTTCATCTTTTTCGTCATTACCTCTGAAATACTTTATTTTAACTCCATCACCAAAAGTACTATATAAATTTACTTCTTTTCTTTCAACATTATTTTTTATAACACTATTTGCTGCATTTAAAATAGTATTGGTACTTCGATAATTTTGATTTAAAGTAATACTTTTACTATCTGGATAATCTTTTTCAAAATTAAGAATATTTTTATAATTTGACCATCTAAATCCATATATACTTTGGTTGACATCTCCGACTACAAAAAGATTACGATATTTACTTGCAAGTAGTTTAACTAATTTATATTGTACTTCATTTGTATCTTGGTATTCATCTATTAAAATATATCTATATTTTTCTTGATATTTATCTAGTATATCATCATTTTGCATAAATAGTTCAACTGGTCTTTTTAATAAATCATCAAAATCTACAGCATTATTTCTCTTTAATACTTTTTCATATTCACGATATACCTTAACTGCCACTTTTTCTGGAGGACTATTTAAGTATTTATCAACTTCACTTTCACTTAACATTTCATTTTTAATAAAACTAATTTTATTTCTTATATAGCTTACACTATATTCTTTCGTACTTATATCAAGTTCTTTCATTATCTTCTTTATAACACTTGAAACATCATCGCTATCTATTATTGTAAAATTGCTTGTTAATCCTAATTTTTCTGTATTTTCTCTGATAACTCGAAGTCCAAAAGAATGAAAAGTACCCACAAAAGCATAGTTATTTTCAACCATGTTACTTATTCTATCACGCATTTCTTTTGCAGCTTTATTTGTAAATGTTATAGCTAAAATATTTCCTGAATATATGCCATCATTTATCATATTTGCTATTCTAGTTGTTAAAACTTTTGTCTTTCCAGAACCAGCACCCGCTAAAACGAGACATGGTCCTTCTTTATGTAAAACTGCTTCTTTTTGTTCTTTATTTAATCCATCTAACATGTTCATGTAATCCTCCGTATGTATATAAATATTATAACATTTTATAGATTATAATAAAAGAAAAAACGGACTTTTTAGTCCATTAAATCTTTTGCATCACATTCATCACTAAATGGTGAAAGTAAACACGTTGTACAAGTTTCATAATCTTGCGTTGCTTCTTTTGTGCCCCTTACTAAACTTAAAGCTGCATCAAGTAATGTTGGTATCATAAATATTAAGATGCCAAGTATGAATTTATTAACTAAACTGTTAGCAGCTACCATAATTGATTTTTCATCTTTTGAAATTGCTGCTTTTCCAAATTCAATAGAACCTAAAACTATTATAATAACAGGAACTAATATTTTGATAATGTAAAGTATGTATCCAATCACTTGAAAAACTTTTAATGTGCCACTATTGCTACTGCAAATATCAATTGGTGTAATTTCTAGTTCGTCAGCGAAGGCAATACTTGGTGTAAATAAAATAATAAATAAACTTAAATATTTAATTAATTTTTTCATTATAAAATCCCTCTTTAAAAAATTTAAGCTTATAATAACATATTTTTACAAAAACTACAAGAAAAACAGAAGTTCATTTTTTTTATAATCATCAGGTTTTAATGAGTCTTCTTTTTCAAATTATTACTATTACAACCAAATATTTACAATAAATACTGCCAAAACATCTGTTTTTTCTTATAACATTATAATCCTTTTTTACTTTATTTTCACTAATTACTTATTTATAACAATAGTTATTCATTATTTGATTAATTACTTCTATTATATATTATATATTTTGCAAATCTTTACTTAAGGTAGTCCTTTCAACACTTCTTATTTTATTGTATTTAAAAAGGAAATAAAATACTATTTCCATATTTTTAGTAATTATTCAATAATTATTGGTGAAGCTTTTGTTCCTTCCCCACTTTTATAAATAACTGTATCTTCTAAAAAGAAAGTGGGTCTTACAGCTCTTGAGTTTCCCTGAGATTCACCAGATGCTAAAGAGCCATTATATTCAATCGTAAATGTCAATCCATCATCATCCATTCTTGGTGTTATAAGCCATTCTCTAGTTCCTAAATAAATCCAATTTTTGCTAGAAGCACTTGAGTAATCAGTTCCAACATAGCTCCAACAATCAGGTGCTGCAGCAAATTCATAATCTGAAACATACATCAATCCTACTTTTGCATCATATGTTAAACTATTAGTGGTATTTACGTGTTCATTCTGATAAGCAACAGATGGAATTACAGCATTGATGTTATCCCACGTATTTCCGCCGAAATTCCACCTCGTAGTAGAAATTTTTGAAGCCCATACACCAAAATTATTCAAAAAATTTTTATTAAGATTTATAGTATTTAATTCTGATAAATTCCATTTATAACATCCTGATATTACGTATGCAATACTATTTTTATTAGATAAAGGTAAAACATTTAAAGTATCATTGTAAGCTACAGATGAGCTACATGAACTAAGATTAGTCCATCTAAAAACTTCTACAGTGGTATAAGATAGCTCAGTATAAGCGCCATCTGTACCTAAATTATCAGGGCTTGCATATGCTGCTTTGACTAATTTTATTTTGCCATCAAAGACACCAATTATACGATAAAGATTATCATCGGGACATACATCTAAACTACTACCAAAACATACATAGTTATTTACTGAATCACTGGCTCCTGCATATCTATATGAATTGTCTCCTGCACCATTTTCCAATGAACTATCATGATAATAAATATTATTATTGCCTTGTATCCCGTTATATTGTGATACTACAAAGTCAGCTAAACTATTTGATACATACTTATCAAAATAAACATAACACTTATCTGATACGTTGCCACTCATAACAACTCTTTTATTTTCATCATCCCATGATAATTCTCCGCCGTTTTCGCATTTTGATAATGTTTCATTAAAAACATAGCCATCTGTTGGCCAACTACTAGCTGTTGTCATTTCATAATTTCCACTACCTTCTTCTGTTTCAAGCATCATTGACAAAGTATTTTCTTGCATTATTCTTTTTTCAATATTATCTGTACTTTCTTTATAAAAATTATTTTCCTTAGAACTTGTAACAAAGATAAAACTAATTGTTATTAACAAAATAACAGCTAAAGCAATAAATAATTTCATATGTTTTTTCATACATTACCATCCTTTTTATTATCATACCAAACAAGGCGCAAAAAACTTGTCACATTTTGTATAATATATTTTACTTTTTAATTTTACTACAAAAAGAATGCCTTTGCAAGACGTTTTACAATGCATACTTTGAGTGTAAATTGTATTACGATATTGGTGGAGGTACTAAAGATGGCATTTAGATTAAACGAAGAAAAAAGAGAAACAGAAAATAAAACAATAAGATTTCCTTTGCCTTTAATTAATAAAATTGAAAAAGAGTTATCAAACACTAACATAACATTTTCTAGATTCGTTATTCAAGCTTGTGAATATGCACTTGAAAATATAGAAGAAAGAAATGATAAAAATGATTCTAAATCTAACATAAAAAATAAATAACTGCATCTAAAGCGATGCAGTTATTTTAATATGCCATAACCAAATTTTATGTTATCAAAAAATAGAAAATTATGAACTGGATAAAATGTTAATATTATAAATAATATCATTCCTAAAACTATAATAATAACTGGTAATATATTAATATTTAACTCTTCACTTTGAAGTATTTTTAAACTGATAAATTCCATTAAAGCATAAACAATTAACATTAAACTTATTGATACAAACATGGACTCACCGATAAGTTTGTAAATAGGAATGAAAATAATTAAATATATAATTACCCCAAGTACTGATTTAACCATACTACTTATGTAAAAATTATTTATTTTAATTTTAAACTTATGATACAAAATAAATTCAAGAACTGATGAAAGTAATAGACAATAATAAATTATTTTCATATGTTCCCAGATACTTTCATTTACTGGAAAAAATAAAGCAAAGAAATTATTTGGAAGCAAATCATACATAAAATGCCATAAAAAAGATAGTAAAAAAAGAAAAACAACATTAATTATTTTTATTTTCTTAATAGTCATAATATTCACCTAATAAATAGTATGAACTATATAGATAAAAATATGTTATTTTTCTTCTTTATATATTGATGTAAATAATTCTTCTTCGTCTTCTTCTTTTGTTTCATTTATTGGTAAATCTGGTAAATCACTTATTGTTGCTAAACCAAAATAATCTAAAAATTCATTAGTTGTGCGATATAAGTTTGGCTTACCTGGCAAATTACTTTTTCCACTAATTTTAACTAAATCTTTAGCCATTAATTTTCTAATCATATTAATACTTGCAATGCCCCTTAGTTCATCAATTTCTGCCCTAGTTATAGGCTGATTATAAGCAATTATGGCAAGTGTTTCTAATGCAGCACTTGATAAAGTATTTGTGCCTCTTGTTGTAATTAACTTTTGATAATATTCTTTGTGTTCTCCTTTTGTAGTTAATTTAAAAGCATCTCCAATAAAACTTACTCTAATACCTCTATTTTCCTTATTGTATTCATCTTGTAAATCTTTAAGAAGCTTTTGAGCTTCTTTTTTATCTACTTCTAAAACTTCAGCGATATTATCTAAAGTTATTCCTTCATCGCCTACTACAAAAAGAAGTCCTTCTAATATAGCTTCTTTATTCATAAATTCACTCTTTCTATATATATTTCACTAAAATTACTATCTTGTTTTAATGTAATTTCTTTTTGTTTACACATGTCTAATATTGATAAAAATGTTGCTACTACTAAATCTTTTGTATATTCTTCAAAAAGGTCTGTAAATTTAACATTTTTTCTTTTAGTTAAATATTTTCTTATATATTCTTTTCTTTCTTCCACACTTATTTCTTTTCTAGTTATTTTAGTATTAATTGGCTTTTGATAATTCATTCTCTTTTGGAGTTCTATCAAGGCTTCTTTTAAAAGTTCAGCATCCATGCTTCCTTCTAAAGTGTTTTTTTTATCAGCATACTTACCTAAGTTTTCTGGAAGTTTGGTAAAAAACTCATTTCTTTTTTCTTCAAGTTCTTTAAAGACACCTGTAATGTTTTGATATTTTTCATATTCAATTAATTTATTTTTTAAGTCTTCTTCACTATTTATTGAATATTCATCTTCATCATTTGTACTTTCATCTTTTAAATTAAGTAGCAATCTACTTTTTAAGTGAATTAACTCTGATGCCATTACTAAATATTCACTAGCATCATCTAAGTCATCGCTTGGAATACTTTTTATGAATTCTAAATATTTATCTATTATATATTTTGTATCTATTTCATAAATATTCATTTTAGCTGTCTTAACTAGATGAAGAAGAAGGTCTAATGGACCTTCGAAATCGTTTATACAAAGTTTCATATAATCCCCCTAACTGCATGTATAACCACTAGCTGTCATTTCAAAATATATAACTTTGGCATCTGTTCCAAATGGGTATATTGTCTTTAAATTTAATGTATCACTTTTAACGGAAGATAAATTTATAATAGTTTTAAAACTTAATAAACCATTTTCAAGTGTTATATTTGATGATACTCCTTCAATATTGTTGTAAGTAGTTTGTAACGCTTGATAATTATTATATAAATTGTTAAAGTTTGCATCTGTAGTATTAACTTCATAAATCAAATTTGTTACATATACTTTGTTACTATTTAATAAATATTCTACTTTTTCATAGTTTTTAGTACAAGTTAAGGTTGCTACTCCTTCTTCAGGTACAGTAACAATATGTGATGGATACTCTTCTTCAGATATCTTAACTAATGATATTATTGATGCACTACTATCACTTAAATCATACGCAGCATCTGTTTCAGAACTTGGACTTAAAATATCTTGCAAATATATTCTTTGAAGCAATTTTTTGTTGTCACTATATAAATTTACAAAATAATGTGCATCTTTTAGTTCTAAAACTTCGCTAGTTAAATTCGTAATTTTGAACTTAATTGTATTGTTTTCAATGTTGAAATTACTTATTTTAAAACTTTCTTCTGTTATTTCAAGATCATTTGCTATTTTGTATTCTTTTACTGATGTTTCATCTTTTGTATCATCTTCTTTTTTGTTATCTTTACTAGGTGTATTTGGCACTACTACATCTGGATTAAGATAACTATTTATATATGCTGATATTTCTGGTAAATAGATGACACCAGCAATAAAGATTATGAATATGATAAATATCCAAATCATTCCAAAAACATTTGCTTTCTTTTTATCTTGTACAACAGCTAAGGTTGTTGGTACTAATTCTTCTTCTGAAATAACTATCTGTTTTTTCTTAGCCAATTTAATCATCCCATTTCATTCTACTTTAAATTATACTATAATTTCTAGGTATAAACAAGAAAAAATTAAAAATAAAAAATACTTAATTGAATTTAATTTCATAAGTATTTAATATTTTTATTTTATAAGTCCATTTTGGGCATATTTTGTTTCATTTATGACTACGAAAGCATCTGGGTCATTACTTCTTACTATGTGAGTAAGTGTTTTTAATTTTGATTTATTAAGCTGAATCATTAACATTGTTTTGTCTTCATTATCTTGAGGATTTTTTAGATCTATTGCTGAGGCACCAAAACCTGCTTTTCTTATTTCTTCAAGCATCTTTTTGACTTTACTTGTTTTGGTTGTAACTTGAACTCCAATTAATCCATCAACAAAATTATTTGATATAAAACCACCTATATAAGTTCCTGTTGCATAACCAGCTGAATAACATATTGGAATTAGTATTGATGTTACATCTGTTGTTAAGGCTTCTCTAGCTACTAAAAACCAAATTAATACTTCAAAAAATGCAATAAAGGCCGGAGTAAATCTTCGACCTCTTACAACTAATACTGTTCTAATTGTACCTAATGTAACATCAATGATTCTGGCAAAAAATATTTTTAAACAAAGCAATAACATATTTTCACATCCTTATATATTAATTAATATGGTCAAAATTATTAAAATTACAAGTACAATTGAAATTATTATTAACCCAAGTACTTTATTTTCTTTAACTTCACGATATTCTACATTATTTTGATGTCCATATTTTTCGCTCAAAAGCACAATTCTTTCGTTGTTTTTATCTTTCATTTTATTTTGATAACTTATTTGTTTTTGGTCCATTAAGGCTCCACAGAATTTGCAAACCATTCCATCACTTGGAAGAGGACTTCCGCATCTGTTACATTTCATTAACTTAAATCCTTTCCTAAGTATGTTAAATATGCATATCCATTGCCAGCATGTCCAGTTTCTGTAGCACCAGTTGGTGATGTTATTGATTCATTTCCAGCTTTCATTGAAGCATTTGTTAAATAGTATGAACTATTAAGTAAACATCCAGATGGATAATTTGAAGCGGTACTAGAAGTATAAATGTATCCTGAACCTCCACCGCCACCACGGTCATCATCACCTGAACCATCTGGTACGTTTCCTGAACCACCATACCAGCCGCCGCCGCCTGCTCCACCATAACCACTACTTAAGTAGACACCGCCGCCGCCAAAGCCAAATCCTCCGGCATAATTAGCTAATGTATTTGAATTTAAACCAGTTGTTGTTTGGGTTGTTATTGTGTATGATGCTGAATAACCTGAATATGTTTGAGTTCCGCCTTTTCCACCATAGTTACCTACAGCAGAATAACTTTCTGTACTTGAACCACCAGTTGTTCCACCGCCATACATACCCTTTTTACCGGTAGCTCCATCTGAACCACCACCGCCAGCTACAATTACACGGGCAAGTAACGAATCTGTGTTAATACGTATATCGGTACCACCGCCACCGCCATAATACTTATAACGGTAGCCGCCACCATTGTAACCTCCTGCACATATAGTTGAACCACAACCAGATGAACCATTTCCACCAGCTCCACCAGTGTGAATGTAAAGAACATCTCCAGCATTTAGATATATTGTTCCTTCAGCATATCCACCACGACCTGAATTTCCTTCAGTAGTTCTGTATCCGCCTTGAGCTCCCCATACTCTCATTTTGTAGTAGCCTGAAACAATCACATTAAATTGTTGTGCAGAATTTTGATAATCAAATGGTTTATCTAAAACATAGTCAGTTGTTGCTGTGGTTGTTAAAATTCCTGATGTATTTCCAGATGCATCTACAGAATAAGCTTTAAAAGTAAATTCTGTAAGTGGTGTTAAATTTGTAAATGTATAACTATTTGATGTGCTTGTTACATATGTTGCACCATTATCTTTAGAATAGTAATAAGTAGTTGGTGTAACACCGATATTGCTATTTGTAAGTGTTATTGTAACATTTTGACCACTAACACTATTTTGCATACTTTCAAGTATTGGTCCTGAACCAACATTTAAATATGCTACACAATTTGTTCTATTTGTTGCAGCTATTATTATTTTTTGATTTTTCATACTCATTGTTGATGTACCTGTACAAGCAGATTTAGCACCTATTTCATAGAAGTTATTTGTTGGTATTTTATCTACTTCAAAATATGTTGATGAACCTTTCTTTGATTGAACATAAATCTTTAAGGCAATATCTACATCCATTGCATCCATATATGCTTTACATATTGCCCCTTTTTTACTAGCATTAACTGTAAAATTTTGTTTATTTGCATCAAATGTTACTGTTGAATCTGTTACATGTGTATTTAAATCATCTGCATATACACAATATGATTTACTACTATTAAATTCATATCCTATTGATGGTAATGATGTTGTTTCAAGTTTTGTATATACGCCATTTCCTACTCCATCACTATTGACATTTTCAGCGTATACTTCAAGCGTTATATCTAAGCTTGCTGTTGATTTAAAATATAAATAACAAACATCATGTCCTGTTGCATTTATGCTTGCATCATACGTACTTGCGTTATAATTTATTGTTCCTCCATTGGTACAATAACTCATGCTTGCTTCATATTTATAGCCTGCTTTTGGTATGTATGGATATACAGAGTAACTATTAACTCCATTTCCGTTTGTATCCCTATCTTCAGCCATGATTCTAACATCTAAATCAGGAATTTTAGGGGTTGTACTAAGTATAACTGGTGTAGTATCTACAACTTGGTAAAATGCATATGAAACTATTAATCCTACACATGCTAAAATTACTACTATAGCTATGCTTACCAGTAGAATTTTATATTTATTTAAAAGATTTGTTACATCTTTATTTAGGATTTTTTTTAATTTTACGCGTAATTTATCCATATGCCTCTAACCTATCCTAATAATAATTTTAAAATAAAATGTCCTTAAAGTCAATTACTTATAATAAATTTATTTATAAATATTTTATTGATGTGTAAATTTATTATACCCTAAGTATTTAACCCAATACATATTTTAGGTAAAACATACTATAAGTTAGGGAGGAAAATTTATGTTATTTGATGATAATTTAGGTTTCTTTGGATTTACAATACCTAAAGAAGTAAAATTTGATAAAACTAATATGCTTACTAGTGTACCAACTGGATTTACTAAAGGAAATATGTTTCAAGATGAATATGTTCCTTATAAAGACTATAAGCCAGCTAAAATTGTAGCTAAAAATGAACAAGAAGAATTACTTTTAGAAATTATGGCATTATCTTTTGCAATTAATGATTTGAATATTTACTTAGATTTACATCCAGAAGATGCACAGATGTTAAAAAAATTTAAAGAACTTACAGAAAAATCATGTGAAAAAGAAATGGAATATGTAAAGTGTTATGGTCCACTTGAAGTTATGGATAATGAATCTATTAATAAATTTGAATGGATTAATAACCCTTGGCCATGGGAAAATACTGGAGGGACTAAATATGTTTAAATATGTAAAACATTTGGCTTATCCAATTAGTGTTACTAAGAAAGATTTAAAAATGGCTAAATTAATTATTACACAAGTTGGAGGATATGCTGGAGAACTTGGGGCAACACTTAGATATTTTCATCAAAAATTTACAATGCCGGATGAAAAAGGAAGAGCTCTTTTAAACGACATTGCCACTGAAGAAATAGGTCATTTAGAAATGGTTGCTACAATTGTTTCACAACTTATGGAAAATGCTACAATTGAAGAAATTAAAGAAGCTGGACTTGAAAGTTTCTATACTGAACATGGAAAAGGAGTATTCCCAATGAGTGCTGATGGTGTTGCTTTTGATGCATCAACATTTGCAGTTACTGGTAACCCACTTGCTGATTTAGTTGAAGATATGGCAGCAGAACAAAAAGCTAGAGTTGCTTATGAACATTTAATTGATTTAGCAACAGATCCAAAAGTCATTGAACCACTTTTATTCTTGCGTCAAAGAGAAGTTGTTCATTTTAATCGTTTTGAAGAACTATATAACTATTATAAGGAAAAAGGATATAAATAATATGAAAGCCATTATGGCTTTTTTTATATAAATACTATTAATAATACCAAATAATTATGGTCTTAAATGCCAAATATGATATCAAAATAGGTATCAGATTTTTTTTGTTTTAAAATTGTTTTTTATTATGGCCATTTTTTTAAAAAAGCATTTGAATATTTTTATAAATTAAGGTATAATTAATTAAGGTGATAAAAAATGGCAAAGAAGAAAAAAACTAAAGAAAGTAATAATAGTAGTTATAGTGTTGAACTTACTGGTCTTATCCTTATACTTATAGGGATTATTGGTTTTGGGTTTGGATTTATTGGTTCATTACTAAAAATGTTTGCAATATTTTTAGCTGGATCTTGGTGGATAATCATTCTAATAACTCTTATTGCTCTTGGAGTTTACATGCTTTACAAAAGAAAGATGCCTAAATTTACTAGTTCTAAATTAATTGGATTATACATTTTTTTCATTATTTTGTTAGTTGCTAGCCATTTTGAATTTTTATCTATAACTCAAAATCCAAAAGAAATTATTTTGGAAACATACAATAATTATATGGAAAGAATATCATCAATAAACGCATCTAATGCCTTAAATACTTCTGGTGTTACTACAGTTGTAATTGGTGGTGGTTTTATTGGTGCTTTATTTACTGCCTTACTTTATGGATTATTTGGTAAAACTGGCACTATTGTTATTTTAGTTTTACTTGGCATATTTGCATCAGTTTTAACATTTAATTTCAATTTATCAAATGTTTTTGCTAAAATATTTAGCTTATTTAAAAGAAAGAAAAAAGATAAAGTTGATACAGCAAGTGAAGAATCTATACCAATTAGTAATAGTAATGATATTAAAGAAATACCTGAAGTTAAACCTTTAGAAAAAGAAAAAATTATTATTACTAGTATGGAAGAATTAAAAACTAAACCTATTACACAAGAATCATTAGAAAAAAATGAACCTAAACAAGAAGAAGCTATTGATAATGGAGATGAATATTATAGATTGCCAAAATTTAGTGAAGTATTTGATCCATTAAAACCTAAAAAAGTTAATAGCACAACATTTACACAAAGTAATAAAGAAATTCTTGAAAGAGTTTTAAGAGATTTTGGTATTGCTGCCAAAGTTGTGGAAATCCATATCGGACCAGCAGTTACAGAATATGAACTTACTGTTCCACCTGCTACTAAAGTAAATAGAATATTAAGTATTGATAAAGAAATTGCTTTGGCACTTGCTGCTAAAGATGTAATAATACAAGCTCCTATTCCAGGAAAAAGTACTATAGGTATTGAAATACCAAATCCTACAATTTCAAGTGTTACTCTAAGAGAAGTTCTTGAAAGCCCACAAAACTTAAAAAGTGATGCTAAAATATGTGCAGCTTTAGGTAAGGATATAATGGGTACACCAAAAGTATTTGACTTAACAAAGATGCCTCACCTTTTAGTTGCTGGTTCTACTGGTTCTGGTAAATCTGTTTGTATCAATGGTATTATTGCTTCAATATTAATGCGTTATAAACCAACTGAAGTAAAACTAGTTCTTGTAGACCCTAAAAAAGTTGAACTTACAAACTATAATGGTATTCCTCACCTACTTTGTCCAGTTGTAAGTGATCCTAAAAAAGCAAGTTTAACATTACAAAGAGTTGTTACAGAAATGGATAGAAGATTTCAAACATTTAGTGATAAAGAAGTTAAAAATATTTCTGGATATAATGAAATGATTGATAAATACAATAAAAAACATCCAGAAAGTCCTCAAAATAAAATGCCTTATATAGTTGTTATAATTGATGAACTTGCGGATTTAATGCTTGTTGCATCTAAAGAAGTTGAAGATTCAATTACTCGTATAACTCAACTTGCACGTGCAGCAGGAATTCATTTAATAGTTGCAACTCAAAGACCATCAACAGATGTCATTACTGGGTTAATTAAAAATAATATACCATCACGTATTGCTTTTGCAGTTGCATCACAAATTGACTCACGTACTATTCTTGACCAAAGAGGTGCTGAAAGACTTCTTGGTAAAGGTGATATGCTATATTTCCCAATGGGTGAATCTGCACCAACGAGAATTCAAGGTTGTTTTATAAATGATGATGAAATTAAAAGATTAATAGATTTTTGTAAAAATCAAGGTACTGCTAAATATGACCAAACATTTGAAAATGTAAGTCAAAATACTTCAAGTGGTTCAGGTAACTCCGCTACTGGTGGTGAAGATGATGATGCATATAATGATGTTGTTGAATTTGCTATTCAAACAGGAAAAATTAGTGCTTCATTAATCCAAAGAAGATTTAGATTTGGCTATAACAGAGCTGCTAGAATGATGGATTTACTTGAAGCTCGTGGTATAGTTGGACCTCAAAATGGTTCTAAACCTCGTGAAGTTTTAGTAAAGTTAGAGAAAAATGATGTCGAAGAATAAGAAAATTATTTAAAAATATAAAATAATGTGTTATATTATAAAAGAAAGGTATGGTGTGTATGGCAAATACAAAAAAAACTACAAATACAAAGTCTGTAAAAAAGACTGATGCAGAAATTAAAGAAGTTAAAGGAGCAAAAAATTTTTTCACTTCTAAAAACTTTTTAATTATTTTAGGAGTTGTACTTTTATTAATTCTTGTTATATTTTATATTTATAGAGTTAATAAAACTAATGAAACTGAAAAATATAGTACAAGTTACTTAGTTAGTACTGGAACTGTAAGTTTAGAAATTAAGAATTTAGATGAAGTTAATCAAATTCTTACTGAGTCACCTAATGAATATTTTGTTTTAATAACTTATACTGGTGATAAAGATACTTATAAGTTAGAAACTGGATTAAAAACTATTATTGATAAATATAAATTAAGTGATTCCTTCTATTATATAAATGTTAAAGATATGTTAAATGAGGATAATTACTTAACAAGATTAAATAATGCTTTTGAAACAGATAAAATTACTAAAGTTCCTGTTATACTTTATTATAAAGATGGTAAAGTTGTAAATATAGTACATAGAAATGATAATAATGTTATAAATGCTGGAGATTTTCAAAAGCTTTTAGATATTTATGAATACCAAGGCCAATAATGGTCTTTTTTAAGGAGTGAAATTATGTTAAATGTTGTTTTATTCGAACCAGAAATACCTCAGAATACTGGTAATATAATGAGAACTTGTGTGGCAACTAATACTACTCTACATTTAATTAAACCTTTAGGTTTTAAAGTAGATGATGCTTCACTTAAAAGAAGTGGTGTTAATTATATAGATAAATTAAAATGGTATGTATATGAGAATTGGGAAGATTTTTTAAGTAAGAATCAAAATGGTACATTTTATTTTTTAACAAGGTATGGTCATAAACCACATTCTAGTTTTGATTATAGTAACTTAAATGAAAATATTTATTTTGTCTTTGGAAAAGAATCTACTGGAATACCTAAGAATATTTTGAAACCACATATAGATAAATGTATGAGAATGCCAATGACTTCAAATGTTAGAGCACTTAATTTATCTAATACAGTTGCTATTATGCTTTATGAGGCTTTAAGACAAAGAAATTATAATGGTTTATTATTTGATGAGCCACATAAATCAAAAACTGAAATTGAGGATTTTGAAGGATAAGTTATTACTTATTCTTTTTATTTACAGCAATTTGACAAAAGCCACATAATGTGCTATAATTATTTTAAATATGGGGGTTATATTTATGAGTGAGATACGTGGATTAGAATTAAAATATTATTTAGATGGTAAAGATGATGAATCTATAATAGAGTTTTTCAAATTACAAAAGAGTTTAAAACTTGATGTGTTTTTGATGGTTGTTTTAGCACTAAAAAATGATTATTTAAGATATAAAATGTTTGATAAATATTCTGTTTTATTTGATGAATTTGACTTAAAAGCTATAAAAAAGTTATTTACATATGATGAATTAAAAACTATTGGATATGAATTTTTAAATAAAATGAAGCCTAACTTTATACCTTTAAAAGCTATTTTTGTGGTTGCAACTCAAGATAGAGATTTAATAATCAAGAGTTTTAAAGAAGCACCTGATGATGAACAAAAAATGGAATATGTTAAAAATGTCCACTATTATTATGGAAATAATTCTGATTTAGAACAACATTTAATAAGTATGTTAAAAGATAAACAAGTGAAATATTTATTAGATACAAATAATCCTGATAAAAAGATTACTTATTTAAATCCTGATAGCAAAAGACTTTCTTTAGATATATCGCCAGATATAACTATTGGGGTTGAACTGGAAACCACTAATGAAAATATACAAAGGTTTAAAAATGTCCCTAGTTTATTTGAAAACTTTGATGTAACTATGGATAATTCAGTTAAAAATGGACTTGAAGTTATTTCCCCTATTTTACATTATAATAAAGAAGATTTAACTACATTAGAAGCACTTTGTAATGTTTTACAAAGTGTTGGATTTACAACTGATGATACTTGTGGTGGACATATTCATATCGGAGCAAATTATTTAAAAACTAAAGAAGATTATGCTATATTTTTATATTTATTTGCTAATTGTGAAGATATTATTTATAAAATTACAGATAGAGCTTGTTCTCAAAAAAGATTGAGTATTTTAAAATATGCAAGTAAAATAAAAAATCAGTTTATTATGTCAATTGCAAATGGTACACTAGATAATGCAGAGTCATGTGCAGAATACATTAATACATTAAAGAAAATTACAAAAACTAGATATTGTGGACTTAACTTACAAAATATAAATAATCCTGATAAGAACACTATTGAATTTAGAATGGCAAATGGGGAAATTGATTTTAAAGAATTGCTTGCTAATATTAATCTTTTTGCTAAACTTATCCAAATATCTCATGATTTAAATACTTTTGATAATAACAATTTTAAAATTAAATTAGCTAAAAAAATTGGTGAAGAACCTAATGAAGAAAGACGTTTTGAGCTGTTAATCACTTTATTATTTGATACTGAAGAAGAAAAGGATATATATCGAGAAAGATATGAATGTAATACAAGAATTATGGAACTTGTTGATGGTATAAGTACTGATTTGACTCATGAGTTAATTAGTATTAATAGTGAAAGAAAGTTGCATAAAAATATAATTTAAAAAAAGCCTTTTGGGCTTTTTTTATTGCTTGCATACTCATGAACAGCTGTGATTTCCTTGACTAAATTTCTACTTTTATAAATCTTATAGATAACAAAAAAACACATTATTATATGAATAACAAAAAGGAACCATTACTTGATTCCTTTTTATGGAAAATTAATCCATTTACAAAGATTATTTTACACTACCTCTTTTGCGGCCTTCTTTTGATCAATATTTTTCATAATGTTTCACTTTCTTTAATGATTACTTTCCATTTTCCAGTTTTACTAGATCCAACTCTTTCTATATAATTTTTATCAATCAAATCCTTCATATTATATCTTATTTTTCTTTCACCTACACCAAGTATATTAGCTAATTCTACCTGTGTAAGTGATGGTTTATCTAATAATAATTGGATAATATCTTCTTGTACTTTTGTTAATCCTTCTATTTCATTTATAATTTTATTGCTTTCGTATTCAAATTTATTTTTGTTGTATTTAATACTAACTCTTATAAAGTGTGGGAAAAAGTGATATATATTTTTGTCATATTTTTTTAATATCTTTCTAATACCAGTTCCTAAATGTTCAACTAATTCTAAATCTCTAAACACACGCATTAATTCGGGATTTTTAGGAGCTGAATATCCCTCTAGAAACTCTTCTTCCGTAAATTCACTTTGAATTCCACCAAATGAAGACACTTCCAATCTATCATTAAAAAACTCAAATTTAGGTGGATATTCACTAGCCCAATCATTATGAACTAATGCATTTATAATAACCTCTCTTACAGCGTTATAATCATACATTGGATTTTCTTTTCTTTCAGGATATGTAATTTTTGCATATATTTTATTTTCAACTTTAAATTTTTCTAATATTCTATTAGTTGCTTTTATTAATGAGCAAAAACCATATTCATAATTTTCCATTAATTCATCTACATCATCACCAGCATATTTTGCAACTTTAATAGACACTGCATTTTCATCCGCTAGAAGATACGCTAAATAATTATATTTATTATCTTGTGTGAAAAACCCTAATTGCTTTTCAAAGTTATCACCTATATCAAAACCTTTTTCTTTATAATAAATTTTTAAATCAGTAAATGTCAGTTCTTGACTAGGAGAAATAATATTTTTAATGGAGTTCCTTGTTCTTTCTCTAAACATTTTACTTATTAAGTGTTCATTCATTCTTTCGTTAGAACTACCAACTCTTATAAAACAACTATCAGGTGTCATTCCCATACCTTTTAAATGATATGGCTTTTCTAATCCTCTGGCTATAGTAAGTTTTAAATAATTTTTCTTGTTGTCAGTTAATATCTCTATATCAAATAATCCTAGAGTTGATGGTTCAATATTGGATATAATTCTATCTTTAATTTTTCTTTGCAACAAATCTAAATTATTATTTAATCCAACAACTTCACCATCATCATTTACTCCTAAATAAATGATGCCACCGTCTTTACTATTTAAAAATCCAATAATAGTTTCCTCTAAGTCATCAACTAATTTTACTTTAAATTCAACTCTTGAATTTTCTATTGTCTCAATCATATTACACCTCCAAATATCCTAAATACATTTTACCATATAATTATCAATTTGCCTAGTATTTTGCCGGTTATTTTGCCGGTTATTTTGCCGGTTATTTTTAGCATCAAAATTAGTCTAATTTTATTATTTTAGATTCTCTTTACGTTATTTTTTATAGTGAAAAATATGGATGAAAGACATATTGTTAACATTTCGCTTTAATCAAACAAAAAAAGAAACTATCAAGAAAAATATTCACTTAATTTTCTGATAGTCCCCTTTTTTATTGTTTTAATAAAGATTTTCCTTTACCAAGAACTATTAAATTTCTTAGTATATAATCTAAAATATTTGCTTTTTTTACATCTTTTTCCACAGTTACATCTACTTCATCAACTATATTCCCTGCATCATCTATTATTTGTGCTAAACCTACGACATCCCCCTTTTTTACTGGAGCTTTTATTTTATCAATCAGTAGGTTAAATTTATAATTTGTAGCTGGATCAGTAATTTTTAAAAGTTCTGTTGCATCTTCAGATAAAACAATGTTTGCAACATCTTGTTTTCCTCGTTCTACTCTTACCTTTCCAAGTACTTCACCTTTAGTTTTGATTATGTTTATCTTAAAAGTATTAAAAGCATAATTTAACATTTTAACTGTGTCACTACTTCTATTTTCTGTTGTATCTTCCCCCATTACTACAGATACTAATCTAAAATTATCTTTTTTAGCTGTGGCAGTTAAACAATAACCTGCAGTTTTTGTAAACCCTGTTTTAAGTCCATCTACGCCTTCATAAAATCTAACTAATCGGTTAGTATTAACAAGCCAAATTCTTGAGCCATCATTTTTTTCTAAATATTCTTCATATATGCTTGTATATTCCAGTATTTTGGGATGTTTAAGAAGCTCTCTGGCAATAATTGACATATCTCTGGCAGTTGAATAATGTCCTTCTGCATCAAGTCCATGAACATTTACAAAATTGGTATTTACTGCTCCAATTTCTTTAAGTCTTTTGTTAAGCATTTCTACAAAAGCTGCTTGTGAACCACCAATTTTTTCTGACATGGCAACTACTGCATCATTACCACTTGCTATAGCTATTCCTTTAAGTAAATCATGAACTGTATAACTTTCTCCAGCTTGTAAGAAAACTTGACTTCCTCCCATATTTGCTGCTTCTTCACTTATTGTTACTTTATCTTCTAGTTTTAAGCTTCCATTATCTATTGCTTCCATAATTAAAAGCATGCTTCCAAGTTTTGTCATCGATGCTGGAGCTAACTTTTCATCAGCATTTTTTTCGTAAAGCACTTTACCAGATAGATTATCCACTAAGATAGCACTTTTGGCATTCGGAGCAAAATCTTCTTCAGCTTTAACTCCTAGAGTTAAAAATAAAAAACTCATAATAATTAATAAAACTTTTTTCATATATACACCTTACTAATTATTATGATTATTATTTTTTATTAGAACTCTATTACTTCTTTTATACTATTTTTTATCTGATTTATATTATCAAAAAACAATATTTCTTCTAATTTTCTCTTACTTTCATAAATATGTAACTTACTTTCATATTCTTTTAACTTTTTACTTGTTTTATTTATTATATTACCTACATAACTTTTAGATACTTTTTCTAAATCTGCTATTTCTTGTAATGTAAAGTTTTCTTCATAATAAAGTTTATAAAACTTTCTGTTTGATTCATTTAGAAGTGAACCATATATATTAAATAGTTCTCCATAATATACAAAATCTTCCATTACATCAAATCCTTAAATAAACCATATATATAGTTTTCTATATCAAATGGAATTAAATCTGTCATTTTTTCCCCAAGACCTACAAATTTAACAGGAATATTTACTTCTTCCTTTATGGCAAGTACAATTCCGCCTTTAGCTGTTCCATCAAGTTTAGTTAAAACTATTCCTGTAATATCAGTAATTTCTTTAAATGCTTTAGCTTGCATAATACCATTTTGACCAGTAGTGGCATCAATTACAAGTAATGTTTCATGAGGTGCCTCAGGAATAATTCTACCAATAACTTTATTTATTTTTTCTAGTTCTTTCATTAAATTAACTTTATTATGAAGTCTACCTGCAGTATCAATTAAAACTATATCAGCACCATCTTCTTTTGCTTTTACAAGTCCATCATAAATAACACCAGCGGGATCAGTATTTTCTTTACCATAAAATAAAGAATTAGTTCTATCTGCCCAAATTTTTAATTGTTCAACAGCTCCAGCTCTAAATGTATCACCTGCTATTAACATTACCTTTTTACCTTCATTTTTATATTTATGAGCAAGTTTGGCAATTGTTGTGGTTTTACCTACTCCATTAACACCAACCATAAGTATAACTGTTGGTCCATCTTCAGCCATATTTATTTTATCAGTTATAGATTCATTATTAACATATATTATAAAAAGTTCATCTACAATAACTTCATTTAAATATTTAGTATCAGTTATATTTTCAGACTTTACTCTTTTTCTAAGTCTATCCATAAAATCCATAACTGTATTAACACCAATATCAGCCATAATCAAAATATTTTCAAGTTCATCAAAATATTCATCATTTATTTTAGTATATTTAATACCAAGCATACTAAGTTTAGAAACAAATTCATTTCTTGATTTTTCTAAACCTTCATCATATTTTTGTACATTTTCATCTTTTACTTCTATATTTTCTTTTTTATTAATTATATTTTTTAATTTATCAAATAAGCCCATTATAAATACCCTCCTTATTAATTATAGCAAAAAAACTATTCTAATGCAATTTAGAATAGTCTTAAATTAAAACCAAATATTTTTAACATTAACACTTGTACTTTCCGGAATTGGATTTGGAAGTTCAAAATTAACTAAAATTGGTATTTTAAATCCTACCCCGAAGGCAAAAGCTGAACCTGGTGATAACGATTTAATTTGCTCAATATTAGCCATTGATACATTGGTGCTCATTGTTCTTACAATCTCTAAGTCTGCTGGATGAAATACTCTGAATACTATAAAGTTTGCACATTGACTTAAAGAAGTTGTAGAAAGTTCACTAGGTCTTTGCGTAATAAATGTAAGAAGTGTTCCATATTTTCTTCCTTCTTTAGTAATTCTATCAAATATGTTATAGCCAATTATATTTATATCATTATCATTTTGTACATATCTATGGGCTTCTTCCAAAATAATATTGAATGACAAACTACCTCTTTTTTCTAATGAAGTTGTATAATTAAATAAAAGCTTACTATATATTTTAGTTAGTACTTTAGCAAAATCGTCATCAATATCACTTAAATCTATATTTACTAAATTATTTTTAATAAACATATCTCTTACAAATTCTTCTTTTCCAATATACTCATCAACATTAAATATGTGTTTGGTATCACTATTTATTATACTTTGAAGTCTTGTTTTTAAAATATTCATCTCTTTATAAATTATATCATTATTAATGGTTCCTTCACTAATAAGAGAAAACTCTAGAGCACTATATAAATCTTCAAGAGAATAACACATAGCATCTACAATATCTATGCTTTCTAAATCTATATTTTCAAATTGTTGTAAAAACTTCATGACTTCGAAAATTGCATTCATTTTTCCAGAATCATCAATTAACAAACATTGCCTAAATGTTCTGTCATAACCTGGTTGATGTATGGTTGAATCAAGATTTAAATCTTCAGTGTTATAATGAGTTAAAACTGCAATTACTTGGTCCCTGATAGTACTTGATGATCTTCCACTTGTTAATATATCCATTAAACACTTAGCTATAATATCGTTTTTATATCTTTTAATTTCTGGGGTATTACTTTTAAATATTTTAACTAATTTTAATGATTTTTTTAAAACTGGTAATTGATCTGGACTAGAAACTCGAAGTAATAATGCTAAATCATCAACGTCTAAAAACCATGCTGGAAATTTAAGTTGATATTCTTTGCCATTTTTAGAATTTCCCGAAAAACTAGCAAAATTTAATCCTAGATTATTTATATTTTTAAATGTTTCAACGTATTCACCATAAGCATCAAATAAAACTATGTGAGAATTTATAGGTTTGTTTATAAAAAATAAATTTTGAAGCATTCTTGCTACTCCACAGGATTTACCTGAACCAGTATTACCAATGATTGCTAAGTGATTGGCAAATATATCATTTAATGGTACTGATACATTGAATGTTTTATATATTGAAGACGTTCCAAGTAATAAATTTTCTTTTTGAATTTCACTTTTTCCGATAATAAGTTCTAGTTCATCTTTATTTATAACTCTAACTGGGGCTATACCACTAGGTTTCTTAATTATACCAGCATTAAACACATTATTTATTATTTCACCAACTAAAAGTATTTTGGCTTCTACTTCATCTATATATGTTACTTCACCCACTATTCTTCTGCTATCTTCTAAAAAAATAACATGACATCCAATTAAACTAGATATTGCTTTACCAGAAGTATTTTCAATAGTAACTTCATTATTATTTATTCTTTTTATCTTACCAAACATAACAACCATTCCTATTCTTTATTTAAGTATAACATTTATTCTAAAAATTAACAATTATTTTATGCAAATACCTTGCATAATGAATAACTTTTTGATATAATTTATTTGTTGTTTGAAATATATCTATTAAAACAATAAATGTTAACAATGGGCTGTTAGCTCAGTTGGTAGAGCAATTGACTCTTAATCAATGGGTCTAGGGTTCGAATCCCTAACAGCCCACCATTGAAAGTCTTATAAAATCTAGAAGAAATTATTCTCCTAGATTTTTTATTATTTAAAATTAAGGCACCTTTTAATAAAAAGTGCCTATTAATTAACAAAAAAAGCAATAGCTAAATTACTATTGCAATTAAAGTATTTGAACCTTTATTTACTATTTTAGAAACTGTGTCTTTAAGTTTATATCTTGTATTATCCGGCATCATGCTAAGTTTTGCTTGAATACCCTCTTGTACAATTGCTTCAAGACTTCTACCAAATATTTCACTTTTCCAAATACTTGATGCATCGTTTTCATAATCTTTCATTAATCTATCAATTAATTCTTTAGATTGCAATTCACTACCTATTATAGGTTCAAAAGTCGATTCAACATCTACTTTTAACATGTGAATGCTTGATGCAACAGCTTTAAGTTTTACCCCATATCTGCTACCTTGTTTAACAAGTTCAGGAGTTTGAAGTTTTAATTCTTTTAATCCAGGATATACTATTCCATAACCAGTACTTTTGGCCATTTTTATAGCACCTCTTAAAGAATCCATTTCTTCTTTATCTTCCTTATAATTAGCAAATATTTTTAAAAGTCCTGCTTTAGTAGTTACCATATCGCCCATTAAAGATTTAAGTGTTTGTGTGTAAAGTTCATTTGAACTTTCTAAAGTTATTGTAACAGTTCCCGTAGATGCATCTAATTCAGATATAAAGGAGTTTGAAATATATTCTGAATCGCTGAAATGTTCCAATATATAGTCAACATCTTTAACTTTTTCAACACTGATTACACTTTCTTTAATTTTTTCTAAATAATGCATTTTAATTTCATTATTATTTGGTAATACGTTTACCCACTCTGGCACTTTAACTTTGATATCTAAAACTGGGAATTCATAAAGTGCTGTTTTAAGTATTTCCATTATCTCTTTTTCATTCATTAACTCTGCACTTATTGGCATTACTGGCACATCATAAGCATCACTTAAGTTTCTTGCTAGTTCTTGTGTTTCAGTATTAGTTGGGTGAATACTATTTAGAATAACTATGAATGGTTTTCCAATAGTTTTTAATTCACTTACAACTTTTTCTTCTGCATCGAGATAAGATTCCCTTTTGATTTCACCGAATGAACCATCTGTTGTGACAACAATCCCTATTGTTGCATGATCTTTGATAACCTTCTCTGTTCCTATTTCAGCCGCTTCAACAAAGGGAATCGCATCCTCGAACCATGGACTTTTTACCATCCTTGGATTTCCTTCTTCATCAACAAAACCATTAGCTTCAGGAATGACATAACCTACACAATCAACTAACTTGATGCTTGTTTCGAATTCGCCGACTTTGATTGAGGCCCCATTACTTGGGACAAATTTAGGTTCAGTTGTCATGATAGTTTTACCTTGTGCACTTTGAGGTATTTCATCTAAACATCTTTTCTTTTCATATTCATCTGTTATATTAGGTACAACTAGATTTTCTATGAATCGTTTAATGAATGTTGATTTACCTGTACGAACAGCGCCAACTACTCCTAAGTAGATTTCACCATCCCCGCGCTTTGCTATTGATGATATAATTTTTTCTTTTTCCATTAATCCACCATCTTTCATTTTTCTATTCTAATCGTATGATGTGTGGACGGAATTTATTCCTACAATTAGACTCATGGTGGATTAATGGAAATGTTGCAATATTCTAAGATGATTTTTTGTACTACAAAAGCTTAATATATTATATATGTTAAACACAAACCTCGTATAGTTCCTACACTATTAAATTGACTGTTGTTGAATACCACTTATAATCTCTACGTATTGTATATGCTTTTATAGAATACTTATATGATAGCATTTCAGAATTGTTACTATGCTGTGTATCCCAATGAAATTGACACTCCTTGCATGTTATCATAATCGTTTTGAACAGCTGTGGCAAAATTGATAACTTTACCATAACCATTGTGACTTATTGTGTATGATTTTGATTTAGCTAGTGTAACTGCTGTCATTGCATGTTGGTAGCTACCATAAACTGTAGCCCACTGAGATGTTGCTGTTACCACTGCTTCTATATCGCAAGTAAATGTTGTTGCTGCATCAACTAGATTCATTGATATACCAAAACCATTTGAACTTAGAACCATATTGGTTCCTTGATATGAATAATTTACCATATCATTTGAACTTCCTGTGCCGTATGATTGTGTCCCCATTTGTGTACCATCAACCACTGTGGCATCATTAACACGTATAGCAATTACATCATATGATTTTACTCTTGGTGTAATTAACCATGCGTTAACCAAATTAATATAATATTTATTTTTGCTTACATATGTTGAAGATATTTCGATATTTTTGTATGATGTTGTATGGTAAGTAGCCGTTGGGGATATATTATTCTCTGTCTCTGCTGCCGCTATTGCTTCTTCTTTGCTGACCTCTGTTGTAATAGTTCCATTTGTTGTTTCTGTAACCTTGTAGTACTTACTTACTTTGTTGACATGCTCTAAATCATAACTTAAATATCTTGCTGCATCTTCATCGCTCATCATTGATATACGTGCATCTGAAAATAAATTTCTAAGTCTTGCATATTCTTCATCTGTTAGATTTGCTGCCTTTACATTTGTTGAAATAATCATAATTAACAGAATTGAAATAGTCATAATAATTTTTTTCAGCTGTTCAAGTGCACCTCCTCTCTGTTCCACATTCATCGTATCAGATTATGTCGAAAAAGGAAATAGAAAATCGCGGGAGTTGCATTTCTCTTATTGGAGAACATTCACTATTTCATTATAAATACTGAGAATATGATTAATTTCATTACTATAATTTTTGCAATTGCCAAGGAGACACTCTTTATTTTTACTTCCAATAATATATTTAACATTCATTACTACATTACCATTATTATCAAATATCGTACAAGAAATTCTCTGATTTGCAATTGTGAGTGTGGTTTCATATAAATTACTTTCGTAGCTGTGTGTTATCTTTATTATATTTGTACTAGTTTTGTATTTGATCTCCCCATCTTCATCAATTTTAGTGTAAGTTTCAGTTTTTTCATCATAAGTAAAGCCTAAACTTTCTAGTTTATTTATACTATTATCACTTTCTACTACTGGTGTTGTATTATCATTATTATACTTATTTTCTTTGAGCACTAAAAAAGGATTTTGCAAACCCAAATCCTCTATTTTTTTATTTTGTTCTTTGATGTATTCATTATAACAAAGTTTATTATTGTTTAACTTTTGCTTTAATATTAATTTGCTTTCATAAGAATAATTATTGTTATCTATATCTGTTGTATAAACTTTAATATATAAATTGTTCTTGATGTTTTCAATTACATCTTTTGTTAATAAATCTGAGTAAGATTTGCTTTCCTCTATATAAATGTTGTTAAGTGAATTACTTTCATAAATTACATGTTTATCTCCATTTAAATACGTATATAATTCTATTTTTGTACTTGTTGGTTCATAATTTATTTTCTCTAATTTGATGTTGTTGATAGTTATTATATTTAAAACCTTTGTTTTGAAGAAATAACCATCTTTAAAAGTAATATTTTTGCTTTCATAAGTCAGATTATAAATTCTTATTGTGTTATAGTTATTAATAAAATATGCTAGTAATAATATAAATACCACTATAAAACCTATTAAAAAGATATTTTTCAAAATATAATTTAGAAATTTACCTACCATTCTTTTAAAATCTTGAAGTCTATCTTTATAATTCTTTTCTGATTTAACTATTGAATCTGGAGATATTCCTAATTCGTTACATAATTTCTTTATTGTTTCTAAGTCTGGAACTGTCGAACCATTCTCCCATTTCGATATAGTTCTGTCTGAAACACCAATTAAATCTGCGAGTTCTTTTTGTGTTATATCTCTTTCCTTTCTGATATTGTAGATTGTGTTAGCAAAATCTGTGCATTTTGCTTCTGTTGTCTTATTTGTCCTTTTCATATTTTCACCTTTCTTAATTTTATCACATATTCAAAAATTATGCACTATAAATTGACAAATTTTTCAACATTTATTATAATATGATTGTCTTAGGGGGATAATAAGATGAAATATGTTACTTATAAAAAATATTTAAATACATTATTAAAAAATCAATATGATACTAATATACCTTGTTTGCAAGATATTTATACTGAAAAAGATTATGAGAAACTTCTTAAACCAGTTATGAAGATTATAAAAGAAAATTCTTATGCTAGTTTGACTACGCTTAGATTAAAGCTATTTCTTCAAAGTGGATTAAAGGAAATAATTGATAATTTTGTTAAAGATACTCAGATTACTCCGGGACTTATATTGGATTTTGGAACATTTAAAAATAGGGATACTGTTATATGTGGTAATAGACAAGAATATGTTATGAAAAATGGTATTCTAGTTAAAGATGAATTACCTATTGAACAAAATACTATTTTTGATTTAGCTTCAACTTCAAAAACATTTACTGCGGTTGCAATTTTGATACTTGCTGAAGATAAATTAATTGATGTTTTTGAACCTGTTACAAAATATGTACCTGAATTTAAAAACTTAGGTAATACTACTATATATGATTTACTTAAATTTAGAGTAAGTGTTGTTACTCCAAGTAGAATTGATGCTGCTAAAAATAAAGAAGAAGCTTTAAATATTTTATATCAAGCTTATCCTAGAGATGTTCAACCTGAGAATGCTTATACTGATATTGGAGCTATGATTTTAAGAGTTTTAGTGGAAAAAGTTACTTGTATGAAATTTCATAAATTTGTAGAAACAATGATATTTAGAAGATGTGGAATGTATAATACTTATTTAAATGTTCCTTCTTATGATTTAGATAGAGTTGCTAATGAAAATTACTCTACAATTATTACTCAGGATGGCAGTGCTATAACTAGATATGATAATGTTCCAGGTACTGTTCATGATCCAAAAGCTAATGCTATTGGTCAAAAAGAAGGAATTGCTCCAGGTCATGCAGGTTTCTTTTCTACTAAAGATGATATGATAAAATTTGCTAAAGCCTTAATAGATGAAAGATTAATTACTAAAGATAGTTTATTATCTATGAGTGATACTGAAACTGGCTTCAAAGATGATGATAAATATACGAGATTTTATGGTTCATTAGTTTATTTAAAACAACCAGATCCTGAATTTTTATCTGTATATCCTCCACTTTCTGGTAGAGCTTTTATGTCACCTGGATTTGCTGGAACTCAACTTGTTGTTGATCCTATTAATAAAATTTCTTTATTTGTTGGCTCCCCTAGACTTCATAATAGAATATATCAAGTTCATAAGTCACAAGTTCATAATATTAAAGTTGATGAACACAATAAAAAGACTTTTGTAATGCCTGATGGAACTGAAAAAATAGTATGTAATGATTATACAAAAGCTAAAGAAGTTCTTGTTACTTTAGCACTAGATTTAGCTATACAATATCAATTACTTGAAAATTTATATCCAAATCAAAAAGAAATGCATTTAGTTCGTGAACTAAATTAACATTTCTTTTTTTATTCTTTATTTTCATATGATAATAGTTTTTCAATATCTTCTTTGGTAAGTTCTGATATAATATTTTTATCTCTTATCTCTCCATCTATTAATTTATCACTTAATATTCGCTTTTTATTTTGAAGTTCTAATATTTTTTCTTCAATAGTTCCTTTGGTTATTAAATGAATTACTTCAACTGTGTTGGTTTGACCTATTCGATGGGCTCTGTCTGTTGCTTGATTTTCTGCTTGAGGATTCCACCATAAATCTAAGTGAATAACAACATCTGCTGATGCTAGATTTAATCCTGTTCCTCCCGATTTTAACATTATTAAAAATACTTTTATATCATCATTTTCATTAAAGTTATCTACCATTTCTATTCTAGTTTTGGCTGGTACTGATCCATCAATCATATATGTTTTTATTTTTGAATTATTTAATTTTTCTTTAACTATGTTTAAAGCAGTTTTAAATGATGAAAATATTAATACTTTATGATTGTTTTTTGTATATTCACTTACAATATTTTCCAACTGTTCAATTTTATTTGAACCATCAGTATAGTTATCATATACGATACTTGGGTCTATACAAATTTGTCTTAATTTAGTAAGTAACTGAAGAATTAAAAATCTGGCTTTATTCATTCCCTCTTCTTTAATAATCTTATCCATTTCTTCTTTTACTCTATTTAGTTCTGCAACATATAGTTTCTTTTGTTCATCTTTTAAATCAATGTATATGTCATTTATTAATTTTTCAGGAAGTTCTTTAACAACATCACTTTTCTTTCTTCTTAGAATAAATGGATTAATTTGTTTGCTTAAACCTTTAATTAATATTTCACTTTCTTCATCAAAATCTTTTATTTTATATTTACTTTGAAATTTAGTTAAATTTGCTAAATAACCTGGCATAATAAAATCAAATATACTCCATAATTCAAGTATTGAGTTTTCAAGCGGAGTACCTGTTAATGCAAATTTTGTTTCTGATTTTATACTCTTTACTACTTTTGTAATACCAGCATGATTATTTTTAATATTTTGAGCTTCATCAATTATCATGGTATTAAAATTTAAATTTTCATAAATTTCTTCATCTTCACGTAATAAGCCATATGTAGTGATTATTACATTTATTTTATTTAAATCTTTTAAAATATGTTTTCTTTTTTCTTTAGAACCTATGCAAATTGCTTTTTTTATTTGGCTTGCAAAACTATCAAATTCATGTTCCCAGTTGTATGCAAGTGATGTTGGAACCACAATTAAAAATTTAGATGCTGGATTATCCTTTAACATTTGCTTTATATAATAAATAACTTGAATTGTTTTTCCTAGTCCCATTTCATCTGCAAGAATACCTCCGAAACCTGTTTTTGCTAAATTGTATAGCCACTTTACTCCGGTTAGTTGATAATCACGTAAGATGTTTGTATCTTCCAAGCTCAAATTACTATCTTTGTACTCATAAAAATTCTTTATAAAATTGTCAAATAAATTGTCTGTGGAAATAATTGAATATTTTGTTTTCTTTAAACTATCTAAATAAATAGCACGATATTTTAATATACTTCCTTTGCCATTTATTATTTCTTCGTCAGTTAGTTCTAATTCTTCAGTTAAATTGTTTAGTTCTTGCAGTGATTCATCTTCAAGATTGATAATATCACCATTTTTAAGACGATAATATTTTTTCTTATCTTTAATACTATCAAACATACTTACTAGTTCACTACTATTAATATCACCTAAATTAAAGTTATAATTTAATATATTGTCTTGACCTATGCCAAACATTGATGATACAGATGTTTTCTTTTTAATTTTAATATTTTTAAATTTTTCAGTTGTGAATATTTCGTATTTGGTAGCAAGTTGTTCAAGACCATTTTCTAAAAATTCTACTTCTTGTTCTATATCTCGTAAAATTAGTTTATCTTTTTCAAGTATAAAACCATATTTGCCAATGTCATTTAAGACACTCGTTTCAAAATTTATATCTCGTAGTATTTCATTTGATTTATTAAAGTAATCTATTTCTTTATCATCATAATTAAATACTATATTAGAAATTATATATTCATTTCTAATATCAAAATAAAGTTTTGCTTTAATAATACTTGGTAAAACTATGTCAACAACGGATGAATCTATTTTTAATTTTTTTCTAACTACTTTAAGAAGACCTTTGTTAAATAGGTCTAATTTATCTTTAGATATTATTAGTTTATCTAATTCATTTTGTTTTAAATCTTCGATTAATTCTTGCTCTTTAGCATTTAAATGATATAACTTTCCTTTGTAAAATATGTATTCATAATCTTTTTCTATTAAGTTTTCTATGTTTTCTAAATCAAAATCTAATTCATAAGTTTCATTTTTCTTTATTAAATTTGTATCAATTGGAAAGTATTCACTAATGCCATCAACTTCATAATTGTTAATAACAAATTTTATATTTTTTAGTTTATTTAAAAATTTTTTTAAAGATGATGTATTGATATAATTATATCCTCCATCATCAAAAGTATTATAATAAGCTTTTAAAATTGTTTCTGCATCACTACTTAGATAATATTTTTGAGGATTATATGTAAAACTTTTGCCAAAATAAACTTCACCTTCTCCGGATTCATATACACTTTTAAAAGCACTTGCATGATTTCCTAGAGTATATAATTTTTCATCTCCGATAAGTATTTTTACGGTGCATTCTATAGAATTATAATAGTAGTAATAATTGCTTTTTCTTTCTGTAACGTTAATTATCAAATTAACAGTTAACTCTTTTTTAATAATGTTTTCTTCACTCGTAATAAATTTTTCTAATATACTACTTGATATCTTGGGAATGTTAATAAACATTTTACCAAACATTTCTTCATAATTATTTAATATTACCGCAGCAATGTGTTTGCAACTTCTTATGCTTCGGAAATTTTTACAATCACATGCTGTTCTTAATATTTTTTTATTGTTTTCAATTGAAACCATAACATCGTAATATGTTGGCTTTTCTTCATCATCTACTTCGTACCAATAGTGAGTTACTTTACCATTTTCATTATAATTTTCTTTTTTATTTAAAAATGAAATTTTACTAACATCATATGTTTTGCCTGCTACTATATCGGATGTATGGACAAATGCTGTAATATTTGTTTTATTAATTAGTTCTTCAATATTATCTATTTGCATAAGTTACCTCCATCTTTTTATATTAACATAGTTTTATTTTATATACAATTGTTTTATATTAGTTTGTGAAGAAAAAAATTTTTCAAACAAAAACTTTAAAACATTATGTATGGTTTTAAAGTTTCATTATTTGTTTCATATATTGCTATATCTTCACCTTGATATGTAAATATTACTTTATCTTGAACATTATAAATATTTTTAATTCTTCCACCATTTTTTATAATTTTAATTAATTCATCATTTATTTCTATACTTGGATATTTTAAAAATTCATGAATGTTTTGAAATTTAAAGTTACCATTTTTTATATCATCTAGTATAAATGAATCTTCTATATCAAAACCTCCTTGCTTAGTTCTTATAAGATTATTCATTGTACCTATAGTACCTAATTTTTCACATATATCTTCAATTAAACTTCTAATGTATGTTCCTTTTGAAACATGAGTTTTAAATTTAATTATATCTTTTTCATAATCTATTAACTCAAGAGAAAATATACTTACTTCACGTTTTGGTAATTCAATTTCAATATTATTTCTTGCATATTCATATAGTTTCTTACCATTTATTTTTACTGCTGAATATTTTGGCACTGTTTGTTCATATTTTTGTGGAAATTTCTCAAATACTTTTATTATATTATCTTTAGTTATGTTAAAACTTTTATTTTCTATTATAGAACCTGTTATATCACCAGTGTCAGTTTTAATTCCTAACTTTATTTCTGCAATATATTCTTTGTCTAGAGATGTTAGTAAATCCACTAGTTTGGTGTATTTACCAAAAAGGCATACAAGTACTCCAGTTGCAATTGGATCCAAAGTGCCTGTATGACCTATTTTTTTGGTATTAAATATTTTTGTTAAATTATTAACTATATCTCTACTAGTTAGATTCTTTTCCTTGTTTACGACTAAGAGTTTGTCCATCTATTTCTCTCTTTTCTATTTGCTTGATAAATACTAAAGTTCTATATGATTCCTTTTCTCCTGTTAGTTGTTCAAAACCACATGTTGTAGCAAAACTCATAGCAGCTGTATCATTAATTGGAATTTCAAAATCAATTTCTTGACCACTTAAACTAGCAATTTCTTCAACTTTTTGAATAATTTCATTTAGTAACATTAATTTTTCTGCTATATCTGGATAATTTAAATAAACCATATCACATACGTTAACACGTGTTTTAGTTATATAAATTCTTGTTACTGCTACTAACCTTTCTTCACAATCAAATGATAATAAGAAAGAGAAATTGTAATTTTCATTCTTTATTGTTTTTCTAGAATCCATAAATGATTTGTTGTATAATTCTTTGTCAGTTAGTTTACTTTCATCCATTGTGAATCTAAGATTTTTGTTTAAAATATCTCTTTCACAATTTAGAAATTGGTAAAATTTATAATATCTTTCAAGAACTGCATTTTCGTATGCAGCAGGTATTTTTTTTACTAAAGTTATCATCTTATTCCCCCTTGTCTATTGACTTTATTATTGCTTCGATTTTTTCACCATAAGCTATTGATTTATCAAATACAAATTTTAATTCTGGTGTATGTCTGATTTCTAATTTTTCACTAAGTTTTCCACGTATAAATGGTGCTGCTTCGTTAACTTCTTTTTCTAAAGATTTAATATCCAAATTGTCAAATGAAGTAAAATATACTTTACAATAACTTAAATCATTTGTTAAATCACAGCCTGTTATAGTTATATGCTTTAAAATTTCATCGTTTACTTCATTTATTAAAATATCACCAAGATATCTTTGAATATCACTTGCTATTCTAGCAATCTTATACTTAGGCATGTTTTACCTCGATCATTTCATAAGCTTCGATAGTGTCGCCTTCTTTGAAATCATTAAATTTTTCTAAGGTAATACCACATTCATAACCTTTTTTAACTTCTTTAACTGTGTCTTTTTCTCTTTGAAGAGATGCTATTTTTTCGTCACTAGCAATTACTACACCATCACGTATAACACGAGCAAGAGCGCCATTTTTAACTATACCATTTGTAATATATGAACCTGCAATGTTACCAATTTTAGAAAATTTGAATATTTTTCTAATTTCGGCTTCACCAAGTATTTTTTCTTCAAATTCTGGGTCTAACATACCATTTATAGCAGCTTCAATATCTTCAACTAACTTGTAAATAATTGTATATAATCTTATATCAATATTATTATCTTTGGCTATATCTTTGGCACTTGAAGATGCTACAACGTTAAATCCAATAATAATGGCATTTGATGCACTAGCTAAAACTACATCTGATTCAGTGATGGCACCAATACCACTTCTTATTACTTTAACAGAAACATCTTGTTCTTTGATTTTTTCTAAAGCATTTTTTACTGCTTCTTCAGAACCACGAACATCAGCTTTTAAAACTACATTAATTTCTTTATTTCCAGCATCAACAGATGCAAATAAATCATCAAGTGATACTTTTTTATCTTTACCAGCATTCATTTTAGCAGCATCTTTTCTTTTTTCTGCTACAGATTTTGCTTCTGCTTCTGTTTCGAAAGCCATAAATTTATCACCTGCAGATGGATTTTCAGTTAAACCTGTTATTTCAACTGGTGTTGATGGTCCAGCTTCAACGATTGATTCACCACGGTCATTTTTCATTGTTCTTACTTTAGCATAACTTGTTCCAACAACAATTGGGTCACCAATTCTAAGTGTTCCGTTTTGAATTAAGAATGATGCAATACCCCCAACATTTTTATCAAGTCTTGACTCAATAACTGCTCCGACTGCATAACGATTTGGATTGGCCTTTAACTCACCTACTTCAGCAATTGTAAGAATTGTTTCAAGAAGTAAATCAATTCCTTCACCTGTGTGAGCAGATATATTTATAAATGGAATATCTCCACCCCAGCTTTCCGGTGTTATGCCTATTTCAGCCATTTCTGTTAAAACTCTATCAATGTTTGCATCTGGTTTATCAATTTTGTTAACTGCAACAATAATTGGAACTTTTGCACTTAATGCATGATCCACTGCTTCTTTCGTTTGTGGTTTTACACCATCATCAGCTGCGACTATTATAATTACGATATCTGTAACTGATGCACCTCTGGCACGCATTTCTGTAAAAGCTGCATGGCCTGGTGTATCAATAAATGTTATAAGTTCATCTTTGTATTTAGTTTGATAAGCTCCAATATGTTGTGTAATTCCGCCAAATTCTTTATCAACTACATGTGTATTTCTTATATAGTCAAGAAGTGTTGTTTTACCATGGTCAACATGGCCCATTATAGTTACTATTGGTGGTCTTTTTACTAAATCTTCTTCTTTATCTATTATTTCATATTCTTCAAAATTAGTAACATCTTGTGTTTCTTCTCTTTTTAAAGTTTTATTATAGTCAAGTGCTATAATTTCTGCATTTTCAAAATCTATTGGTTGATTCAAGCTTAACATTAAACCATTTTCCATTAATTTTTTAATGATTTCTGCTCCACCAACATTTAAAACGCTAGCAAATTCACTAACACTCATGCCATTTTTGTAAAGCACAATGTTTTCATCAGCTTCATTTTTCATAAGCTTATTTTTATGCTTGTACATTTCTTTCTTTAACATGTTAAATTCTTGTTTATTGGCATCTTTTTTCTTAAGTTTTTCTTTACTTACGCTTTCTTTCATTGTTTTATCTACTTTTGAAGATGTCATTATTTCATCTACTTTATCTTCGATATCTTCCTCTTCTTCGTAAGTAATTTCTTCATCCGTACTAATTAAATTAATAGTGTTATCTAGCATTATGATATCATCATCTGTTAAATAGTCATCTTTTGTATTAACATTTATTGCTAGTTCATGACATTTTTTTAGGATTTCTGCTACAGATAAATTTACATCATTTGCATATTCTGATACTTTCATTTAATCACAACCTTTCGTTATTTTTGTACTATTTCTTCTAATTTTTCGTAAATAGAATCGGGCACTTCTACTTCAAGTACTCTATTTAATACTTTATTATTTTTAGCTTTTTTTATAACCTCAATATCTTTTTTTAAATAAGCTCCACGGCCATTTGCTTTTCCTATTTCATCAATTACTATTTCTCCTTCAGGGGTTCTAACTACTCTGATTAATTCTTTTTTTGGTAGCTTTTCTTTAGTAATGATACAAGAACGCATTGGTATTTTTTTCATTATTTGTTTCCTGCTTGTTGTATTTCTTCCATGGTCTTAATTTCTAAATGATATTTGGTTAGTTTACTAGCTAATTTAATATTGCTTCCCTTTTTACCTATAGCTGCTGATAAGTTATCACTACCCACAATAACTAGAGCATTTCTTACTTCAGCATCTGGTATTGATACTATAACATCTTTTGCTGGTGTCATAGCATTTTTTATATATTCTGCTGCATCTTCACTATATAAAACTAAATCTACTTTTTCACCTTTTAGTTCTTTTAAAATGCCAGCTATTCTTGAACCACGTTCACCGATACATGAACCTATTGCATCTATTCTATCATTAATTGAATATAAAGCAATTTTTGTTCTAATACCAGGTTCTCTAGCTACACCAGCAATTACGATTGTGCCATTTGCAACTTCTGGTATTTCATGTTCAAATAATCTTTTAACAAATCCATAATTATTTCTTGATAATTTGATGATTGGTCCTTTTGGTCCACTTTCAACTTTACTAACATATACTTTAATATTTGAACCCATTATGATTTGTTCACCTGGTATTGTTTCTCTTTTTGGAAGTATTCCTCTGGTTCTACCTAAATCAATATAGTAGTTATTTTGGTCTTCCATTGCTACCATACCAATCATTAATTCATCTTGTTTATCAGAAAATTCTTCAATTACACTGTTTTTTTCTGCTTCTCTTATTTTTTGCATTACAACTTGTTTTGCTGTTCCTGCTGCTACTCTACCAAAATCTTTAGGTGTTACTTCTTCTTCAATTGTTTCACCAACTTTGATATTTGGCACCTTCTTTTGGGCATCTTCCAAAAGTATTTGAGCATCACGATTAATTTCTGGTTCTATTCTAGTAATATTTCCTTCTTCATCTTCCACTAGTTCTGCTTCTTTTATTTCAGGAACTACAACGTAATATGAATATACTTTGATATCTCCAGTTTCACGATTGATGTCTACTCTAACATTTGTCTTGGAATTAAAATTTTTCTTGTATGCAGTTTGAAGGGCTAATTGTAAAGCTTCAAATACTACATCTGGGCTTATGTTTTTTTCTTCTACTAAAACATTTAATGCCTTAATTAATTCGCTTCCACTTGATTGTTGTTTACTCATTTTTACTCTCCTCTTTCTTTACTTACTACATCTAATATGTAGCTATCATCTGTTATATCGGCTTTATCCACTAATTCATTTACAACTTTGGTGGCTTCAACTATGGTTTCTAAATCAATACCTCCGATTTTATCTAAAGTTACTGTTAAAAACTTATATTTTCCTTTTTCTTCAAAAGTTATGTCATCAACAATTATGTCTGTCTTTTCAAAAGCCTCTTGTAAATCAATTTTAAGTTTGTCTAATACTAGTTTCATAAACACCTCCATAACTAATAATAAAAGTGGGATTTCCTGCCCACTTAAAACTGATAGTTAAATTATATCACAAATGTTAACTAAAAAAAAGTCAAATCTAGCATTTTTTTGCTAAAAATGACCGCTTTTACTAAAATTTTCCGCTACTAGAAACACCATCTTGGACAGAGTTATTATCATTCAACTTTTTTGGAGAACATTTAGTACTATTATTTGGATTTAGTACACAATCTGTACATCCACGGTATTTATTAGTTACATTAGTTGTACCTTCAACAAGTCCTAAAAAGAAATCTAATATTGTTGGTATAAAGAATATTATTAATCCAATTAATACTCTTTTAGCGAAGCTAATTGCTGCTTCTTTTACTGCTTTGTCATCTCCACTTAATGATGCTTTTCCTAAATCTATGCTTCCAAGTACTATTAATATAATTGGTACTAATATTTTTATTATTAATATTATATAACCTATTACTTGAAATACAAGAAGCGATGTTGTTCCTGCACCACATACTTCAACTTCTGTTATATCCAAATCCTCTTGCGGTGTATTTTCTTCTTTTTGATAATTTTCATTATCTTCTTTTCTATCTGAAAACAAGGTATAGGTTGAACCACTTTTTTTGATGTTGAACATGGATGGTGCAACGCATGCTCCCCAAAATTTTTCCACATATTCACTATCTACACCGAATGTGGCAATATCACCATTATCATTTTTTACATTATCTAAACTGACACTTGGCACGTTTGTACTTTCAAATTCCCCACTACTTTTTTCAGCTCCATCATATGAAACAATAAATTCTCTTTTGCCATCTTCTTTTGTTACAAACTTAAATCTAACTGCATATGTTGCCTTTATATCTAAATCTAGTTCATCTAAGTCATTGTTATAATTAATGCTTGACTTAACTTCATTTTGACAAATTTTTTCTTCACTATCCTCTGGAAAACCATTTAGTTTTAAAATAACATCATCAGCATTACTTTGGGAACTTACATCAGTAATATCATCACCTAATTTAAAAGAATATGTTGTTCTTCCTGAAGTCATAACTTTGGATGCTTTTATTGAAACATATTCATAACATTTATCGGGAATTTGATCTCCAACACTTTTGTTTCCAGTTGTACTTTTGTTTAGTGCTTTTCCTTTAAATTTAATGATATCAATTGAATTATTTCCAAATAATCCTACATGTTTCTCTTGAAGATTATATCCAACCTCACTTCTTTTATTTTTGGAATAATAGTAGCAATCATATTCTTCTGCCTTAATTGATGTTGGCAAAATAAATAAAGCTATCAACGTTATTATGCAAAAATATTTTTTCACTCTATTTCACCTCTTTTACTAAAATTTTCCGCTAGTAGAAACACCATCTTGGGCAGAGTTATTATCATTCAACTTTTTTGGAGAACATTTACTACTATTATTTGGATTTAGTACACAATCTGTACATCCACGGTATTTACTGGATACATCAGTTGTGCCTTCAACAAGTCCTAAAAAGAAATCTAATATTGTTGGTACGAAGAATATTATTAATCCAATTAATACTCTTTTAGCGAAGCTAATTGCTGCTTCTTTTACTGCTTTGTCATCTCCACTTAATGATGCTTTTCCTAAATCTATGCTTCCAAGTACTATTAATATAATTGGTACTAATATTTTTATTATTAATATTATATAACCTATTACTTGAAATACAAGAAGCGATGTTGTTCCTGCACCACATACTTCAACTTCTGTTATATCCAAATCCTCTTGCGGTGTATTTTCAATTTCTGAATTGTCCGGATCAATGTTTGGAACTTCCTCGTTACCAACTTCATCTAAATCTCCATAATTTGTTGAATTTGGTCCCGTAATAAAGTAAGTTGTGTTGGTTGTCACAGTTGGTTTTATGATTAACTTATCCATGGCAATAAATTTATTGTTAGAAAGATATATTTCTTTTGAAGCATCTGACGTAACCGTAAAAAATGATAAGTTTTCATAAACTGTCAATTCATCGTCATCTATAGCAGCTTCCATATTTTTATAGTTTTTATCTGATGAAACGCCAAAATATTTTGATATTGTACCATTTGATTTTTTATAATAACCAAACTCTAAATAATACTTAGGTTTAGTATTTTCTGTTGATGTTTTGGCACACGCAACTGCATTTGGATAGTGACAATCAATCTTTTCACCATTTTCATCTGTTACTTGATTTTGTTTAAGAACATAAGAACTGCAAGCTCCTATTCCATCGCAACTATTAACTGAAAAATAAGGATCTCCTCCCATATAAATATAAATTGTAGAAGGACAGCTATTATTTTCTAGATATTTTTTGAAATAACTTTCTTTGAAATCTGTTTGCATATAAACATATTGAGTTGGAAAGTCTAAATAAGTATTTTCTCCATTATTGTCATATAAAACTATTTTTTTATTATTGTTCAAATTTAGATAAAAACCATTATAATCTGCAGATAATACCATGGTTCCCACTCCAAAAAAATCGTCTGAGGCACTTTTTTCTTCTGTATAATAAGTACAAGAAATATTTTGATTTAATAAATCTTCATACTTATCTTGGACATCACTCCACCCACATCCGGTTAATAGTAAAAGAGTTATTGCAAGTATCATTATTTTCATATACTTCATTAATATCACCTTATCTTATACAATTATTATAGCAATTATTTTGGTGATAATCTAGTATTTGTTTTGAATTTTATCTATATCATTTAAAGAAAAGCCTTTTTTATAAAGGTTATACTTTATTTTATTTTCTAATTCTTTCCCATTATATTTTTTATTTAATTTCTTATATTCTTTTTGATATTCTTTTTCTAATATAGAATTATTTTCTTCGAAATCTACTAAATTGAGCATTTCTACTACCATACTAGATTCATAACCTAGTGATATTAAATAACTTTTAAGTTTTAAAATAAGATTATTCCTACTTAAATTTTTATTAGCTTTTATTTTCTTATTTATAATTTTTTCTATTTTTTCTTTCCAAATAGACTCATCTATACTAACGAGTGTTTCATTTATATATAGTGAATTTAACTTTAATTTTTCCAATTCTCTTTTTATATAGTTTGGACCTTTTATTCCTAGATTTATTTGATCGTTGATATAACTTCTTATGTAATTTTGTTCATTTAAATAATCTAGTTCTTCTAACTTTTTAATTACTTTACCTATTGTTTCTTTAGAATAATCTTTTAATTTATTTTCTAATTCTTTTTTTGTTCTTTGTTTATTACTAATGAGTTTTAATGACTTATTGAAAGCTTCATAATAATTATTATAATTTATAATTTCCTTAAACTCTATATCAGATAGTTCTCTAGGTTTTAATAAATTATATTTAATTAATGTATCACTATAAAACTCTAGCTGAGTTTTATCACCTAGAGTTATTATATATTTGTTATTTTTCTTTTTTATATTAGATATTTTCTTCATCATTATACTTTTTACATGTTGCATCTAAATCTTTAGCTAAAGCTTCAATTACTTTATAATCACTAGTTCGACATCCAGATGCAAATTTATGTCCTCCCCCATTATATTTTGTTGCTACTTCGTTGATAACTGGTCCACGACTTCTGATATTTGCTTTATAAATATCATTTCTTTCATCGTATACTACGAACATCCAACACATAAGTTCTTTAATAAAATAGAAATCATTAACTTGATTTGATACACTTGTTGGTTCAACATTAAATTTCTTTAAGTCTTCACTTGGAACAAAGATAAAACCAAATCTATTTTCAGTTATTTCTATATTGTTTATGAGATATGCACGGAACTTTTCTTCATTTATGCTTCTTTCATATAAATTGTCATAAAGATTTACAAAATTGATATTGCTTGTTTTAACAAGTTCGTATGCTGTTTTTAAAGTTTCAGCGCTTGTGTTTGGTAGTAAAAATCTATCACTGTCAAAAACCATTCCTACATATAAATCTTCAGCAATTTTGGTATCCATGGCAAGTGGACTATAAAGAAGAAGTTCTGCAATCATTTCACATGTACTAGATTTAGTTGAGTCAGTCCAGTCAACATCACCAACGATGTCTTCTGCTGGATGATGGTCAATTTTTAAAATAGCATCGTATTCTAATCCATTTATACCATCCACCCTATAAAAGTTCGGAACATCAAGTACAATTAATAAAGAATTATTTAAAGTGCTTAAATCAGGTTTGTCAAGAGCTCCTAAATATTTAAATTTATGAACTCCTGCACCTACTGCATATACTTCTTTATTCGGAAATGTTAATTTAATTGAATCCCTTAAAGCTATTTGACTAGCTATAGCATCTGGATCGGGACTAATATGACGTGCTAGTACTATTTTGTCATATTTTTTGATTATCTTAATTATTTTTTTGTACATTTCCTTCATTTTATCACTCTTTCTAATTAGTTATTTTTATTCTTTAATTCCATAGTATCCATAGCAATCATTAATTCTTCATCTGTTGGAACAACATATACTGGAATTTTTGAGTCATCTGTTGAAATAAGACGGAATTCTCCACGAAAATCATTTTTTTCATCATCTATTTTAACACCTAGAGATGCTATTTTTTCAATGATTGATTTACGCATTGTTTTACTGTTTTCACCAACACCTGCAGTTAATGTGATAACATCTGCTCCACCAAGTAAATTGTTATACATTGCTATATAATTAGCTATCTTTTTAGCATACATTTCTTGAGCTAATATTGCTCTTTCATTTCCTTCATCAGCAGCCATTTCAACGTCTCTTGAATCACTACTTACTCCACTTACACCTAAAAGTCCACTCTTTTTATTTAAGTCATTTGTAAGTTCTTCAAGTGATTTTCCAGTTTTGCCTTCTAAGTATGATAACATTGATGCATCAATATCACCACTACGAGTTCCCATCATTATACCTGCAAGTGGTGTAAATCCCATAGAAGTATCAACTACTTTTCCAGAATCAATAGCTGTTATAGAACCACCATTACCAATGTGACAAGAGATAACTTTTAAATCATTTCTACCAAAATATTCACTAATTGTTTTGTTAATGAATCTATGACTTGTACCATGGAAACCATATTTTCTAACACCATATTTTTCATACCATTCATATGGAACTGGATATAAATATTCAGCTTCTTTCATTGTTGTATGGAATGCTGTATCAAATACACCAACTTGAATTGTATTTGGTAATGCCTTCATGAAAGCTTTTACTCCCATGATATTGGCTGGATTATGAAGTGGTGCTAATTCATTATATTTAGCAACTCTAGCTAGAACATCTTCTGTTAATACAACTGATTCTGTGAATTCTTGTCCACCATGAACCATACGATGTCCTACTCCTTCAATTTCATCTAATGAACTTATTATTCCCATATTAATAAGTTCTTCCATTAATATTCTTACAGCAACTGAATGATCTACTAAATTTACTTCTTTTTTAACTTTTTCTCCATTATATTTAATTGTATAACAAGAACCATTTATACCTATTTTTTCGAACAATCCACTTGCTACGACATTTTTTTCTGGTAATTCAAATAATGTAAATTTTAATGATGAACTACCTGCATTTACTGCTAATATTTTCATTTCTTTCACCTCTTCTTCTATTATACAAAAAAAAGATAGATTAATCTATCTTTTTTAATATTTTTTTGCTCATTTTATTAATTTTCTACTTAAACAATATGGTACAACTTCATTTTTTAAAGTATTTGATAATATATCTATTTAAATATTGTTTTTGTGCCATAACAAGTATGAAAATAAAAACTTACATTTGTCTTGTTCTTTGAAGATTAAATTCTCTATCACATTTAATTTCTTCTTGATTTTCAAAATAAAAATTAATGTCATCTAAAACACTTTTTTCAACTGCCATTTCTTCAATTTTATATTGTGTTTTTCGAATCCTTTGTTCTAACATTCTTTTGTAATATAAAGACTCATCTATTTTATTTTTAATATCACTTTTAGCATTTTCTAAATTCTCAATATCCTTATTTTTTATCATTTTGTATAACTTTATGAATTTAGGAACTTTTAATAAATAGATAACTAAAACTAAATAAAACAAAGTTCCAAGTGAAGTTATAGCTTGCATTAATACTATCGATAAAAAAATTGTTGTGCTCATTAAAAAATCATTTGTTCCTCTGTCTTTTTTATTTCTGAGTTTTGTTGATAATGAACTAAGCTCAGATAATCTACCTTTTTCTATTGATAATTTTGTATCCTCTTCTAATAATAGTACCTTTAAATCATTTTGGACAAGTTCTAAATTACCTATTATCTGGTCAATTTCTTCTTTTCTTTTACTATTTTTTTCTTCAATATTATTTTTAATCATAATTTCCCCTCGAATGCCTAGATATAATATAACTTTTTTTAATTATTGTCAAGAGGTTAAAATTTTATACTAAAAATATCAAAGATATGATTTCCATGATTTAATTTGAAATTCTAAAAGTTCTAATAATTCTTCAGCAAGTTCAGTTACTTTTTTATCAGTTTCAGAGTTCAGTATTTCTTCAACTTTGATAATGCCTTTATTAGTTCCTTCAGTTAACATTTTTGCTATTTTTGCATCATCACACTTAATTAATTCTATTCCTGTATAAATTTCATTAAACATTTTGATGATTATGTTTATTTCTGTTGGCTCTTCACCAAGTTCTTTTAACATGTTTGTAATATCCATTTTATTTACCATGTATTTTTTCTTGGCATCACTCATAGTTTTTGCTAATGCTTTATCCTCGATATGCCCTTTTACTTCATCAATTCCTATTATTCCCATTGTAACTACTTTATATAGTTCATTTAATGCTTCTACATCATTCATTTAAAAATCACCCATTTATAGTATGAGTGATTTTTTATAAATTATACTTCTTGAACAACCGCAATTATCATTGGTTTACATTCTGTTTGTTCATATAAGTATCTACTTAGTTCTTCTCTTATTTCAACTTTTATTTGATTAAAATCAATGTATTTTGGAGTTATATTTCTATTAATAATGGCTTCACATATTACTTTTATCTCTTTAATCATGTCTGCAGAATCTTTAACATAGATAAATCCACGGGTTGTAACTTCTGGACCCACAAGTAGAACTTTATCTTTCTTGTCAACTGTGGCACTAATTAGTACTATACCATTTTCCGAAAGCATTTCTCTATCTTTGATAACTAAATCCCCAATATCATCATTACTTGTTCCATCTATTAAAACATCATCTACTTTAATTCTGGCAAAGTTATCTATAAGTTTACCATTTTCAAATGTCACAACATCTCCATTTTGTTTAAGTAAAATGTTACTATCTGGAATTCCTAAGTTACTTGCTAGATTAGCATTATTTACCATGTAACGATATTCACCTTTTACTGGCATATAGAATTTCGGATTTATTAGCTTAATCATTAGCATTAAATCTTCACGTGATGCATGATGTAGTATTTCTTTTTCTTTATCAATAGTTTCAATATTGCAGCCAAATTTAGCAAGTTCATTTTGAAGTTTTACTAAAACTTTTTCAGTACTGTCATAACGTGGTTCTGCGAAAACTATTGTGTCTGTTGGTTTTAGTGTAATAAATTTATCGTAGCCGTTTAGAATTTTATTCATGTTAGCATAAGGCGTTGTTCTATCATCCATTACTAAAAGAATGGCATTATCATCATTAATATTTGATAAATCACCTAGTAATTCTTCATTATAATGCATGTAGCCTTCTTTACTTGCAAAATTTAATACATTTTGAAGTCTTTTTCCCATTAAAACTATCTTACGATGCGAATTTGCTGCAGCTTCAAATATTTCAGATATTGTATATAAATGTGTTGGCAATACAGAAAAAATAATTCTTTTGTCATGATGTTTTATGACATCTTCAAAAAAGCTTACAAGTCTGTGTTTCGGAGATGTATGACCATTTTTTTCTGCAAAAGAAGATTCACATAATAAACATAATACTCCTTGTTTACCAATATAGGCAATTTTACCTATATCCATATCATAAGCACCTTGCATACTTGGGTCAATAATGAAATCTCCAGTATAACATATTGCTCCATCTTTAGTATTTACAACATACATAACTGCATCTGGTACAGAATGTGAAACAGAAATTGGAAATATAGAAACATTACCAAAATTAATTTTCTTGTGTGGTTTAATTAATTCAATATTATTTTCATTTACGCCATCTTCCATAAGTTCAAATTTAGTATATTTTGTGGCATATACTTTTAACGATGGAATATCTTTTAAAAGGTCACGGACAGCTCCCATATTTTCTGGATGTCCATGGGTTATAAATAAACCTTTAATTCTTTTTTTATTTTTAACTAGATAACTAAAATCAGGCATAATGTAATCAATTCCTAGTAAATTTCCACTAGCAAATTTTATTCCGGCATCAAAAACATATATTTCGTCATCCACTTCAATTACATAGGAATTCTTTCCACTTTCAGAAAGTCCTCCCAAACCAAAAATCTTTATTTTACTCATATATTATCACCTTCATTTAAAAAAAATAAGTTCTTCGGTAAATAAATTATACCAAAAAACTTAAATTAAATCAATCTCTTTCTTCACTTAGCATCCTACTTAAAGAAATAATGTCTAAATCTTTATAAATAATACTATTAATTAATATCTTAATATTTTTAACATCTGCATTTTTTTCTACATAGTATATGTCACCTGATTCAATCGAATTTTTAAGAGTTATGAAAGTGTTATTGTTTAATATTTTATCAGTTTTTACCAAGTATTTTTGGTTTTTACGACATATTTTTTCATTTTTATTTGTTACATAGCAGATATGAGTATTATTACTATACTTATTTATTAGTGCTTCTAAGTCTTTATATTTATTTACCTCATTATTGATTTGCTCTAAATTTTCATTTTTATTAAAATTGTCCATAGTAACAAGTATGCTTGCTTCAATATTATTTTCTTTAAAGTAATTTATTAATTCTTTATCATATTCTAATATGAAAGAAACACTTTTTTTGTAACGATTGCCTTTGTTTACTATTTTATCTTTATTATTTTCAAGTGTAACTTCGGGGTAAGATGTATCAAAAATTAAATAATAGGAATTGAAGGCATTTAAATCTTTCATGTTATAGAAACTATTTTTGATGTTTACTACTTTGCCATTTAATCCCGGAGTTATATACTTATCAGTAATTTCTGCATTTACAAATGCTTCATTAAACTCTCCTTCTTCACTCTTAATCTTTTGATAAATTTCACTATTTTCAAGTGTTAAATTAGCTATTTTTTCTGTGTAAATAAAACTAAAGGCTGCAATAGCAAGAATGCCAATATTTCGAAAATGTTTCAATTTAAAATCACCTTAGTTAAGTATATGCCTTTGAAAAAAGAAGATGTTAGAAACATTCAATGATTGCATCATCTTCATCTGAAACTTCACGAAGTCCACGATTTTTATTTGATGATGCTATAAATGATATTCTTTCTGCAATTATTTCTGTGATATATTTTGTTTCATTTTGATCATTTACATAACTACTATTTTGTACACGACCTTTGATGCCAATTGTATCTCCAGTATGGCAATAATCTTTTGTGGCTGATGCCATACCATTCCAAAGAACACATCTGATAAAATCTGTTTCATATTTTCCTTCAGAATTTTTAAAACCTCTAGTTACAGCAATATTTATTATAGTTCTTTTTTTACCAGTTTCCGTTATTTCATATTCAGGGTCTTGAGATAATCTTCCAACTAATATTACTTGATTCATTAATTTTACCTCCTTTCAAGTCCACTTTATCATTTTTTATTTTTATTTCAAAATTAGAAATTTATTAATTTTTATAAGATTAATTATAAAATTTGGTTAAAAATTACCTATTTTTTTGTTTTTTTTAAATTAAATTTAATAATTATTAAAAAATAGATATTGTAATTTTTATTAATATTTGATAAACTTAATACTAGAAAATAGGAGTGTTGATTTAACATGATTGACATTATAAATAATGAAAATGTTGTGAGCTATAATGATATGATACTAAGAAACTATCAAAAAACATACCCAAATTTAGCTGAATTTTCTTATGATATCCCAACTGATAGTTTGGTGTATGAAGGAAATTACGTTAAGCTTTCTGGTTATGGTTTAAGTAGAATTGATCCTGTATTTTTTAATATGAATCCTGAAGATATTTTTATTTATTTTAAAGATGGATTTTATCAAACTGGGAATAAAAATGCTCAAATTGAGGAATATTTTAATCAACTTATAATAACTGAAGATGAAGAAGAAACTATAAAAAAATATGTTAGTCAATATATTGATAAATTAAATATTTATGCTAGAAATGCACAATTTTTTGATAAATATTATCAAAACGAAAGTGTTAGGATGTTTATAACAGATTTTATGGCTACTAAGAAAATTATTGAAGAAGCTAGAAGACTTGCAAATCCAAATGCTTATAACGCTTATCAAATGGTTTCTAATGCATATAATGATGAGATGACTAGTATGAATCAACAACAATCAAATACAATGGGAAAAGAAATGACTTTAACACGAACAAAACCTGAATTTGGTGGTTATAGTGAATTTGATAAAAATGTAGATTATTTAAATGAGCTTAATAAAAAAGATAGAATGGGAATGGCTGGATATACAAGTTTAATTTTAATAATTACTTCTGCGATTACATTTGGAATGTATCTAGCGTTAAAATTAATTGGTTAAAAAAATTGGTGAATTTGTATCACCAATTTTTTATTTTACATTACCAAATCTTCTATCTCTTTTTTCGTATTCTTCAATTGCTTCTTCCAAACATTTTGGAGTAAAGTCAGGAAAATATACTTTTGGAAAGTACATTTCAGCATAAGATATTTGCCATAGCATAAAGTTGCTAACTCTATTTTCACCACTTGTGCGAATTAAAAAGTCAACATCTGGTAAGTCATTATATAAGTATTTTTTGAATAATTCTTCATTTATATCATTAATATTTAATTTATTTTCTAAAACAGCTGTTGCTATTTTTTTAGTAGCATCAACTATTTCTTGTCTGCCTCCATAACTTAAGCAAAAGTTAACAACTAAGCCAGTATTATCTTTAGTGGCTTCTTCAAGTTCATCTATGGCTTTTACAATTTCTGGTTTTAAAAACTCTTTTTGAGATGAAAATAAAACTTTAATATTTGCATCTTTATATTTTTCTTTGCATTTTTTGAACCATTTCATAAAAAGTTCCATTAAATAATTTACTTCTTCTGGACTTCTACTAAAATTTTCTGTTGAAAAAACGTATAAACTTAAATAATTTGCTATATTTTCTTTACTTATATACAAAATTATTTTTTCAAGAGTTTCTGCTCCAGCTTTATGCCCTTCGCTTCTACTTTTTCCTTTTTCTTTTGCCCATCTGCCATTACCATCAACTATAATACCAATGTGATTTACCTTTGTCATTTACGTCTTCTCCTTCTTTTTCTTTTCTTATTTTTCAAAATAAATATAATTAATATTATTAAAGTTATTAAAATAATTAAACATAGTTCTAATGGATAATATTTAATATTTTCTTCAAGGTAGACAATACTTGTTTCAAGTAATTTTTCGCCTTCATAAATTTTTATTGTTCCAAGTATTGCACCTTTTTTAGTTTTATAAGATATCTCATCTACACCTTCGTAAACATAATTTACTTTAGTATCATTTTTTAAATATAACGATATATTTTCAGAACCTGTTATTTTATATGATTTGTTATTACTTAATTTGATAGGTATTTCTTTAATAAATGTATCATCATCTAAAATACTTTGATAACTGTAATTTTCATCATAATAATTATAAATATTTATTGTATCTTTAACTGCATTATATGGATATTCTGTACTTGATTTTATTACTACAAGTAAATAATTTACATCATGAAGATTTGTTATTGAAGCAAGACAGCGACCTGCTTCTTTAGTAAATCCACTTTTTGCACCATCTATTTTATTCGTCTGTAAAATATTATCATAGTTACTTATTGTACTTTTTAAATTTAAACCATTTGTTGTTTTATAACTTTTAGTTGTAAATACTCTTTTAAAGGTTTCATTTTTTAAAGCATATTTTAAAAGTTTAGCTATATCACTTGCTGTTGAATAATTATTTTCATCATCTTTGCCAATTGGATTTGAAAATTTAGTATTATTTAATCCTATTTTTTTGGCTGTTTCATTCATTTTACTTATGAATTTTTCATAACCTAATGTATTATTTACTGCAGCGTTAACAGCATCTGCACCACTTGGAAGTAAAATACCATAAAGTAAATCTTCATATGTTACTTTATCTCCGACTTTAAAACCGGCTTTTGAATACCCTGTTGTGCCTTCGAAATCTTTTTCTGTAATAGTTATTTCTTTAGTTAAATCACTTGTATTTTCGATTGTTACTAAAGCTGTCATCATCTTTGTTAAACTAGCTATTTCAACTATTTCATCTGCATTTTTACTATATAATACCTTATCATCATTCATGTTGTATAAAATTACATTTTCACCAGTAATAGAAAATTCTTCGGCATATACAGGATAGATAAAGAAAAAGAGGCTTAGAAGAAAAATACTAACTTTCTTCATTATATAGCCTCATAAGTTGTGCCTTCGCGAGTATCTTTTAATACAATTCCTTTTGCAAGTAATTCAGCTCTGATACTATCAGCAAGTTCGTAATTTTTGTTCTTTTTAGCTTCATTACGTTCATTTATTTTTTTGATAATTTCTTCTTCATTATCAATTTTCTTTATGTCTTGTTTTAATAAATCTAGGCTTAGTACGCTATCAAATTCACCAACTAATTTGTATTTTGTGCCTTCATTTACATCACTTTTTAGTAAATCATGTAAAACTGTTATAGCATTTGCTGTGTTTAAATCATCTTCTAGGCATGATACAAATTTGCCTTTCCACATTTTATAATCTTCTTCATTAATGTTATTATCAAATTTTAGACTTGATGTTTTACTACGTAATTTTTTATATGCATTTTCTGCACCATCTAGTGAACTATATGAAAATGTTAATTGACGACGATAATGACTTAAAAGACACATATATCTAAAACTTAGTGGATCATAACCTTTTTCTTTTAGTACTTGAACCGTTAAAATTGCTCCATGACTTTTACTCATTTTGCCAGTTTCATCATTTAAATGTTCATTGTGGAACCAATAATTACACCATTTATGTCCAAGATAACTTTCACTTTGGGCAATTTCATTTGTGTGATGTGGAAATATGTTATCTACTCCACCACCATGAATGTCTAAGTATTCTCCTAAGTATTTGATGCTTATACCAGTACATTCTATATGCCAACCAGGATATCCTAGTCCCCATGGACTTTCCCATTTTAAATCTTGTTCATCAAATTTAGATTTAGTAAACCAAAGAACAAAATCATTTTGATTTTTCTTAGAAGAATCTTCTTCAACACCTTCACGAACTCCAACAACCATTTCATCAGCTTTATGGTTTGTAAGCTTGTAGTAATCATCTAATTTTGATGTATCAAAATATATATTTCCTCCGCTTTTATAAGCATAACCTTTAGCAAGTAAACTTTCTATTATTTTAATATATTCATTTATATTAGCTGTGGCAGGACTTACTACATCTGGAACTCTATTGTTTAAATCTTCAAAATCTTTAAAGAATGCATCAGTATAAAATCTAGCAATATCCATTACTGTTTTATGTTCTTTTTTGGCACTACTTACCATTTTGTCATCACCAGAGTCTGAGTCACTTGTTAAATGACCAACATCAGTAATGTTCATAACTCGTTTAACATCATAGCCAAGATATCTTAAAGTTTTATCTAAAATATCATGACCAATGTAATTTCTCATGTTTCCTATGTGAGCATAATGATATACTGTTGGTCCACATGTATATAATCCGACTTTACCTTCTTGCCATGGCACGAATTCTTCAATTTTTCTTGTAAGTGTATTATATATTTTCATTTTTTCTCCTTTTATTTTTCTTCATATAATAATTTTAAAGTAATTTCATCACTATTAGTATCATATTTTATCAGTTTTATTTTGTATTTTGTTTTATTAATTTCAATCTCATCATTATTGATACTACTTAATTCTACTGTATCAATGTAAGGATTATGTATAACTATTAATTTAGCTAGTTTTTCTCCTTCTCTTTCACAATCTTCCCCTTTGCATCTATTGTCACTTACTTTGGAGTATTTTAAATAGATATCATCCTCTATGTTAGCAAAATCTTTAACTTTCATTGTAAATTCTTGATTTCTATGAGTATAAATATTTTCACCTTCATTAAAGAAAAGATATATATAAACTCCGATGACAATAAATACTATTGGTATAACAAGCCAACCTATTCTTTTTTTCATTTTGTTAACCTATTTAATATTTCTTCTTTGCCTATTAAGTATAGAGTATCTGCTAGTTCTGGTCCGTGCATAATACCACTTGCAGCTATTCTTATTGGCATGTATAACATTTTGCCTTTTACTCCAGCTTTTTCCTTAACATTGTTTATAACATTTGATAGAGTTTCAACTGTCCAATCAGTTGTATTTTCAATTTCTTCTTTGAAAACTTCAACAACATGAGGTATAACTTCATCACTTTTCATAAATTCTGCTGCGTTTTCATTTATTTCAAAGTTACTATCGAAGAAAGATGCTGTTACTTCATTAATTTCTGCTCCATAATCAATATGATTTTTATAAACAAGTAATAATTTGTTAATCCAATCTTCAGTTTTACCTTCCGTATTGTTTGTAAAATATTTTTTAATCCAAGTTAAATATTCTTCATCACTTAGATTATTTATATAATGATGGTTAAACCATTTTAGTTTTTTAACATCATACTGACTTGATGATTTACTTATTCTGTTTTCATTAAAGTTTGCAATAAGTTCATCCATTGTAAATACTTCTTGATTAGTTTCTGGACTCCATCCAAGTAATGCTAAATAGTTTACTACAGCACTTGGTAAATATCCCTCATTGTAAAGATCCATGAACGATGCATCACCATTACGTTTAGATAATTTATTGCCATCTTCACCTAGAACCATAGCAACATGAATATATGTTGGTTTTTCCCAGCCATATGCTTCATATAGTAAATTGTATTTAGCTGTTTGATCTAGATATTCTTTGCCACGAATTACATGAGTTATTTCCATTAAATGGTCATCAATTACATTAGCAAAATTGTATGTTGGAAAGCCATCACTTTTAAGTAGTATTTGGTCATCTAAGATGCTATTATCAATTTTAATTTTGCCATATACGACATCTTCAACTATAGTTTGTCCAGTTTTAGGCATTTTTTGTCTAATTACATAAGGAACTCCATTTTTTAAATTTTCTTCAATCTCGTCATGTAATTTTTGGCTAACCATTGTTTTATTACCACTTGCAAGTTCATGGCGTAAATCTACAATTTCTATATCTGGAAGGCTTGCATTATTAGCCCTTTTGGTTAATTCCAGCAATTCTTTCTTTCCATTTATAGCATCATGATATGTTGTCATATCTGGAGTAGCACTTCCAAGAACTACAGGCACATTATGCTGTTTTCCTAAGTAACTTGCAATCTCTTTTGCACTGTAGCGAGGACTCATCTCAGACTTATATGAATCGTCATGCTCCTCATCAATTATGATTAATCCCAGATTTTGGACCGGTGCAAAAATTGCAGACCTTGCTCCTATTACAATTTTGGCATCTCCACGCTCAATTTTCTTCCATTGGTCATACC